>WBZL01001456.1_pt1 | contig 24871 bp, 22 predicted proteins | sample 5204291 | NCBI WGS metagenome assembly WBZL01 (sample SAMN12344345, study PRJNA552823) | activated sludge metagenome | biome: Activated sludge suspended growth; feature: Nitrification reactor; material: Wastewater; isolation source: activated sludge from nitrification reactor of wastewater...
AGTCATCCGGTCGTTTGCGTCAGCTGGAATGACACGCAGGCCTATATCGCCTGGCTCAACGGCGGTGCTGCCGGATACCGGCTGCCAAGCGAGGCTGAATGGGAATATGCCGCGCGTGGCGGCAGCGTCACGCCACGCCCGTGGAGCGATACCGGCAACTTCTTTGCCCGCGTGTTCCAGTCCAACAAGGGAACGGATCCCGACCAGCCTCCGAGCCGTACCTGCCGCAATGCCAACGTCGCCGATGAAACGCTGAAGAAGCTGCTGGCCTGGCCGGTCACCCATAATTGCAGCGATGCTCAGGCCTACAGCAGCAGTGGCGGCTATTTTGGCCGCAACGGCTTCAGCCTGTATGACATGATCGGCAATGTCTGGGAATGGACGCAAGACTGCTGGAACCCGAACCACAGCGGCGCGCCGCTTGATGGCAAGGCACGCACCTCCGGCGATTGCGCGCAGCGGGTGATTCGCGGAGGTAGCTGGAGCAGCGGCCCGGCTTATGCCCGCTCCGCCGCACGACAGAAGTACGCCGCATCCTACCGGGCCTCCGACCTCGGTTTTCGGCTCGCGAAAAACCCGTCCTGATCGCTGGGAGCACGGATCGCCCCATCTGGCGGACCAGCCGCCACGGCAAGGCCGTATAGAGAAGGCCTGTCCTGGTCAGTTCGCCAGAGACGGCTAGATCAACGACAGGCCCGTTTCAAGGTCCTTCTGCAGATCCAGCACGTCTTCGAGACCCACCGCGATGCGCAGCAAGCCCTCGGTGATTCCAGCCGCTGCCCGCTGCTCCGGCGTGATGCGGCCGTGCGTGGTCGAGGCGGGGTGCGTCAGCGTGGTTTTGGTGTCGCCGAGGTTGGCCGTGATCGACAAAAGCCGGCAGCTATCGACGATTTTCCAGGCTTCTGCACGGGCGCCCTTGACTTCGAAGGAGACGATGGCCCCCCCGCTTTTCTGCTGGCCTTGCGCGAGTTCGAACTGCGGGTGAGACGGCAGGCCGGGATAGTAGACGCGCGCTACCCGCGGATGATCTTCCAGCCACCGCGCGAGCTGCAAGGCCTTTGACGTTTGTGCTTCGAGGCGGATCTGCAGCGTCTCCATGCCTTTCAGCAACACCCAGGCGTTGAATGCGGAAAGTGTCGGGCCAGCGGTACGCAGGAACTTGAACACTTCATCGGTCAGTGGCTTTGGCCCGGCGACCGCGCCACCGAGAACCCGACCCTGTCCATCGAGAAATTTGGTCGCCGAATGAACGACCAGATCCGCGCCGAGATCGAGCGGACGCTGGAGAATCGGCGTACAGAAACAGTTATCGACCGCCACCAGCACGCCCTGCGCGTGCGCAATGCCGACCAGAGCAGCGATATCAGCGATCTCGGTCAGCGGATTCGACGGGGTTTCAAGGAAGAACAGCTTCGTTTCCGGCCGCATCGCGGCATGCCAGGCGGTGACATCGGTCTGGGCGACAAAGCTGGTCTGGATCCCGAAGCGCGGCATGATGGTTCCGAGCAACTGCTGGGTGGCACCGAACAAACCCGTCGAGGCGACGATGTGATCGCCGCTGCTGCACAGCGCCATCACCAGCGAAAGGATCGCCGACATCCCGGAGGCAGTGGCTATGCACGCCTCTGCGCCTTCCAGAGCGGCGAGACGATCCTGAAAGACCGCGACCGTCGGGTTGGTGAAGCGCGAGTACACATTGCCTTCTTCCTCGCCTGAAAAACGGGCTGCAGCCTCTGCAGCCGTGTTGAAGACAAAACTCGAGGTCAGGTAGAGCGCTTCACTGTGCTCGTTGAATTGGCTACGTTCCTGACCCGCGCGCACAGCCAGCGTCTCCAGGGAATATCCTCGCTTGCTCTCCATCGTGTTCTCCATCGCGCTCAGCCAGCCGACAGCAGGTTGAGATGCAACTGTTTCGACGCCCAGCGCTCTTCCTTGGTCGTTTTTTGGTGGCCCGCGCGGGCCATCTCGATAGCCGTCAGATATTCCGTGCTGACGTCGCCGGTCACATAGCAGCCATCGAAACACGAGGTATCGAAATGGCAAAGCGACGGTTTCAATTCACGGATCGAGGCCTTCAGTGCGTCCAGATCCTGATAGACCAAGGCATCGGCACCGATTTCACGGGCAATCTGCTCGCCGGTACGGCCGGTCGCAATCAGCTCGCTACGCGTCGGCATGTCGATTCCATAAACATTCGGGTAACGCACCGGTGGAGAAGCGGATGCGAAGAAAACCTTCAACGCACCGGCAGCGCGAGCCATCTCGACGATCTCGCGGCTGGTCGTGCCGCGCACGATCGAATCATCGACCAGCAGGACCCGCTTGCCCTTGAATTCCTGCGCCACGGTGTTCAGTTTCTGGCGCACCGAGCGCGCCCGCGTTGCCTGGCCCGGCATGATGAACGTGCGGCCGATGTAGCGGTTCTTGACAAATCCTTCGCGGTACGGAACGCCGATGCGCTGTGCCAGCTGCATCGCCGACGGGCGACTCGAATCGGGAATCGGGATGACCACGTCGATCTGGTCGTAGGGAATGTGCTTGAGCAGTTTGTCAGCGAGATGTTCGCCCATGTTCAAGCGTGCTTCATAAACTGAAACTCCGTCGATCACCGAGTCCGGCCGCGCCAGATAGACGAATTCGAAAATGCAGGGGGACAGTGCCGCATGCTGCGCACACTGGCGCTGATGCAAATGGTGATCGAGATCGATGAAGATCGCCTCGCCGGGGTCGACATCGCGAAGGACCTGAAAACCCAGGGTATCGAGCGCGACCGATTCGGAGGCAAACAGGTACTCGGTACCCTCGGGGGTCTCGTTGAAACCGAATACCAGCGGCCGAATCCCGAATGGATCGCGGAACGCAAGCAGGCCGTGACCGGCGATCATCGCCACCACCGCATAGGCCCCCCGGCAACGGCGATGCACCGCCGCCACCGCAGCAAAGATGGTGTCGAGATCCAGCCAACATCCCTTGGCGGTTGCCTGCAGCTCGTGTGCCAGTGTGTTCAGCAGTACCTCTGAATCCGAACCGGTATTGATGTGTCGCAGATCCTGACAGAACATCTCTTCCTTGAGTTGTTCCGCATTGGTCAGGTTGCCGTTGTGTCCAAGAACGATCCCGAACGGCGAGTTCACATAGAATGGTTGCGAGAGAGCCGCGTCGAAAGCTGAACCGGCGGTCGGGTAGCGGCAATGGGCAATCCCCATGTTGCCCGGCAGAGCCCGCATGTTTCGGGTACGAAATACGTCGCGGACCAGCCCCGATCCTTTGTGCATATGAAACGCATCGTCTTCGGCGGTGACGATGCCGGCAGCGTCTTGACCGCGATGCTGCAGGACCATCAGCCCATCATAAAGCAGCTGGTTGACCGGCGTGGTTGCAACAACCCCGAGAATTCCGCACATAGTCTTGTTCCCTACCCAAACCTGATTCGTTTCGCCACGTCGGATGGCAACCAGGACTTGCTGGCCAGAACGGCCGTTTCAAGCGGGGCAGCGAAATACGCCTCACTCCACCACTTCTCTTTCGGCAACGCCGTCATGCCGCCAACGGCAACCAGGATCAATACGATCACCAGGCCACGGGCAACACCGAAGATCACTCCCAGAAGGCGATCACTCAGCGTCATTCCCAGCGCCTTGATCAGGCGACGCACGGCCAGGCGAAGCAGTGCCATGAGCACCAGCGTGGCCATGAACACAGTTACCCAGCCGGCCACGATGCGTAACGTCGGGTCAGCAATGGCCGTCGCAAACCCGTTCGCAAGCAGTGCTCCCCACCACTTCGCAGCAAAGAAAGCCAGCACCCAAGCCACCAGGGCGATGATCTCGCCGACCACGCCACGCCACACGCCTAGCAACAGGGAAGCTGCGACGATCAACAGGACCAGGTAATCAAAGACTGTCATTGCCTGCCGGCGACGACCCCAGTGACGCCAATTTTCTGCAGTTGTTCGAGCGCCTTTTCAGCGGCTTCCCGATTCGGGAAAGGACCGGCGCGCACACGCGTTTTCTTGCCATCGGGCGAATCAAGAATCTCGGTATAGCTATTGACTCCGGCTGCGCTGATCTTGCTCTGCAACTGTTTGGCGTTATCTGGGTTGGTGAAGGCCCCGATCAGGATCACCCGTTGCCCGCCAGATTTTGCCGCTGCCGATTCAGGGGGCTTGCCGGCTGGAGCAGAATGCGAGTGATCGTCGGAAGGCGATTTGCCGGCCTCTTCGGAAGCGGTCTCTGGCGTCTTCTCGGCGGGCTTGTCAACCTTCTTGACCGGTGCTTTTTCAGGCGGTTTTTCAACCGGCTTCTCGATCGCCTTTTCCGCAGGCAGCTTGTCGGCAGTTTTTTCGACCTTCTTTTCGACTTTCTTTTCAATCGGCTTTTCGGGCACCTTTTCGACCGGTTTCTCAGGCGTCTTCTCGATCGTCTTTTCAACAGGTTTACCGGTTTTGGCCGCCTTGTCCGGCGATGTCTCCGCCAGTTTCACGGGTTTCTTGTCGACCGTTTTCTCCGGCATTTTCTCCGCCGGCTTGACGACTTTCTTTTCAGCGGCTTTCTCGGGTACTTTCTCTGGCGCTTGGGCGACTTTGGCAGCCTTGTCGCCGCTTTTCTCGATCGACCTGGCCGGGACAGTGGCGGGATTAGCGGCCGGCTTGGCGATCGGAACGGCCACTGGCGACTGCTCAGTCGCGCCGCCAGATGGCATGGCTTTCTGCGGCTCGCCACTGACGGCAGGTGCGGCTGCCCTGGCTGCCAGATCCTTGGGTTGGGAAAGCAACGGCTCCTGACCAGGAATGCGTATCGGTACATCCTGCACCAGCTGCTTCGGCTCCTCGTCCAGGACCATGGGCAGGATCACGGCAGCCAGTCCCGCGAACGCGACCGCGCCCACGAGGCGGCGACGAGCCCGTTTCTTGAGCTGAAGTTGCGGATCAGGTGATTCGGTCATCGCTGGAATCCACTCGCGTCGCTTTGATCAGCGACCATGTTGCATGCTGTGCATGACGGCCGCGACCGTGTAGAACGATCCAAAAACGATGATTCTACCATTTTCCTCGGCCAACTCTGCAGAACGCGCGAAGGCTTGCCGCGGTGAGGCAAAACACTCGACACGACCGCCGAGGCCGGCGCTGCTGACGGCCGCAGCCAGGACGACCGCCGATGCGCCACGTGGCACATCGAGGTCGGCCAGTAGCCAGGTATCCACCTTGCCGGCCAAGGGCGCCAGCGAACCGGCGATGTCCTTGTCGGCAAGCATTCCGACAACGGCAATCGTCCTGCTGGAGAAAGCCATGTCGCCCAGGTTGTCTGCCAGGACGCCCACCGCCTGGGGATTGTGTGCCACATCGAGGACAATCGCCGGACGACCCGGCAACACCTGGAAACGCCCCGGCAAATCCGGTTCGATCAGCCCGCTCCGGATCGCCTGCATCGAAACCGGTAAGCGCTGTCCAAGCAGGTCGACGACGAAAAGAGCGGCCGAGGCATTGCGCAGCTGGCAGGCGCCGCGCAAACCAGGATTCGCGAGGCCACTCCGGCGCCGGCCACCATTCCGCCAGAAGGTCCATTGCAACCGCTCACCGAAATGACCGAAATCACGACCCAGCAGGTACAGGTCGGCGCCAATGGCCTGCGCATGTGACAGCAGCGATTGCGGCGGTTCCGGATCCGCGCATACTGCCGGTCTGCTCGCACGAAAGATGCCGGCCTTCTCGAAACCAATGGCCTCGCGTGTCGAACCGAGCCAGTCGGTATGATCGAGCGCGACACTGGTCACCACGGCGCAATCGGGATCATAGGCATTGACTGCATCGAGGCGGCCACCCAGCCCAACTTCGAGAATCATCACTTCGACCTCGCGGACACGGAAAACCTCGATGGCGGCCAAAGTACCAAACTCGAAATACGTCAGTGCGACATCGCCAGCGGCCTGTCGCGCCGCCTCAACGCGGGCAAAGGCCTCACATAGCCCGACGTCGTCTACCGGGATCCGATCAACACGCACCCGCTCGTTGTACTTCAGCAGATGCGGCGAAGTGTAGCAACCCACGCGGTAACCGGCGAAATGGTAGATCGCTTCAAGGTAGGCGCAGGTCGAACCCTTGCCGTTGGTGCCGCCGACGGTGACCAGTGGACATTGCGGATGCCGGCCCAATTCCCGCTTGACGCGCTGGACTCGTTCCAGCCCCAACTCGATTCCCGCCTGCCCGCGCGGGTGGAGGCTTTCGAGCTGCGCCAGCCAGCGTTCCAGCGTGTGCTCAGGGATCGCCGATGCCCTGCCTTCCCCTTTGCTCACACCAAGCCGCTCACGGCAATGCCGGCCACTTCTTCAACAATGCCAGCAAGCCGGCAACCCGCACCTTCATCTCCCGGCGGTCGACGATCATGTCGATCGCCCCTTTTTCAAGCAGGAACTCAGATCGCTGGAAACCTTCCGGCAGAGTTTCACGAACGGTCTGCTCGATGACGCGCGGACCGGCGAAGCCGATCAGGGCGCCGGGTTCGGCAATCACCACATCGCCGAGGAAGGCGAAGGATGCCGACACCCCGCCCATCGTCGGATCCGTCAGAATCGAGATGAAAGGCAGTCTGGCTTGTGAAAGGCGGGTCAATATGGCCGTCGTCTTGGCCATCTGCATCAGCGAAAACAGCCCCTCCTGCATTCGTGCACCTCCCGAAGCGGTGACACAAATGAACGGCCGCTCCTGTTCGATCGCGGCCTGGACGCCACGCACGAAGCGTTCGCCAAGCACCGACCCCATCGAACCGCCCATGAAGTCGAACTCGAAAACGGCGAGGATCACCGGCAAGGTATGGATCGAACCGCTCAGGACAATCAGTGCGTCGGTCTCGCCGGTGGCCTCGGCAGCATCCTGCAAACGATCCGGATAGCGACGACTGTCCTTGAACGACAGCGAATCGACCGGCAGTACCTCCGAACCGATCTCGGAACGTCCATCGACGTCAAGCAAGAGATCGATACGTGCCCGCGACTCCAGACGCTTGTGATGACCACACTTGGGGCAGACATTGCAGTTGCTCGCCAGATCGGTCGCATAGAGCACCGCCTCACAGGCCGGACACTTGCTCCACAGGCCCTCGGGCAATGATGATCGGCGTGCGACACCGTTGTCATTGCGTTTGATTTTTGGCGGCAGCAGTTTGTTCAGTGAGCCCATGTCGTTCCTCCCGGAGCATTCATTACCGTATCCATCCCGCGCCGAATGTCGGTGACCAGGGCGAGCACCCTTGCGCAGGCCTGATCCGGTGGCGATTGCTCGATTTCTTCAATGATCCGGCTGCCGACCACCACGGCGTCGGCGATCGCGGCCACCGCGGCAGCCGTCGCTGCGTCACGAATCCCGAAACCGACCCCCACCGGAACACCGGTGCGTGCCCGGATTTCCGGAAGGCGCGCGGCGACGGCCGTGACGTCCAAGGCTGCGGAACCGGTAACCCCTTTCAACGAGACATAATAGATGTAGCCGCTGGCCAGGGCACCCACCTGCGAGACCCGTGCATCGCTCGAAGTCGGCGCCAGCAGGAAGATCGGATCGAGGTCATGGCGGTGCAGGATGCGGGCAAACTCGATCCCTTCCTCGGGTGGATAATCGACCACCAGAACGCCATCCACCCCGGCAGCGGAGGCGGCTTTGGCGAAGGTCCCGACGCCCATCGACTCGATAGGGTTGGCGTAACCCATCAACACTATCGGAGTCTGCGGGTCGTCGACGCGAAAGCTCTCGACCAGTTCGAGCACCTGGCGCAGGCTGACGCCTTTCGCCAGAGCCCGCTCGGAAGCCCGCTGGATGGTCGGTCCATCGGCCATCGGGTCCGAGAAAGGCACGCCCAGTTCAATGATGTCGGCACCGGCCCTGACCAAGGCATGCAGCAAGGGCACGGTCAATGCCGGATCGGGGTCGCCGGCAGTGATGAACGGGATCAGGGCCTTGCGCCCCTGCGCCTGCAGGCGCTCGAATACAGCCTGTATTTTTGTCATGGTCAGAATTTGATCCCTGAGCGATCGGCAACGGTGTGCATGTCCTTGTCACCACGACCGGAGAGGTTGACCAGCAGGATCTGGTCCTTTGCCAGGGTCGGTGCCAGCCGGGTCGCATACGCCAGGGCATGGCTCGACTCCAGCGCCGGAATGATGCCTTCAAGACGACACAGGTCATGAAAAGCCTGCAGTGCCTCGGCATCACTGATGCTGACGTACTCGGCGCGACCACTATCCTTGAGCCAGGCGTGCTCAGGGCCAACCCCCGGATAATCGAGACCCGCCGAAATCGAGTGCGTCTCGGTGATCTGGCCGTTCTCGTCCTGCAGCAGATAGGTTCGGTTACCGTGCAATACACCGGGACGACCCGCCGTCAATGAGGCGGCATGATGTCCCGTGGCAATCCCCTCGCCCGCCGCCTCAACGCCGATCAGACGCACCCCGGCGAGCGGAATGTAGGGATAAAAGATCCCCATCGCATTCGAGCCACCGCCCACACAGGCAATCACGGCATCGGGCTGGCGACCGCACTGCTCCTGCATCTGCGCGATCGACTCGCGGCCGATGACCGACTGGAAGTCGCGTACCAGCATCGGATAGGGATGCGGACCAGCCACCGTGCCGATGATGTAGAAAGTGTCGGAGACGTTGGTCACCCAGTCGCGCATCGCTTCATTCAAGGCATCCTTGAGCGTCCTGGAACCGCTGTCCACCGGCACCACCACGGCCCCCAGCAGTTTCATGCGATACACATTGGCTGCCTGCCGCCGGATGTCTTCCGAGCCCATGTAAACCACGCACTCCATGCCATAGCGCGCGGCCACGGTGGCCGTCGCCACGCCATGCTGGCCGGCACCCGTTTCAGCGATGACGCGCGGCTTCCGCATGCGCCGCGCCAGCAGGGCCTGACCGATGCAGTTGTTGATCTTGTGTGCGCCGGTATGGTTCAAATCCTCGCGCTTCAGGTAAATCCGGGCACCGCCGAGGACTTCGGACCAGCGTCTGGCGAAATAGACCGGACTTGGCCGGCCCACATAATGTTTGAGTTCATCATCGAATTCGGAGACGAACCGCGGATCCCGCTGCGCGGCGGCATACGCCTCCTTGAGTTCATCAAGCGCCGCGATCAGGGTCTCGGCAACGAAGATGCCACCGTAGGGGCCAAAATGGCCTCTGGCGTCGGGCAAATCGTAGTCATGCTCGGCCATCAAAATTCTCCTTGCGACAGGTTGGGACAGTGTGCACTACCTCTGCGAAAACAATCCGACCGTCGCTCCTCAGGTATGTTTGGCCAGGTAGTATCGCCAGCAAGTCCGCGTCCGACCCCCCGTTTTTCTGCGCATGAACAATCTCATCAGACCCTGCCGCATCAATCGCCACTCATCGATTCTGCCACCCGCACGGCGGTGACAAAGGCACGCATCTTTTCGGCATCCTTGATTCCCTTGCTTGCCTCGACACCCGTCGAAACATCGACCGCCGCCGGTCGAAGACGGCGCACCGCTTCTCCGACGTTATCCGAATCCAGCCCACCGGAGAGGATCAGCGGCTTGCCCAGCGACGGCGGGACCAGCGACCAATCGAAAACCCTGCCGCCGCCGCCGTAACCGTCGACAAAGGCGTCGAGAAGGATGGCCTGTGCCGAAGGAAAAGCAGCCGCGTATTGTACCAAATCCATTCCCGGCCTGACGCGCGCTGCCTTGATGTAAGGTCGATCGAACTGTCGGCAATAGGCCTCATCCTCATCACCGTGGAATTGCAGCAGGTGGATCGGCACGGTCGCCAGGGTTGAACGCAGCACGGCCGGCTCCGCATTGACGAACAGGCCGACCACGCTGACAAAGGGCGGCACGGCGCGAGCCAGCCTCGCCGCCGTCGTCAGATCGACGCAACGCGGACTCGGCGGGTAGAACACCAGACCCAGTGCATCAGCTCCCGCGTGCACAGCAAAGTGCAGGTCCTCGATGCGGGTCAGTCCGCAGATCTTGACTCGTGTCACAGTAAATCAATCCGAAAAGTTAAGGGCTTACCACCCAAGCACACTGAGCTTCCCTCGGTTATTCGTCTTCCCAAGGGTGGTGTTCCTGCGACCTGTTTTTCCTGATTCTGCCTGCCGAGCCACTGTTCCATGAACTGAACCGGCGACAGGTAGCCCAGGCTCGACGGCTGGCGTTTCCGATTGTAAACCACCTCGATGTCTTCAAAGCGGGTGGCCTTCATGGCGGCAGGGCTGGCAGGACGTACGCCATGTCCCCACCCATGCTTGAAGCGGTTGAACCCGCTCTCGGTGGGCGCGTGATCCCCGCCATTGCCCTGGCGGCTCATCGAACAGACCATGCCGTACTCCTTGAGCGGATCCCGAAACGCAGGGCTGGCGTACGGGCTGCCGCGGTCGGCGTGATGCCTCAGACCCGGGGCCGGCCGGCGGCGGAACCCCGCCATGGTCAGGGCGTCCGTCCCGAGTTCTGCCGTCATGCGGGGCTTGAGTGACCCGCCCACGACTTCCCGGTGGAACCAATCCAGCACGATGGCCGGGTACCGCCCGCCTTCCTCCGTCCACCAAGACGGGATGTCCGAGGTCCCGAGCGGATGGGGTGCCGTGGGGATGCTCTGGCGAGCCCACCGGTTCTCGGCCACCGGCCGGGCGTGGCGCGAATCCGTCGTCACCTGGTCGCGGCGCGGGTGACGGGCGTGAGGCCCGTTCTCGCGCCTCCCCCGCTCGATCCGCTCCTGGCTCGCCGGGAAACCACGCCTTCGCCCTTCGCGCCCCTTGCGTGGGCGGCCATCGGAGCCCTGGAGTTCGGCAGGGATGGCCGGGATCAGCGCCCGCCTCTGCGGGTCCGTCCGTGGCTGGCGCTGCGCCACCCACCCCACTTCCAGGCCCGGTCACCGCGGATACTCCCCTTCAAGGCCGCGCACCGTTCCCCCCGAACTCTCGCCGAAGCACGTCAATCCAGGCGGACTTCACCAGGCATCCTTCGTGAAGGACGCCGCCGCTTTCATTACGATTTCAAGCGCCCGCTTGAGTCGCCCGCCCTCGGCTTGCAGCCGCGGCAGTTTCCTCTCTTCGGGCGTCATCCTCCGGTTGCCCACCCCGTTGGGCGTCCCCTTCGCCGCTGCCTTCCCCCCATGACGCAGGGTCTGCTCGACCAGCCCCCATTCCTTGGCCACCCCTCCCGGCGAGTCTGCATTCCGTTGTTTCCCCGACTATGCGCCCCGACACTCCTCGCAGGTTTCACTTTCGCCCCCGGCCGCCTAAGCGTATGATGTACAAAATACTGCACATCCTGTGCAGCCGAGGAGGCAACCATGGGAATTGCTGCAAGCGACGTTATCCCCCTCTCGCACGCCCGCGCCAACTTCTCTGAGCTGGCCGAAGAGGTCAAAGGCGGTGCCGAGAAAATCATCACCAAGAATGGGGAAAGCTATATCGCCCTGATCGATGCGCAACGGCTGGACTACTACCACCAGTTGGAGCGCGAGCGTATCCACTTGCTGCTGATCGACGAGACTGGCAAAGGCCTCGATGATGTGGCTGCCGGCAAGGTCAAAGATGCCCGCAGCGCCATCACCGCCCTGAAACGCAAGCGTAGCGCCTGACGGTTCAGGTGCTGCGCGTGGCGAAAAAGCCCGTCGTCAAATTCACTGCCAACTTCGAGCGCAATCTAGAAGAGATCAAGCGCTTCCTGACCGACACCGAAGCGCCCCAGGCCTACGATGGTCTGCTCGATGAACTGCTGGAAATGGTGATTCCCAACCTTGAACGCTTCCCCGATATGGGCAGGCCGTTCATGCTCCGGCAGCCGCGCTCCGTCGAGACTACCAATGCCTTGGCGACGCTACGCGCAAAGTTGTTAGCGCTGACCACGGATCCGGAGGCGCTGCGCGAATACGTGCTCAAGGATTACCTGCTGCTCTACGCGCAGATCGGCGGTGCGATTTATCTGCTGGCTATCCGGCATCAGCGGCAGTTGTCCTTCGATTTTGAAGGCTACTGGAATCAAGGTTGATCGCTCACTCCATGTTGATATCATTGCCCGCGAAAATATCGAAGAATATTGAAGTCCAAGCGCGTTGAAACCGCGCTTATCTTCAGAGTGTTACCAGGGGTCGCAATGGCACAGCAGGGGAGAAATGAATCACAAACGCGAATGGAGATCATCAATTCTCAGCTTGCTCGTGCGGGTTGGTCTAAGAATCGATGCAAATTCATTGAAGAATTTTTGCTCCAGAACGCCGAGCCACATCACGAAGTACATCGAATCTTGGCAGCGGCGTTGCAAGAATTGGCACGCATGTCTTCCTGGCATGCCGAACTCCAGAGTCTTTGAGGCGTAGTTTGCATATGAGCGACATAAAACTCTTCCGCTACTCGAATTCCAGTGCCTCTGAGCTGGCGGGTAAGTCAGCACCTATTGAAAAGACTCTCCAGAAGCTGATCGAATCTCAAATGGACACATTTCTCGGTGTCCGATTCCTCGCTTCCGAGTACAAAACCGGTGCCAAGCATCGGGGCCGAATTGACTCATTGGGGTTAGACGAGAACGGCTGTCCGGTCATCATTGAGTACAAGCGCCACAGCAACGAAAACGTCATCAACCAAGGATTGTTCTATCTGGACTGGCTTCTCGACCATAAAGCCGACTTTCGATTGCTGGTGATGGACAAGCTCGGCAAAGAGGAGGCGGACAAGATCGAATGGAGTGGTACGCGGCTTCTATGCATTGCAGCAGATTTCACCCGGTACGACGAACATGCCGTGGCACAGATCAATCGTAATATCGAGCTGATTCGTTACAAGCTCTTTGGCGATGACTTGCTCTTGCTTGAACTGGTGAACGGTATAAGTGCCGCGAGTATCCAGACCGTATACGAGAGCGATGTCCCTAGCAGTGATAAGCTGACCAAGGCCCCAGCTGCTTCGACTCTGGCCATGAAGACGCATGCGGATCAAATCGCAACCGCGTCGCCCGAACTATTGGCACTTTTCGAGCAGACGCGAAGTTTCGTTCTCGCCCAGGGGGACGACATCATCGAGAAGCCGCTGAAGCTTTACGTTGCTTTTCGCCGTCTAAAAAACTTCATCTGCATGTCCCTGATATCGAAGCACGATCCGCATATCTTCATGACGTTGAAGCTAGACCCGACGACAGTAGAACTGGAGCAAGGATTTTCCCGCGACGTAACCAATATCGGCCATTGGGGGACGGGTGACCTAGAGGTATGGCTGCGCAAGCTCTCTGACTTAGAAAAGGCCAAGGCGTTAATTGAACGTGCATACCAAGAAAACTGAAACAACCTGGCCCGGCGATGCGTAAAGCCAAAATTTTTTCACTGCTTGGCCCAGCCGCGGTACCCAGTTAGCATCACACTGCGGCGCATGGCACCGTAGTCGCGACGCGCCAGAAAACGCGCTGCTTCCAGCCGCTGATATCGAAAGCCATGACTCCCTGAGTTGTGGCTTTTTGCGTTTACTGACCCGGCAGTTTTTCGACAGTGCGGATCAACCAATCGGAGCCACTGCCATGTCAAACGAAATTCCAGATTCAGCCGCCACCTCGTTGTCGATGCCAACCCCGCACGAATCAGTCGGTCGCAAAGCAAAAACCGAGCCAGATTTCAATCGCTGTTGACACGGGGATACCCCGCCGCCTCGGCACGTTCCGAGATAAACCCCGCGAGCGCCAAAATCGTTCACAGTTCGGCCGCCAGCCCATGATCCTTCGGCTTGGTACAGGCAATATGCACGACCCAAGCTTTGGCTTCATCCGTGATCTCTGGTTTCCAAGGACGAGGATAGGCATCCTTCAACCCAGCCTCCCCCCACCAAGGCCTAGGCCTTGTCGATGCATTGGTAGATCATCGGGCGTCCGACGCCATCACGCCGCATCACGTCACTGATCGACGCCCGTTGGCGTAACCCAGCAGCACCTTGGCGCGTTCCACCTCGCGTACCGACGCCGTCCTCGATCCCGCAAGTTTCGTCAGCATCGTTCGCTGATCTTCCGTCAACAAAACCGCCCGTTTCGTTCTTCCAGCCATGACCGTTCTACGTACTTGCATCGGCAGGATGGTCTGCTCTTCCTCAAAGGTTCAGGCCGCAGGGCAGAAACAGCGTCCCATCGCTGCTCGGCAAACCCCAGTGCGGTAGATACCTGACAGTGGTGAGATACAAACCGGCAGCAGCAAAGGTCGGTGCAGCCAGACGGCGATCTCCCCTCGCCAGCAACTCGGCGATCCATTCCGGCGGATGCTTGCCCTGACCTACTTCAACCAGACTGCCGACCAGGTTACGCACCATGTGGTGAAGGAAGGCGGAAGCCTCGAAATCAAAGACCAGCAAATCGTTGAAACGTCGTATATCGGCTCGGTGCATGATTTTCACCGGCGATTTGGCTTGGCATTCGGCCGCACGGAAAGCGGAAAAATCGCGCTCGCCGAGCAACTTCTCCGCCGCCGCCTGCATCTTCGCCAGGTTGAGCGGATGATGATACCAACCTACTCGGCCGTGCCAGGCACCAGTCCGATGTGGCCGGTTGATCAGCAGGTAGCGGTAATGTCGGGCATACGCCGAAGAGCGCGCATGAAAATCGCCAGCGACGGCCTGCGCCCAACGAACGGCCACCGCCGCCGGCAGGAACGTGTTGGCTCCGCGCACCCAGGCATACATTGATCGATCAAGATCGGTATCGAAATGCACCACCTGCCCGGTCGCATGCACACCTGCATCGGTACGCCCGGCGCAAACCACCTGTACCGGCATCATGGCAAACTGCTGCAAGGCATCCTGCAGGGCATCCTGAACAGTCCCCCCACCCGGCTGCTTCTGCCAGCCGCGAAAACCACTACCGTCGTACTCGACAGCCAGGGCAATTCGCATTGCTCACGCCTGCCAATAGCAGACGAGAGGGAGGCCCCCTGCGACTGCAACCATGATGATCCAGTAGTCCTGGCTGGAGAGTCGGCGGTCAGTGAGTTCGAATGTTTCGCGGTGACCACTACTTGCCTGCGGTTCAAGCAACTGGCGCCAGTCGCGTGGCCGCGGCATCGTCTCAAGATAGTGCAAAACCAATAACAGCCGAACAAGACCACGATCGGTATCGAGTCCGCAGCGACGAAGCGGCTCGAGCAGGCGATGTGTGGCCGTCAGCAGATCAGCCATGGGCATCCGCTCACGCAGCACCGCGACCGCCATCAACACCAGCAACAAACGTCCAACATGCGTCGAGGCATCCACCAGCCCCTCGTGACTGGGTGCCATCATGCCGGTCCAAACAGGATCGCCAGCACTGCCCCAGGCAAGGATGACAAACATCGACAGCAACAGCCAGCGAGCACCCCGAATGAGTTGTCCGCAACGCCGCAGAGCCCGTCCACCGAAGAACAGTGAGATCAGCAGGACCGCCATCAGCAGGTAGCCATCGAGACCTTGAATGGCCACCAACACCAGGAACCAGACGACCAGACGGGTGCTTGGATGCACGGCAGCTTCCAACCTTTCGTGTCCGGGAAACGACTGATTGCCCTGGGGAGGGTGTGCTACGACCGGACGGTCACAAACTACTCGCGTATTCCGCCAAGGAGACTCAGCGCCACTTCCCGCTGTGCCGCATCGCCCTCATTGACGACTTCCTGCAAGAGTTCACGCGCCCCTTCCAGGTCGCCCATTTCCTGATAGGCTTTGGCAAGGTCGATCTTGGTAGCCACCTCTTCGCTGGAGGTGATGTCGGGAGCCATCGTCATATCGACCAGCGAACCAAATGGCGAGTCTACCCCGGTATCGGTCACTTCCATCGAAAAACCAGGATTGACCAGGGTATCCTCCTCCTCCTCAAAGGAGGAATCGCTTGCACCGCTGCCGACCGTCGTGGGAGCCTCCCTGGCTGCATCGTCGCTGGCCAGATCAAGGTTGATCGCCGACATGTCAAATGCCGCACGCTGCATGGCGTCACCGAGGACGGTAGAATCCGTCAGCGCGATGTCGAACTCCAGCGCTTCGGTGCCCGCTGATCCGATGTCGAGGATCTGTTCCGGCTGGGCTTGCGCCAGCGTCCGTTCATCTGCGGTCGCTTCCTCAGACAGATCGGCTCCCAGATCAAACTCGAAATCAAGGCCGGCACCCGGCTGCGATTCTGAAGCCACCAGCATGGTGACCTCCAGCGAACTGGCGTCATCCACCAGTTGCACCTCGTGCATGTCTTCCTCCGGAGGCAGCTGAGCATTCGGCAGGGAAGCAGCCAGATCAAAATCGAGTGTGTCTCCTTTGGCAGGATTCGGGTAGGCGAGCGTGGCTTCAAGGTAGGCATCGTCAGCGACGTCGGGCGTCGCTACACGGGGTTCGTTGTGTCCGAGGTCGAAATCCAGATCCGCGAGAGCGACCGGCTCTGGCCTTACCTCCTGCGCCTCATCTGCCAAGGCCGCTTCCTCCCGCCCTGCGATTACGCCCGCGGCAGCAGCCATCGCCTGGCTCAGCTCCGGCTTGGTCAGTGTGTTCTGGAAGGTTTCCTGGGCAACGAAGACGGCAGTTGCAGGATCGGCAGGACGAACTTCAGTCTGTCCGGCCGCGCCAAAGAGCGGATTCCCGGGATCAAGCTGGAGACCCATCGCCACTGCTTTCTCCCAATCCGCACCGACCCCGCCGGTGGCGTTGAAGAGTTCAGTGGCGAGCACACCAAAGGGTCCGGGATCCTTGCGGCCCGCATAGATCTCAAGCAGCTTCAGATGGATGGCGTAGCGTCTGGGATCCTTCTGTTTTGCCTCGAGAAGAATCTCCTCGGCTTGGGCGTCACGGCCGTACGCCATGTAAACATCAGCTTCAGCAACCGGATCAACTTCATCGGTATCAATGCTGCCCGGACCGGCCTGGCTGAAATCAGTTTGCGGTGCCGAATGGGTAGTATCAACAGTCTGTCCGCCGGTAGTGTGGAATACCGACTTTGGTACGACGCTGTTTTGCACGGGCGCCAGGGTACTGCTGTCATCAGGCGGCATCCCGCCGTCACCGGCGCGACGACGTTTAGCGAGCCAGTAAGCGGCGAGCAGCGCGATGAGGGCACCCCCTGCTGCCAGGAAGGCTGTACTGTTGAGCAACCATTCAATAAAACCGGGCTCCTCTGGTGGCGGCGGAACGGGCCTGGCTTTCGGTACCTCGACCGGCTTGGGCGGTGCCGCGACCGGAGGCACTTCTGCCTTGGCGGCTTCCGGCATGGGCGTGACGACCTCGGGCTTGGCCACGGTTTCCGCTGGTTTCACCTCTACCGGCGATTCCATGGGCTTCGCGGGAAGCGCAGGAGTGGCTGCCGACGCTGGTTCCACTCTGGCTGCTGGAGCTGGAGGCGCAGCCACCGGAGTCGGCAGTGGCGCGGACGGGGTGGCGGTTTCCGCCTTCTTCACTTCGGCTGCTGGCACGGCCTTGGCGGCAGACTGTCGCTCCAGATCCGCCAGGTTCTGGCTCTTCAGCTCCACCAGCCGCTGCAATTCCGCAACATTCCTTTCCAGGCTTGCCAAGCGTTCGTTGGCATCCTTGAGCGCCTTTTCCTTGGCAATCAGATCCTCGTCTGTACGCTTGGAGGCAGACAAGGGTTTGGTACCGGGAAGATCGGTTTTGGATACTTTCAGTTGATCCTTGGGTTCGGCAGCAAGTCCCGCACGGTCCTCAACCCTGGTGGTGATTCTGCCGGCTGCTTGCCTGGCTCCTTCTTCCCTGCCAGGGGCATCCGCGGCAACAGTGGCAAGTCTCCGACGATAAGCCTCCCAGTTCGACGATTGTGCAATAATGGTCTTGGCCTCGCCCCTCGGAATGGCTTCCAGAGTTGCTTTGTCCGGTATCGAAAGAATCTTGCCCGCCTTCAGACGGTTGATGTCGCCACCGTCGAACGCATTCTGATTGGCTTGGAAGAGCCCGAGCAGCATCTGGTCCAGAGAAACGCCCTCAGGCCGGAGATCACTCGCGATCCTGCTCAGCGTTTCCCCGCGCTTGACTTCGTAGGTGGTGCCGTCCGCAGGCAGCTGCGCCGGCTCGCCGGTCCGCAACCTGGAGGGCGCGCTCCTCGACCGCTCCTCCAGCGCCCGTGTTTCCACCGGCGGCCTGGCCTCCGCAAGCGGCCTGACGATTGCCGGTGCCACAGCAGCAGCCTTGGCAGCGAACTCGGGCGGATCGAGCAGAAAGGTGTACTCGCGAATCAGGCGACCGGTTGGCCAGTTGAGTTCAAGCAGCAAATCAACGAAGGGTTCGTTGATCGGCCGGGTTGACGTCAATCTGATGATCGGCTGGCCGTTCGGGCGCTTGTCGAGGCTCAGAGTCACTCCGGACAAAGCCGGAGCATACTCCACGCCCGCTTGTTTGAAGGCCTCCTGAGAAGCGAGTTGTGCCTTCATTCCCGAGAGTTCCTCGCGGGTTGCGAAGACCTCCATCTCGGCACGTAACGGCTGGCCGAGAGCGGAGAATACGGTGATCTTGCCAAGCCCGGCAGCTTCACTGGCCAATGGAAAAGCCGCCAGCGCCAGGGACGATGCGACTGCCCATGCCGAGGCTTTTAGTCGGAAATTAGCGGTTGTGTCATTCATTTTCTTGGCCACGGCGCATCCCTGAGCGTCCACATCGACAATTAAAATAACATCATGAACTTAGCCATGCAAGCTAAACATTCTTCTGTTTCAAAAGCCTCGACAAAGCGAAAAACCGGGTTCCAGTACCCGGTCATGCAATCAGTCATCGATCAAAATACGGAGCATTCGGCGAAGCGGCTCGGCCGCACCCCAGAGCAACTGGTCCCCCACCGTGAAAGCGCCAAGATATTCCGGCCCCATTGCCAGCTTGTGCAAACGCCCCACCGGGATGGTCAGGGTTCCGGTGACCGCGGCCGGCGTCAGCTCCCGCTCGGTAATCTCGCGTTCATTGGGAACCACTTTCACCCATGGATTGGCCTGTGCAATGATCTCGCTCAGCTCAGTCAACGGCACATCGCGCTTGAGCTTGATGGTCAAACCCTGCGCATGACAACGCATCGCGCCGATACGCACGCACAGACCATCGACCGGAATGCTGCCCGGAGTGCGAAAGGCCGGACGACCGAGGATCTTGTTGCATTCGGCCCCCCCCTTCCACTCCTCCTTCGACTGACCGCCCTCGACCGGCACATCGATCCACGGTATCAGGCTGCCGGCCAGAGCAGTATTGCGGAAGTTCCGGGTCGGGAAATCCGGCGAGCGCATGCTCTGTGCAACCTTGCGATCAATCTCGAGAATCGCCGAAGCCGGATCGGCCAGTTCTGCCCGTACTGCGTCATGCAGCGCACCCATCTGTTCCAGCAGTTCGCGCATGTTCTGTGCCCCGGCCCCGGACGCTGCCTGATAGGTCATGGCGCTGACCCATTCCACGAGATCCTGCCGTAACAGGCCACCAATGCCCATCAGCATCAGCGAAACCGTGCAGTTGCCGCCGATCCAGTTACGACCGCCCCTGGCCAGTGCGTTCTTGATCACGTCGAGGTTCACCGGGTCGAGAATGATCACCGCGTCGTCGTGCATGCGCAGGGTGGACGCCGCATCGATCCAGTGACCCTGCCAGCCGGTGGCACGCAGCCGAGGGAAAATTTCCTTGGTGTAGTCGCCCCCCTGACAGGTGATGATCAGGTCCATCCGGCTCAGAGCCTCGATTGACATCGCGTCCTGCAAGATTCCGGCATCCTTGCCGGCCAGCACGGGTGCCTTGCTTCCGACTGATGAAGTCGAGAAATAGAGCGGATCGACCTGTTCGAAATCACCCTCTTCAAGCATCCGCTGCATCAGGACCGATCCCACCATGCCGCGCCATCCCACCAGGCCAAGCTTCCTCATTCGTGCGTTCCTCCAATCAACTCATCCATTCAAAGCGCCGCCAGCACGGCATCGCCCATGGCGCGTGTACCGACCTTCTGCATCCCTGGCTCGTGTATGTCAGCCGTCCGGTAACCCTGCGCAAGCACTTTCCTGACCGCATTTTCAATACGCAAGGCCGCTGACTCCTGCGCAAAGGTGTAACGCAACATCATGGCTGCCGAGAGAATCGTCGCCAGGGGATTGGCCAGACCGCGACCGGCGATATCCGGAGCCGAACCGTGACAAGGCTCGTACAAGCCCTTGTTGTTCGCATCCAGTGAAGCCGACGGCAGCATGCCGATCGAACCGGTGAGCATCGCTGCTTCATCGGACAGGATATCGCCGAACAGGTTACCCGTAACCAGCACGTCGAACTGTAAAGGTTTACGCACCAGTTGCATCGCCGCATTGTCGACCAGCATGTGGCTGAGTTCGACATCAGGATACTCGGCCGCTGTTTCACTGGCCACGTCACGCCAAAGCTGGGTGGTCTCGAGCACGTTCATCTTGTCGACCGAGCACAGCTTCCGGTTGCGCTTGCGTGCTGCCTCGAAAGCAATTCGTACGATGCGGCGAATCTCGCTTTCGCTGTAATGCATGGTGTTGAATGCGAAACGTTCCTGCCGACCATCCAGTACACGCCTCTCGATGCCGCGCGGTTGCCCGAAATAAATGTCGCCCGTCAACTCACGAACGATCAGGATGTCCAGGCCGGCCACCACCTCGGGTTTGAGTGACGAAGCATTGGCCAGTTCCGGATAAAGGACGGCCGGGCGCAGATTGGCAAAAAGGCCCAGTTGCTGGCGAATGCCGAGCAGACCTCGCTCCGGACGTTGCGCGCGCGGCAGGCTGTCCCATTGCGGGCCACCGACGGCGCCGAGCAACACCGCGTCGGCCTGCTGAGCCAGCGCTTGCGTCGCCTGCGGGTAGGGTTCACCGGTCGTATCAACAGCGCATCCGCCGAGCAGTCCTTCCTCCATCTCGCAACCAAGTTCGAGCGCCTGCAGAACACGCACCGCTTCGGCGATGATTTCCGGGCCGATCCCGTCTCCGGGAAGAACACAAATCTTCATTTCCGATTCCTCAGGCGAACAACCAGGGCTGCTCGATACGTCGTTGATCTTCAAAAGCCCTGATCAGATCGGCATGGCGCAAAGTCAGCCCGATATCATCCCAGCCGTTAAGCAGGCATTCACGCCGGAAAGAGTCCACGGCAAACGGCAGCAGCTTGCCATCCGGACGACGCACCTGTTGCTGCTCGAGATCAACCCGCAGCCGACAGCCCGGATTGGCCTCGACCAGCACAAACAGGGCATCGATTTCGGCGGCCGGCAACACGATCGGCAGAATACCGTTCTTGAAGCAGTTGTTGTAAAAGATGTCGGCAAAGCTCTCGCCAATCAGCGCGCGAAAGCCGAAGTCGAGCAACGCCCAGGGCGCATGTTCTCGCGAACTGCCGCAACCGAAGTTCTGGCGCGTCAGCAGGATTTGCGCCCCCTGATAGCGGGGCTGATTGAGAACGAAATCCGGGTTGGGCAACCGCACCGAGTCTTCCTTGCCAGGCTCGCCGACATCGAGATAACGCCATTCGTCGAACAGATTCGGGCCAAAACCCGAACGTTTGATCGACTTCAAAAACTGCTTGGGAATAATGGCGTCGGTGTCGACATTGGCCCGATCGAGGGGCGCCACCAATCCTTCGAGGCAAACGAACTTGTTCATGCTCCTCCTTGTCAGAGCGCCCTACCTGGCAGCCCGTTCGATGGCCTGGCCGCCTTTTTCAATATCTCTGCCCAGCCCTTGTATCGTATTGCAGGCCAACAGCGAGTTCAGTGAAACGATCACCAGCAGCCTCCAGGTCAGACTGTTCATATCGTCTACTCGCCACCCAGTAGATCGCCAACATCACAGAAATGTCCGGCGATGGCCGCGGCAGCGGCCATTTCCGGACTCACCAGATGGGTTCGCCCGCCCGCTCCCTGGCGCCCTTCGAAGTTTCGGTTCGAGGTCGATGCACAACGTTCACCCGCCTCGAGGCGGTCGGCATTCATCGCCAGACACATCGAACAGCCGGGCTCTCGCCACTCGAAACCGGCAGCGAGAAAAATCTCGTCCAAACCTTCTTGCTCCGCCTGCTGTTTGACCAGTCCCGAACCCGGAACCACCAGAGCCAGCCGGATGTTGCTGGCAATGGTTCGGCCCTGAACCACCGCAGCGGCAGCCCGCAAGTCCTCGATACGAGAATTGGTACACGAACCGATGAAGATTTTGTCGAGTCTGATCTCCCTGATTGGCTGCCTGGGGCGCAAGCCCATGTAGCGCAACGCCCGTTCCATGCCTTCACGCCTGACGGGATCTGCTTCATTGGCCGGATCCGGCACGCAGTCATCAACCGGCACCACCATTTCCGGCGAAGTCCCCCAGGTCACCTGCGGCCGAATACCCGTGGCCGCAATCTCGATAACTCGATCAAAGCGAGCGTCGGCATCGCTGTGCAGGCCGCGCCAAATGGCGACGGCCTGTTCCCACTGCGCTCCCTTTGGCGCAAAGGGACGCCCACGCAGATAATGGATGGTGACCTCGTCGACCGCCACCAGACCCAGGCGTGCGCCGGCTTCGATGGCCATGTTGCAAAGCGTCATCCGGCCTTCCATCGACAAGCTGCGGATCGTGCTCCCGGCAAACTCGATGGCATAACCGGTACCACCAGCAGTACCGATCTGACCAATGATTGCCAGCGCCACGTCTTTCGCTGTCACCCCCTTGGCGAGCCTCCCGTCCACCTGCACGAGCATGGTTTTCGACGGCTTCTGGAGCAGGCACTGTGTGGCCAACACATGTTCGACCTCGGAGGTGCCAATGCCGTGCGCCATGCACGCGAATGCGCCATGCGTGCTGGTGTGCGAGTCGCCGCAAACGACCGTCATGCCCGGCAAGGTCGCACCACTTTCCGGGCCGATGACATGAACGATTCCCTGGCGCGGATCCTTGAACGGGAAATAGGCGAGCGCACCGACTGCCCGAATGTTGGCGTCCAGCGTTTCGACCTGCAGGCGCGAGACGGGATCCTCGATGCCCCGATCCCAGTGATCGGTTGGCGTGTTGTGATCGGCAGTGGCGACGATCGAAGAAGTTCGCCAGGGCTTGCGGCCAGCCAGCTGAAGGCCCTCAAAGGCCTGTGGGCTGGTCACTTCGTGCACCAGATGGCGATCGATATAGATCAGCGCGGTCCCGTCGGCTTCCTGATGGACGACGTGGTCCTGCCAAAGTTTTTCGTACAAGGTCTGCGGCATTGATGGATCATCCGAAGAAGTTCGGCCCGCATCGGCAGGCAAGTGCAGGGATTATGTCACACCGCTGTCGCCGCTGTCAGCCACCAGGTCAGGGACTGCCGCCTCTCTTCCACTTTGATCCAATCAATCAAGGCCCCTGATCAAGACCCTCGGGCGTTGAAGCCCTGAGGCCGGCAGCGTCCATTCGCCCAAAAAAAGACCCCGCCTGAGCGGGGTCTTTTCGATGACCGAAGCGATCAAGATTTTTTCCTGCGCTGCCACAGCCCCATTCCGAGCAAGCCCAGCGCCAGGAGAGAGAGCGACCCCGGTTCGGGAAGGTCCACGAACGCCAGGGTATGCAGATCACCCAAGCCGGTGCTGAGGGTTCCTTGCAGGCCGCCGCCTCCCACCAGGTCCAGGACATCGATGACCCCGGACCCTGCCACCCCATAGTAGAAGTTGTCATCGGGGTTGAAATCACCGTGGTGAGCAGTCAAACCAGTTGACCCCTGGAAAGTTGCCAAACCCGTCGCCGTATTCATCGTGTAATACGAACCGTCGAAGTTGTGCATGTAAAGGGTGTCGCTATTGTCGAAAGCCAAGCCATGGAGACCTGTACCCACCCCGGATTCGCCCACCACGGTCGCCTTGCCGGTCACCTTGTCGATGGACATCAGGTCATCCGAGGACGGATCGCACCAACCGAACAAAGATCCGCCTGAACTGGCAGCCAACAGCACATTGCGGCTAGAACAGCCACTCGCCGGGCTGTCGAAACTCCCGGCCACGAGCGAACCTGCTCCGGTCGCCGTATCGATTTTGAGCAAGCCGACGTCATTCCTGGCCGATCCGTACAGGGTGTTGGTGCTTGCATCCCAAGTCAGGCCGTTGACGCTGAAGCCGACCGAGCCGATGGTGGTCACCGCGCCCGTGACAGGATCAATTTTCACCAGCGTGCTGATCGCACTGCCCACGCCGGTGGTTCCGTAGAGGATTGCAGAATTCGCTGGAGCGCTGGCCCAGGCAATGGCCAGTCCAGCGAGAAGTACGCAAGTCTTTGTCGTCTTTTGCATCATCATTGTCTCCTTATCACCGGATCAAAAAATCGGTTCCCCCGATGCCAGCGAGCAAGCAATTTCTGGACCATATCTCTGAAAACAAAATATAGTCCAATTAATTAAGTAGATTGAGCAACTCCCGGTGAAGACCGGCCAGGTTCTGCGGTCTCAAGGTGTAAAAAAATCCGACACTCCGATAACCTGGCTTGCCAGACCGCGTTCGGTTCATCCGGCGGTCCTCGCCTTCCCGGCAGATAGCGCCAGCGCCTGGCACAGCGGCACATCGAGCATCTGGCTGTGAACGGAATCGGTCAGCTTGCCGACCGACTTCATCGACACTCTCTGAGGAATCCTGCTTCGCGACCTGCAAAATCATGGCCCCGAGATGTGTTGGGAGGTACCGACAGACGCCCCTCCCCCTCGCGGGGGCAATCACCAATATCAACCCTTTTCCATCGAACAATGGACTTCGACGAACACGTTTATTCGCACCCCCTTCACCCCAGGGCAATCGCATGAATGCCATTGTCGTGAACCTTCGGAAATAATGGTTTACGCTCAAGGAGTTACGAAGGGGCTGTTCACAGCTCATTGATTTGTGTAGTTTTCTGTCTTTTTGGGGTTTTCCATGGAGGCAGGAGGCAGGGTCCGGTTGATGGACGTGTGGGTTGGTGTGCGGGATCCGCG
>WBZL01001457.1_pt1 | contig 24855 bp, 20 predicted proteins | sample 5204291 | NCBI WGS metagenome assembly WBZL01 (sample SAMN12344345, study PRJNA552823) | activated sludge metagenome | biome: Activated sludge suspended growth; feature: Nitrification reactor; material: Wastewater; isolation source: activated sludge from nitrification reactor of wastewater...
AGACCCTCAGCGATACTGTTCCCACTCGGCTGTCCGCTGTGGCTCGCTGAGTACCGCGCGTCTCAGCTCTGTCCGGGCTGTGGACTTACACCATGCGCTGGGACACGACCCGTCGGCGCCGGATGACCGGCTCCCAAATGGGTGTTCAGGTGCTTTCTTTGCTTACCTTCTTTGCACCAGCAAAGAAAGTGAGTCGCCCGCCGGGGCGAAATCCCGGCCGGGGGCGATGGGGGGCGAGTTCAGCACCCCGAACGGCCGCAATGCGCCGAAAGTGGCCATGGCTTGGAAGCCCTCACACCCCGGCGCCGGCGCGCCCTGCCCTGTCAGATGCCGCTTCGCTCGCGACCTGAGCGTGCGGCAGACCGCGTGGCTGCCACCGCAGCCACGCTGGGCTCGATCTTCGACAGGTAGGCTTTCTGCAGCCGGCGCAGGCTGGTCTCCATCTCCTGGCCGGCGGCCACCGCGTCGCCGTCGCGCAGGTGCTGCAGGAAGCGCCGCCGCGAGGGCAGCACGTAGGGGTTGGCCGACGCGCCGATGCTGCGGATGAAGTGGTGCAGCACGTCGAGCAGGCTGTCCATCATCACCACGATGATGGGGTTGCCGGTCATGCGCGCCAGCAGGCGGTGGAACTCGAGGTTCTTCTGCGCGCGCAGCGGAAAGTCACCGGCCGCGGAGGCCGCCTCGGCCTCGTCGACGTTGCGCTCCAGAGCCGCCAGGTCGTCGTCGGTGGCCCGGGCGCAGGCCTCGCGCACGATGATCGACTCGATCCAGATGCGCGCCTCGGTCAGCTGCGCCGGCCGGATGCTGCCCAGGTGGTACAGGTCCATCAGCCCGGTGGCGATGGCCTGGCCGCTGCGCTCGCTGATGAAGGCGCCGCCGCTGGCGCCCTTCTGCAGCCGGATCAGCCCGGCATGCTCGAGCGAGCGCAGGGCCTCGCGCAAGGTGTTGCGCGAGACCCCGAACTGGACGGCCAGCGCGCGCTCCGATGGCAGCCGGCTGCCGACCGTCAACCTCCCCTCGGCCAGCTCGGTGCGGATCTGCGCGGCGATCTCCTCGAAGGCCCGGGCCGACCGGATGGGCTGGAAGCTGGCCTGCACCGGGGCAGCCGGGATCGAGGGTTGTCGGGGTCCGGCAGGTCCGCGCGGGGCGCGCGGGCCCGGCGCGGCGGCCGACCAGCTCGAGGGAGCCCGGGCGGCCGGGGCCGGTGCCGCGTGCGGCAGGTCGGATGGCTTGTTCTTCGATGGGACCACCGCGGGATCATAGGTCGGCGCGGTGCGGCCTCCGACCGGCACGGCGGCGCTGGCCGTGGCCACGGGCCCGGCATCCCGGGCAAACCCCGACCCGGCGCCGCGCCGGCCGATCGCTGCAGGCCGCCGCCTGCGGCTATGGTGTGCCCATGCACGACGACCCCGACTCCGATCTCCAGGCGCTGCGGCGCGACAACGCGCTGTTCCTGTGGCACCCGATGGCGCACCCGCGCGCGATGAAGGCGTCGCGGCCCGACATCATCGCCCGCGGCGAGGGCTGCTGGGTGTGGGACGTCGACGGCCACAAGCTGCTCGACGGCGTGGCCGGGCTGTGGAGCAGCAACCTCGGCCACAGCTGCCGCCCGGTGCGCGACGCCATCGTCGCGCAGCTCGACGAGCTGCCCTTCTTCAACACCTTCCGCGGCACGACGCACCCACGCGCCATCGAGCTGTCGCGCGCGCTGGTCGACCTGATGAGCGCCGACGGGGTGGCCGCGGTGATGTTCGGCAACGGTGGCAGCGACGCCGTCGAAGCGGCGCTGAAGCTGGCCCGGCAGTACCACAAGCTGCGCGGGCAGAAGGACCGCGTGAAGTTCATCGCGCTGCGCCAGGGCTACCACGGCGTGCACTTCGGCGGCATGAGCGTCAACGGCAACACCAACTTCCGCCGCCCCTACGAGCCGCTGCTGCCCGGCGTGTTCCACATCGACAGCCCCTGGCTGTACCGCAACGCCTACGTGCAGGGCAGCAGCCCGGACGACGAGGCCACGCTCGGCCGCATCGTCGCCGCGCAGCTCGAGCGCGAGATCGTCTTCCAGGGGCCGGACACGGTGGCCGCCTTCATCGCCGAGCCGGTGCAGGGCGCGGGCGGCGTGATCGTGCCGCCGGCCAACTTCTGGCCGCTGGTGCGCGAGGTCTGCGACCGGCATGGCGTGCTGCTGATCGCCGACGAGGTGGTCACCGGCTTCGGCCGCACCGGCGCGATGTTCGGCACCCGGCTGTGGGGCGTGCAGGCCGACCTGTGGTGCCTGGCCAAGGGCATCAGCAGCGGCTACGTGCCGCTGGGCGCGACGGCCATCTCCCGCCGGGTCGCCGAGGTGTTCGACGCCGACGAGTCCGGCGCCGGCCAGGTGGCACACGGCACCACCTACAGCGCGCACCCGGTGGCCGCCGCCGCCGCGCTGGCCACCTTGCGCCTTCTGCAGGACGACGACGTGCCCGCCCACGTGGCGCGCGTCGCGCCGGCCTTCCAGCAGCGCCTGCGCGGCCTGGTGCAGCGCCACGCCTGCGTCGGCGACGTGCGCGGCGTGGGCCTGATGCTGGGCATCGAGATGGTGGCCGACGCGGCGACGCGCGCCCCGCTGCCGCGCAGCAGCGAGCTGCCGGCGCGCGTGGCGCGAGCGGCCTACCGGCGCGGGCTGATGGTGCGCGTGTCGGGGCCCAACCTGATCCTGTCGCCGCCGCTGGTGATCAGCGACGACGAGCTCGACTTCCTCTGCCGCACGCTCGAGGCGGCGTTCGACGACGCGCTGGCGACGGGGACGGCATGAGGACGGTGCTGCTGGTCGGCACCGCCGACACCAAGAGCGACGAGCTGGCGTTCCTGCGCGCGCAGCTGCTGGCGCAGGGCGTGGGCGTGCGGCTGATGGACGTCGGCGTGCTGGCCGCCGGCCGGGTGCCGGTGGACATCACCCACGACGAGGTCGCGGCGGCTGGCGGCCGCAGCCTGCAGGCCGTCGTCGAGGCCGGCGACGAGAACGCCGCGATGCAGGCCATGGCCGAGGGTGCCGCCGCGCTGGCGCTGCAACTGCACGGCCAGGGGCGCATCGACGGCCTGCTGGCGCTCGGCGGCACGATGGGCACCGACCTGGCCTTCGACGTCGCCGCCGCGCTGCCACTGGGCGTGCCCAAGGTGCTGGTGTCGACGGTGGCGTACTCGCACCTGATCCCGCCCGAGCGCATCACGCCCGACCTCATCATGGTGCTGTGGGCCGGCGGCCTGTACGGTCTGAACAGCCTGTGCCGCTCAGCGCTGGCGCAGGCCGCCGGCGCGGCGGCCGGCGCGGTGCGCGCCGCGCAGCCGCCGCGCGGCGATCGCCCGCTGGTCGGGCTGACTTCGCTGGGGCAGAGCTGCCTGCGCTACATGGTCGAGCTCAAGCCGGCGCTCGAGTCGCGCGGCTACGAGCTCGCGGTGTTCCACACCACCGGCATGGGCGGGCGCGCCTTCGAGGCGCTGGCCGCGGCCAGTCGCTTCTGCGCCGTGCTGGACTTCAGCCTGCAGGAGCTGGCCAACCATGTCGGCGGCTCGGTGGTCAGCGCCGGGGCCGACCGGCTCACCGGCGCCGGGCGCAGCGGCACGCCGCAGATCGTGGCCCCGGGCGCCGTGGACATGGTCGACTTTCCGGCCTGGCAGCCGGTGCCCGCGGCGCTGCAGGGCCGCCCGGTGCACGTGCACAACCGGCTGATCGCCTCGGCCACCTCGGCCCCGCCGCTGCGCCGGCGCATCGCCACCGAGATCGGCGCGCGCCTGGCCGCCGCACGCGGGCCGAGCTGCCTGCTGCTGCCCCGCGGCGGCATCGAGCAATGGGACCGCCCCGGCGAGCCGCTGCACGATGCCGAGGGCCTGGCCGCCTTCGTCGATGCGATGCGCGCCGCCGTGCCCGCCACCACCCGCTGCGTCGAGATCGACGCGCACATCAACGACGCGGCCTTCGTCGACGCCGCGCTGCAGGTCTTCGACGGCTGGGTCGCCCAGGGCCTGGTGCCACCGGGACGCCGATGAGCCCATCCGACCGCCGCACACCACCGGCGCAAGGCCGGCCGCGCGCGCTGGTGCTCGACTTCGGCGGCGTCATCAGTCGCACGCTGTTCGAGACCCACGCGCTGACCGAACGCGCGCTCGGCCTGGCACCCGGCACGCTGCGCTGGCGCGGTCCCTTCGACCCCGATGGCGACCCGCTGTGGCGCGACATGCAGGCCGGCCGCATCAGCGAGCGCGACTACTGGCTCGCACGCACGCGCGAGGTGGGCCGCCTGGTCGGCGAGGAGTGGCACGCGATGGAGACCTTCGTGCAGCGCGCCCGGGGTGCCGAGCCGGCCGAGGTGATCCGCCCCGAGGCCGTCGCCGCGGTCCACGCGGCGCAGCGCGCCGGCTGCCGGCTGGCCGTGCTGTCCAACGAGCTCGACCTGTTCTACGGCGCGGACTTCCGCCGCAAGCTGCCGCTGCTGGAGCGCTTCGACCTGGTCGTCGATGCCACCTACAGCGGCATCCTCAAGCCCGACCCGCGCGCCTACGACGCGGTCACGCAGGGCCTGGCGGTGGCGCCGGCGGACTGCGTGTTCGTCGACGACCAGCTGCGCAACGTCGAGGGTGCCCGCGCCGCGGGCTGGCAGGCGCTGCACTTCGACGTGCGCGCGCCGGCGGCCGGCTATGCGGAAGCACTGGCGCTGCTGGAGCCGACCGCGGCATCCGGCTGAGGCGCGACACCCTCGCGACCGACGGCCGGCGCATCGCCCGCTGCCGCGATGGCCGGCGCGGTGCGGCGCAGGCAATGGCGTCCGGACTGCTTGCCGGCGTACATGGCCTCGTCGGCCTTGTGCAGCAGCACGGCGGCCAGCGAGCCGTCGGCCGGTGCCACGGCCAGGCCGGCGGTCAGGCCGACGTGGCAACCCTGTCCGTCGACCTCGAACGGCGCCTCGACGGCCTGGATCAGCTGGTCGCCGATCTGATCCGCCGCGGCGTCGTCGGCCAAGTCGGTGGCGACGACGACGAACTCGTCGCCGCCCAGGCGTGCCACGACGTCGCTGCCGCGCAGCGGCGCGCGCAGGCGCTGCGCCACCTGGCGCAGCAGCTCGTCGCCGGCGTCGTGGCCGAGTCGGTCGTTGACGGCCTTGAAGCCGTCCAGGTCCAGCAGGTACACGGCGACCATCCGGCCGGGCGGACGGACCCGCAAGGCCTGGTCGAGCGCCTGGCTGAGGCCGCGTCGGTTGGGCAGGCCGGTCAGCGCGTCGGTGTGGGCCAGCGAGTGCAGGGCCTGGCGCTCGGTCTCGCCGCGCTCGGCGGCGCGCCGGATCCCCTCGATGCGCAGGCCCAGCACGCGCACCCAGGCCAGCATCTCGACCATCGAGGTGGCCTGGAACAGGTGCTGGGTCCAGAAGTCCGCCGGCAGCCAGCCGCGCAACAGGGCCGCCATGCTCAGCGCACCGGCGGTGTAGGCGCCCCAGCCGACGACCATCCACTGCGCCATGTGGTCGCCCTGGCGCGCGCGGTGCAGCGCGAAGCGCACCGCCACGACGATGGGGATCGGCCCCAGCACCGTCGCAGCCAGTTGCGTGTGACGGTAGTCGATGAGGTCGCACAGCGACAGGCCGATGGCCAGCAGGGCGGCCACCGAGGTCAGGTCCAGCGCACGTCCCACCCGGGGTGCGTCGCGCCGCGTGCCCAGCGCACCGGTGAAGAACCAGCAGCCGCCGGCGATGCCGGCCAGCACGGCGATCGGCGCGATCCTGGCCAGCAGGCCGGTCTGCTCGTTCCACACGTGCTGCTGGCCGATGCCGGTGTAGGAGACGAAGAAGGTGCCCACGCCCAGCAGCATCAGCGCGTACTGCGCGAACAGCGGGTCGCGCAGGCTGAAGCCGTGCAGCGCGCTGTAGGCCAGCAGGGCCAGCGTGACGCCCATCATCAGGCCCTGCAGCAGCTGGCGTGCCGACTCGTGGGTCAGGAAGTCGTCCGCGCGGTACAGCGTGATCGGGACGATCATCGAGCTGGTGCTGGCCACCCGCAGCAGTAGCTCGTGCGGCACGCCGGGCGGCAGGTCCAGCGACAGCGCGTGGGCGCGCGTGCGCATCGGGCGCTGGTCGAAGGGCAGTTCGTTGCCGAGACGGTGCTGGGCCACGACCCGGCCGTCGCGCAGCAGGTAGGCGTCGATCCGGTTGAGTGCCGGGTAGTCGACCTCCATCACCCAGCGCCCGCTGCCGCCGGCCGTCTGCAGCGGCAGGTGCAGCCACAAGGCGTCGTGCCGCACGCCGAAGTTGTTGCGCGGCCCCTGCGGGGCCCGGAACTCGGCGCGCCGCTGCAGCACCGCGGCCAGGTCGAGCGTGGTCGACGGATCGGACAGCACCGTCAGCGCCGGCCAGGCGTCCACCTCGGCCGCATCGGGGTCGAGGTGCAGGGTCGTGGCGGCGCCCGCCGGCAGGGCGAGGCCGGCCATGCCGCACAGCAGCCACAGCAGCAGTCGAACGAAGGCAGTCATGCGCAGCACAGGGGGCGGGCTCGCGGCGCAGCGGCGGCAGGGCTCCGCCGCCGCGTCCGCGCGCCCGGCGCGATCAGTCCGGATCGTTCTGGATCGTCGGATCGCCGGTGATCACGCGCCCGGTGGACTGGTCGACCACGTAGACGTTGTAGGCGAAGCTCGACTTCTGGTTGTCCACGTCGAGCAGCGTGGCCTGCGTCGGCTTGACGGTCCACGACGGATAGGGGAACTGGCTCGACGGATCGCTGACGACGATCGCATCCCGGTCGCGGAAGCTGAAGCCCTGGGTGCGCAGGCGGAAGTTGACCAGCGTGTTGCGGGACTTCACGACCACGGGGTCGGGCGAGCAGGTGATGCAGCCGGTGTTCGACACGGTGACATCGACGGTGGTGACGGGGGCACTCATGGGGCTACCTCTGATCTAGGCCCGCGGGTGCCCGTCAACGGGGCGGCCCGGCGGGCTCAGGGTGGTTCTCTCGCCATGCGGGCGGGAGCCGGTACGCCGAGCGTCCGCACCAGATCGGCGAAGACCGGGTGGCGGTACGGGCCGGCTCTGACGCTTTCGGCCAGCTCGCGGGCAACTTGATGGCGGCCCAGCCGCCACTGCGCCAAGGCGGTCACGGTCAGGATGTCGGGGCTGCGGTCGAGTCGCGACAGGCGGGCCAGCGCCGCCTGCCAGTGCCGGTGCGCGGCGTCGCCGTCGCCGGCGCGCTGCCAGGCATCGCCCAGCGCCAGCTCGACGCGCGCCAGCTGACGGCTCGCGCTCTCGTCGGCCCGGTCCTCGGGCCCGTAGCGCGCGGTCAGCGCCTGCATCGCCTCGAAGGTCGGATCGCCGCGGCGCGGTGGCTGCAGCAGGCCGCGCGTCGCCAGCCAGGCGGCTCGGATCTGCTGCTGCCAGTACGGCCGGCCGTCGGCCGCGGCCCACAGCGGCGCCATGGTCAGGCGCGCGGCCTCGAGCACCATCGCGGCCTCGCCGCCCAGGCCGGCGTGATGCAAGGTCTCGGCGAGGCGGATGCGCGCCAGTCCGAGCGCGGCACGCCAGCCCAGGTTGGACGGGTCGAGTGCGGTCAGCGCCTGCAGCGCGGCGACGGCGTCGCGCGCCGACCGCTCGGCGCCGGGCAGGTCGGCCATGTCGAGCTGCAGCCGGGCGATCTCGTGGTGGCCGACGGCGGCGCCGTACTGCAGATTGCGGTCCACCACGCGCCCGGGCCGCGGGCCGGCCAGCGCGATGCGCTCGCCGTTGGTGGCCACCGCGCCGGACAGGTCACCCAGCCGTTCCTGCGCGCGCGCCAGGAAGCCCAGCGTCTTGGCCAGATCGATGTCCAGCGCCGGCCGCGCTGCCCGTTCGGCCTGCAGGATGTCGCGCGCCCGCTGCAGCGACGCGCGGGCCTCGGCAGCCTGGGCTCGCTCGAGCTGCAGCACGCCGATGTTCTGCTCGGCATAGGCGCGCTCGACGCGCCACTCGGGGCGGTCCGCCGCCACCGCTGCCAGCTCGGTGGCCAGGCTGCGGTAGCGCTCGAAGGCGGCCGCGGCCTCGTCGAGCCGGCCGCGGCGGCGCGCGACGACGCCGACCCAGAACTCGCTTTGCGCGTGGTCGAAGATGCGCTGGCCATCGCCGGGGTGGCGCTGCAGCAGCGTACGCGTGGCCTGCGTGGCCTGCTCGAAGCGCCGCGCGGCCTCGTCGAACTGGCCGCGCGTCTCGGCGATCTCGCCGATCAGGTGCAGCGCGCGCGCGCGCCGGCCCAGCGACTCGGCATCCAGCCGGTCGGCGCTCTGCGCGGCGTAGTAGGCCAGCGCCTTCTCGCCCACCGCGTCCAGCACGTCCAGCCGGCCCACCGGCTGCAGGCGCTGGCGCAGGTCGCCGAGCATGAACTCGATCAGGCCTTCGGCCTGAACCCGCTGCGCCTGCGCCTGGCGCGCCTCGCGCATCGCCAGCGCGGTGCCGGTGAGCAGCGCGGCGACGGCCAGCGCTCCGGCGGCCACCGGCACGCGGTGGCGCCGCACGAACTTGGACAGGCGGTACAGCCGCGCCTCGGGCCGGGCCCGGATGGGCTCGTGGGCCAGCACGCGGCGCAGGTCCTCGGCCAGCTCGGCGGCGTTGGCATACCGGTCGGCCGGGCGCTTGGCCAGCGCGCGCGCGACCACGGTGTCGACATCGCCGGCAAGCTCGCGCGCACGGCGTGGCGCCAGCTTGCCGCCGCGCTGGCGCACGCGCTCCGACAGGCGACGCGGCGGCTGCTCGATCGTGGCACGGGCGCGCTCCAGCGCGGTGTCGGTCTCGTCGCCGGTGGGATGGCCACCACCGAGCAGCCGGTACAACAGGACGCCCAGCGCGTAGACGTCGGTGGCCGTGGTCACCTCCTGGCTCAGCAGCTGCTCGGGCGCCGCGTACAGCGGCGTCAGCGCTTGCCCGGCCCGCTGCGTCAGGCCGTCGGCGGCGCCGGGGTCACGATCGTCCAGCAGCTTGGCGATGCCGAAGTCCAGCAGCTTGACCTCGCCGGCACGGCTGACCAGCATGTTCGACGCCTTGAGATCGCGGTGCAGCACCAGCCATGCATGGGCATGGGCCACCGCCTCGGCGGCGTCGCGCATCAGCGCCAGCACCGCGCGCGGCGGCAGGTCCAGGCGCTGCACGTGGCGGTCGATCGGCTCGCCGTCGACATGCTCCAGCACCAGATAGGGCCGCCGGCCGTCGTCGGTGACGCCGGCGTCGAGCAGCCGCGCGATGTGGCGGTGGTCCAGCCGCGCCAGGATGCGCCCTTCGCGTGCGAAGCGCTCGGCTTCGCCGGGCCGCAGCCAGCCGCCGTGCAGCAGCTTGATGGCCACGGTGCCCTCGAAGCGACCGTCGGTGCGCCGAGCCCGCCACACCTGGCCCATGCCGCCCTGACCCAGCTCGTGCTCCAGCGTGTAGGCGCCGACGGTCTGCCCGGCCAGCCCGGGCGGCGGCGGCAAGGCGCCGGCGAGCAGGAAGCCGCCGGTCTCGACCTCGGCCTCGCGCGCGAGCAGCCGCTCGAGGTCGCCGACCAGCGGGTTGCCCTGGGCACGCCAACCGGCCAGGCGGTCGGTGCGCGCCGGCTCGGGCAGGTCGAGCAGTTCGTCGAGCAGCGGTGACAGCGCAGCCCAGCGCTGCGGGTCGATCGGGTTCAACGGCGCCCCTCGCGGCCCCGGGTCGATGCGGACCACCAGGGCCGGGCCGGGGGCAGCGCCCGCGCGCTCATCGCAAGGCCTGCGCCAGGTACAGCCGGGCCTTGTGCCAGTCGCGCTGCACGGTGCGTTCGGTCAGGCCCAGCGCGTCGGCGATCTCGCGCTCGGACAGCCCGGCGAAGTAGCGCATCTCCACCACCTGGGCCAGGCGCGGGTCGGCGGCGGCCAGCGCGCCCAGCGCCTCGTGCACCCGCAGCACCTCGTCGGAGGGGTCGGCCACCGAGCCGACCAGGGTGGTCGCCAGCGTCACGTGCTCGGCGCCGCCGCCGCGGCGCTCGGCGGCGCGGGCCCGCACCAGGTCGACGACGACGCTGCGCATCACGTGCGCCGCATAGGCCATGAAGTGGTTGCGGTCGGCAAAGCTCGGCTCGGCGCCGCCACGCAGCCGCAGGTAGGCCTCGTGCACCAGGGCCGTGGTGTCCAGCAAGGTGTGGTGGCCCTCGCGCCGCAGCCGGCTGTGGGCCAGCCGCTGCAGGTCCTCGTAGAGCAGCGCGTAGGCCCGGTCGGCGGCCTGGCGGTCGCCGGCGCCGGCAGCCTGCAGCAGCGTGGTGATCTCCGACATCGCCGACCCATGCCCTCCTGGCGCTGTTGTGTCCCGGTCCGGTGCCGCCCGGTCAGCCGGGCCAGCCGACATCCCGCCCGGGGATCGGCGGGCCGCCCGGACCGCACCGGGCGATGCGGCGTCCCTGCGGCGTCCGCTCGGCGCCGCGAACTCTAGCCGAGAGCCGCCACCGGGCCGCTCGCGATCACCCGATGTCGGGCTTTCTCGATCGATTCCGCTTCAGGAGATGGAGGGTCCGGCGGCTCGAGGCCTCAGGGAGGCCACACGAAGGCCCGGCCCCCGCGGCCCTCCACCACGTCACGGCCACGACCCCTCCACCCTCCACCGCAACCCCCGCCTCGACGATGAGCGACCAGCCTCCCCCCGATCTCGAAGCCGCCCCGGCGTCCTTGTCCGACCCGGCCCCACCGGGCCGCGTGTCCTACGACCTGCCGATGCCGCGCGACACCGCCGCCGAGCTGCCCACGCGCGTGCACAGCCGGGGCCAGGTGCTGGCCCGCATCGATCGCCAGCTGGCGGTGTGCCGGCGCTTCCAGCAGCCGCTGGTGGTGCTGTCGATCGCGGTCGACGGCATCGGCATCTCCAACGGCCGCCCGGTGCCCGACCGGCTGGCCGGCGTGGCGCTGGAGTTCGGCCGTCGCCTGCGCATGCGCGTGCGGGCCACCGACTCGGTGCTGTGGCCGGGCGGCCGCGAGTTCGTCGTGCTGCTGGCCGACAGCCATCGCGATGGCCTGGCCACGGTGCAGGGGCGCCTGGCGGCCGCACTCGGCGGCCCCTACCGGCTGGGTCCGGATCTGCTGGACGTGACGCTGGTGCTGGGCAGCGCGTGGTTCCCGGGGCATGCCGACAGCGCCGCCGAGCTGCTGCGCCTGGCCGAGAGCAGCCGCCAACCCGTGCCGCGCTGAACGGACCGGTACCGGCCGGTGCCGGTGCCGGTGCCACAGCCGTCGCCGCGTCGATCGGCCGATCCGATGCCGTCCGCACCGCGCGCCGGGCCGCGACGGACCGGTTATGGTTGCGGGATGACCCGATTGCGTTCGCGTCTCCTCGGCCTGCTGTTCGCCGCCAGCGCCCTGCTGGCCATCGGGGCCGCGCCGGGCCCGGTGCAGGCGGCCGGGCCCTTGCGCATCGGCAGTGCCTTCGACCCGCAGACCATGGACCCGCATGCGCTGGCGCTGCTGTACCACACGCGGGTGGTGTTCCAGATCTACGACTCGCTGGTCGGCCGCGACGCCGACTTCAAGCTCGAGCCCGCGCTGGCCACCGACTGGAAGATGACCGGACCGAAGGCCTGGCGCTTCAGCTTGCGCCAGGGCGTGAGCTTCCACGACGGCACGCCGTTCACCGCCGACGACGCGGTGTTCTCGTTGCAGCGCGCGCTGGCCGCGCCGTCGCAGCGCGCCTTCCAGCTCAAGGGCGTGGCCGAGGTGCGCAAGGTCGACCCGCGCACGATCGAGATCGTCACCGAGGCGCCCGACGCCGTGCTGCCCGAGAAGCTGCAGTACGTCGCGATCATGAGCAAGGCCTGGTGCGAGCAGCACGGCGTGACCCGCGCGCAGGACTTCAACGGCAAGCAGGAGACCCACGCCGTGCGGCATGCCAACGGCACCGGGCCGATGAAGCTGCTGCGCTACGAGCCCGACGTTCGCACCCGGCTCGAGGCCCATGCCGGCTACTGGGGCCGTGCCGACCGTCGTCATGGCAACGCCGCGGCGGTGGACTTCCTGACCATCAAGAACGACGCCACGCGCCTGGCCGCGCTGAGCTCGGGCGAGGTCGACCTGGTGCTGGACCCGCCCTACCAGGACATCGCGCGGCTCAAGGCCGACAGCCGGCTGCTGCTGCTGCAGACCCCCGACCTGGGCCAGCAGTACCTGACCTTCGACCAGGCGCGGCCCGAACTGGAGTTCAGCGACCTCAAGGGCCGCAACCCCTTCAAGGACCGGCGCGTCCGGCAGGCGGTCTACCACGCGATCAACGTGCCGCTGATCATCGACAAGGTGCTGCGCGGCCAGGCCACGCCGACCGGGGCCTTCCTGTCGCCGCGAGTCGACGGCTCGCCGGCGGAGCTGGACCGCAGGCTGCCGCACGACCCGGCACGCGCCCGGGCGCTGCTGGCCGAGGCCGGCTACCCGAACGGCTTCGGGGTGACGCTGGACTGCGTCAACGTCGCCTGGCGCGAGAACGTCTGCCAGGCCGCCGCCGCGATGCTCACGCAGGTGGGCATCCGCACCACGCTGCGCAGCTCGACCACCAGCCAGTTCTTCCCCAAGCTCAGCCAGGGCACGGCCAGCTTCATCGAGTACGGCTGGACGCCCAGCCCCGACGCCTGGGCCTCGCTGAACGGCTTGTTCCGCAGCTTCGACAAGTCGGGCCTGGGCACCTTCAACGCCGGCCGCTACAGCAACCCCGAGCTCGACCGGCTGATCGACGCCATCCGCGTCGAGCCCGACCTGACGCGCCGCCGCGCGATGGTGGCCACGGTGCTCAAGCTGGTGGCCGACGACCTGCCCTACATCCCGCTGTACCGCCGCACGCTCACCTGGGCCATGGCCCGGACGATGCAGGTGGTGCAATGGCCCAACGACACCGTCGAGCTGCGCTGGGCCCGGACGAAGTGACAACGACCTGACGCTGCTGGAGACCGACCGATGCTGACCCTGTACGTGGGACCCCACACCTGCGCGATGGCCGCGCACATCCTGCTCGAGATCGCGCAGGCCGACTACCGCGCCGAGATGCTGAACTTCGGCGCGCAGCAGCAGCGCTCGGCCGACTACCTGCGCATCAACCCCAAGGGGCGCGTGCCGGCGCTGGCCACCGAGCGCGGGATCCTCACCGAGACGCCGGCCATCCTGCTGTACATCGCGCAGACCCACCCGCAGGCCGCGCTGGCGCCGCTGGACGACCCGTTCGAGCTGGCCCGGGCCCAGGCCTTCAACAGCTACCTGTGCTCGACCGTGCACGTGGCCCACGCCCACCGCCGACGCGGTGCGCGCTGGGCCGACGACGAGGCCGCCCAGGAAGCCATGCGCCGCAAGGTGCCGCAGAACATGTCCGACTGCTTCGAGCTGATCGAACGCGAGATGCTGCGCGGGCCGTGGGTGACGGGCGAGCGCCTCTCGATGTGCGACCCCTACCTCTTCACGCTGGGCACCTGGCTCGAAGGCGACGGGGTGGACATCCGCCGGTTCCCGCGCGTGAACGAGCACGCCCAGCGCATGGCGGCGATGCCGGCGGTGCAGAAGGTGCTGGCCTTGCACCGCGGCGCGTAGCGGCGGGGCGCGCGACCACCCACGCGACCACCCGCGCCACGGCCCGCGCCACGGCCCGCGCTACGGCCCGCGCTACGGCCCGCGCCGACGGGTGCGCGACGCGCAGGCCGGGCAAGTCGCTGCGTGGTCACCGACACACCGGGACGCGACGACATGAGCGTCGGATCCCAGCGCGCAGTCCGGCTGGGTCGGGGCCGACGTGCGTTCGGTCACCGGCAACGGCCCGACGTCGTCGGCCTCGGGGGCCGGCGCCACCACGCGCAACGCGACGAAGCAGACGGCCACCGCGCCCAGGGCCTGCGCGCACAGCGCCCGCATGCACGAGGCCTGCGCGAACCCTGGGCCGCCGGTGGTCACGGCGCGCGACCGTGCCGCGTACAGCCGTCCCGCGACCGATGGGACGCGCGGTGTCATGCCGCCGCCCCGATGCGGTAGTGGACGATCAATACCATCGTCGCCGCGCACATCAGCGCGTTGCCCAGGTTCAGGGCCACCACCCGGTCACAACGGTGGCCGTTGTGCTCGAGCAGCCAGGCCGCCATCGTCAGGTTGGCGCCGAACCAGCAGAACCAGGTCCACAGCGAGTGCTGGCTCGAGTCGCCGTGGGCGTGGATGGCCCACAGGGTCGGCAGGTACGACACCAGCCTTGCCGAGTTGAAGAGGGTGAAGGCCAGCGCCAGCAGCCCCAGGTAGTGGCTGCGCAGCGTGCGCCGCAGGGTGCGGCGGGCCGTATGGTCGAAGGTCGAATCGGTCATCTCGGGCTCCGGCTGACACGGGTGGTGCCGCAGTCAGCGCGTGACGACGTAGACCGTCTTCGCGCCGAGGAGGTCGAGCCGGTTGGCCACCACGGCCACCTGGCGCGGGTCGCCGCCGCTGACCACGAAGGGCGCATCGCCGGGCAGGTCGGCGGCGGCCTGCATGCCGAGGGCGACCAGCACGTCGAGATCTGCCGTGTCGGGGCCGCAGCAACGCGCTTCGACGGAGACCAGGCGGTTGCCGAGGCTGCGTGCCAGCTCGTCGGCCTGCGCGAGGCTGAGGTAGCGCCCCTGTCGCGTGCGCGCCGCGTGGTCCTGGGGTACGGCTGCCGCGGCAGGCTGGCCCGGGCTGCCGCCGGCGACGGCGCCCGGGCTTGCGGCCTGCGCCGCGCGGGCCGTGTGCGAGGCGGCCGTCGGCTCGACGAGCTCGCCCCCGCCGCAGCCGACCAGCGCGATCGACAGCGGCACCAAGGTCCAGGCGGCCAGCTTGCCCGACACGGCCGACAGGGCCGGCAGCTTGCAGGACGGCAGGGGTGGGGTGATGCGGTTCATGGCGGCACCTCGGGTGTGCGGTGACAGGCAGGATGGCCTGGCCGCCATGCTCGGCAGCAGCCGCCGGGCCGTCACTGAAGCGGCCCTTAAAGCTTGTGAAATCGGGGCCGGCATGCCAACCGGTCCGCGCTCCACCCCCTACCATGCGACGCACGATGAACGAGCCGCTCGCGTACCGCTTCGGCAGCTGGCGGCTGGTGCCCGAGCAGCGGCTGCTGGCGCTGGACGATGCGCCCGCCAAGCTGGGCGGGCGCGCATTCGACATGCTCGTCGCGTTGGTCGAGCAGCGCCATCGCGTGCTGAGCAAGCACGAGCTGATGGACCGGGTGTGGCCCCGCCTCGTCGTGGAGGAGAACAACCTGCAGGTGCAGATGGTGGCGCTGCGCAAGCTGCTCGGCCATCCGGCGATCGCCACCGTGCCGGGACGCGGCTACCGTTTCGCGCTGCCCGTCACCGTCGACGGCGCGCCCGCGCCGCGCAGCAAGCCCATGGCGGCAACCGAGTCGCCGCCGCGCCGCGCCGGCAACCCGCCGCTGCCACTGCCGCGCCTGTACGGCCGCGATGACGATCTTCGCGTCCTGCTGGCCCTGCTGCGCGAGCACGCCCTGGTCACCGTCACGGGAGGCCCCGGCATCGGCAAGACGCGTTTGGCCGAATCCGCCGCCGCCGCATGGGCAGACGCCACCGGCCTGGCCGTCTGGTGGGTCGAACTCGCCCCGCTGGGTGACCCCGCGCTGGTGGCGCAGGCCGTGGCGCAGGCAGTCGGCTCGGCGCCCGGAGCCGGGCGCGATGCGCTGGAGACCGTCTCCGAGGCCTTGGCCGGCCAGGCCGCGCTGCTGGTGCTGGACAACGCCGAGCACGTGCTCGACGGCGTGCTGGCCTTCCAGCAGGCGCTCGCGGCACGCCGAAACGCGCTGCGCTGGCTGTTCACGAGCCAGGAGACCCTGCGCGTGCCGCACGAGCAGGTGCTGCGGCTCGATCCGCTGGCGCTGCCCGAGGTCGGCAGCGACGCGGGACTGTCGGCTGGTTCCGTCGAGCTGTTTCTAGCGCGCGTGCAGGCCGCGGACCCGCGCTTCGCGGTGCGCCCGGAGCAGGCCGAGGCGGTGTGCGACATCTGCCGCCAGCTCGACGGCATCCCGCTGGCGCTGGAACTGGCCGCCGCACGCGTGCCCTTGCTCGGGATCGAGGGCGTGCGCACGCGGCTCGGCGACCGCTTCAAGCTGCTGAGTGCCGGCTCGCGGGCGGTGCTGCGCCGCCACCAGACCTTGCGTGCCGCTCTCGACTGGAGCCACGGGCTGCTGTCCGAGCCCGAGCAGCGCGTGTTCCGGCGGCTGGGCGTGTTCGTCGGTGGTTTCACGCTCGAGTCGGCACAGCGCGTGGTCGAGGACGACACGCTCGACGGCTGGGACGTCATCGAGCACATCGGCAGCCTGGTCGACCGCTCGCTGCTGTCCACCACGGCGATCGGCACCGACGCCGCCGCCGCGCCGCGCTGTCAGCTGCTCGAGTCGACGCGCCTGTTCGCGCTCGAACAACTGGCTGCGGCCGGCGAGACGGACCGTACGCTGCAGCGCCATGCGCAGGCTTTGCACGCGCTGCTGGCGATCGGCACACCACTGGTGCGCGAGTGGTTCGACAAGGGCCGGCGACGCGCCGAAGTGGCTGCCGAGGTGCCCAACCTGAGAGCGGCCACCGACTGGACAGCAGCCGGCGGCGGCGACGCCGTGGTGGCCATCGAACTGCACGGCCCGCTTCTGGCAGCCTTCACCGCCGCCGGCCTGCGGCCGGAAGCCGCGCAGCGGATGCAGGCGCTGGCCGCGCGCATCGGTCCCGACGTGCCAACGCGTGTGCAGGCCCAGTTCTGGAAGAGCGTGGCGCTGGCCAGTGGGGGCCGCGCCGACCGCTTCTGCCTGCACGCCGCCCACCAGGCGGTGGTCCTGTGGCGCGAGTTCGATGCCCCCCGTCCGCTGCTGGACGCGCTGAACCTGCAGATCGGCCTGCGCGCGCGCATGGGGGACCTCGACGGTCTGGAGGCGCTGATCGAGGAAGGCCGGGGCCTGCTGCGCCCGGAGTTCCCGGACAACCTGCGCTCCAACTTCCACTGGGCGCAACATCGGTGGTGGCTGGCGCTGGGCCGCGCCGACGAGGCACTGCGTTGCGCGCTCGACCAGGCCGAGGTGATCGGCGCGCGCGCCGACGCGTTCGAGCAGGTGCTGCTGGGCGGCAATGCAGCCTGGTGCGAACTGGCCGCCGGCGACGCGGCATCCGCCGAGCGGCGCGCCCGCACCGCGGTGCAGGTGCTGCGTGAGCGCGCGAACAGCGGCAACCATCTCGGCTACCCCTTGCAGGTGCTGGCCGAAGCGGTGCTGGCCCAGGGTCGGCTCGACGAAGGCCTGGCGCTGGCTCGCGAGGCGCAGCCCCGGCTGGCTGCCGACGGTGACGACGTGGTGCTGCTCGAACCGCTGGCCCTGGCCGCCGCGCACCGCGGCCGAAGCGTCGCCGCGGCGCAGGTGTGCGGGCATGTCGACGCGGCGTTCGCGGCCAGCGGGCAGCAGCGCTGGCCTTACGAGGCGGCGCGGCGGACGTCGATCGACCGGATCGTCGCGGCCGCGCTGGGCGGGGATGGCCTGCACGAACAACAGGCGGCCGGCGCGCGGCTGTCGCGTGGCCAGGCCTGGGCGCTGGCCCAGGGCGACGACACGCCGCCAACACTCCGGACGAGCGGCACCCCCAGCGGCACGCTCAGCGGCACCCTCAGCGGCATCTGAACCGCGCCGTGGCGCCGTGGTGCCTCAGATCCGGCAGCGAGGCTCCTGCGGTCGCGTGCGCCGCGCGACGCCTCCGGCCAGCAGCGCAGCACCCAACAGCGCCAGGGTGCCGGGCTGCGGCACCGTGCCCGGTGGCGGCGGCACTGCGTCGCCGAACAGCGCGCGCACGGTGACGAAGTGGCCGTGGCTGGCGGCAGCCTCGCCGTCGACGCCGGGATACCGCGCGTCGCCGAAACCGGCCAGCGTGGGGTCCAGGCCGAAGCGCACCGCGCCTTCGCCGACGTTGCGGTTGGCCAGCGCGACCTGGGTGTTGTCCACCTGGCTGCCGAAGCGCAGCCTGAAGTCGCGCGTGCCCGTGAAGCTGCCGGCGTGGAACGTGGCGCCACGTTCCACCAGCAGGTTCTCGAAGTCGTCCTGCGCATTGGCCAGGGCGACCTCGGTGTCTCCGGACAGCGCAGACACGAGCTCGAAGCCGCTGCCGCTGTCGAGCATTGCCACCAGGATGGTCCCGGATGCCGACACGAAAGGCGAGAACAGGCCGTCGTTGCCGCTCCAGCGTGCCGTGAGGTAGCCGCGCAGCACGGCGTCGATGTCCAGCGTATAGCCCCGTGACAGCGGGTCGTCGACGGTGAAGGCCAGCTCGTAGGCCACGACGTTGCCCCAGGTCAGCACCTCGAAGGGCAGGCCCGGCAGCACGCGCTGCGCCGACATCCAGGCCAGGCGGTGCGTGAAGACAGCCTCGTCGCCCACCAGGGTGGGCGCCGCCGTCAGATCGGCCTCGGTGCGGAACTCGCGCAGGCGCAGGGGCTGGTCGATGGCTCTGTCGGGCGTGCCGAGGTGGGTGTACAGAGGCCCGACGATGGCCGCCGACTGCGCGGCGCCGGCGGCGGCGAGCACGAGGGATGCGAGCAGGGCTTTCATGCGGGCTCCCCGGCGGCAGCCGTCATCGTCCTGGCCACCAGGTCGTACGCCTCGACCCAGGCATCGCGCACGGCGGGCGTGAACGCGGCGCCCAGCCCTTGCGACAGCGTCTTCAGCAGCGCCGCACCGACCACGGCGTAGTGGTCGTCGCGCACGCCGTAGCCGGCGTGGCGCACGCCCAGCTGCTGCACCACCGGCACCAGCGCGGGCAGGTCGTCCAGCGCCTGCACGGCGGCATCGAGCATCGCCACCAGCTTGCGGCCCTGCGTGTCGAGGTCGGTCTTGAACAGGCCGCGCAGCGCCGGCTGCGCGGCGAATAGGTTCTCGTAGAACAAGGCGGCCACGGCCGGGCCCTGGGGCTGTATCTGCTGCCAGCTGCGGCGCACGTGGAACACGGTCTGGGAATTCATGCGTGGTCTCCTCTGTCTGGATCGGTCCTGCACATCAAACGGGATCGCGGCCATGGCCCGGACAGCGTTGGGCGCCGCGAACGAGCGGCAGCGCCGGAACCCCCTAACCGATGGGGGCCGGCGCAACGACGTGCGCCTGCCGATTCGGGGGACGAGCCGGCAGCCGACGCCGATGCCTGCGGAGCGGGCGGAGGATCGCGGGGCGGAATGGCTCTCCGATCCCGGTTGCCTGCCGGGTTCCTGGGATGCCCGCGGCCGACACCGAGACGAAGAATGCGGGCCATCCCCAACCCGCGACGAAGGACGGCGATGGCCCACTCTCCCAAGCACCACCCCGAGTTCCGCAGCCTGCTTGCCGCCAGCCTCCTGGGTGCGGCGGGTGCCGCGTCGGCGACCACGCTGACGGCGCTGCCCGGCGCGATGGCCGGCAGCGGCGTCACCGGCGTCTACGCCGTGTCGGCGGCGACGGTCGGCGGCAAGTCGCGCGTGACGACGGCACTGGTCTGCAGCGGCAAGGTCCGTGAGCTGCACACGACCAACGGCTCCGGAGGATGGCTGCCACGCAAGTCCGGCTCGCAACCGATCAAGGTCTCCACGTCGACCGTCGCCTCGCTGGCTGCGCAGGCTGGCGGCGTGGACAAGGACGTCGCCACGATGTCGCAGTCGGTCAAGAACGCGTTCCAGGCGGTGTGCGGTGGCGGCACGCCAGGCAGCACCACACCGGGCGCGGGCGGCTCGTCACCACCGATGCAGGTCGAGCCCATCGGCAAGACCGGCTGTCCGGCGGGCTACCAGTTCAACTTCACCACCAAGAAGTGCCAGCTCCTGTCGCGCAACGACGCCGACGGCCTCGACGTCCGCCTCGCGGCACGATCGCCGGACTGGACGGCGCGACTGTTCGCGCTCGTCCCCTTGGGGTCGGCGCACGCCTTCCTGAAGGACATCTACCGCAAGATCAACGTGACCTGGCGCTTCCAGGATGTCGGCAGCGGCTTCAGCTATTCGTACCAGCCGGTCGACGGCGTGCCCGCCGGCTACCCGGAGGACACGATCGGCGTCATCGCCGTCGAAGGCGGCGGCTTCTCGGTGCAGTGGTTGGTCAGCGACAGCTGACGCGGCGAGGCCCACGCAGCCGCCGTCGCTGATGCGCCGGTCGGCCGGCGCCCGGCGGGCCGATCCAGGCGGCAAATGCAACCCTGGCTCGGGCCGTGGCGGACGCCTGCACCGGCGAGGCGACCGCCGGGCGGGCCCGGGCGACGTGGGCGTTCGCCGCTCCCGCCCTCAGACGCCTGGAGCCAGGTCGACACGCGCAAAGGCCAGGTCGCCGCAGCGCGCGTCGGACAGTTCCGCGCCGCGCCGGCGCAGCGATTCGATCTCGGCCTCGGCCAGGCCGGCGCGCAGCAACGCCTCGACCCGCGCCAGCAAGCGCTCCTGGTTGGGCTCGAATCGCTGCCCGGCCACGGCGTCGAGACGGGCCTGCGCATAGCCCCGCAACGAAGAGGCAGCACGCAGCCGCCCCTCCAGCGCCGCCAGCAGCGCCAGCTGCACGCCCCACACCGCCTGGAAACCCCAGAAGCGCGCGGTCGGCCAGCCGCGTGTCGAGACTTCGCGCGCCGCGGCGGCGTCGTCGCAGACCAGATGGGCCTCGGTCAGCGCCAGCCGCGTCACGGCCTGCCAGCGCAACTGTCGCGTGCCTGCCCAGCGCGCCTCCAGCTCGCGCCCGATGCGCACCGCCTCGGCGCCGTCGCCGCGCGCCAGCGCGAAGTGCACCCGGTTGATCTGCGCCGTGTCGCGCTCGATCGTCGAGCCCGCGCGCAGCGCCTGCTCGTGCCAGCGCTGCAGGCAGCGGCCCACGCGGTCCAGCTCGCCGGCGTGGTAGGCCCAGATGCACTCGGCGCAGGCGGCGTTGATCTGCGCCGGAGCGGGCCAGTCGGGCTGCACCAGCGCCAGCATCTCGTCGAGCGCCACCTGGCGCTCGGCAGCCGGCAAGGCGCTCGGCAGTTGCGCCCGGATGCCGAGAAGGCGCGCCAGGCTGCGCCGGTCGCCCAGCTCGCGCGCCAGCGCGATCGCCTCCTGCGCCAGCTCGAGCGCGCGGTCGGTGCGGCGCACCGAGTAGGTGACCACCGCCGCAAGCAGGCAGCCCAGCCGCTGCGCCGGCGTGGCCGCTGCGGCGCGGCGCGCGAGCGCGGCTTCGAGCACCGCCTCGACCTCCTCGCGCCGCGCATAGGTCAGGCCATTGGCCAACGAGCGCCCCATGCGCACCACCATCGCATCGTCGTGCTGCAATGCCCAGGCGAAGGCGGCGCGGCCGTTGTCGAGCTCGCCTTCGAGCTCTGCCGCCATGGTGTCGTAGGGGATGCGCCCCTGGGCGCCGTCCTCGAACAGCTGGTCGAAGCGCTCGCTGACGGCCCGCGCATGGCGCGCCTCGATCGCCTCGCGTTCGCCGCTGGCGTCGAGCCGCTCGCGCGCCAGCGCTGCCGGCGACTCGAGCAGCCGGTAGCGTGGCGGATCGCCGTCCAGCACCACGGCCAGCGAGCGCTGCACCAGTGAATCGAGCGCCGCGAGCACGGCCCACACGTCCAGCGCCTCGCCGGTGGCGGCGGATTCGACGTCGACGACCACCGGCTCGACCAGCGCGAACGAAAAGCTGCCGGCGAACACGCCGAGGCGGCGGAACACGCGCTGCTCGCGCGCCGACAGCAGCGAATGGCTCCAGGTCAGGGCGGCAAGCAGGCTGCGCTGGCGCTCGGGCAGCTCACGCCGAGGATCGGCCAGCAGGCGCAGCCGTTCGCCCAGCGAGGCGGCGACGCCACGGATGCCCAGCAGCGGCACGCGCGCCGCCGCGAGTTCGATCGCCAGCGGGTTGCCATCCAGCCGATGCACCACCGTGCCGATGGCCGCCAGCTCGCTCTCCGAGGCCGGTGGCAACGATGGCCGCGCGACGAGATCCCGAGCGCGTTCGAGGAACAAGGCCACCGCGGCGCAGCGCCGCATCTCGGCACCGACCATGCCGTCGGAGGGCAGCGCCAGCGCGCCCAGCGGCAGCAGCTGTTCGGCGGCCAGCTTCAGCGGTGTCTGGCTGGTGACCAATACGCTCAAGTCCGGCGCTGCGGCCATCAAGGTGGCCACGACGCGGGCCACCTCGTCGGCATGCGCTTCGGCGTTGTCCAGCGCCAGCAGCAGCGACATCGGCGCCACCGCTGCGGCCAGCGCGCCCAGCGGATCGGCCCCGCTCAGTTCGACACCGATGGCCACGGCCACCGTGCCGACGACGGCGTCGGCCCGCGGCAGCGGGGCCAGGTCGACCCAGCACTCGCCGTGGGTCCGCTGCGAGCGATGCTGCTGCACGAGATGGCGCGCCAGCAGCGTCTTGCCGATGCCGCCGGCACCGGTGATGGTGACCAGCCGGCCCGACGCGAGGCCACGCGCCAGCTCGGCCAGCTCGACGTCGCGGCCGATCAACGGCGTCAGCCGACGCGGCACGATGCGGCGTGGCCGCGGCAGCGCGGGGCCAGGTAGCGAAGCCGCCGAATCGCCGTCTAGGGCTCTGGCGAAGCGGTAGCCGCGACCCGGAATGGTGGCGATGGCATCGGCGCCGATCAGCCGCCGGATCGACCACACCTGCACCTCGAGGTTGTTCTCCTCGACCACCACATGGGGCCAGACGATCTGCAGCAGTTCGGCCTTGCCGACATGGCGATCACGCCGCTCGATCAGTGCCTGCAGCAGGTCGAAGGCACGCGCGCCCAGCTTGACCGGGCTGCCGTCGATCAGCAGGCGGCGCTCGGCAGGACGCAGCTCACAGGGCCCGAAGCGATAGGCCGGCTCGACCGTCTTCACACGTGCGCTCCCTCGGTGGCACGGCGCGCAGCATAGGTCCTTCAGAACGATTAAGTTGATCCCCAGAACGGGCCCGTGGCCTGATCGTCGGCATCCGCTGACCGGGAGAACGACGATGCCGACCCCGCACCCGAATCGACACGACCACGATCCGCGCGCCGGCTTGCGACCGCCTCGAAGGCGGGTACCCGTGGCGGCGCTGCTGGCCCTGCTGGCGCTCGCCGGCAGCGCCTCGGCCGCGGCGATCCGAGTCGCCGTCGTCGTCGGTGAAAGCGGCCGGCCGCCCATCGTCAGCGGCGACCGCGGCGACGGCGCCGTCTTCAGCGATGGCACGCCCCATGCCGGCGGCGCCACCTACCTCGACAATCATGCGTCCTTCGATGTCGCGCCCCAGTTCGGGCGACTCTCGCTCACCGGCGGATCGGCTTTCACGACCTTTGCCGAGTGGGGCGGCCAGTTGCGCGAAACCGTCGCCTCGGGGCAGTTCGAGATCAGCGACAGCTTCCGCGTCGAGGGTCCTATCGCGGGCACAGTGGCCGGGGCGTTCGTCGCCCGCGTCAACGGGACCTTGTTGCCCAATCTCGATTTCGAGGAGGCCTACCACCTGCTGCGCGGCGACGCGACCTTGACCGCCTCGTCGCGCACGATCCTGCTGCTGGCGCAGCGGACACCCGAAGGAGTGGTCGGATTCAACCGCCTGCACGACCAGGTGGGCAACTTTCTCGGCAGCGGCTCGCCCTGCGGCGGCTGCCAAGTCGGCACCGACATCGCGATCGAATTCGTGATCCCGCTGCTGATCAGCGACGATTCGCGCGAGTTCTCCTTCAACCTCAACAGCGCAGCCGTCGGCACACGGGGTGGTGGATTCGCCTTCGGCGATGCCGACGTCGGTCCGTCGTTGATGGCCGTCTCGGGTCTGCCCATGGCCGCGCTGGCCGCCACGCCCTCTTCGGCCCTGTCGTTCGAGCTGCGGCTGCCGGCGGGCCTGAGCATGAGCTCGGGCGGCGGCAACTTCCTGGAGCTGGTATCGATCGGGCCCGACAACCCCGTCCCGGAGCCGCCGCTGCCGGCCCTGCTGGCTGTTGCCGGCGCCGCGCTCGCGCTGCGCCGGCCGCGCGATGCCCGCCGACGCGAGCCGGCCTGAGCGGATCAGGACCGTGCGCCCGCCGCGAGGTCGGCGATCGCGGCCGGCGCGGTCGGGAGCCTCGTTGCGCCGCCGCGTCGACGGCGCGACGCCGCCAGCATCAGCCCCGCCAGCCCGGCCAGGGCCAGGCCGCCCGGCTCGGGCACACCGGCCGGCGGCGCGGCGTCCTGCGTGACGAAGGCGAAGTCGCCCTCGGCCAGCGCCACGTCGTCGAGGCCGCGCATGCGTGCGCCGCCGATCGAGGCACTGAAGAAGCCCTCGCCTTCGGGCACCAGCGTCGCATAGACGCCCCAGGCGCCGAGTGATGTGAACAGGTTGGGACTGCCGCTGCCGCCGAACTCGGCGTGCGTCGCGAAGCCGCCGCCCAGCAGCCCCTGCAGGAAGCCGCCATCGCTGCCGTCGCCGTCCATGCCCAGCATCGGCGCATCGAGCAGCTGGTCGGTGAGGTTGAGGAACAGCAGCATGTCGAAGCCGGCGTAGTCGTCGTCGAAACCGGCGGGGCCGAGGTCCATGCGCAGCACCGCGGCGCGCGCGTGGGCCGGCGCGGCGGCGCGCACGGCATCGAAGTCGGTGGCCAGGCTGTCGAGCGTCAGCAAGCCGTACAGCTCGGCGCCGCCCTGCAGGCCGGCGACCAGCGGCGTGTCGGTGCGGTCGCGCACGAAGGGGTTGTGGCCGCGCAAGCCGTCGAAGACCTCCTGACGCGAACCGGTCAGCGCGGCCTGGCCGAGGCCGGCGTTGCGGGCGATCACGAATCGTCCATCGTCGGCGCCCGCGCCGCCGGCCCGGGTGTCGACCTGCGCGCCCGCTGCATCGACCACGCTGCCCAGCAGCTTGACGGTACCCCCTGCCCCGGCGCCGCCCAGTCCGCCGGCACCGCCGAAGCCGCCGCGTCCGCCGGTGCCGCCGCTGCCGCCGGCGCCGCCCT
>WBZL01001458.1_pt1 | contig 24854 bp, 16 predicted proteins | sample 5204291 | NCBI WGS metagenome assembly WBZL01 (sample SAMN12344345, study PRJNA552823) | activated sludge metagenome | biome: Activated sludge suspended growth; feature: Nitrification reactor; material: Wastewater; isolation source: activated sludge from nitrification reactor of wastewater...
GGCGTGAACGTGAATTTCCTGTTTGACGAACACGACAGCGCTCTTCTGTCGTGTGAGGAGTTGAAATTCACGTAGCCAAAGCGAGCAATTTTAGGCAATTAGGATGCAGCGGGCGACTTTTCTTTGCCAAGCTTTCTTTTGGTCGTTCAAAAGAAAGCGGAATAACTTCTTGCAGCATATCTCGTCAAACTTTACGCCTAAAGTATTTCAAACGTATTGGACAGGTATCTTCGCAAGACTGCCCTAATCTTCAATTTCACATTGAATAACCTCTTTAATAACTATATCTTATTACCAATGAATAAAGCATTTCTTGAGAACATATTTGCCAAAGCGGGCAAATCTCAGATATTTATTGTTGGCGATGTCATGCTTGACCGGTACTTGTTCGGAGACGTCAACAGGATCTCTCCTGAGGCTCCGGTTCAGGTATTTGACATAAAGAAGAGTGAAAACCGGTTGGGCGGCGCAGCAAATGTTGCATTCAATGTGAGTACATTGGGATCAACTCCCTTTCTGATAGGAGTAACGGGAAATGACCGTGAAGCTGAACTTCTGAAGGAACAGTTGAATTTGCTCGGTGTTGCAACAGACGGATTAATATCAGAATCAGAGAGACCTACAACAAGCAAGACGAGAGTGATATCAGATGCACACCATCTCATAAGAATAGACAGCGAATCTAAAGAAGAAATCTCAAAGAACTCCGAAGACAAGATCATAGAAATTCTCGAGAGCAAATCTCTTGACGGAGATGTTGTGATTTTACAGGATTACAACAAAGGAGTACTCACCAAAGAACTTATTCACAGAATAAGCGGATTATCCAAGAAAAAACAATTGCGCATATTGGTGGATCCCAAGTTTGAAAATTTCTTTGAATACAAGAACGTCTATCTCTTTAAACCAAACAGAAAAGAGCTCGAAGATGCGTTAGGCAAAAAGGTCAGGGATCATAATCATATTGACAAACTTGCAGAAGAAGTGATGGAGAAGATCAAGTGCGATAATGTAATTCTAACACTCGGAGAGCACGGCATGCTGATATTGGAGAAATCAAACGGAAATATTACAAAAGAAATCATCGGGACCAAGGCAAGGAAAGTCGCAGATGTTTCCGGTGCAGGTGATACAGTGATCTCAACGATAGCGGTTTGCCTTTCGGGCGGATCGAGTGTCAGGGATTCAGCAATAATTTCAAATCATGCAGCCGGACTTGTCGTCGAAGAAGTTGGCATAGTGCCCGTTAATAAAAGTGCTTTGATCGAGAACATTACAGGCGACTCAAATTGATTTTAAATTCAACAGACATAAAGCTCAGAGTTAAAGAGCTAAAAAGCGAAGGGCGGAAGATCGTTTTCACAAACGGATGTTTCGACATTCTTCACAGAGGCCATGCAGAATATCTTGTACAGGCAAAATCACTCGGCGATATATTGATTGTTGCAGTCAATTCAGACTTGTCGGTTAAGAAACTCAAAGGTGAAAACAGGCCGGTCAATAAGGAGGAAGATCGTGCATTCTTAATCAACAGCCTGAAACCCGTTGACATTGTGACCATATTCACTGAAGACACACCATACAATTTAATTTCCGAGATTGTACCGGATATACTTGTAAAGGGCGGTGATTGGAAAGAAGATGATATAGTCGGCTCGGATGTCGTAAAGAAAGCCGGAGGCAGAGTTGTAAGCCTGAAGTTTGTTGACAACTATTCAACGACATCAATCATAGACCGGATGTCAAAAGTTAATCATCAGTAAGTTCACCTCTTCTCAAATGGCAGAAGCCGAATCCACAAATAATAATCCAGAAAGCCCAAAAGATTCCGGAGGGAAAGATTCTGCCAATAAACCTGCCGGTAATTTTTTCAGAAGGATCGCGGCTATATTCGGAATATTTATATTACTGCTGGTTGCATTACTTGTCTTCATACAAACTGATTTCTTCAACAAGATTGTAGTTAACTTCGCACTGAAAGAAATCAACAAATCCTTTAGCGAGAAAAACTCCAGCTTAGCAATTGGCTCGATAGAAGGAAATCTGTTGAGTGGCATAAAGCTCAATGATGCTGCAGTTGTCTTAAAAGAAGACACGCTGATCAAGTTTAGATCATTGACGCTCAAATATGACATCCTTCGTTTGCTTTCCAAGGAAGTAATTGCAGAAGAGGTCATTATTGATGAGCCATCCATAAATCTCTACAAAGTCAGGGATAACAGAGACAGCTTGGTCTGGAACTTTGAATATCTTCTCGAATCAGAAGACAAAGAAGAAGATACTACAACATCCGAATTCGATTGGGGTATCAGCGCAAACAAAGTTCAGATCAATAACGGCAGTCTGAAAATTCTGAGAGATAAGCCGGAGAATGTGAGACTCCGTGATTTCACAATTCCGGAAATAGATACATTCGGATTGAACACTCTGAATGTTACAGAGCTCAACATTGATCTTACTGCAAATTATTTCCCTTTAAGAAAAGATGCCCGCATTAACAATATCAGTTTCAAGACAAATTCCGATTTCAATGTTGACAGTCTCAAACTTGAAGCAGAATTAAATGTGCCTGACGAAATTGCGACATTGAGAAATTTCCGGCTTTATACAGACCGCAGTGAGATTGCATTCAACTTTATTAGAATGACTGAGATAAGTCTTGAAAAAGGAATTAGCTACGAGGAGTTTGACAGAAACATGACACAAATTGATCTTGATATACGACGCATAAACTTTGACGACCTTACTTTCTTTCTACCCGACCTGAATTTTCTGGACAGCGTAGTTTCACTCAAACTATATGCTGAAGGTGATTATGCTGACCTGAATATCACAAGACTTGAGACAGAACTTCCGAACTCCAAACTTAAATTTTCAGGCAAAGTCAAGAATCTTGACGAACCTTCAAATCTCTACATTGATGTAACCGGAACAGATCTATCCATTGATCCTGCAGATACACGAAGAGTCATTCCCGGACTCTCTGTACCTGATTACAGTTATGTGGGGCCGGTGTATGTTCCTTATGCACATTTCAAAGGTCAGCCGTCAAACTTTGACGCTGAAATTGATTTCCGAAGTTCTATAGGAAACGTAACGGGCAAAGGTTCCCTTGATGCTTCAGCTGATGAAAGTGTTTACAAGGGCGAGTTTGAGGTGAGCAGGGTTAACCTCGGTAAATTTCTTAAGGACAGCAAACTCGAGAGCGACATCACCGGAGAATTCAAGACTGCCGGAAGGGGCTTTGACTACCGAACCATGTCAGGTTTTCTTGATTACAGAATCAGGTCAACGAAATTTTACGGGCAGAACATAAAAAATTCCGAAGGAAGACTGGATTTTAATCGTGGTAATGTGAAGTTGGGGTTGAACTATGCATCAACAACTCTCAAGACAAAACTTGCCGGCAGCATTAACGTTTCCAACCTCAAAAGTATATCATACAAACTCAAAGGAACTGCTTCAGGGCTTGACATCTCATCATTCACAAAAGACAATTCGCTGAAGAGCAATTTGAATTTTGATTTTGATGTTAACGGGCGCGGATTTGATCCTGACAATCTTGCAGGCAATTACAAAATAGACATGAAGCCTTCCAGTTTTGCGGGAGTTGAGATTCCTGAAGGAAAGGTTTCACTAGAATCAGGGTCAGGCAACATGAAGAAGGTAGAACTACTTACAGACTTTGCAGATCTGGAGATTGAAGGAAACTTCGGCTTCAGTCAGATTGCTTCTTCATTGGGAAATAATCTTGACAATTTGATGATGGCATTCAAGGATAATGAATCAGTTGATTCTTTGCTTGTATCCCCGGTTCCGCTTACTTCAGCCGGGTGCGACAACTTCAACCTGACTTTCAAACTTGATGTCAGAAATCCTTCAGCTTTGAGGACATATCTCGACAGCGTGGACATATATGTAAAAGCATTTCTCGAGGGAGATATTTCAGACAGTTGCGGAATATTCTCACTGAATTCCGAAGGATATCTGCATGATCTCAACATATCTGATTCAGCAATTGCTTCAGATTCTCTGCCACTGAAATTCAACATGACAAATAATACTTCTTATCCGGGGCTAAAGGGATTCTTTGCAGAAATGAATCTTCGTTCTCCTGAGATCTTTCTGTCGGGAATGCCGGTTGATTCATTGCAAGCCGATATTTTTGTCGTAAATGAAAAAGACTCAATTTCAATTTCAGCAACTCCGGACAGTTCAGGAAGGTTGTTTGCGTCAGCATCTGTAAAGGACTCAATGATCGTGACATTTGATACACTGTCATTCACTTATAAGGATTTCAAGATTGCAAATAACAAAGAGCTGATGCTTAAGTATGTCAATAATGATTCAATTGAAGGAATAGATTTCAGAAAATTTTCCGTAACCAGTTTTGGACAGAGATTGTCTGTTGAAGGATTCTATTCTATCAGGGATTCAAGTTCATTGAGACTGACCGGTAAGAATCTGAAAGTAGAGACCTATTCAATGCTGATGGGAAACCAGGTCATTGATTCAGCAAATACGTTGCTTGGAAACATCAGAAATCTCGAGATAGATTTTAACGGAACTTTGAAGGACCCGAGTTTCAGGATATTGGCTATTTCAGACATTCTTCGATACGGCTCAACTAAGATTGGAAGGCTAGATGCTAACTTAGTTTATGAGAACGACAATACGATTTCAGACATAACATTTACAAACATAAACAATACGGGAGATTTTAAGATCAAGGGAAATCTGCCGATGATAATTACATTTGAAGATGACACAACCAATCTGAATGAAAGAAGAAAAGTTTTCCTGGATAAGGATGTGAGCCTTTCAGCTGTAGCAGAAAATTTTCAGATCAAAGTGTTTCAGCAATTGCTTCCATACACAAAAGGACTTGAAGGCACACTTCAGGGAAATATAAGCATTCTTGGAAAGGCAGAGAAGCCCAGACTTACCGGTCTCATGAATATTGATTCCGGCAAGGTTGGCGTTACACTCACGAAAATGAAATATCACTTTCATGCGGACGTAGAAACAGACAACGAAAGATTGATAATCAAGAATTCATTTATCAGAGTGCCACAGGATCCGACAAGATTCATTTCCGCATCCGGGTATGTTGATCTTACGGGATTGACATTGAATGATATTAGACTGGAAATGTCAGGTGACGTCAAAGCATTTGACAAAAATAATGGACAGACCGAACTTGGAATAACAGGCGACCTGTGGGTTGGCAGCGGAAATCCGAAACTTCTTCTGACAGGCAGTCAGGGAAGTTTCAAACTTACGGGTAATCTTCTGCTTGTGAAAGGAAACATCTCATTTAATCCCTTTGTCCAGGAAGTTTATAAGATATCTGATGATGATTTCAACTATGGAATTATCATTGACTCTCTTCTTAAAGACGGGAGAAGCATCTCAAGGATCTTGCAGGAGAAGAAGGACAGCATGCTTGTACTTACAAACGTAAATTTGAACCCGTTTGAGAAAATTCTCTATATTGCAAATGAGAAGCCGCCTATAAAGAAGGTTGCACGCGAAAAATCCGGAGCTTTCATCTACGATGTATTTGTATCTACGGCAGACAACGTGTTCTTACGATTCATAGTCAATGAAAGATCTCAGCAGGAATTTTTTGGAGAGATAAAAACTGATCTGTATGTTGATAACAGAGAAAATAAGATTGCTGCCCGGGGAATTGTAACTCTTGGAAACAATTGTTACTACAGGTTCTTCAGAAAATTTGATGCTACGGGAAAAGTTGTATTCAACGGTCCCGTTACAAATCCGGAGCTAAACATCAAAGCAAATTACAAAGGAATTGTATCTGATAATGCATCAGGTGTTCAAAGTTTTTTTAATGAAGTACTTATTGCGCTTGATGTTACAGGACCTGCAATGAATCCGAAGATAGACATTACACTTGAAAGGGCCGGGACAAAAGAGACAGGTCAGAACGCTTCCAGCGATGCTATTTCATTTCTGCTTTTCGGAAAATTTCAGGACCAGCTTTCGTTTTCAGAGAGTTCAACGCTTGGGGTCAATATTGGCACTTCATACCTCTCCGGCTTTCTTTCTTCTGAGATTGAGAAGATACTCCCCTTCCTTATCAATACCGATGTAAGTTATGTAGATTCTAAAACCGGCACCATTGCAGAAAATGCTGATATCAGATTTACTGCATCTTTCGGAGATGCCATCGTAAGGTTTGGCGGACAGTTGTTCAAAGGTCTTTCCAATACAGACTTCATCATTGACTATCCTGTCGGGAAGATCTTCAACTCGGAGACTCTGTCAAGCAATCTGTTTTTCCGGCTGGAGAGAATTTATGATCCAATCGATTTTTCAACAAGCTCATCATCGGTGATAACAGGCACCAGAGTTGGAGCTCAACTATATTACAGAATTAAATTTTAACATCATCAACATCAAAGAAAACATACTGGAGTTTCTACTCCGGAATAAGGACAAGTCATTCAAGGCAACATCTATCTTTAAACGACTTGACTTGAGAACAGCTCACAGAGGGTCATTCAGAAGCGGTCTTCAGACTTTGCTCAATGAAGGTTTAATAACAAAGGACGGCAAATACTATGCTGCAGGCCGGGCCGACGGCAGAAAGGAAATTCCGGCTGCCGGCAGGAAATCATTGAACATTCGGATCGGCACGATTGATTACGGCAAGGATGGAAGAAACATTGTTAAGATCACCGAGAGTGACCGATTTGAAGACATGCTTAAGATAAGCAACCCAAAGGGACATAAGCTTCGTATAGGCGACAAGGTTGAGTACAAATTAATGATGTCTGAAGAGAATGAGGAGATTGCAAAAATCATCAGCATAATTGATGCAAGAGATGTAAGATTTGCAGGACGGTTTGAGGACAAAAGAAAGTACGGCATTATCAGTCCGGACTCACGTGAAGTCCGAAGAGATGTATATGTTCTTCCAAAGTATTTTGGTGGAGCAAAACATGGAGATAAAGTCTTTGCAAGACTTGATAATCCTGCTGACCTTACCGATGAGAATGCTGAGCTTACTGCAAAGATCGAGAAAGTTCTGGGAAAACCCGGTGAGAAGGATACCGAAGAAAAGTCGATCATGCTTCAGTACGGTCTCGTAAAAACTTTTCCGAAGAATGTACTCAGCGAAGCAAAAAGCATTTCAGGAGAAATCAATTCCGATGGCCGACTTGACCTGAGAGACAAGATCATTTTCACAATTGATCCTGAGGATGCGAAAGATTTTGACGATGCAGTATCAATTGAAACGCTTGATGACGGCACTTACATGCTTGGCGTTCATATAGCTGATGTTTCTCATTATGTTGAGGAAGGTTCAGCTTTAGATGCTGAGGCTCTAAAGCGCGCTACAAGTGTGTATCTTGTAAGGAATGTCATTCCGATGCTTCCGGAAAGATTGTCAAATGATCTGTGTTCTCTTAAGCCAAACGAAGACAGGCCCGCATTTTCAATTTTCATACACTTGTCAAAGAGATTTGCCGTGAAAGGATATGAGTTAGCTGAGACAATCATTAACAGCAAGAGAAGATTCACTTATGAGGAGGCTCAGAAAGTAATAGATACAGGCAAAGGTGACTTCAACAAGGAACTTAGGCTCATGCACAGAATCAGCAAGTCCATTACGATGAAGCGCCTTGAAGAGGAGAGTCTTGATTTTGATTCAAACGAAGTGAAGTTCAAGTTTGATAAGAGCGGAAACATTACTGACATTGTAGTGAAGCACCGCCTTGAATCAATGCGTCTCATAGAAGAGTTTATGCTTCTGGCAAACAAGTGCGCAACATTGTATGTTAACAAACTGTCCAAAGAGATCAGGACTCCTCTTCCGTTTGTTTATCGTGTGCATGATGTTCCAAACAAAGAAAAGCTTGAGGAGCTTGCTGAATTTGTTAAGCAGTTTGGATATTCACTGAAGGCAGACGACAAGAATTCATTAAGAAAACTTCTGGATGGCATCAAGGATACTCCGGAGGAATTCATTATCAATGATCTTCTGATACGTTCTATGGCAAAGGCGATTTACTCCCCGAGAAACATTGGTCATTACGGACTCGGATTTCACGACTACACTCATTTCACCTCGCCAATCCGGCGATATCCGGATTTGATTGTTCACAGACTGCTCAAGAAATATCTCAAACCGAATGAACTTTCGAATTCATTCGTTGAATCTGTAAAGAAGGGCTTACCCGATCTTTGCAGACATTGTTCTATCAAAGAACAGAATGCAGAAATATCCGAACGTGAGTCAATCAAACTCACTCAGACACAGTACATTGGAAATCACATTGGCGATGAGTTTGATGGCATCATTTCTTCCGTGGTGCATTTTGGAATGTTTGTTGAGATAATGGATATCCTGGTGGAAGGTATGATAAGGTTCAGAGACCTCGATGATGATTACTATGATTTTGACGAACGCCGAAAGATCGCAACAGGAAGAAGGAGAGGCAGGACCTACCGTGCCGGCCAAAAAGTTAGAGTGCAGGTGATAAGAGCGAACATGGAAACCAGAAAAATTGACTTTGCATTGATCTCCTGATACAGGATTTCCTGAATTTTATGAGGTCCCATACTTAGCAGACTTCTTTAACATTTTCATAACACCACACATTGCAGATAACCCTGTAGTATGAGCACTTGATTTATCTGCAGCTGCAAAACTCCAATGCGGTCAAAATATATTTGAAGTGACGAAATCATTGCCACAATAGTACGCAAGTAATATACTTTACGAATATTGCAAGAACAACCCGCCTCATCCTAATGCCGTAAAGAAATTGTGAGCTTTGGCGTAAACGTGAATTTCCTGTTTGACGAACACGACATCGCTCTTCTGTCGTGTGAGGAGTTGAAATTCACGTAGCCAAAGCGAGCAATTTTAGGCAATTAGGATGCAGCGGGCGACTTTTCTTTGCCAAGCTTTCTTTTGGTCGTTCAAAAGAAAGCGGAATAACTTCTTGTAGCATATTTCGTCAAACTTTTAACTTGTAGAATTTCAAACGTTTTGGACAGATATGCCCAAACTCCATATTAGTATGTAGTTTATACAGTCTAAATTTCTTAATTTTGCTCTAAATTTTCACAAATCATGGCAAAAGCAACAACCAAAGACAATCCCACAAAACTGCGGCTGAATGAGATTGAGAAGGAACTTGCAGGCCTTTCAGAACAAAGGAATGCACTTGTTGCACATTGGAATTTAGAGAAAGATCTGATTAAATCCATCCGTTCTGCCAAGGAAGAAATTGAATTGCTTAAGACAGAGGCTGACAGATTCGAGCGTGAAGGAAATCTTGCAAAGGTTGCGGAACTAAGATACGGAAAGATCCCCGAAGTTGAGAAGAGCATAGCAACGAAAACAGATGAACTGGCAAAGATCCAGAAGAATAACAAGATGCTGAAGGAGGAAGTTGATGCAGAGGATATTGCTGAAATAGTTTCAAAGTGGACAGGCATACCGGTAACGAAGATGCTTGAAGGAGAAAGAGAAAAGCTTGTTCACATGGAGGATAATCTGAAGAACCGTGTGATCGGTCAGGATGATGCTGTAGTGGCCGTATCAAATGCAATCAGAAGATCCCGTGCCGGACTTCAGGATGAGAACAGGCCGATAGGTTCATTCATATTTCTTGGAACAACAGGAGTTGGTAAGACGGAGCTTGCAAGAGCTCTTGCAGAGTTTCTCTTTGATGACGAGAAGGCAATTGTAAGGATAGATATGAGCGAGTACATGGAGAAGCATTCCGTTTCCCGATTGATAGGTGCGCCTCCGGGCTATGTTGGATATGAAGAAGGCGGACAGTTGACCGAAGCAGTAAGAAGAAAACCTTACAGCGTTGTGCTTCTTGATGAAATCGAGAAGGCACATCCCGATGTATTCAACATTTTGCTACAGGTTCTTGATGAAGGAAGACTCACGGATTCAAAAGGAAAAACTGTGAACTTCAAGAACACTATAATTATTATGACTTCCAATCTCGGCTCTCATCTGATTCAGGAAAAACTTTCGGATATTACTCCGGAAAACAGAGACCAGATTATCGGTGAACTTCGCGTGCAATTGATGGACATGCTGAAAGCCACTATCAGGCCGGAGTTTCTGAACAGAGTTGATGAAATAATTGTATTCAAACCGTTAACGGAAAAAGAGATCAGGGAGATTGTTGATCTTCAGCTGAAAAATCTTCAGGAAAGAGTCGAAAGAAATAATATGAAGCTGGAAATTGATGATGACGTAAAAGATTGGCTTGGCAAGCTTGGATATGATATTGCGTATGGCGCAAGGCCTCTTAAGAGAACGATACAGAAGCATTTGGTCAATGTTCTTTCGGAAAAGATCCTTAGTGCGGATTTTCTGCCCGGCGATGTAATTCATGTTTTTCTGAATAAACAGGGGCTGATTGACTTTGCAAAGGATCCATCCTGATTTTGCAATTAAGAATGCTGTCAATTCAACGATCTGACGATTGATTAACTATACTGAAAATTATTTTGACCTTGAGCTACTTCGGCTTTCCGATATAAAGCTTCATGAAGCTACTGAAAATATCCGACTGAGAAATATTTACAACAGGATCTCCAAGTCAAAGTACCTTTTCAACCCTGTTATTGTTGGCCGGCTTGATAATGAACTCATACTTCTTGACGGAGCAAACAGATACGGGTCCTTAAAGAGCATAGGCTGCAAGTTGATTCTTGCTCAGGTAATTGAGTACAAAAGCAGGAGCCTGAGACTTGACAAATGGGACCATCTTGTCTATGACTTTCCAATTGAGCGGCTCAAATCTTTATGCGATCGTCTAGGACTCGAATACAATCACATAGGACATGTGCACGGCCTGAAGGAGATCGAGCACAAATTTCACTATCTGCTTGCATCAGATCTTGACAGCGATGAGAATATCATTGTGAAGTTGTCTCCTTCGATGGATAAGATGATCAAAGAGTTGGACAGCATTACAAAGCTCTATTTTAAAAAATTTGATTTCGACAGATCCGAAAGCGACATTAAGTTCTCTGAGCTACGAAAGTATTCAAGGCGCAAGGGAATACTGATCGTATTTCCAAGTTTCAAGAAGCATCATATTGTTGAGATCGCAAACAGCCCGTATCGTCTGCCTGCTGGAATATCCAGGCATAAGGTTGTGAACCGTGTTCTTCACGTCAAATACGAAATCAGAAAACTAATGAGCGAGAACAACATAAAAGGCAAGCAGGATGAACTGCAGAAACTCTTGACAGACAAGATCGACAAAAATAAAGTAAGACAGTATCAGGAATCGGTTATTGTATTTGATGAATAATTACCGGAGAGTCAGTTCAAATTGAGTCCTGAATTTTTCATAGCTAAGAGATATCTCTTCTCCAAGAAGAAATTCAATTTCATTTCTGTTATCTCGCTGATTTCGGTGCTTGGCGTAACAGTCGGCGTTGCTGCACTGATTATCGTGCTGTCTGTGTTCAACGGATTCAGCAGTAAGGTTACAGGCATGCTGATCAACTTCGATCCGCACATCAGAATTGAAGCATCAGGTGAGGGAAAGGTTGCAGACTACGGAGAGCTTACGAATAAAGTAAAGGGCATGGGATATGAGAATGCATCTGCTTACACTTTGAATAAGGGAATGCTTGCCAACAATAAGACAAATGAAGTTGTCTTTATCAAAGGTGTCGAACCGGATGGAGTATCTGCTGTTTCAGGTATCAAAGACCTGATAAGATTTGGAGAGTTTGATGTGAGCGATGAAGGCGGAATTGGCGGAGTAGTCATAGGATTCTCACTTCTTAACAAACTTAAGTCAATGCCGGGTGATACTATAACCCTTTTAAGTCCTTTAGGACTTGAGAAATCATTGACACAATTTGTTGATCCGAAATCCGGGCAGTTTGTGATTAAGGGAGTTTATGATTCTGACAACAAGGAATATGACGGCAACTATGCATTTGTTTCAATTCGTTCATCTCAGGAATTATTTGCTCTTGACGGCAAAGTCAATGGAATTGAAATGCGAATTCCGGAAATCAGCAACTCACAAAGCGAGAAGGAAAAGCTGGTAAAAGCTCTTGGCAATGATTACAAAGTAATGACATGGTATGATCTTCATGAAGACTTTTATTCGATATTGAAAGTTGAAAGAATGACTGTGTATCTGATATTAAGTTTGATAATTGCAGTAGCATCGTTTAACATACTCGGATCGCTTACAATGACAGTGATCGAGAAAAAACGTGACATCGGAGTATTGAAGGCAATTGGTGCAACTGATGGGATGATCACCAGGATCTTTCTGTACGAAGGAATTTCTGTCGGGATAATTGGCATGCTTGTCGGAACGGTAATCGGAATCCTGGTTACACTTGGCCAGAAATATTTCCAGTTTTACAAGCTTGATCCGCTGATCTACAAGATAGATGCATTGCCTGTAGAGATGCGAATTATTGACCTGATACTTGTACCTTTGGCGGCATTTGCACTCTGCTTTCTCGCCTCACTGTATCCTTCGAGGAGAGCTGCTTCACTGGAACCTGTAAGCGCCATAAGATGGGAATAGAATCTAATGACGCTTTTGCTAATTGGAATTAACTAAGAATTTGCTGACACTAAATAATATAAAGAAGTCTTACGGAATTGCCGGTGCAGAGAGACTGCAGGTTTTGAAAGGCATTGACCTGCATGTGGATAAGGGCGAGATAGTAGCAATAGTCGGGCAATCCGGCGCGGGTAAGAGCACGCTGCTTCATATCATTGGAACTCTTGACAGACCGGACTCGGGCACTTATGAGTTCGACGGCAAAGAGATCATGCAGCTCAACGACAGGAAGATCTCTGAATTCAGGAACAAGGAAATCGGGTTCATCTTTCAGTTCCATCATCTTCTTCCTGAATTCACTGCGCTAGAGAATGTGATGATCGCATCTATGATAGGCGGAAATGAAAACCGTGCGGAGGCGGAGAGAATGCTTGCAGAGGTCGGACTCAAAGACAGGGCAGAGCATAAACCATCAGAACTTTCCGGAGGTGAATCTCAGAGAGTTGCAATAGCAAGAGCGCTTGTTAATTCTCCGGGACTGATTCTTGCCGATGAGCCGACAGGTAATCTGGATTCGGAAAATTCAGCGGCAATAATTGAATTGATCTTCGATCTCAGAAAGAAACTGGATAAGACATTCATCATAGTTACCCATAACGAAGCATTTGCTTCAAGATGCGACAGAGTAATAAGTCTGAAAGACGGGAAAGTAACCGGTTCCAAGTTGCTGCGACCGGCAGAAGCAAATAATTCTTGATAAGCTGATATGTCACATAAAATAAGAACAACAGGACTCAATCTATTTTACGGAAAGACTCAGGCACTTTCTAATATTGACATAAAGATCAAGGAGAATCATGTTACTGCATTGATTGGCCCGTCGGGTTGCGGCAAGTCAACATTTCTCAGAACATTGAACAGGTTAAATGATCTGATTGACTCAGTAAGAATTGAAGGAGAAGTGATGATTGGCAGTGAGAACATATATGACAAGGGTGTGGACGTTGTTTCACTTCGAAAACGCGTTGGAATGGTATTCCAGAAATCCAATCCGTTTCCGAAATCAATATTCGAGAATATTGCATACGGGCCGAGAATTAATGGCGTCAATAAGAAGAAGACTCTTGATGAAATAGTGGAATACAGTTGCAGAAAGGCAGCTATATGGGATGAGGTAAAGGACCGGCTGAATGACTCAGCAATGGGACTTTCCGGAGGGCAGCAGCAGAGAGTATGCATTGCCAGAGCACTTGCAGTTGAACCGGATGTACTACTTATGGATGAACCTGCAAGCGCCCTTGATCCGATTTCCACATCTAAAGTTGAAGAGTTGATTTATGAATTGAAAAAAAGTCTGACTATTGTCATTGTAACACATAATATGCAACAGGCAGCAAGAGTGAGCGATTATTGCGCATTCTTTCTGACAGGTGAACTTATTGAATATGAAGAGACCGCAAAAATGTTTACCCGTCCTACTCATGAGAAAACACAGAATTACATTTCCGGAAAATTCGGTTGATCCGGTTGAAACAAAACAATTGATAAGAATTTAACAAATCTGAAATGTATCAATACTTGCAAGAAGAACTGGAACAGTTGAAGTCCAAGATCATCAGAATGGGCAGCCTTGTGGAAACACAGATCGGAGATTCATTCAGGGCATTGTTCAGCGGCGATCTTGAACTTTCTGAAATGGTTGTCCAGAAAGATGATGAGGTAGATAAATTTGAAGTGAGAATTGACAAGCATTGTCAGAGGATCTTTGCGTTGACACAACCTGTTGCTTATGATTTAAGACTCATAATGGCTTCATTGATGATCAATACGGATCTGGAGAGAATGGGTGACCTGGCAGTAAGCGTTTCTGTGAAGACAAAATATCTTCAGGATTATGTTGACCTGCTACACGAAATGAAGATAGATGAATTAGCCGGCAAAGTTCATACAATAATCAGAATGTCCATTGATTGCTTTGTTAACGGTGATTCAGACTTGGCAAAGGAAATTATCCGGGTTGACAGGGAAATAGACCGGCTCGAATCGGATATCTTCAATATGCTGACTGACAGAATGAAAGAAGATAATGAGATGATAGTCCCCTGCTCACATATTCTCACGCTCACAAGAAACATAGAACGTCTTGCCGATCACGCAGCTAACATTGCAGAGGATGTAATATTTCTGATCGACGCAAAGATAATGAAGCATGCAAAAGATTCACTGAATGATTCCCGTAAAGGAGAATCACAGAGCTGAACTGATATGAAGCATGCCCTGATGGCGCTCATCTTGTTCGGCCTAACTTCATTCGGATTTTCGCAGAAGTCTAAAACAGATTCAACCCACAGAATAAATATAGATACTCTCATCATCAGGGAATCAGAGATTCTCTCTGGAAATTCAAAGCTTACCCGCTATGATTCAGCTTACATCTGGAGTGACAGAAGATCAATATCAGAAATCAGCAGTGAGTTCCCGGGATCCTATGTCTACCGGTTCAATAACTATGGAAGAAATGCAATCAATTTCAACGGCTCATCCGATAAAGAGACAGGTATCTTCCGTAACGGGATTCAGATTAATGATATATACTTCGGCGGCTTTGATCCCGCTAGCATTTCAGTCAACGACATAGAATCAATCGAAGAGATCAGCGCAGTCTCATCATTTCTTTACGGTGCAACAACATCCGCAAAATCATTGAACATTGTCACTAAAGACAAAATACAAAGCAGACCTTTCTCACAATTCAGATACTCGCAGGACAGATTCAACTCGCTCTTTGCTGATGTCTTTTTTACATTGCCGCTTACAAGGAAATACAGTCTTACAATGGGTGTGACCAAACACTCAACTGACGGCCGATATGCAAATACTCAATTTGATGTTTGGAACGGACGCATGAGATTCAATATGTTTCTTTCAGACAAGATAAATCTGAGGGCAGACTTTTACTACAATGACATCGAGCGCGGCTTAAATGAAGGGCTTCAGTATAACACAGACATAACAATTCTTGAAGACGAAGATGCATCTGCAAATAACCCGTATTCAAATGAAACTATAGAACAGTTGTATTTTGGGGCAGCAATGACGGGAAGATTCTTCGGGAAACAGTCACTGACAAAACTCAATATTCATTCATCGAACTCTTTGAGAGATTATTCTAATCTGATAATTGATTCAAGTCTTGTAAAAGCGGGATTTGGTTCATCCGAATCTGTTCATTACATTGCAAACCTGATTCAACTCTCTCAGGAAGGAAAGATCAATCTTTCAAAGTCCTTTGTGCTTGATTTGTTTGGAATGATTTCCGGGTATCAGAATCTTTATGACAGACAGGTTGATTATGACAAAGAGAGAGTTCAGTTTTCATTTAAGGCAAGCTTAGATCATAGCGCATTCAGATTCTCTCTGTTCGGCAACAATCCGGTTTCAGAAATTACATTTGATAACCTGAACAAAGGAGCTGAAGTAACTTTCTTTCCAATCAGGAACAGGTCCGTCACACTCACACTCTATGGAGGAATCAATGAGACAACAAATCCCGTGTTCGCATATGACCCATACACTGTCAGAAGAAGTTATGTTGAAGCCGGTGCCGGGTTCGAATTGAATCAACAGATAAGCATCAAGCAGACCTTTTACAGGTCTTCACCATCATTCAGCGAAAACACGAAACTCTCATTTCAGACACAGTCATTCAGCGGACTGAATACAAGTCTCAGTTTCAATGCGTATCAATTTTATACTGACATTTCGTATGGCTACGCAGAGTCAGATCTCTATCCTGAGCACAATCTTGTTTTTGACATAAGTTACAAGAACCTGTTGTTTCTGAAAAAGCTGAACCTTCACACCGGTTTCAGAGGCAGTTTTTTGAGAAGAAGGTCTGTTGATTATATATATGATCAGAAGAAAAATGAGTTTGTGTCAGTTACCGATGCTTTCAGGAGCGATGAATTCAATTTGGATTTCTATTTGGGAGCAAGGATTGGCAGAGCAAATGTAAATCTTACGTTGGCAAATCTGTTCAATAATTTTTCCTATGGCACAAATTTATATCCGCAGGATAACCGCGGAGGATTTGTAAACGTGATCTCAAGATTCACTATTGTCTGGGATTTTATAGATTGATAATGCTCAACCGATCAGACTTTCAACTGCACTCTTAACTTCTTCTGTTTTGATCAGCTTCATGCATTTGAACTCATCTTCACCGGTGAATTTGCACTCTGCCGGTTTTGGAGAATTATAAAAGCATGGGCTGCATTCAAGTGTTTTCCTTACTATGGCATGCTTTGTCATCCAAGGAAATAATTCTTTGCTGTTAGTGTATCCAAATATTGCAACTGTGGGCAAACTCAATGCTGCAGCGCAATGCATGAACGCTGTATCATTGGAAATGAAGAGCGTACAGTATTTCATCCTTGCTATTGAATCCATGAAATTTGAAGTCGAAGCAATTCTTGCATTACGTCCCGAAGCCGAAATGATCTCATTGTTAAGTTCATACTCGTTTCCAAACAGAAGAACTTCAAAACCTTTCTCATCATAAAGATATTTTATCAGTTCAGCAAAACCATCTTTACTCCATCTCTTGTGTATGTGATTTTTGAGAACCGATGAACCCGGATGAATTCCTGCAAGCTTCTTGCCTCTCAGATCATTCTCATTCATCCAGGCATCAGCACTAAGAGTTTCATCTTCTGAAACGTAAATTTCCAAAGAACCGGCTGATTCATCACGCACATTTACTATCTGCTTAATGAGATCTATGTTTTGCAGGACATTATGCCTGTCCTTAACTTCATTGATGAGAACATCATTGAAAAATTCCGCCCTTCCGGGATTAGTGTGAATGTAATGATGGGATAATTTCTGCTTTGCGCCAATCAGAGCACTTACAATATTATACTCAAGCCTGTTTGAAGGATAGACATTAATCGAATAATCATATTCATTCTGCTTCAACTTTCGCAGTTCGGAAATTGACCTTAGCTTTGGTTGTTTAAGGAAGTTGATGTGATGTATCGAACTCAATGCAGGATGATTCAAATACATTTCCTTTACCGACTTGAACATGACAAGCATTTCTATCTCAGCTTCAGGCATTTCTTCCTTGAGCAACTTCAGCGCAGGAGAAAACATTAGTGCATCGCCGTTGCCCGAAAGCGCATTAATGATGATTTTCATTTTCAGACAAGTAGGAAATTGTATTTGGACGGGATTTGCATTTGCAATTTGATGGGAAGATTCAATGCTTTCAGAATTGTCCGGATAAGCACCGGACAAGGACTAACGCATTATTTCCGGATTGTATTTTCTTATCTTGTCAATACTCTTACGCGCAAGGAGACTGTCACCTTTCTCACTATATAGCTGATACAGCTGGTAATGAGCAATCACATTATGATCATCATTCTGAACCGCTTTCTTATAACTGTCGAGTGCAAGATCCTTCTTCCCCTGTTGCATGTAAAGGTCACCCATATACTGATAAGGCAGTCCGAAGCCGGCGGGTCCCATATCTATCGATTGCTTAAATTCAGTCAAAGCGATCTGAGCTCTTGCTTTGTCTTTTGAAGAGTTCATCGCCTGATTGAACATGTTTACAAACTTCACGTTGTAATTCGGATTTCCGGGGAACTCGGCTTTATTGTTCTTCACTTCTTCCTCTGACTTCCTCTTATAAACAACATCCATAAATCCCGTTGAATTGTCCGCAATGTAATACGGACTGTAATACTTATTAAATTCAGCCGTGGTGAATAATGCCCGCTCGGCATAAGCGCTTGGCTTAACTCCTGTTGAGAAATAGATATAATCCGGATCGCGTGACATTACATAATCAGCATTATAGTTTCTCTCCTTCCAACCGATCTCATTCTCAGAAATTTCCTTTATGATCTTTGGATTATGAGCGATCTCTTTGTCGGTAAGTCCGAGAAGATCAATTACATTCACTTGCGAACCTGCAAAATAGGATACTGCGCCTATTGTAGTTGCAGCAAGCGTCATTGGCCTTCCAAGCTCCTTCTGCTTATTGCCGAACCATGTTCCCGTAACCTTCATCTTATCAACAAGTCCGTTTTCCGAAGCAATGTCAGAAACCAGTTTATCCTTCTGTGAACTGTAATAATAAAAGCATACGATAGCAACTATTGAAGCAACTACGCTGAATGCTATTCCCTGCCCTGACTTCATCTTCATGCTCAGATACTTAGAGGTCAGAAACTTTGCAAACAAAATATAAATAAGCGGCAGGATCGGAAGAAAGAATCTGTTTTGTTTCAACACGTCACCGCCAACAGAAACCACATAAGCCAGAAATGCGAATATGATGAGATAGAAAAGTGTTACCTCAAATCTGAATTCCTTTCTCTTTAGAAGCAGCAAGGGCAAAATCAGCATTGCTCCATAGAGCATGTATGAACTCAGGAAATTTGTCAGATAATCAATACCCGCATTCAGATAAGCTGAAGAGAATCCGGTCTTTGCATAGTATGTATTCGGAAAGAGATAACCGTAGTAAGAATATCTTACAGCAAAATAAATCGCCACGGGTATAATGTACACAAGGTATGTCTTGATGCTGTTAAGCGAGAAGAAATCTTTGAGAAATGATTCTTTATTGTTGAAGAATGAATAAAACAACTTATGCAGAATCACCAATCCAAAAAAATAAATTCCTTCGGGCCGCGTCAGAGTTGCAAGCAGAAAGAACAACGGATACTTGTAATCAAAAGCATCTTTACCATTTGTTCGTGCATAGAAGTAAATACCAATAAGGCAGAAGGAAATGAACATAGTAGATTCCATTCCGCTTACAGACCAGAATATGAACGATGCAGTAACAACAAGCATTATGGGCGGTATCAGATCGAAGTAACCTTCAGTGATATTCTTGTCAGACTTTCTTTCTTTTTTGACCTCTGCAGAGTCATCGATCCTCATCGATTCAGATAACTTGTAAGTTGCAAACAGAACAACAACTCCGAACAAAACACTAAGCACCTGTGAGGCATTCTCAATTCCAATATTAACGGAAAGAAGACCGCTCAATATCAGGACCCAGAGAAGATTCGTGTATCCTTCTACTCTCTCTCCGATATTGAAAACAAGTCCGTTGCCTTCAACAAAATTCTTTATATACCTGAAACTAATAAAAGCATCATCCTGAATGAACTTGTTATCTATTGCAACAAAAACAAATGCCGCAGATAATGCGGCAAGAAAAAAATAAGCGATCTTAATTCCTTTTCCGGAATCTGCAGGTGCCTTAACTGTACGTTCACTCTTTGCTTTCGCCATTCGTATTATTTCAGATTCAATTTTCCTGACTGACTGTAATCATTATCTGCCGGAAGGATTTGCCATCTTCTGTTTTATTGACTCCATCTTTTGCTTCACGCTTGCATCACCGGGACTCATAGCCGACAGCCTGTTCAACAGGTCAAGCGCTTTCTGATAGTCCCCTTTCGTTTCATATATGTCAAGCAAGATCCTGTATGGATTGTAGTACGATTGTACATTAGCAGGATTCTTTGCTATTTCATCATTCGCCCGGCTCTCTATACTTGCAGAATATTCGTCAAACTTTGCCTTGTTGCCAAGTTTGTAATACAGCATTGCCACATCATATTCTATTCTGTAATCCATGTCAATCACGCTTCTTGGAATGTCTCTTTCCATCTTATCGAGAACTTCCTCTGCAAGTTTGAGCTTTGTTGAATCAGAAGAGTAAGTGTAAGCAAGTCTCATGAAAACAGTTCTGTATGTCTGTGCCATCCTTGTCTGATCCTCGTTATAAAAAAGATCCGGATTGTTAAGTCCCGTAAACCTGAATCCGTACTGAGGAGTTTGCGATGGAGTCGCGGGATTATCGAACAGACATTTCCTCATCACATCAACATTCACTCCGTCATCACCAACGGTAGTGACTTTATATGGTACTAATCTTTGAGCCATTCCTTCCATCACCAGATAGTCACCCATTCCGACAAAGTTATCTTCCGAAACAGTAATTGAGAAGTAGATTGGTCTTTCCCACTTGTTCGCCTTTATAATGTCAATAAGAAGAAGATCGTTTGCCTTTACTGCAGTTATTACCTGATTCTGTGACTGCTGTCTTATAGAAGGCGGAACATTTACAGTTATCTTGGTTGGAAGATCCGGCTTGTTTCTCATTGAATCGGGATATGCACTCAGCGGAACATCATACGTAACAGTTTTCTTTTCATCCCACTGAACAGGCTGAAGTTTCTTTAGCTGCGCATCCGATAATGTCATCGGAACTGTAAGCGCTCCGTATGGCCGCTCATTCTTAAGCTGGAGATTGTACCAGTCAGTTTGCGCAAGTGAAAGATTAATGATCCTCACATCTGTCCTCACTCCGTAAACTGCCTGCAGGCACCACAGAGGGAATGTGTCGTTGTCACCGTTGGTGATGACTATAGCATCCTTCTCAAGACTTTGCAGTATGTTATATGCATAATCATACGGGAAATAATTTCCGTTCCTGTTCTGATAGTGGTATCCTTCCCTGAGCATATTCATCGGAACAAATGCAAATGAGAGTATGACTACGACAGATGCAATGGCAGTCATTGAAACTTTTCCCATTTTCTCCTTGATAATTTCTGCAAGTCCGGCAACTCCTACTCCGATCCATAATGAGAATGCCATGAACGCACCGACATAGAAGTAATCCCTTTCCCGCGGCTGCGGCTCCTGCTGATTCTGATACAGTGCAGTGATTACACCCATCATCAGGAACATAAACAGGAATATGAGCGCAAGCTTCCAATCCTTCCGGAAATGATAGAACAATCCGAACATTCCAACAAGGAATGGTATTGCCCATAATTTTTTGAAATCAACTCCGTCATTTTGATTATAACCTTCCCTTCCTATGTAGTTCCAGAACCAATATCTGTTGAACATGTGATTGATCTGATACTTCCACATGAACTCCATATCAGATGAGTAATTCTGATAAATCGCCTGATGCTGCGGCTCCTGTGAATATCTTCTTGGGAGAAGAAGCGGTTGTTGACCGTATTGCTCTCTGTTAAGATATGAAAGCAGTGTCTCTATGTTATTGGGTGTGTTTTCATTGATCGGAAGATCCTTAACATCAGCTCTTAGTAAGATTGAAACGTATGTCGAGTAGCCTAAGATTATGAGAAATAGAGACAATGTCAGAAGGCTGAGCACAGGATTCTTATTGACTCTTGCATAGTAAATTCCAAACACAATTAAAGCTATTGCCAAGACTCCTATCATCACGCTGCCTGACATAAGAGAAGGAAACTTCTTTACGATTCCGGGATAAACTATGAAGAATGCTATTGCTGAAAGTCCGACTGCAACAAGGAAAGTTTTCGGATCGTAGTCATATCTCCTGAAATAGAAAAACAATCCCGCAAGAAATATGCATTGAGCAACAAGCAAATGGATACCTATTGACAGCCCCACTACATAAGCAACAAGCAATAAATACTTATCGCTTCCCGGCTCATCTGCCTTTTCCCACCACAGCATAAGAAGATACATGCACAAGCCGATCAGAAACGTGCCCATGGCATACACTTCTGTTTCAAGTGCATTGAACCAGAATGACTCGCTGAATGCATAAGATAAGGCACCAACTGCTGCTGCCCCGCAGATAAGCATTGCTTCTCCTGTTGAGGAAGGCATTCCTTTCCAGTTCTTAATGACCTTTACAGTGATAAGATAAAGGAACAATACACACAACGAACTTGATATCACCGAGAGATAATTTACTCTTAAGCCGATATCCTGAGCTGTAGGGAACATTGAGAATATTTTGCCGACAAGAGTAAAGAACGGCGCACCCGGAGGATGAGGAACTGAAAGCGTATATGCACATGCAATAAACTCACCGCAATCCCAGAATGAAAATGTTGACTGTACAGTAAGAACATACACGATGGTTGCAAACAGGAATACAAATGCCGCAGTAACCCTGTTCATTAGTTTGAAATCCATTTATGCTTGAATAGTTTTAATAATCCTTTTTACTCAGAAGATCACTTTTTTTCTTTCTTTTCCCTTTGCAGGAGAATATCATCAATCAGTCCGTAGGCCTTTGCTTCTTCAGGATTCATGATGTTGTCTCTTTCAGCATCTGCAGCAACTTTTTCCAGGGTCTGTCCTGAATGCTGTGCAATGATCCTGAACAGAGTCTCTCTTGTCTTCTCCATATCTCTTGCATGAATCAGAATATCTGTAGTCTGTCCCTGAAGTCCGCCTGCCCATGGCTGATGCATGAGTATTTTTGAATTCGGAAGTGCAATTCTTTTCCCCGGTGTGCCTCCCGTGAGAAGAAACTGTCCCATTGACGCTGCCATACCGACACATATAGTTGAAACATCCGGTCTGATATACTGGATTGTATCGTATATGCCAAGTCCCGCCGTAACACTGCCGCCGGGTGAATTTATATAGATCATAATATCCTTATCCGGGTCTTCCGACTCAAGGAACAAAAGCTGTGCAATGATCAGTGATGCAATTTCATCATAGATCGGTGAACCGAGAAAAATAATTCTCTCCTTCAAAAGGCGTGAATAAATGTCGTAAGCTCTTTCGCCTCTTGACGTTTGTTCAACAACTATCGGAACAAGCTGGTTGTTAATCTGATTAAGTCCGTTGTGAATGTAATCCTGATTCTTCCTGATTATATCAGTGTAGTTCATTTAATTTTTGTTTGGGTTTTGTTTATGATTTCTGTTCAGAATCTTCTTCAGATTCTTTCGATGTGATTTTTTCAATCTTCTCTTTTATCTCAGAATTTTTCTCAATGAAGTCGATCACTTTGTCTGCAATAATCCTGTACTTAACATTTTCATCATTCTTAAATACGGGGATCAGTTTATCTGCAGGAATTCCATATCTCTCGCCTTCTGCCTGCGCAATCTTCTCATAATCAGAATCCTCCGGCTTCAGGTTTTCCAGCTCAGCTATCTTCTCTCTTATCAAATACCACCTGGCAGCTCTGATGGCGTCGGGCCTTGATTCTTTTCTGAAAGATTCACGGTCAAATCCCGCCGGCATTGTCTTTCCCTGATATTGTGCCTCATAATCCTTCAGCATTGATTCTAAAGTTGATTCAACGAACACATCCGGAGCTTCCACATCATTCGCCTTCAATACTTCCGATATTACGTTATTGCTGATTCTCCTGTTTCCAATGTCATCGTATATTTTCTGAAGCGCATTTCTGATTTCCTTTCTGAATTCCTCTTCGGTTGTTATTCCTTCTTTCCTGGTGACAGCTTTGAAGAACTCTTCATTCATTTCCGGGAAAACCAGCTTCTCAACTTTTGTGCATGTGATCCTTACTTTCTTAGGATTACCCTCTGCATTCTTAGAATCAATAACCTTCACTTCACCTTCCCTGATTCCCTTAAATGCTTCTTTGAATTCGGGAAACATTTGCTTATTGCCGAGATAAACGCTGACGCCATTCTGTGACTCACCTATTATTACGTTTCCAGATTCGTCAAGATTCTGAAGATCAGCTGTTACAACATAATCATCATCCAAAGCCTGCCCGTCAATTTCCTGTGTGGCTTTCTGAAGCATGTGATAACGTATTTCTTCATCAACCATTGACTCGTCAATATCATACCTGATCTTCTCGATTTCGAAGCCCTTGTATTTCAGATCCTTAATTTCGGGCATAACTTCGAATTCGATCTTGAAGGTCATCTCTTCTTTTGGCTTGTAGTCAATATCCTTCAATGCAGGCCTGCCTATCATGTCTATCTTATTTTCTGAAATGTAATTCCAGAAGACTTCATTTGCGATATCTTCGAGAGTAGAGTATTCAATACTGTCACCGAATCTTTTCCTTATTACGTCGGTAGGTACCTTGCCTTTTCTGAATCCGGGAATTACTGCCTTTTTCTTGTATTCTAAGATGGCTTTTTCGAAATGCGGCTTTAACTCTTCATAGTTCAACGAAGCTTCCACTTGCTTTTTGGAACCTTCAAGTTCATTCAGCTTGATATCCAAGTCTTTTTGTAGGATTTATTATAAACGTGAAAATTACTCAAATAGGCATGAAGTAACAAGGAATTTAACGGCTCAAATGGAATCTTTGGTTGTATTCAAGTAATATTCTATATGGCGTCAGGACTTCCGAGTCTGTCCGAGAACTAAGGAATAAGTTTTTCGATTTGTGTATTTTTGTAAAAAAGAGTAAAGAATGAAGTTCAGAGATTATTTCCAAGATCAGATATTGCTCTTGCCACCGAACGTTCAGGAAAT
>WBZL01001459.1_pt1 | contig 24850 bp, 23 predicted proteins | sample 5204291 | NCBI WGS metagenome assembly WBZL01 (sample SAMN12344345, study PRJNA552823) | activated sludge metagenome | biome: Activated sludge suspended growth; feature: Nitrification reactor; material: Wastewater; isolation source: activated sludge from nitrification reactor of wastewater...
CGCCGGAAATGGTCGGCCATCCAGTCGGCAATGGCCTGTTCGCTGTTGGTGACGGAGGGAATGGCAACAAGCTGCCGGGTGAGTTCAACTAAACGTTCTTTATGGATTAAATCAACTGGGTTTGTCATGGTTGTATCTTATGCGCAGTTTGTCGGAAGAAGAAAATGGCATCGCGGATGACGCGGATCGGAGCGGATTTTCGCGGATCAGAAGAAAAATCCGTGTCCATTGGTTTCAATTCGCGTTATCTGTGCATCTATTCAGACTTTTCCGCCAGGCTGCTATTGAAAAACAGTGTTTGGCGAAGCACTTCAAGGCTGATGAAGGTCTCGTTCGCACGCTGCTCAAAGGTTTCTAAATCTTCGGTGTCTTCAGCCAACTGTCTACGAATCATTTCATTGACGAGATCAGACATGGTGCGCTGGGTGGCAATGGATTTTGCCTTGAGAGCCTGATGAAGCTGTGGCTCAAGATAAATGGTAACTTGTTTACTGTGGCTTCTCATATGACATGCACTTGTTCTTTTAGTTTATAGCAACATGATAACATGATAATGTGATTGGTGGGGAGGCAAAACGGCCGTTTTCCCCAATCCCCCTTTCCCTGCAAGAAACAAGCGGCTTGCCCGTTATAGAGGTAACGCAAAGACAAAATAGCGGGCTATTTGGAGTTTTTTATGAGTGAAACAGATGAACAAAGGGTGGTGGCGCGGGCGCAGCAGGGGGACAGGGAGGCGTTTGGGCTGCTGTATGACCGGTATGTGGCGCGGATTTATGCGTATGCGTATCGGCAGACGGGGGAGGAGGCGGTGGCGCAGGATATAACGGCCGTTTCCTTCGAGAAAGCCCTGTCCCACATCGGCTCGTTTTCCTGGCAGGGCAAAAGCGTGGCCGCCTTGCTCTACCGCATTGCCCGCAACGAAGCAGGGCGGCACGGGGCAGCGGGGAATAGAAACGGCCGTTTCCCACCGTCAAACCCACACCACCCTCCACCACGCCCTGCGCCAATTGCCACAGCACGACCAGGACGTGGTGGTGCTCCGTTTTTTTGAAGAGCTGACAACCGATGAAATCGTTGCCGTGCTGGGCTGCACCCCCGACAGCGTCTATGTGCGGCTGCACCGCGCCCTGAAGCGGCTGCGGCAGCAGATGGAAAAGCTGGATTCTGCCCAGGAGGTGAATTATGTCGCGTGAACAACTACCGAAAACGTTCAGGCCACTTCAACCGCTGCTGGATGAACTGTCTGACCCGGAAAACAGGCCGCCGGTGCCGCCGCTGGACAGGACGTTTCAACGGCAGCTATCGTGGCAATACGGTGAGCATATTGAAACAAGCACGATACGGTTTGCCTACCCCTTGGCTGTACGCCTGTCATACAGGAGTGCCACGATAAAAAGAAGGTAGAGAATCATGGCGTTGGCGGCAAGTTGGTTGCCAAGTGGGTTGTAGCTGGCATACCAAAGGAAGCAGGCGACGGCCAGCAGCAGCCAGACAGCGGCGTGACCCCAGCGCAGGAGCAGGTGGAGCAATAACGGCCGTTTTTGCCCTTCTTTCGGTTTCGGCCATTGCACCACATAGCCCAGCATCAAAAAAAGGCAAAAAAAGCCAAACAAATACATCGGCAAACCCCAAAGCGTTGTTCCCATTCGTCCTCCATAAATGCGGTGCATGGCTCCATGCACCACTCTATCAAACCAAATCACTTATAATCATCACTTAAACTTCCCATCTATGCACATGTGTCCATCTACAGTTATACTTGCCCATGATGAAAAGGAATATGTCTGATAGGAAAACAATGGTACCTCAAAAATCTACAAGACAGACAACAACTCAAGCTGCAATACCAATCCGGCAGCAATTAAAGGCTGACTTAGTGGTGGCAATGCGGGCGCGGCAGCGGGTGGCGGTGGCAACGCTGCGGGCGACTTTGTCGGCCATTGACCAGGCTGAAGCGGTGGAAGTGGACCCCCATTTTGTGCCTGTCAGCGGCGTCACCAGGGATGTGCCGCGCAAGCTGCTGACGGAAGCCGACATCACCGCCATTTTGCAGCGGGAAATGGATGACCTGACAGCCGCCATTGCTGACTATAAGCGGTTGGGCAATGGGGAAAAGATGGCAGAACTGCAAGAGGCGCAGGACGTGTTGCAGACTTATTTAGAAAGTGAGGAGGGGTAGAAAACGGCCGTTTCTTCCCCCACCCTTATCCTCATTTGTGGCCTGCCCGGTGCGGGCAAAACCACCCTGGCGAAAAAGCTGGCCGAGGAGCGCCAGGCACTGCGGCTAACCCCCGATGAATGGATTCCCGTTTTATACGGCGACAACCTGACGCAAGAACTACTGGACAGCGTGCGCGACCCGGTGGAAACAATGCAGTGGCAAGTGGCGGAGCAAGCGTTGCGGCTAGGGGTTAGCGTCATTCTGGACTGGGGGCTATGGTCACGCGGCGAACGGGAAGATTTTCGCGCCCGTGCCGCTGCCCTCGGTGCCAATTCGGAGCTGTTTTTTCTGGATGTTCCCACCGAGCAACTGCTCAAGCGGCTTGCCATCCGCAACGCCAATCTGCCGCCCGGCACCTTCCACGTCACAGACGAGCAGCTTTTGCTGTGGGCGACATGGCTGGAACGGCCGTTGGCAGAGGAAATGAAACCGAGGCTGGTAGAGATTGGAGATTGGAGATTGGAGATTGATGAAGGTTCATAATCTCCAATCTCCAATCCCTAATCTCCATTTATCCCAAACCAGGAAACGGCCGTTTTCATTTCCGCCGCTTCTTCCGGGGTAGCTGAATCGTTGATAACGGCCGTTAACATCTTCCACGTCATCGCCTCGCGTTCATCCAGCCGGATGGGGCGGGCAAAGGGGAAGGCGGTTCGCATGGCGTTGGTCAGCGGCGGCGGCATGGATTCCCAAAAGCCAGTTTGCCCCGCCGTGGAGGGGCGGGCGGGCAGGGCGCGAAGGGGCAGCGGCAGGGGATAATAGCTAATGAATTTGAGCCATTCCCAGGTGGCTAACGGCCGTTTGCTCCCCTGCGTCATAAACACCCCCCACACATCCAGCGGCGTAATCCCGTCAAACCGGTCTGACCCCGGAAACGGCAGCACCCCAATCGGCCGGCCGAACTGATAATCCTCATAATGGCTAGGCGCATCCACCCACATTGCCACCTGCCGCCGCAGCATTTGTTCCCCCCGCACCCGGTCTTCCCGCTCCTGCGCCGTCAGTGTCGTCAGGTCAGGCATAAAATTGGGCTGCGCCTGTAGCTCCTGGTACCAGGCCAACGCCGCCGCCACATTTTGCGCCCCCAACCGCTGCTGGCAGCGCACCGTGGCACTCTCGCCACACACATTGTTCCAGTTGTAGGCATAGGCATAAAGCGTGTCGGTGGACGCATCAATAAACCCCAGCGACGTGGGCATCGTCAGCGGCGGGTTGGTGGTCAGCCCCCGCAAATTCACTCCCATCTCCTCCCATGTCCAGCGCAGCGAGGGCGGCCGCAGCCCCGCCTGCTCAAAGGCCTCCTGGTCATAATACACCAGTCGCATGGTGGCAGCATAAGGAACCATCCACGCCCGGTCGCGCCACTCAATTCCCTGCCACACCTGCTCATAAAAATCGGCCGGGTCAAAGCTGGCATCAGTGGTTGTCATGCGGGTCAAATCGCGCACCAGCCCGGCCTGGAGCATCGCTTCAGTGGGGGGCGTGCCAACAGCATCAAACTGGGGCAGTAGCAGGGCTTCGCTGCCCGGTTCGGTGGCAATAACGGCGGCCTCGATGCCGCTGCGCCGCAGTTGATCGGTTAAATTGCCGCCGGTGCCGTCGTCTACGGCCACCAGTTCAATGGTGATGTGGGGGTTGGCGGCCATGAAGTCGCGGGCGGCGGCGTGGTAAATGTTGAGCTGCGCTAACTGGAAGTCGCGGTCTTTGTTTTGCGGCACCAAAAAGCGGATGGTGGCCGGGGTCAGGGCATCGGTTAACCCGTCGCGCAGGTGCTGCCAAAAGAGGGGGCCGGGTTCGCCGTCGCCGCCTAGCCCCAGCATGCGGGGGGAAGGGAGGCGGAGTTCGCCAGAAACGGCCGTTTCCTCAAACCGATCATCCAGCACCACCGTCAGCGGCAGCCGGTCGGCCAGACAATCCACCGCGCACAAATCGGCAATCGTGTCCGCAATAAACACCGCTACCTCATCCGCCCACGGCCGATCCACCTCATACAAAACCAGCCGCCCCCATTCCTGCGGTTCCCCCACCCGCGTTCCCCAGTAGCGCGGGTCGGTGGGAATTTGCACCAGTTGCCCCCCCTGCCACTGGAAAAAGAGGATGCGCTGCTGGTCAACGGCCTCGTCGTTTTGCCAGGAGGCGTTGATCCAAAGGATGTCGTTGTGCTGTTCGGCGCGGGTGGCGGTCAGGCCAGCGGCCAGGGGAGCCTGGTTTTCCGGGCGCAGCTGTGCCGCCTGCCAGCCGGGGTCGAGGCTTTGGGTGGCAAAAAAGCGGCTGGCATCCCCGTCCAGCCAGGCGGCGTGGGCAGCGTCCAGCACGGTTTGGGCATCGGCTTTGAGGGCGTTTTCGGTTTGCTCAAGCTGGAGCCGGGCGTAACGCCAGCCGCCCGCCCCGCCCAGCAGCAGCGCAAGCAGCAGGGTGAGGAGCAACAACGGCCGTTTGCGCCACCACAATGGCGACCACCACGGCGGCTTTGGCGGAGGCGCGGCTGGCTCCTCCATCTCCTGTTCTTCATCAAATTCCCATTCAAATTGGTTACTCATGACGGTAATCAGTAAACGGTAATCAGTAAACGGTAATCGGTAATCAGTGACATGTGGACTGATGACTGATTACTGGTGACTGATTACTGAATCCCAGTGGCAGAGGAAGGTGGAAAACGGCCGTTTTAGCACCACAAACTCCCCGTCGGGGACGGGCGCGTCGGCGGGCAGGGCGGTGAGGCGAAGCTGGCTGTAATCGGGCATTCCGGCGGCGTGCCAGCGAATGAGTTCGGTGTAGAGTTGGTGGGAAACGGCCGTTTGCCCTGGCCCAAAGCCTAGAATAACAAGCTCATCGGGTGAGCCAGCCGCCCGTCCCACCACCGCCAACCCGTCTGCGGCCAAAAGACCCACCGTAAGCTGCCATGTTTGCCCCGAATCACTTTGCAGCAGGGCTGGCAGCCCCAGGTCAGGGCGGTTGTGGGTTTCCAGCAGGCAGCTTTGTGCCGCTGCCAATGCCAGCCACAGGCGAAAGCTGCGCCACAGAGCTGAGGCGGTGGTGGTGATTGGCAAGGGCAGCCTGAGCGGAATTTGCAGCAACCAGGGCCAGATTGTGGCGGGATCAGGCAGGTTGGGGTGGGTCAGGCAGTGGAGTGACACCCCGGACTGCTCTCCCAAAGCAAGCTGTTGCAGCGGTTCGGCGTGGGGGCCGCGCTGCCGCATAAAGCCACAGGCGGCCATGGAAACGCTGTGAAGCTGCTGCCCCCGTTTGTCAAAGGCGACCGAAACCTGGGGGCCATTGAGGGAGAGGGGGAGGAGTAAACGGCCGTTTTCCCGCAGTTGGCCCCACCATGCCGGAAAAATATCCCAGCTTCCCACCGTCAAAATGATCCGGTCATACGGTGCGTTGGCAGCGTACCCCGCGCTACCGTCATGACACAGCACCGCCACGTTGCCCACACCAGCCGTTGCCAAATGGGTTTGGGCAGCGGCCACAATGTCGTCGTCAATGTCAACGGTGGTCACATGACCGCCGGAGCCAACGATGTGGGCCATGAGGGCGGCATTAAACCCGGTACCGGCACCAATTTCCAGTACTTTGTGGCCGGGCTGTAGGTCAAGCTGCTCCAGCATAATCGCCATCATGGCCGGCTGGGAGGAGGAGCTGATGGATTCCTCGCCCTCAAATTTGGTGGCAATCACGCGGTCGCTGTAAACGAGATCGAGCGGGGTGTTGGGCAAGAAATGGTGGCGGGGGATGGTGCAAAAGGCTTCAAAAACGGCCGTTGTTTGAATCGAACCGCTTGCCCGTAGCTGTTCCGCTAACGCCCGCTGCTGGTCTATCCATGCGTTGGTTGTTGACATAACACCTCTGTCGGTAATCGGTAATCGGTAATCGGTAATCAGTAGACAACAACTGATTACTGTATACTGATTACTGTTTACTGACTACTTCCCTCCCCCAGCCCCAGCCAGGTGCGGTAATGGTAGCTGATGAGCAGGAACAACCCACCGAAACCAGCAAAAAGCAAAATACGCCAGATGGTTTCCAGTGCGGCCAAATCCACCAAAAACAGCTTGCCCACGAGCAGGAAAAGGGTGCCGAGAGCGATAAGACGTATCTGCTGCAGCCGATAGCGCAGCGCCAGCAGCAGCAGGGCGATGGCGTAAACGCCCCAGGCTACCGTCACCAGCCCCTGCCCGCCGTCGAGCGGGCTGAGTTCGCGTGCAAACCAGATGAGCAAGGCGACGTGGGCGGACAGGCCGTAGATATTGCGAATGCTGATACTCATCACAGGCGCAATAAATGTGATGGCAGCAAGGGCAATGATGGTGAGATCAATAAGGGCGTGGAAGTTAAAAACGGCCGTTTCTCCCCGCGTCAGCCCACCATCTGTCAGCCGCATCAGCAACCACATGGCAACGATAAAGGAAAGCAGGTGAGCCAGGCCACGCAGCGTCAGCCGATCCACCCAGCGTGTTGCCCAATGCAGCCCAAGGGCGACAACGGCCAGCGACAGCAGCAGCCAATCGTCTTCCAGCAGCAGGATGAGGGCGAAGGTGAGGAAGAAAACGGCCGTTATGCCATGACTATAGCTGAGGTCAGCGTGGGCAAAGAAACGGGCAAGGGCATAGGCAATGAGAGCGAGAGGAACGGCCGTTGCCAGTGCCACCCAGCCCCACGTTTCGCGCTCGCCACCCCACAAAACCAGCGACAGCAGCCAGCCAAGCTGTAGATTGACCCAAATTGCCAGCAGCGGATGCGTGGCCGACAGCCGCTGCCCAGAGGAACCCAGCCAGCTATCTCCCAGCCCCAGGTGCGGGGCGGGGAGCGTGGGGGCAAACAGTTGGCGGCCAACGGGCAGCAGCCAGAAGAGGAGGAGGGTGATGATGATGCCAGCTTGAACGGCCGTTCCCGCCGGGGTCAGCCGCTCCAGTTGGTTAATGTCCTCGCCAATCATCGCCGCCATAATGATGAACCAACCGCCCAGATTTGCCAGCCATTGCAGCAGCAGCCAGCCGCGCAGCAAATAAATGGCGGCCAGCCCTGCGGTCAAAATCGTGCTGTAGATGATGAGGGCAATGACGTTGCCGGAGCCATTGTTGAGCAAAAATGGCGTTGCCAGCCCGCCCAGCCCGCCAATGAGCGCCAGCGTCACCGCCTGCTGCCGCAGGGCCAGCAGCAGGGCCAGCAGCGTGACCAGACACATAAAGCCAAAGGCCACGGGATGGGCAACGAGGTTATAGAGTTGGAAGGCGGCAAAGCCGGAGAGGTAGTAGGCGGCAATGCCACCCCCGGCCAATACTTGCCCAAAGGCGGGGCGACGCTGCTGCAGCCGGAGACCCAGCCCCAGCAGGGTGGTTGCCAGCAGCAGCCCCATGCCCACGCGCACGGCGGGGGTCAGCCACCCCTGGTCAACGGCGTAGTTAAACAGGAAGGCGAGTGCCAGCAGCAGCAGCCCGATGCCGACTTTGTTGAGCCAGAAGTCGCTTTGCCACATTTCGGGGGGGAGGAGGGGTTTAGCGGGTGGGGTGTGGGGTGTGGGGTGTGGAGGGGTGGGCGTGGTGGCAGGTGGGGGGGAAACGGCCGTTTTTTCCTGCTGCGGAGCCGATTGCGCCGCCAAAAGCCGCTCCAAAGCCGCCACGCGCTCAGTAAGAGCCGCAATTTGGGCGGCCTGCGCCAAATTTGCGCCGCACTGCTGGCAGTTGGTGCTACCTGCTGGATTAACATAATCGCATGTTGGGCATAACTGGATTGTGGTCATTTGCTGTATAAATTGGGAGAGTAGGAGATCCACTCTCCCAATTCACATTCGTTGCTCAATGATCACATTGTACCCGAAATCTGCCCAAAACGTGACCCTCTGCCAATGTCGGGTACAATCAACCCACACCACAACCAACACCGTTTTGTTTATCCATGACACAAATGGCTCAAAGAAATTCTATGGGCGAAACACAAAGCCATGATTGGAGCGGACAAAGCATAGACAAACAGCACCATTTCTTTCCCTTTGTCCGCGTTTATCCGTGTTCGTCCGCGTCCCATTTACAGGAGAAACATGATGTACCAAACTGATATGTACGAGGGTATGATCGCCGAGACCGTTATGATTGCCGGTGCCAATGGCGACCTGATTAACGCCTATTACGCCCGGCCGCTGGGGCCAGGTCCCTTCCCCAGCATGGTGGTCATCCACCACATGCCCGGCTGGGATGAATGGTACCGCGAAGCCACGCGCAAGATTGCCCATCACGGCTACGCTGCTCTGTCGCCCAACCTCTATTATCGCGCCGGACATGGCTCCCCCGAAGACGTGGCGGCCAAGGTTCGTGCCGATGGGGGCGTGGCGGATGAGCAGGCTGTGGGCGATATGGCAGGGGCGTTGGCCTTTTTGCGGGCACAGCCTTACAGTAACGGCAAGGTTGGGGTTTGGGGAACCTGTTCTGGCGGTCGTCATGCTTATCTGGCCGCCTGCCGCCTGCAATTCGACGCGGCCATTGATTGCTGGGGCGGGCGCGTGGTGATGGCAGAATCGGAACTGAATGACCGCTACCCAGTGGCTCCCCTAGATTACACCGCCGACCTCTCCTGCCCACTGCTCGGCCTTTTTGGCGAAGAAGACCATAGCCCGACGGTGGCGCAGGTGGCAATTCAGGAAGAAGCCCTGAAAAAGCACGGCAAGGATTATGAATTCCACATGTACCCAGACGCGGGACACGGCTTTTTTTACCACAATCGGCCCATGTACCGGCAGGCGCAGGCGGTAGATGGCTGGGAGAAGATGTTTGCCTTTATGGCAAAACATTTAGGTTAACAGGGAGAATGCTATGTGTACGATGATTATGCAAAAAGTGATGATTGACGGCTTTGGCAAGGGGACTCAAGGTTGGTTTGGGGTCAACCAGGCCAATGTCTCCTATGACCACCCCTTTCACGCGCCGCTGGAACACGCGCTAAACATTGATTTTGTCAACGAGGCGCAGGGGCCGGGGGCGCGGGTGGCGGTGGAGCTAAGTGCCGAGGCGGCGCGGTCGCTGGTGCAAACGATTTTGGCCGTGCTGGATGAGGCTGAGTCGGGCGGGCATTTGGCGGTAATCGGTAATCGGTAATCGGTAAACAGTAAACAGTAATCAGTACCGATCACTGATTACTGTTTACTATTTACTGATTACTCCTTTTCCATAGACTTTTTCCCCTTCACTATTGTCTTCATCTCCACCTTTATGCACGCGGGGTGGAATTTGTTGGCGCGTTCGCAGCAGCAGCGGGATATTTTTTTGTCGGTGCTGCTGGTGGTGGCGGTAGTGGCGGTGGGGCCGGCGTTGTGGGCGGAATGGGGGGAGGTGCCGGTATTAACGGCCGTTTATCCCCTCCTCCTCCTTACCGCCTGCTTTGAATCCCTATACTACTTCGGCCTGCTGCGCGGCTACCAAAGCGGCGATTTTACCGTTGTTTATCCGGTGGCGCGGGCGTTGCCAGTGCTGCTGCTGGCACTGGTGGACGTGGGGCAAGGACAGTCACCGTCACCGTGGGGATGGCTGGGCATGGTGCTGATTTCGCTGGGCTGCCTGCTCATTTCACTGCACAGTTGGCAAAGCTTTTCCTGGCGGCATTATTACCAACCAATGATGGGGTGGGCGCTGCTGGCAGCGTTGGGAACGGTGGGATACACATTGGTGGACAAGGCGGCGGCGGCACAGTTGGCTCCGGGGTGGCAAACGGCCGTTCGCTATGTGTCACTGATGTATCCATTAACGGCCGTTGGCTACTGGACAATCCTCAAACTACTCAAACGCCCCATCCACGCCCTCCCCAGCCGCCACAGTTGGCCCATCGTCTTGCTGGCCTCAGCCTGCATGTTTGGTGCCTATGCCCTCATCCTGTGGGCCTATCAACTGGCCGAACGGGTCAGCTACATCGTTGCCCTGCGGCAGTTTAGCATTGTCCTGGGTGTCATCGCTGGTGCTTTCATCTTTCACGAACCCGCCCCCCGCTGGCGTATTGCTATGGCTCTGCTCATCGTTACCGGCATTGCCCTCATTGCCGTGTGGGGGTAAAAACATTACACAGAGGTTCACCGAGAAGACACAGAGAGGCATAGAGGAGAATGTGTTGTTTTTCTTGCTTCCTCTGGGAAACTCTCTCTTCTCTCTGTGTAACTCTGTGTCATTTCTTGTTTTTCTTCTCTGCGGTCTTTACGTCCTCTGCGGTTCAAAAAAATCAATCAGCCGGTTCAATAGTAAAATGAAAGGGAAACCCTTCCAGCCGCGCCGCCGCCGTCGCCTTGCGAACGCGGAACTCGGCTTCGGACTTGGGCAGTGTGTCCACCACCGACAGTCCCTCGTTATGTACCTGCCACATGATGGCTTCGGCAAAAATCAGCGGCTTTTTGAAAATTTGCACCATGATCCGCACCACAAACTCCATCGTGGTAACCGGGTCGTCGTGGGCAATGACCTTCCACAAATCATCCTGCCCTACATCTTCGGCTGTTATTTGTTCTTCAAGGGTATCAGTTTCGCCAAAAATGGTGACTTGAGGAGACATGCTGGCTCGCTGGAGAAGTTTTTTCAACAGGATTTACATACATGATTTTCTTGAATCCTGTAAATCCTGTCCAATATTATCCCTACTTCCACATGCGGCCATCTACGATGCCGGGAGCGTTTTCGGGCAGACTGGTGGCAAATTCAACGCTGTCTACGCGGAGGCGACAAACGGCCGTTACTGCCTTTTTCAACCCCTCTGCCAATGCCTCACTGCCTGTGCCATCGGCAACAACGGCCGTTAACGTCAGCACATCATTCAAATCCGGCCGCGTCACCACCGCCTGCACCCCTTGCACCCCCGGAACCTGGCTGGCCGCAAAACGAAGCTGGTTGGGATGCACAAACATGCCGCGCACCTTCACCGCCTCGCCGGAACGCCCCACCAAAACCATCGAGCGTTCTTCCTGCTTGCTTTGCCCTGGATTGGGGTCAACATTCACCGCCATGTCCCCCGTGCCAAAGCGAATCAGCGGGTACACGCGGCTAAAATTGGTGACAACCACCTCACCGGGCAACCCCGCTGCCACCGGCTCACCCGTTTCCGGATCCAGCAGTTGAATAATTGGCTCCGACAAAAGCTGCATTGACATCGGCATCCCGTCACCGCGATCCACCGCCAAAATGCCAAATTCGGCCGTGCCATAAGCGTTGGCAACGGTCATGCCATACGTTTCCATGAACGTTTGCCGCAGACTGGGCGGCAGCGGCTCGGCCGACACAATCGCCTTTTTCAGCTTAAAATCAGCGGTAAAATTTAGCCCCTGTTCTTCCGCCTTGCGGATCAGACTCATCAGAAAGCTGGGTGTACCAACATAGCCTGTGCAGCCCAATTCGCGCATCATTTGCAGTTGCAAATCGCTGTTGCCAATGCCGCCGGGAATGACGGTGCAGCCCAAACGGGACAGGGCGTTATCAAACAAAAAGCCGGCCGGTGTTAAATGATACGACAGACTGACCAGCACCACATCCCCCGGCACAAAGCCACACGTCAGCAGCATTTGTTTGCTTACTTCCCATACGTCATCATCGGCTGGGGGGGCGGGTTCATACAGGGGGCCAGGGGAGAAGAAAATGTGGCTCACCTGACTGGGGTCAACCCCTAAAAAGCCGCCAAAGGGGGGATTGGTTTGCTGGAGCTGTACCATCTCATCTTTACGCAGAATGGGCAGTTTGGTAAGGTCGTCTATGGTTTGAATGTCGTCAGGGGCAACGCCAGCAGCATCAAAGCGGGCTTTAACGGCCGTTGCGTTGGCATACGCATGGGCCACTGTCTCTCTCAACTTCCGGTCTAAATCACTCATTTTTAGTAATCAGTAATCAGTAACCAGTTATCAGTAATCCAGACAACTGATTACCGATTACCGTATCTATCCAATCCACCGCTTGCGCCGCTTGTAATGCTTCACATCACGATAGCTTTTGCGCTCACCCACCGAGGTCAGCCCCAAATAAAACTCTTTAATATCGGCATTCTGTGAAAGCTGCGCCGAAGAGCCATCCAGCACGATGCGCCCCGATTCCATCACATACGCATAATCGGCCGTTTTCAGGGCGATATTGGCATTTTGCTCCACCAGCAAAATCGAAACACCGGACTCTTCGTTAATTTGTTTGATGATGCCAAAAATATCCTGCACCAACATAGGTGCCAACCCTAGTGATGGCTCATCAAGCAGCATCAGCTTGGGTTTTGCCATTAGCGCCCGGCCAATGACAATCATCTGCTGCTCCCCACCAGACAAATAGCCACTGGTGCGGGTGCGGAAGTCGCGCAGCCGGGGGAAGAAATGGTAAACTTCCTCAATATCCTGCGCAATTTCTTTAGAAGAGGCTGAACGGAACAACGCCCCGGTGCGTAAATTTTCTTCGACGGTGAGGTGCTGAAATAACGGCCGTCCTTCGATAACCTGTACAATCCCCAGCCGCACAATTTCATCCGGCGTCAGATTGTCAATCCGCTGCCCATCAAACTCAATGGAGCCGCGTGTCACCACACCTTCCTGGGTACGTAACAGACCGGAAATGGCCTTAAGGGTAGTTGATTTCCCAGCACCGTTTGCCCCCAGCAGCGACACCATCTGGCCGTCTGGCACTTCTAACGAAACGCCGCGCAGCACCAAAATAACGTCACTGTAAACGACCTCAATGTTGTTGACTTTGAGCATAATGGGTTCTTTAGATGGTTAGCATTTGGCTGCTAGAAGTTCTAGCAGCCAAACGCCAATACCAACCAGCCATCAAAACTGATAACTGATTACCGGTTACTGTTTACTGTTCCGGTGGCCGGGTGTCGGGCAATTCAAAGAAATCGGTGATTGGAACATCAATCACAGAGCCGTCATCCTGAAGCTGCCATTGGCGAATTTGTGCCGTGCGCGGAGCGCGGTATTGGTCGGAGAAAACGAAGTCGAACAAGCCGCGAGCGCTAACCGTACCCATATCTTCGGCCGCCATCATGAACGTTTCGCCGGTCAGGTTTGCATACCCACCAAAATCGTTGATGGCGTGAATCATGATGTCACGAATGGCAAAGAAGGTGGCATAGGTGAGCAGATAGGTGTTACTCTTTTCTTGTGGCGGATACCCACCGGCTTCAAAAGCGGCCGTTGCTTCCTGAATAATTTCCAGATCGGTATCTTGCCAGGTTGCGTGCGGTACAACACCGTAGTAACCATCTGCCAAACCAACGTTGTCGCCAAGGAAGGTCAACACATCACCATTGAAAGTCCAGCTAACACCACCAACGATTACTTGATCCCAAACGCCCAACTGCCGCACGGTACCAATGACCTGCGCCACGCTAAAGGAAAGGTTCTGGTTATAGACCACGTTCGCGCCGTTTATCAACATGTTCTGGATTTGACCAGAAACGTCGGCTTCGGGGGAGACTTCCTGCTCTTCCAAAGGCAGCACGGTCACGCCTACAGATTCGGCGTAGGCCAGGGCTTCCTCGGTGGTTGCGCCAGCACCAAAGGCATTGGCCCAGCCAATGACACCAATCACGGGCGTATCGCCTGCCCCTTCTGGTTTAACATCAGCCCAGTTTTCGGACAGCCATTGGACAAAACCAGCAAATTGGTCAGAGTAAATGGCAACATCACCAACGGTGTAGCCGTTGCGCGGCACGTAGATGGCGGGGCCATTTACACCAGCAGCAAAGTTGACGATCTTGTCTTCGTTGACGCGATCTTTCAGGGCTACGGTAGCACCACTACCATACGTGAACAGAACGATGGGTTTGGGGTCAGCTACACGGAATTTTTCGTAGGCAGCTACTTCGAGTTCAACGTTGTAGTTGGTTTCTTCAAAAACAACCTCAAAGTTGGCACCACACACGCCGCCGGAGCTGTTGATGGCGTTGAGGGCGTCTTCGGTGGCAAAGGCGAATGCTTCACCCAAGATACCGGCAAGGGGACCTTCACGGCCGGCTTGCTGGTAGAGAACGATGGTTTCACCGGTCAAATCTTCGGAACAGCCATCCATCATAGCTCCTTCGGCGGGAGCTTCTTCGGGAACGGCCGTTGCTTCCATGTCTTCTTCAGCAGGGGCTTCTTCAGGAACGGCCGTTGCTTCCATTTCCTCTTCTGCGGCCGGCTCCTCAGCCACTGGTTCCTCAGCTGCTGGTTCTTCTGCCGCTGGCTCTTCCTCAGCCGGAGCAGCTTCTTCCTGCACTGGAGCCTCGGCTGCCGGTTCCTCAGCCTCTGGTGCACTTGCCGTGCCACCGCAAGCTACCAAAAACATTGCTAAAAGCAATGCCATCACCATAAAAATCAACTTGCTTCTCTTCACGTTAAATTCTCCTCGTAAACACAAAATTTAATAAGCAACAACATACCCAATAACAAGTTTAAAGAGCCTACATCACCCCCTTACACAAATTTTTCAGACGGTCATTCTCTATCGTGCAAACGGCCGTAAACGCCACGCCGCCTTCATCAACATCCAACGATGAGCCATCCCACGTGGCTCAAAAATCAAAAACAACACCAGCACCATCCCAAAAAAGATCGGCCGGAACGACGACTGCAGTGCCGCCGCATTTGCCGGAAAAATTTCCGCCAGCCTCGGCCCAAACCACAGTGCAAAATCAGACACCAAAATCACAAAAATCGCCCCCAAATAAGGCCCCAGGTTCGTCCCCAGCCCCCCAATCACCAGCATCCCCAAAAACAGCACCGACTCCACCAAATTATAGCCAAGCTCTGTCCCCACAGCCCGCTGCAAATGCGCCCGCAAAGCCCCCGCAACCCCTGCAAAAACAGCCGCGATAAAAAATGCCCGTAGCTTATAGCCAAACAAATTCACACCTAAAAGCTCTGCCGCCAAATCATTATCCCGAATTGCCACAAACGCCCGCCCCAGCCGCGTCCGGCTAATATTATTCGCCAACACAGTCATAATCAACATCACCGTCACCGACAAATAAATAAACTGCGACTGCTCACCTAGCGAAACCCCAAACACCGTTGGCGTGGGAACATCAATAAACCCCTTCGTACCCCCCAAATAATCCGCCAAAAACGGCTGGCGCGTCAACCATGGAATAATAAACTGTGCCGCCAACGTCGCCATCGCCAAATAAAATCCCTTCACCCTCAGAGACGGTAGCCCAAAAAGCAATCCCACCCCGCCCGTCACCAGCGCGGCCACGGGAATCGCCAGCCAGATTGGCAACCCCCAATAGGTAGATACAAGTGCCGAAGCATAGCCACCTACCAGCATAAACCCCGCCTGCCCCAACGAAATCTGCCCGGTAAAACCCGTCAAAAAATTCAGCCCTTGCAGCGCGATCACCGTATAAGCAATACGGTTCAACGTAAAAGTAATATAGGCACTATTCAAAAACGGCGTCAAATACAACACCGCAATCGCCAACACCGTCACCAAAAGATGCCACGGCTTACGCAAAATAGACATATCCTGCTGATAGCTTCGATCAAAATCACCTGCGGGACGTAAGACAGCCATAGAAATTCTCCACCTTCAGCAAAAAAACTAAATCCGCTCAATCCGCCGCTGACCAAACAAACCTTCCGGACGCAGCACCAAAATAATCAACAACAAAATGTAAGGAGCAATATCAGATGCGTTCCGCACCTCAACAACCGTGGAAGCACGCACAATCTCCTGCGCCAAGCCCACCAGCAACCCCCCTACAATAGCCCCAGGAAACGACTCCAGCCCCCCTAGCAAAATCGCCGGGAACGCCACCAGCGCCACCGTTGACAAACTAACGCTCACCCCACTCAACGTTGCCAGCAAAACCCCACCCAACGTTGCCACAATCCCGGCAATAGCCCAAGACCAACCAAAAACCCGTGACACCTTAATTCCCATACTCTGCGCCAGCTCATGGTTCTCAGATGTTGCCCGCATTGCCAGACCCGTTTTTGTATATTGAAAAAACAAAATAAATAAAACAGCCGCAACAATCGCCACCACAAAAGTCGCCAAACGTGCATGCCCAATCTGCAGCCGATCCAAAAACACAATGCTTTCACCATTCACCTTGGGAATGGGAATATTAAAAGCATCGCTAGGTGAAAACGGAGCCGGAAAATTACCTTTAGGCTGCACCCCATAAGCAACAGTCGTCAACCCTTCCATTACCTGGGACAAACCCAAAGTCATCAAAATAATTGCCAGCAAAGGTTGCCCAGTCATCGGACGTAGAGCCAGCCGCTCAATCAAAAAGCCAATGCCAATAGCAACGATTGAAGCTGCAATAACGGCCGCCCATAGTGGAAGATGAAATAGCTCCTCACCCGTCCCCTCTCCCCCAGCAAACATCCAGGTTAAAAAAGCACCCAGCATGACCATATGGCCGGCCGCAAAATTAAACACTTCCGACGACTTAAAAATCAATACGATCCCCAGCGCAATCAACGCCAGCGTTCCCCCATTGAGCAACCCATTAATTATCTGTTGCGGCACCAACACCCAGTTCATCAGCTATTCTTCTCCTAATGCCTCAACCGTCTGGCAGCAACCCGCTAAACGGCCATCACCCGAATCTGCGTTTCGACAAACCCCTCACTGCCATCTTGGTACTTAACAGGCGCACGCACATTAATCGCCTTTCGATTTGAATAGAGAGCCTCTACAATCTCCTCATATCGCTCCGCCACAACATTTCGCCGCAACTTCCGGCTGCGCGTCATTTCCGCATCATCCGCATCAAACTCCTTGTGCAAATGAACAAAATGCTTGATTCGCGCCCCTTCCGGCAGTGTCTTGTTCACATCATTTACCGCTTGCTGAACCAGTTGGTAAACTTCGGGCTTCTGCGACAAGTCCACAAAGGTTGTATACCCAATCCCATTTTGCTCTGCCCAATGCCCCACATTGGCAAAATCAATAATAATCATGGCCGTAACAAAATCGCGGTCTTCGCTCCCCAAAGCCATCACGTCCTTGATATACGGACTAAACTTAAGCCGCCCCTCAATAAATTGCGGTGAAAAAACCTCACCATTTGCCAACCGAATCATGTTCTTGACACGATCCTGAAAAATAATGTGGCCGTCTTCATCAATATAGCCAGCATCACCCGTCTTAAACCACCGACGGCCGTTTTCCACTACAATATCCTTCACCGTCGCCTCCGGATTCTTATAATACTCCTTCATCACCGTCGGGCTGCAAATCTGTAGCTCCCCATCATCAGAAGTACGCACCTCCACCTCAGGAAACGGCACCCCTACACTAGCAAACTTAATATCCCCCGTCCGATGCCCAGCGATACCCCCCGTCACCTCCGTCGAGCCATAAATCTGCTTCACGTTAATCCCCAACGCATGAAGATAACGCAAATGATCAGGACTCAACACCGCCCCAGCCGTATAAGCCACCCGCACCTTATTCAGCCCCAGCATCCCCCGCAATGGTTCAAACACCAACAAATTGCCCAACTTACCCGCTAATTGCAGTCCCGGCCCCAACGGCTCCCCCGCCAAATGCTTGTCAGCAATTTGATAACCTACCGACAAAAACAAATCATACAGTTTCCGATTCAGCCAACTAGAATCCTTCATGCGCACCTGAATTGTGCCAACCAAATTATCCCACAGCCCGGCACTGTAAAAGAGGCTCTCCGGCGCAATTTCCCGAATATTCTCCCGCACCGTCTCCGGTTCCTCCGGGAAATTCATAATCATTCCCGTAAAAACGTGCGGCACAATGCCAAAGGCAGGCTCTACAATCCACCCCATCGGCATAAAGCTCACATGATTATCCGTCTCATACCGAGGGTCAATTGCCAGACTAATCCGCGCCGAACTAATCAAATTGTTTTGCGTTAAAATAACCCCCTTCGGCAACCCGGTAGTCCCCGATGTATAACAAATCGTAGCCGTATCTTCTGCCGTGCCTAACGCAACCTCTGTTTCAAACCGGTCTGGCTCTTTTGCATCCAGCTCACGCCCCAATGCCTGCACATCCCCAAACGAAATCAGCCAATCATCGTCATAATCCCACAGTCCCCGCTCTTCCCAATAGATCACCTTTTTGATTTTGGGAAATTTCTCCCGATTCTCCAGAAACTTGTCACATTGCTCCTGGTCTTTTGCCATGACAAAAGTGGCATCGCTGTGGTTAACAATATGCTCCATTTCCGCAGGAATGGCATCAGTATACATCCCCACCGTCGCTGCCCCTGCCGCCTGCAAGCCAATGTAACCCCACACATATTGTCGGTCATTATCCCCAATGGTCGCCACATGATCCCCCCTCTGTAAGCCCAGCGCAATCATACCCAAGGCAAACTGTTTTACCTGGTCATAAGACTCTTTCCAGGTAAATTCACGCCAAATGCCAAATTCCTTTTGGCGCATGGCAATTCGACTATCAGCATATTGTTTGGCTTTTGCAACAAAATATTGGGGTAATGTTTGCGATTCACTCATGCTATGCCTCACTCTTGTCCAAGATAAGCGTGAATAACTTTCTCATTGTTCTTGATGTCATCTGGCGTACCGTCCCCGATTTTGACGCCAAAATCAAGCACAACCACCCGGTCAGAAATATCCATCACCAAACCCATATCATGCTCGATCAACACAATGGTAACACCACGGCGTTCATGAATATCAAGAATAAACCGCGCCATATCTTCTTTTTCTTCGACATTCATACCGGCCATGGGTTCATCCAACAGCAACAACCTGGGTTCCAGAGCCAAGGCGCGCCCAAGCTCAACACGCTTGCGCAAACCATAGGGCAACGCACCTACTACCGCCTTGCGAATGTGGGCAATTTCCAAAAAGTCTATGATTTCTTCAATAAACTCTCGGTGCTCAACTTCTTCACGCAGTGCCCGCCCCCAAAACACCATGCTATCCAGCATGGATTGTTTCATGTGAATGTGACGTGCAGCCATCAGGTTATCGAGGGTACTCAAACCTGTATAGAGAGCTATATTCTGAAATGTTCGGGCAATGCCCAGGGAAGCAATGTTATGAGGGGGGATTTTGGTTACGTCCTGATCCAAACCATTGCCTTTATAAAGGATACGGCCTTTTTGGGGACGATAAAAACCGCTGCAACAGTTCAGCATTGACGTTTTGCCAGCACCATTGGGGCCAATAATCGCACGAATTTCACCTTGCTGCACATCAAAACTGACATTTGAAATGGCAGCGTTTCCGCCAAAACTAAGGGACACATTTTCAACGCTAAGGATGGTGGGGTTAGAACTCATCTTTCCTTGCTTTTTTAAAGGGGAGCGTAACCTAGCTCGCCATTCTCCTCTTCAATCCAGGTAGTTATTTAGCCAGGGTTGCACAATGGCAGGCTACTCCAACTATACAAACGTAACATAAGATAATCGTTTCTGCAACTGGTGTACAACCCCTCTTTGGGTGATCTTGTTGCTACAGTTAAACAACTCTATTCAGTTCCTTAGCAAGCCGCCCAATCTCAGGAGAAATTGCTGTTAAGCGATTGTTGCTCAAGTCACGTGTATTTAGGGTTAGTCAGCTGAGATAGTTCGGGGGCAAGGTGGTTAAGTGATTACCGCTAGAATCCCAGCCTATCCTTCCCAAGTTCAAAACCCGTAGACTGACCAGCTTACCAATTTCTGGCGGGATACTCGTTAACCCTAGATCGCGCAAATCTAGCTCTGTCCAGCCTTCGGCGGCGGCGGCGCGGTCAATCAGCTATCTTAGTTCTTGTTGGGTCATCCAGCGTCCTCGTTTCCTGTGACTGGGTGCGTTATATTTTGGTCTATGTTAGGGTAACTGCCATCTGTGGCAAAGGGCGTATTGTAGCAGATTAACAAATTAATCGGGTAAATGTCATTTCGAGCGGCGTCTTCGGAACGAGGAATCTTTCGCCTCAAACCAGCAGAAAGATTCCTCGGAAGACTTCGGAATGACACGAAAAGGCACGCCGTTTTTCTACCCACCTTTTTGTAAATGTCCCAGCATACGCCCCAACAGGCCACCATCTGGGAGGGGCTAGATGACCAGGGTTAACGCTGGCAACGCGAATGGCCTCGTCTCCGGGTCGTCTCGCCCTTGTGTAACTCATTTATGGCCTGAACGGGTGACACAGAGAAAGCAGAAAATCGCCCATTGTTGTCTCTCTGCGTATTCTCCATGAAACTCTGTGCCAGTTGGCTTGTCCAGGTTATGATAGACAAACTGTAAACTTCGTCCCCACCCCCACCTCACTTGCCACCTGAATCTGCCCACCGTGCGCCCGCGCAATTTCCTGGGCAATTGCCAGCCCCAACCCCGCTCCCCCCTGCCCATTTTGCCCCATCTGCCGCGCCCGGTCAGCCTCTGCCCGGTAAAAACGGTCAAACAACTGCGGCAAATGGGTGGCGGCAATGCCCGGCCCGCTGTCACGGATAGCAATTTCCACCTGGCTACCCATTCGCGCTGCCTGCACCTGCACCACTCCCCCTTGCGGCGTATACTTGATGGCGTTGTCGAGCAGGTTGAGAAAAAGGCGAATGAGAAGGTCAATGTCACCCGATACCTGCAGGTTGTTGGGGATAATTTCCTCAAGGCGGATGGATTTATCCGTTGCCAACGGCCGTATTTGATCCAGCACTGCCCCCAAAAACGGCTCCAGCTCAATCAATTCCCGCCCCAACCGCAGTTGCTTTTGATCCAGCCGCGCCATAAACAACAAATCATTACTCAAACGAATCAGCCGATCTACTTCCCCTTCCATCACGGCCAGGGTTTCCATGCAGTGGGTCGTTTCACGCGGCTTGCTCAACGTCACCCCAATGCTCCCCTTTAGCACCGTTAGCGGCGTTCGCAGCTCATGGGCGGCATCCCCCGTAAAGCGACGCTCCCGATCAAACGCCGTTTGCAGCCGGTCGAGCATTCCATCAAACGTTTGCGCCAGCCGGCCGATCTCATCGGCCGGCCCCTGATGCCCAATACGCTGGCTCAAATCATCAGCCGTAATCCCCTGCGCCGTACGCGTCATGGTGTCAATGGGGCGCAACGCCTGCGAAGCCAGCCAAAAACCACCCAGCCCCGCCAGCAGCAGTGCCAGCGGCAACCCCAGTGCCATCTGTTGCCGCAAATCCTTCAGGGCATTCTCTAACAGCTCCATATCCTGACGCACCTGTAGGTTGCCAACCGTGCCATCAATAACCACTTCTTGGCTCAAAATGCGCCACGCCTCACCATATTCCTTGCGCGAAGCGTAGCCAGGGGGCAACGTGGTGTAAACGGGTTCTTTCTTGTTATTTCCCAGCTCCTCCCACACGATTCCGTCTGGTGATAACAAATAAACCACAAAATCATCGTCCAGATGCTGCTCCTGAATCCGATTCTCGTCCAGATTTTGAAAAACAAGCCGACCATTCCGGCTTTCGACGTTGAGGGTGGCCTGCACCGCCGCTAACTCCAGGGCATGGTCAATTTGCGAGAGCATGGTGCGCTGAGTTTGCCAATAGATAAACACCCCCACAAGCAGCAAAATGGCACCAAGCGCCCCTGTAAACCACAGTGCCAGCCGCAGCCGCAGCGGGATGTAGGCGAGAAGTTGCTGGATGGTTTTCATGTGGCCTCGGTGCTTAAACGATAGCCCACGCCGCGCACGGTCTGGATGATGGAACTATCGCCATCAGGGTCTAGTTTGCGCCGCAGATAGCCGATGTAGACATCAATGACGTTGGATTCGTGGTAAAAATCGAAGTTCCAGACGTGTTCGCCAATTTGGGTGCGGGTGAGTACCTGGTTGGGGTGGCGCATGAGAAATTCGAGCAGGGTGTATTCGCGGGGGTGGAGTTCGATTAAACGGCCGTTTTGCCTTACCTCATGCTTCACCAAATCCATCTCCAGGTCGCCCACCCGCAGCACCTGCCCCGTTTGCAGCGGCGGCCGGCGCAGCAGCGCCCGAATCCGTGCCAGCAATTCGGCAAAGGCAAACGGCTTCACCAGATAATCATCGGCTCCCGCATCCAGCCCCGCCACGCGGTCTTCAACCGTGTCCCGCGCCGTCAACATCAGTGCCGGGGTCTTATCGCCCCGCCGCCGCAGCTCGCGCAGCAAATCCAGCCCGTTCATACCCGGCAGCATGATGTCCAGCAGCAGCAGGTCATAGGTAGCGGCCAACGCATAAGCCAGCCCGTCCGTGCCATCTGTTGCCACATCAACTGCATACCCTTCTTCCGCCAACCCTTGCACCACAAAGCGGATAATATTGGTTTCATCTTCTACAAACAATACGCGCATGTTGATAACCTCTAAACTCGACAGTATAGGGGCAAAGATTAAGATGGCGATGAGTTGGGAGCAAAAGGGGCGTAAAAAAGGTGGGGAGATGGAAACGGCCGTTTGTGCATCGCCAATGGTCATAAACTGACATTGGGTATATGGATTACAAGTGGCAAGTCGCAGGTGGCAAGTCTTGTTTGCTAAGGAATGGAAATTAAATAACTTGCCCATTTAGAAGTTCAACTTCTTCTGAGAAGTTGAACTTCTTCCGCAATTTATTTAATCTGCGTTCCTAACAAGACTCATGACTTGCCACTTGCTACCGGCAAGAAAAGGATGAAAAAAAATTTGCCAACTAGCCGCTTGACACCCTTCCCAATCTATGCTAATTTGAAACCCACTTCATTGGAAAGGCATTACATGATGAATTGGCGATTAGCAGCCCAACGATTAAATAACTTACGCGACCTTAACAGCCGCGTCAGTTTGCGTTGCTGGAGCTTGCCCGCCAGATAAATCAGCTTTTACCCTCATTCTTACGTTGATTCAGGCCACAGGCGCACCAGCCCTGTGGCTTTTTTATTTTCTGGGCGTATGCAATTCGCCTCTACAGTAATGTTCAAAACTTTTTATTGCCACTTACTCCTCTTACCCAGCCCAACACCGGGGCTGGCCTCTGCGCCAGCCTGGCGCGGTCACCTGCCCGCGCTGCCGGTGTTGGGCAAGGAATGGCAGGGGAGAGAGATTGGAGATTAGAGATTAGAGATTGTGAACCATCAATCTCCAATCTCCAATAACCAATCAATAAGCAAAGAATTAGAACCTTTAACATACAGGTGTACGATGAGCAAAAAATACAATTTTGAACAAGTGGAAGCAAAGTGGCAGCCGGTTTGGGAAGCAATGGATTTGTATGCGGCGGGCCATGATCCCGACAAGCCGGATCGGTATATTCTGGACTTTTTCCCCTACCCTTCAGGGTCAGGGCTGTCGGTGGGCCATGCCCGCAACTATGTGCCAACGTGTGTGTCGGCGCGGTTTATGCGGATGCAGGGGTACAACGTGCTGCATCCCATGGGGTGGGATGCGTTTGGGCTGCCGGCCGAAAATTATGCCATCACCCACAACATCCACCCACGTGAATCAACCCGGCTGTTTTGCGATACCTACCGGCGGCAAATGAAGCTGCTGGAATGTTCCTACGACTGGGCGCGGGAAATCAACTCCACCCACCCCGATTATTACCGCTGGACGCAGTGGTTTTTCCTGCTGCTGCACGAACGCGGGCTGGCCTACCAGGCGTTGGGGGAGCAGTGGTGGTGTCCGGGCTGCCAGACGATTTTGGCAAATGAGCAGGTGGAAAACGGCCGTTGTTGGCGTTGCGACCACGAAGTGACGAAAAAGGCACTACAGCAATGGTATTTCAAAATCACCGAGTACGCCGACCGGCTACTGGCTGATTTGGACACGATTGACTGGCCGGAGCCGATTAAGTTGATGCAGCGCAACTGGATTGGGCGGTCAGAGGGGGCAGAGGTTGTGTTCCAAACGGCGGCGGGTGATGAGATTGCCGTGTTTACAACGCGACCCGACACCCTGTTTGGGGTGACGTTTCTGGCACTGGCTCCTGAACACCCGCTGGTGGCAAAGCTGACGACGGCGGGGCGGCAAACGGCCGTTTCCGACTACATCGCCCAATCCCGGCGCAAAAGCGACATTGACCGCCAGGCCACCAACCAAGCCAAAACGGGCGTGTTTACCGGCAGCAGCGCCATCCACCCGCTAACCGGGCAGCCCGTCCCCGTTTGGGTGGCCGACTACGTGCTGATGGGGTACGGCAGCGGCGCGGTGATGGGGGTTCCCGGCCACGACGAGCGGGATTTTGCCTTTGCCCGGCAGCACGGGCTAGAAGCCATCGAGGTGATTACGCCCGACGGTCGGCCACAGGGCGTTGAAGCGTGTTTTTCTGACTACGGTGTGCTGATCAATTCTGGTGACTACAGCGGTATGGATTCACAAACGGCCGTTTCCCGCATCACCGCCGATTTGGCAGCCCAGGGAAAAGGTCGTCAACACGTCAGCTACAAGCTGCGCGACTGGCTGATTTCGCGGCAGCGGTATTGGGGAGCGCCCATTCCCATTGTCCATTGCCAAAGCTGCGGAGCGGTGCCGGTTCCGGCCGACCAACTGCCTGTGGAACTGCCCGACATTGATGATTTTGCCCCGTCGGGAAACGGCCGTTCGCCCCTGGCCCGCGCCGCCGACTGGGTAAATACGCCCTGCCCCCGCTGCGGCCAGCCCGCCCAGCGCGAAACTGATACGATGGATGGCTTTGCCTGCTCCTCGTGGTATTTTCTGCGCTTTGCCAGCCCGCGCTATGAAGATGGCCCCTTTGACCCCGCCGCCGTCGCCCGCTG
>WBZL01001460.1_pt1 | contig 24840 bp, 18 predicted proteins | sample 5204291 | NCBI WGS metagenome assembly WBZL01 (sample SAMN12344345, study PRJNA552823) | activated sludge metagenome | biome: Activated sludge suspended growth; feature: Nitrification reactor; material: Wastewater; isolation source: activated sludge from nitrification reactor of wastewater...
TTTTCTTCTCCGGGTTTGTGTGCGGGTGGGGCGAACGGCCGTTTCTCCCACAACCATCTCTTTGGCGGGTAGGCGGGGGATGAGGCTGGGGGGTTGGAAACGGCCGTTCATCAACGCCACCAACCGTTCCTCCAGCAGCCCGTAGCCCGTTTCCTGAATAAACAGCGGAAGCTGCAAAAAGCGGGCAATTTCCTCAGCCTTCTGCACTAGTTCGCTATCCCGGTTTTGCACCAAATAGACCAGCCGCGTGTAGTTGCGAAAATAATCAGCCTGTAGTTCGGGGTAACGATCCAGCCCCAGCCCCTTGATAATGGTTCCTTGGAAGCCACGCACCAGAAAATCCGTCAGGAAAAAAGTGCCGGGTTCCTCGTCCATCAAGTTGTGGAACGTGTCGCCACCGTACATTTCGTAGCAGTGCGGCCCGTCAATGCGCTCCAGGCCATATTTGTCCAGCACCCAATCCAGCGTTCCCTGCGAGCCACAGTCGCCAAAAACGACGATTACCCGTTCAAATTGTGCCTTGATTTCCTGTAGCCGTTTGTCCACGGCAGGGGCGATGCGCTCCGGGTGCATGTGGACAATGGCCGGAATGCCAAACACCTCGGCTTCCCAGCCGTGCTTTTTGCTAATGTCCAGCACTTCCCGTGCCAGTGCGCCGCAGATGATGAAGGCGGTCTTCATAGAACAAGAATTGGGAGATTAGAGATTAGCGATTGGAGATTAATGAAGGTTCACAATCTCTAATCCCCAATCCCCAATCTCTCGTTTTGTGGAACCACAATCTCAAACCGTTCCCGAATGGCCTTGTCTGCTTCGGGTGGGATGGGGGTTGGTTGGTGGTTTTTCAAGATGTCGCGTGCTTTGCGGCGGGCCTGTTCGCGCATGTCGAGGCTGCCCGCCAATTCCCAATCGTCGCGCCGCTGCCGGTCGGCGGTGTGGGGATAGTAATATTCGGTGGTCATCAGGTCAAGGCTTTGCTGGGTGCCGAGGAAGTGGCCTTCACCACGGCAAACCCGCTCAATCACGTCCACCGAAAGGGTGTCGGCGTTGACCTCGATGCCGCGCACCATGCGCATAATCGCGCCGTTGATGTCGTCGTCAATGACATATTGTTCGTAGGCCACGGTGAGCATGGATTCAAGGAAGCCGGCCGAATGGTGGATGTAGTTTGAGCCAGCCAGCGCCGCCGCCAAACTGGTAATGCCCTTTTCATACCCGGCCTGCACGTCGGGGATTTTGGAGTCGGTGAGGCCGGAGGAGTTGTAGACGGGCAGGTTGTAGAACTGCCCAAGCTGGGCGGCGGCGGCGTTCATCATGGCAAATTCGGCCGCACCGCCGACAAAGCTGCCGCTGCGGAGGTCGGCTACCGAGGGGACATAGCCCAACACGACGGGCGCACCGGGTTTGAGTAAATTTGTGTAGACAATGCCCGAAAGCTCCTCGGCGTTGATTTGCACCAGCGTTCCGGCGAGGGCGGCGGGGCTGGTGGCTCCGGCTTGTGGTGCGGAGGAGGTGAAGATGGGAATGTCCTGGCGCACGATTTCGGTGAGGACTTCGACCGTTTCGGGGGCGTAGCGCAGCGGGCTGACGGTCCAGCAGTTGGTGACGGAGATAATCGGCCGTTGGCGCAGGGCTTCGCGGCTGCCCATGATCAGGCTTGCCATTTCCACCACGTCGCGCACCGACTGCACGGTGAAGCAGTTGCCGGTGACATGTTTGGTGGTGCTGGTGAGGGCGGCATAGTAGGTGTTTTGGTCGAGCAGCTCGTTGCTGAGGTCGCGGGCGACGACGGGGCGCAAATAAAAGTGGATATTGTCGAGGGTGTCTACGATTTTGCCGATGTTGACAATATCGGCCAGCACTGATTCGCGGGCGCGTTGGGTTTCAAGGTCGAGGACTTTGACGGCGGCGCCGCCGGTGCCAAGATAGACGCGGGTGCCGCCGAGGAGCATGTCGTGTTTGGGGTCGCGGCCGGCCAACAGCACTTCGTTGCGGGCGGTGGCAAGGGCGTCTTCGACCATGCTACGGGGAATGTAGACTCGGTTGCGGGTGGTGTCTATGTTTGCGCCTGCTTTCTGGAAGATGTCGCGGCACTCGGAGGGTTGGACTTCGATGCCGATGCGCTCTAACACATCAAGCGAGGCTTCGTGAATGCGCTTGACATCATCTTGGCTGAGGGGGCGGTAGCTGCCGCCGGGGAGACCGCCGGGGGCGATGTTGGTTGCTCGCTGGTCGGCCTGGGCACGGGTGCGGGTGCGGTTTCTGGTTCGTGACATGGTTATTGGAGGTTGGAGATGAGAGATTGGGAGAGTGTTTGTAGCTGGTTGAGGTGGTCGCTGTCGTGGTCAATGATCATTTGGACGAGGAAGCGGAAGGTGACGGAGCCTTCGGTTTCGTGAACGGCCGTTCTTTCCCACTTCTTGGCCTTGAGCGCGGTTAAATACGCCACCGTTTCTTCACGCTGTTGGGCAAACTCAGCCAACAGGTCAGCTAGCGGTTCGTTGCGGGTGTGTTCGCTGGGGGAAGGGTGGATGGTGGGGAGAAACGGCCGTTCTTCCGCCATCACCCGCCGCAGCCGCTGCTGAAACTGCCCCTCAACCAGCAGCAAATGTTGCACCACATCCAGCAGCGACCACGAATCAGCATCCATGCGCCACCGTCCAGCTTCATCATCAACCGTTTGTAATATCGCTGCAACTTCGCCAGGTATCGCGGCTAATGCCTGTAGCAGCACAATTCGTTTGCTCATGACCCGCTCCTGTTTCTTATGATAGCGTGATTCTAGAGCGCGTGGCTTCTTCTACAAGGGATGGACTGTACCCTGTTTGTGGTTGATTGTGGGTCATCAGGCACAAAATGAGCCATTATGTTAACTTTATGCGTCAAGAATGCATAACCTGGACGATCCAGAACCAAAGAAGCTTTTGACAGGATTGACAAGATTTTTCAGGATTAGGCATGAGAATCCTGTTAATCCTGTCTAAAATTCTTGCTCACCATACAAGAAGCTCACTCGTAAGGTACTAAATAAGTGTCCAAAAACAAGTTAGGCAAGAAGTTCAACTTCTTCCGAGAAGTTGAACTTCTAAATCGCTAAGTTAATAATGAACGCTTACTAACTGGGGTGCTTGCGCAAATGATACCCTTTGAGTGCCACGTGCAGGTTTGTACGCACCAGCGGGTCGCGTAAATCAAGCAGACAGATTTCCTGAATGCGCTCCAGCCGCCGCAGCAGCGTATTGCGATGGATATAAAGTGCCTGTGAGGTTTCGGTGAGCGCTCCCCCATAATCCAGATACGCTTCCAGAGTAATCGTCAGGTCGCTGTTACGCGCCTGGTCATACGCCAGCAGCTTTTCCACATAGCGCAAAAAGCTGTTGCCGGCATGGGCTTCGGGTGGCAAATAATACAGCCAATGGAGTAACCCCAGCTCATCAAACGTGACCACGCCTTCGGTTTTGCCCAAGGCTCGCCCAATTTCCACCGCCTCCCGCGCCTGGCTGTAGCTTTGGCGAATACCGCCCGCTTCCTGGGGGCTGTTGTGTTCAAACACAGAGCCTACGCCAACCAGCAAGCGGCAGGCTGGGTAGCTGAGCGATTTTACCAGCCGTTCGGCAAGCTGTTTGCCAATCTGGTTTTGATCGCTTTCGTACACCACAACCAGGTGGTCGGTGCGCCGGATGGCAAAAGCGGTGGTGACGTAGTTTTCCTGCAGCCAATGGTAGAGCTGTTCTTCGACATAGTGTAAATTGCCACCTGCCTTGAGGTTGCCATAGATCAGCAGAATTTGGTGCGCCACGTTGAGCCGATAGCTAAAACGCCGCGCCAGCTCTTGCAGGGTTGTGGTGCGTTCCTGCCCGCGCAGCAGTTGCTCAAAAAAGTCGCCCCGCAGGTTTTCTTCGGCCTCATGAACGGCTTGCTCTTTAAACAGGAAGAGGGCGGCTACCGTTGCCCCGTGGCTGATGGCAAGTTCATCGAGTTCGGTTAACGGCCGGCCGCCAGCAATAATCCAAATATAGCCTTGAATTTGCCTGTCCACGATAATCGGTGCCACAAACCGTTCCATAGACATCCCCATTTCCGGGATGGGTGGCACTCGTGTCGGGCGCATTCGCTGTAGCAGCTTGTTGTAGATGCCCGATTCCAGCAAATGTTGTGCCATTTCTGGCGATGTGCGCCCACTGGCAATGGTGCGCTCACGGGCAATGTCAATGGGGCCATATTGTGCCGTAGCCACCACGCGGAAAGTGGGGTCTTCGATTGAAATGGAGCGTTTGAGGACGTTGGAGAGGGTAGTTGCCAGCGTGTGCAGATCTTTGCCTTGCAGCACGAGTTCCGTCAGTTGGTCGTAAATTTTGTTGGACTCTTGCAGCAGGGCATATTGTCGGTTGACGATTCTTTCCAGTATCGCTTCGGTCACGTCAATAAACAGTAGCTCACGCGGGGATTCTATAATAGGAAAGTTGAGCTGGTTGGCCGCTGCCAGCATGGCATCGGGGGTTTTGCTAAAGGCATAGCCGATGGATAACACCATGCCTGCAAACCCTTTTTCAACCAGGTGCGGGATAAGTTGTGCCTGCTCTTCAGGGTTGTCTCGCAGCCCAAAGCCGGAGGTTAATAACAAGACTCCCTGGCGCTCATAGCTGTATTCGGCGTTGGGGACATCTACGATGTGGACCCAGTTGATTTCGTTGTGAATGCCTGTTTTGCCAGCTACGAGCCTGGAAGATGAAAAAACGGGGAGCTTAAGTGCTTCAGCAACAGTCAGCATAAGAATTGGATAATTGACCTTTGGTAATTCGTGTAAGGGGTGAGCCTCCTTACAGGTTGGGGCAATTTTACGTCATAAAATGATAATCTAAAAATTGAACCGTAATAGGTGATGTGTATTTCTATGGTGTATGATTTGGCATTGATTGTAACCTATGTTATGATGGTTTTGCCTTTGATTAAAGTAAGCGGGTTTTGTAGCAAGATGGCTATGATGAGTGGTAAAAAACGGCCGTTAACAATCTTGCACAACAGCGTTTAGAAGAATTGCAACCAAATGCACCTTATCTCCGTCATACCCCATTTGCTAAAATCCTCTCGCCCCGAACGGGTTATTGCTCATATTTTTTTTCGGGTACTGACAATTGTGGATACCCATCAAAACAAAATAAACCAATTAAGGAGGTGATGTTCTAACCTGTAGATAGAATCATTTAATTTTGTGTTGTTAAAAACTCACCGTAGATGTGTTAACAAACGGTTTCTAACGTTTGGAGGAGATATTACACGTGGATAAAAATTTTGTAACCAAAGAAGAGATGGCCGAAGTCCATCCCATGATTCCTGAAGTATATGAACAACTCAAGCAAGGACGCATTTCCCGCCGTGAATTCTTGCGAACCTCAACCTTGCTTGGTATGTCAATTGGTGTTGCCAGCATCGCCGCAGCTTGTGGTGGCGGCGCAGCTCCTGCCGCCGAGGCTCCAGCAGCCGAAGAGCCAGCCGCTGAAGAACCTGTCGCCGAGGCTCCAGCAGCCGAAGAGCCAGCCGCTGAAGAACCGGCCGCCGAAGCATCAGCAGATACAGGTGGCATCAAACGTGGTGGCATACTCCGCGTTGGTAGTGCCATCCCGGCCGTGGATCACCCTGCCCGTTTTTCCTGGATTTTCGATGCCAACGAATTTCGCCATGTCTTTGAATACCTCACCGAGACCGACAGGGACAATGTGACTCATCCCTATCTGTTGGAAAGCTGGACGGCCAACGAAGACCTCACCGTGTGGGATCTGAAGCTGCGCGAAGGCATTATGTGGACAAACGGCGACGAACTTGTTGCTGACCATATTGTCTTCAACTTTAACGAATGGCTAAACCCGGACGTGGGTTCCTCCATCCTCGGTCTGTGGGAAGGGTTCCTAACCCCCGATGGCATCGAGGTTGTAGACCAGTACACGGTGCGCCTCAATTTGGATCAGCCCCTCCTGGCCGTGCCGGAAAATCTCTTCCACTACCCCGCCCAAATCATTCACCCCAGCTTCGATGGTGATGTCACCTCCGGTGCCAACGCCAGCACTGGCCCCTATGTCCTTAAAGAGTATGTCATTGGCGAGCGCGTTCGCATCGAGAGCCGCGTAGCAAATGGTGATGAAGGATATTGGCAGATGGGTGCCGATGGTAAGGCTTTGCCTTATCTTGACGCTATCGAATTTGTTGACCTCGGTGAAGATTCCACCGCTTACGTTGCCGCGTTGCTAAGTGGTGAAATAGGCAATATCTACAACCCCACTGTAGATGCCTTCCTGGCCTTACGTGACCAGGATAACGTGGTTGTGGGCTCCGTTGGTACGTCTGCGACCGTTGTCATGCGTTTCCGCGTAGATTTGGAACCGTGGACGGATGTGCGCGTGCGTAATGCTGTCAAGAAAGTACAGGATCGCCAACGTATTCTTGACCAAGCCTTCTTTGGCGAAGGTTTGCTGGGTTATGATACCCATGCCTCCCCGGTTCATCCTGAATGGGCACCAATGGATTTGCCCGAATATGACCCCGAAGGCGCACGTGCCTTGCTTGATGAGGCTGGTGTTGACCAACTCGATTTTGCTGTTTCGGTGGGGACAGGCTGGCCCGACATTGTGGCTTATGCCGAGACCTTGAAGGAAGATGCCAAGGCGGCTGGAATTAATGTCGAGCTAGACACCATGCCGAACTCCGCTTATTGGGATCTGTGGACAGAAACCCCGGTTGGTATTACGACCTGGGCGCACCGTCCGCTGGCAGTTATGCTGTTGCCATTAGCTTACATTGCTGATGCTGAAGGTAATCCTGTGCCGTGGAATGAATCCCGCTGGGTTGATGAAGAGTTCTCTGAACTATTGAAGCAGGCGCAGGGTACGCTGGATGTTGAAGCTCGCCGTGCCTTGATGGTTGATATTCAGCGGATTCAGCAAGAACGTGGCTCGGTTGGTATTGCTTACTTCCAGAATTTGTGGGATGCCTCGAATCCTGCTTATGTTGGTGTTGAAGCGCACCCCACCGGTTACAACTTGTGGCGTGAGGTTTGGTACAATCCGGATCTCGATCCGTTCGCCTAGTTGGAACTGATTGTCTGACAAAGTGCGCAGGGAAGCCAACTGCGCACTTTGTTTAATTCTTGAAGAGGAGGAGAATGGGGTTTTGTTCTCCTGCCTCTTGGCCTTTTCCTTACACAGATTCAAACTTGGCCCCATAGCCAAAGGGGGTTCTTATGGCTAAATTCCTGCTACGTCGGGTTATTTTTCTTTTGTTTACCCTGATTGTGGTTTCTATTGCCGTTTTTGTGGTGACAGAACTGGCACCTGGGAATATTGCTGTCAATACATTGGGTAATACCATTACGCCGGCGCAAGAAGCATCTTTTAATGCTCAACATGGCCTGGATCAGCCGGCTATGACGCGCTACATTCGCTGGCTGTTTGGTAGCGATTGGCAGGCAGAAGCGTTGGTAGGTTATCCTATCACACGTGTATTTGATGAAAAAAATGGGCAGTATAGCTGGTGGACGGTGGCTGAAGATGGCAGCTTGTTCCAGACATACACACCAGATGGTGAGCAAATTATTCGGTTGGTGCGTCAAGCGGATGGCACGGTTGTTGAAGAGCCAGTAGCTGGTAGCCCGTGGACTGCCAATGAAGATGGGGTGGAGGTTTTTTGGGGAGTTGACAGAGATGGTCATGCGGCGATGTGGGTGCGGGGTGATGATTTGGAGACGTGGACGTTAACGGCCGCTACGTGGACAAGTGCGGCTGGTGCACCTCGGCAATATGTTCCTCTTCAGCGGGGGTTGTTGCGTGGTGATCCCGGTGTCTCTTTCCAATCTCGTCGGCCGGTCGCAGAGACATTGCTGCGACGGTTAGAAAACACGGCTATTTTGGCCGGCATTGCCTTTGTGGTGGTAATGCCGCTCGCGTTGGTATTAGGGCTGCTGGCTGGTTTGAATGAAGGGCGGTTTTTTGATCGCTTTGCATCTATTTCCAGCCTGGTGGCAACGGCCACGCCGGAATTTGCCAGTGGGGTGTTTTTGATCGTGTTGTTTTCCTCAGCATTTATACGCAAAACGCTGGGAATTGAGATACCAACGGCCGTTGTTGTTACCAACGAAAATGCCATTTTGGAACGGCCGCAAATGCTCATTTTGCCCATTCTGACGTTGACGCTGGTTGAGTTGGGGTATGTGCTGCGTATTACGCGGGCAAGTATGGTGGAGGTGATGCGGACGAATTATATAAGAACGGCCGTTCTCAAAGGCCTTCCCCGTTGGCGCGTCGTCATGAAACACGCCCTCCGCAACGCCCTGCTTGCCCCCATCACCATCATCATGCTCCACGTCAACTGGCTCATTGGTGGCATCGTCATCGTCGAAACCCTGTACGGGTTCCCCGGGTTAGGTCGCTACATTCTGGAAGTAGCCTTGTTCAAGGATGTCTTTGCCATTGAAGCCGCAGCGATGCTGCTGGTGATCATTGCCGTTGCCACCCAGCTTGTGGCCGACATCATCTACACCTACCTTAACCCACGTATCCGCTATTCATAGACCCTAAGGAGTAAGATAATGGCAACAGTTACAACTGGAACAAGCAGCATCAAAACAACACCAGCCCGTGCTGGCAAGCTGCGTGCCGCCATCAACGTCCTTCTCGCTTCTCGCGTGGCCGTGGTTGGTTTCTTCCTCGTCTTTTTTTGGATCTTTATCGCTACCTTTGCCGATGACTGCATCATCTCCCCCGGCTGCTGGGTGCAATGGACTGGCCTCAGCGCGGATCGCACCGCCGAATCGTACTCCGCCTTCCGTATCAGCTTGGACGAGACCTTTGCGCCCTTGCGTGAAGGGTATGAACCAACCCCGTGGCTGGCTCGTTACTCACCCTTCGAGCAATTTCGCGGGGAAAATTTGCAGGGGCCATCGTCAGCACATTGGCTGGGTACCGACAGAAACGGCCGTGATCTGTGGGCACGTTTAGCCCACGGCTCGCGCACCATCCTGACCCTGGCACCCTTTTCTATCATCATTGCTTTGTTAATCGGTGGAACCCTGGGGGTCGTGTCTGGCTATTATGGCGGCCTGGTGGATGAAGTTATCATGCGTGGTCTTGATGCGCTGATGGCCTTCCCCCAAATCCTGCTCTATCTGGTGATTATTGCCGCTTTTGGACCATCTAAGCTCAATATCGTGCTGGCGATTACCATTGCCGGCGCTCCCGGCATTGCCCGCTTGGTGCGCGGTCTTACACTCGACATCAAAACGCGGGACTATGTGGCGGCGGCGCAGACACGCGGCGAAAGCCCGCTTTACATCATGTTTGTGGAGATTCTGCCCAATGCTCGCGGCCCCATCATCATTGATGCCATGCTGCGCGTGGGCTACGCCGTTTTTTCTATCGGTACGTTAGGCTTCCTGGGTTTGGGACTGCCCCCGCCATCGCCCGATTGGGGCAGCATGGTTTCCTCTGGCAAGAGCTTTATCCAGGCTGGTCACATTTGGGATGCGCTTTGGGCATCGCTGGCAATTGCCAGCCTTGTTGTTGGGCTAAATTTGCTGGCCGATGGGATTAATGAGGAAACACAGCGGTACCGTTAGGGCGGTAATCAGTAACCAGTAACCAGTAATCAGTCAACACCGATTACTGGTTACCGGACGCGAAGCGGTCGTGAAACGACATTACCGATTACTGGCATAGAGGGAGAAAGCATGGCAGCTAAAGAATTAGTCGTTCGGGTGCGAGATTTAGGGATTTCCTATGAGACGCGGCATGGGGATGTGCCGGCCGTCAAGGATGTCTCATTTGATATTTACCAGGGCGAAACAATTGGTATTGTGGGGGAATCGGGGTGTGGCAAAAGCACGCTGGCCTACGGGCTGGTTAACTATCTAGGGCGCAACGGCAAGATTTCCAAAGGGGACATTGAGTTCCAGGGAACATCGCTCGTTGGCCGCACGCCAGAAGAACTACAGCATTTGCGTGGCAATCAAATATCTATGGTCTATCAGGATCCCATGACCTCGCTCAACCCCGTTTTGCGGATTGGGGAGCAGATGATTGAGGTGTTGACGGTGCACCACAACACCTCAGAAAGCGAGGCTCGGAAGCAGTGTGTTGATATGTTGGAGCGGGTAAATATGCCTGATCCGGCGAAAGTAATGGCGCGGTATCCGCACCAGATTTCTGGTGGGCAGCAGCAGCGGATTGTTATTGCGATGGCGATGCTTAATCGTCCTTCGCTGCTGATTATGGATGAGCCGACAACTGCCCTGGATGTGACGGTGGAAGCGGCCGTGCTGGATTTGGTCAACGTGCTGCGCCGCGATTTTGACACCGCGATTTTGCTGATCAGCCATAACATGGGGGTAATTGCCCGCGTGAGCGACCGGGTGGGGGTGATGTACGCCGGGGAACTGGTGGAGATGGCAGCCGTGAATGAGATTTTTGCCAATCCGCGCCACCCCTATACCCAAGGCTTGATTCGCTGTTTACCCAAGTTGGGGCGCGGTAAGCAGGGTAGTGTACTATACCCCATTCGCGGGCGTGTACCGTCGCCTACCGATTTGCCTTCGGGTTGCCTGTTTGCCCCGCGCTGTGACTATACACGTGATGCCTGCTATTTGCAGCGGCCGGATTTACGGCCGTTACAGATCAATGGACATGATAGTGCAGAGCATGTGACCCGCTGCCTGTTCTCGGAAGAGATTGTGGCCGAAGATTGGGTGCCACCGCCGGATCTGGTGCCAATCTATGATGAAAACAGCGCGGCCGATGAGGTGGTAGATACCATTTTGGCGGTTGATGGCCTGCGTACTTACTATGATCACCCCAGCAACTCTGCTTTGAGTCTGGTTGGTTTGGGGGAAAAGGAGTATGTGAAGGCGGTTGATGACGTTTCTTTTGATGTGTTCAAGGGCAAAACGCTGGGCGTGGTGGGTGAATCTGGCTGTGGCAAGAGTACGTTGATTAAGACGATTATCGGGTTGGAGGCCAAGTCGGGTGGTGACGCTGAGTTTATGGGGTTTGACATTGGCAACAAGGTCAACAAGCGGGAGATGAATTTAATCCGCGAGTTGCAGATGGTGTTCCAGAACCCGGACTCGACAATGAACCCTAGCTATACGGTGGGGCAGCAGATTGAACGGCCGTTAAAGCGCTTCAAAACCGTTCCCAAGGAGCAAGTCCATGATGAGGTCGTGCGGCTGCTGCAAGCCGTCAAGCTCGATGAATATTACTACAACCGCTTGCCGCGCCAGCTAAGTGGTGGCGAAAAACAGCGCGTCGGCATTGCCCGCGCCCTCGCCGGCCGTCCCGATCTGGTGCTGTGTGATGAACCCGTGTCGGCCCTGGACGTGTCGGTGCAGGCGGCGGTGATCAACCTGCTGATGGAAATCCAGCAAGAGTTTGGCACTACCATGATGTTCATCGCCCACGATCTGAGCGTCGTGCGCTTCTTCTCCGACTACGTGGCCGTCATGTATCTGGGGCAAATTGTAGAGATTGGCCCGGCCGACATGATTTACGCACCGCCGTACCATCCTTACACCGAAGCCTTGCTGTCAGCAGTGCCAATTCCTGACCCCAGTGCAGAGCAAAAGCATATTCGGCTGGAAGGGAATGTGCCTAGTCCGCTAAACCCGCCCACTGGCTGTCGCTTCCACACCCGCTGCCCACGCCGCGAATGGCTGCCTGATGGTGGCAGGATTTGTGAGCAGGACGTGCCGCCGTGGCGTGACTTGGGCAGCGGCCACCGCATTTTCTGTCATCTTTCGTTGGCGCAATTGCACGAGATGGATGCGGTGATTCATGCGCCAGCTTAAATAAAACGGCCGTTTTTGCATGACAACATCCAACCGGCGAAGTCGAACTCAGCGGTTGCTGCGAACAGCAGCCATCGTCTTCGCCGGTTTTTTGCTGCTTGCCGCCGGTTGGGTGGGCGTGCGGCTCCTGCAAGCCATTCAGAGCAACCAAATTCGCTGCTATGTTCTGTCCCCTCCGCTGACCCTGTTTGAAAAAGATATTTTGGCTGGCGAAACATTTAGCTGCCAGGCGCAAAACTGCCGCATTGTCACCCGATTTAACACCACTCGCGGCTTTATGTGTCTGTTTCCGGGGCAGGGGCTGGCAGAAAGGCAGCCTAACGAAGCGACACTGTTGTTACCCGTTGCACAAAGATCAATCGCCCCCGGCTTGTCTCACACACCGTCACACTGGCACTTTGGTTGAGCAAGAAGCGGTGCTGCCGACCAAACAGGTGGCTACAGCCTCCCTGTGCCTGTGCCTCGGCACCCACCCCAAGCTGTGTCTGGTACCAATTCACAATATCAGGAAAGGCGTCACTGCTGCGGTAAGAACCGTTAAGCCGATAGTGCGGCGTGGGCAGCCAAGTGAAACCTGTTTGCCCGGAAAGCTGCCGCGCCCCCGGATAGGTTCCTGCTTGGTAGTCACGCAGCCACAGCAGCGTGGCGGTGGTGGCAAAACAGGCCGCCAGTGCGACAAAAATTAGCACGCTGCCAAGCAGCCAGCGGGGGGTGGTAGTGACAGATCTACTCATCAAGATTATAAAGTTACAGTTTCTTGCTTGCAGATCACAAGTGGCAGGTTGCAAGTCTTGTTTGCCAACCAGACTTGCAACTTGTTATTTGTAGCCGACAAACAAACAACATGTCAGTTTATGCCCGTTGACGGTATAACAAGATAAGCAAGCAGGCAATTTTTCCAAATTGCCCGACAAAAAGTATACTTGCGAGGCAAACATATCAGTGTAGCCTACCATGGTAACTGATGCGTTGGCAGAGAACAAATGGAGGTATGGAAAATCCATGTTGATTGAGATTGGAACCCCGGCCATGTTGCCACTGGGATTGGTGAAAGTGCGGCATGCAGCAGGTGAGAAGCTGTGCCTGTTAGGGCTGACGGTGCAGCACCCGCCCGTCAATCTTTTTATGCAGCAGCACGCCCATCGGTTGGATATTACCGGGGCGCGGGCTGATGTGGGTTATGAAGCGGCCAATCGTTTTTTTGCCTACCACCAGAAACCGGCACGGGCGCAGGTGGAAATTGAAACCACGATTCCGGCGTTTATGGGGCTGGAATCTACCGCGCTGATGAAGCTGGCAATGGTGCAAGGGCTGTCGTGGCTGTCTGATTTGCCCCATGATTCAGGCGGGGGTGATGCTTACGCCCAACTGCTGGGGTTGACGGCACGTGATGGGCTGGCATTGGCTGGCTTTAAGCAAGGCGGGCTGCTGCTGGTGGATATGGCAAGTGGGGAGGTGGTGCAGCGGCTGACCATTACCCATGAGCGAGAGAAAGAGGCGTGGTCGCTGGTGTTGTTTTTCCCGCGCACGCCTCCAGGTATTGACCCGGAGTTTGAAGAGACACAGTATGCGGCACTGCGTCAGGCTGCAGCTGCCGTTAGCGAAAAAACGGGGGATCTTGTGACCCGCGATATGAAAAAAGCGATACAACTGCGTGATGAGGTGGCGTTTGGGCAGGCACTGTTGTTGTTGCAGCAGACAACCAACCAGGCACTGGCGCAGACAGGGCGGCTGGTGGAACTGACGGCCGAGGAACGGGGCGTGGTTGAGATGATGCAGCGCAGCGGTGCAGTTGCCTGGGGGCGCAGTGCTACGGGGTTGGCGCTGTTTGGCCTGATTAAGGGGGCAGATGCCAGCCGCCAACTGCGGGCGGCGATTATGAAGCAGGTGGGGTATTTTGGCGGGCTGGTGATGGCAACCATTACGGATAATGAGGGGTCGCGGTTTGCTGTTAAGAAAGAGGATTTAAATGACACCAAGCTGTCGCCGGTGCGTGTTCGCCCGGATTTGCCAAAGGGGCAGGCGTAGTTGATGGGATGGCTGGTGTTGGGCTGTTTGCTGCTGCTGGCAGGTTGTGCTGAGGTGGCAGAGCCGCAATCAGTGGGTCAACTGGCTTATATTGGTGGGGATGGTAATGTGTATGTGGTGTCGCCGGAGCGGTTGACAGAAAAAACGGCCGTTACCGCCGATGCCCAATCAGCGCGAGAAGGAGCCGGGCTTTCTTACCACCGGCTGGCGTGGTCGCCCAGCGGACAGCTTGCCTATGCTTCTGTGGTGCGGCATAACGAAACGGCGCAGGGGACGCTTTACCTGCGCGATGACCCGACGCAGCCAGATCAGGTTATTGCCCGGAGTAATGACCACTTTTTTATCTACGTCTACTGGTCACCCGCCTCTTGCACGCCGCGTTGCCGCCAGCTTGCCTATCTTGTCGAGGAAGAGCAGGATATTAGCCTGCGGCTGCTAGATGTGGGCAGCGAGCCGGTACGCGATGTGCGGCTGGGGACGGGGTGGCCGTTTTATTATGCGTGGTCGCCAAACGGCCGTTTTCTTCTGGCTCATGTGGGGCGCGAAAAACAGAACGACCCGCAAATGCGGCTGCTTAACTTGACGCTGGAGCCATTGACCACAACGGTGATTAGTGACCAAACCGGTGATTTTCAGGCACCGGCCTGGTCGTCGGCCGGCTGGGCGGCACTACAAACCAACGATGGTGAAACGCAATTGCATATTGTGGCCGATGATGGCAAAACGGCCGTTTTGCCCGCAGACAAAGAACCAGTGGCCTTTAGCTGGTCGCCCGATGGTACCTACCTGGCTTTTATGGAGCAACCTCGCTGTAGCGTACCCTGTTTTGCCCCCATCTATCTGTATGAAGTTGCCACTGGCGAGACGCGGCGTTTGCTTGGCGTGGGGTTTCGCCCCACCGCCTTCTTTTGGTCGCCCGATGGCAAGCGGTTGGCGTATTTGAATTGGGTGCCGCTGGGCAACAACGATTGGGTGCAGTGGCGTGTGGTGGACGTTGCCACGGGCGAGGATCGGGGGTACAAAATGTTTGACCCAACGCTGGCGCTGCGTTTTACGCTCAACAGCTTTAGCCAATATGCCCAAAGCCATCGGTTGTGGTCGCCAAACGGCCGTTATCTGACCTACGCCGACCGTGACTTTAACGGCACCGAGCGCGTCTGGCTAATTGACACCTGGGCTGAAGCCGCCGCCGACCCGATTCTGGTTGACAAGGGCAGCCTGGCGTTTTGGTCGTGGCAATAGGATGCCTGCGAATGGTCACAGGCTGACATTTTGTTTATTGGTTACAAGTGGCAAGTAACAGGTGGCAGGTCTTGTTTGCCGACCAGACTTGCCACTTGCCACTTGTTACCTGCCAGCAAGAGAAGGTAACTCCGTAATCTTGATGAATATAAAAGAGGCTGGTGGATAAATGCCATGAGTTCAAACATTTTATCTGTCATATTTGGCCTGGCATCGGCTGTTTGTTGGGGAGCCGGGGATTTTAGTGGGGGGATGGCGAGCCGCAAGAGCCGAGCCTCACTGGTGGTGTGGTTGTCGCAACTGGTGGGGGGTGGGCTGCTGCTGCTGCTGGCGTTGGCGTTTGGCGAAGCCCTGCCAGGGCTGCGCGACGTGTTGTTGGGGGCAGCGGCGGGGCTGGCCGGGGTGGTGGGGCTGGCGTTGCTCTATCGCGGGCTGGCAACTGGGCAGATGGGGTTGGTGGCACCATTAACGGCCGTTATTGCCGCCTCTCTCCCCGTCATCGTCAGTGCCATTACCGAAGGCGTCCCGCCCGTCGCCAAGCTCATTGGGTTTGCCTTTGGCCTGTTGGCCGTCTGGTTTCTCTCTCGCCCGGAAAACGGGGGGCAGTGGCAACTGGCAAATTTATGGCTGCCGTTTGCCAGCGGCACCGCCTTTGCCCTCTTTTTTGTGCTAATTGACCAGGTGACGGCGGGGGCTGTTTTCTGGCCGCTGGTGGCGGCGCGGATTGCTTCGGTGTCGGCTCTGTTTGCTGTGCTGTGGCTGCGCGAGCAGGGGAAGAGGGGGTTGGGGATAAACGGCCGTTTGCTCTCTCTCATCACCCTCTCCGGCATTTTTGACGCTGGTGGCAACGCCTTTTTCGTGTTGGCTGCCCAGTCCGGCCGGCTCGACATCGCCGCCGTGCTCTCCTCGCTTTACCCGGCCACAACCGTGCTGCTGGCGTGGCTAGTGGCACACGAACATCTGCGCCCCGTGCAGTGGCTGGGCGTCGTCGCCGCTGTCATCGCCCTGCTGCTCATTGCCCTGTAGCCAATCTGGCATGTCAGCTTGATGCAGAATTTGAACCGCAAAGGGTGCAGAGAAAACAAGTGCAATCTGGTTCTTCAGGAATTCGTGGAGCCGCACCCAATTGTAGTGGCGAGGCATGCCTCGCTACTACAATTTGTTCCACCAACCTTCTTTATCCGCGAACAGCAATTCTCAATCTAATCAATATGGGTGTGGCTGGTAGGGGCGTATTGCATACGCCCTTTTAGCTGAACCCAGACATTTTCACGAACCCGGACGTGAATCAATGGTTTATAGCGTGACCCAAAAGGGGATAGATACCGGGTAAATGATGGGTTATGACAGGTTGAGGGCGTATGCAATACGCCCCTACCCCTGCTGACTTCAGATTGAGAATTGCTGATCCGCGAAAATCTGCTCCGATCCGCGTTATTCGCGCATCCATGACCCCACAAAACCATCATTCATCTCGCCGAGGCGGGTTTTTGACCAGCCGCAGCAGGACGAGCAGTGTCACCAGCGTCACAAGCAGCAGTTGCACAATGGTGGTGGGTGCCATGCGCGGCGGCAGCGCTACCGCCCGCTTGGGTGCCGGAAACGCTTTAGAGGCAGCGGGTGGTGGCGTGTCGGCCTCGGCACCAATGACTGGCACCGGCGTGGCCGGGCTGATGGGCAGGGTCAGCAAATAACCAACCACGGTGTCAATTTGTGCCGGGGTTAGACGGGTCGCATAGTCACGGGGCATGATGTTGCTCAGGCAGTCGCCGTTGGGGCAAGCCGGGGCGATAAACGCATTGGGTTCCATGATCGCTTGCCGCAAATACGCCTCTGCCGAAAGCCCGGCCACGCGGTTGCCTGCCAACAGCCCAATGTTGCTCAAATCTGGCCCCACCTTGCCGGCTTCTCCTAATGCCCCAATGCTATGGCACGCGCCGCAGCCGGAGTTGAGGATAATTTCTTCGGGGGTGGTGCCGTCAATGGGGCGAGGCGTGGGGGTTGGGGCGGGGGTAGGCACAGCGGTTGGAGGGGCTAGGGGCGTGGCCGTTGGCTCAACTACCAGGCTGGGCTGCACCAGTTCCCCCGCCGGTTCAGCGCGAAGAATCGCTTCGCAGGGGGAAAAATCGGGGTCGGGGTCGGGCATACACCACCAGGGGCTGCTCTTTTTGGTTTTGAGCAGCGGCACATGCCACAGCACAATATCCCCCCCCGACAGCGGCTCGCCGTTGAGCCATTGGCGCGGCGGCTGGTAGGTGTCGCCGGGGCCGGGCAGCACGGGGCCTTCGCCTTCCAGTTCATTGTCGCGCAGCAGGAAGAGATACCCCTCATCCAGCCCCAGCGGGTCGGTACGCTCAAACGCCCAGCGGTAGCTGAGGTCGCCGTCGAGCGTGGCGAGCTTGAAGCCATCGGGGGAGATGTTGTCAACCAGCGGGTGAAGCTCTGTTTCTCGTGTGGCTTCCACCCATTGGCCGCTGTCCCACGCCCACACGCTGTCATTGGCGGGGTTGCCCAGGTCGAGGTCAATGCGCCAAAACGGCCGATAAACCGACAAATCATCGCAGCCGGGGCCGTGGGAGACAAAGCGGAGGTCAAAACGGCCGTTTTCATAAAACACCACCACCTGCTCATACCGGTAACAGCAAATGCAGTTCGGCCAGTGGACAAACTCGGTAAACAGTTGGCGCACCTCAAATCCATCGCCCAAATCGTTGATTTGCGTATCGCCAAAGGCCGGTACGGAGGCGTTAAAGCCAATTTCATCCCGGTAGCCGCCGGGCCAACTGGGGTACCACGCCTCCACCTGCGGGATTTTGGCACTGGAAAAGATGAGGCTGTCGTTGTAGCTGGCATCGCGGAAGTTGATGCCGTCGTGGGCGGTCATTTCCCAGCACACCGACCAGCCGTATTGTTCATGGCAGCCGTCGCTGTAGGCGTTGCGCTGGGCGACGGGTTTGGCGGCACTGCGTTCGGGGCGGGCGCGGGTGTAGAAGGTGCGGGCAATGGTCTCCTGCTCCATGTTGACAAAGACGTGGAAGATGCGGCCGCTGCCGTCGGGTGCCTGGAAGGTGAGGTCAACGCACCACTCTTCGCGGCAGTTGTCGTCGGCCAGCCAGCCCGACATCGGCACCATGGCCGGGTTGGCCGCGCCAATGTTGCCCAAAACGGCGCGTACCTGGCTGTCGGCGGCGGCAATGGCGAGGGCGCGGGGGAGTGCCAGGACGCTGCCGGCCGGTTGGGCGTTGGGGTTGCGCCACTGGCTGAGAAGCTGGTTGGTTTGCAGGTTGACGATGGCTTCAATGGTTTCGCCCTGCGCGTAGTCAAAGAGGGTGGCGTGGGCGCACGGCTGCACGCCGCAGCCGGCATCCTGCCAGAAGCGGCTTTCGCCGGGGGTGAGGGGGTTGGCGTTGAGGAATTGGGGGGTGGTGCCAAGCCACCCCGTTTGCCCCAGCAAAATCTCCTGCACCCGCAGCGGGTTAAACGACAGCGGAGCAACCAGATTGCCCGCCAGCATTTGCTGCCCCTTGGCCACGGCCACCTGCACCTGCCCGCGCTCCTGCCATTGCCACCCCAGGGCCAGCAGCAGTAGCAGCAGGTTGATGAGGAGGAGGGTGTGGAGGAGTTGGGTGGGGAAAAACGGCCGTTTTTCCAATCTAAAGCGTATCATCTAGCAAGTGTAGCAAAAAACAGCTATGTGGTTAAGTTGTTGCCTATGATTTACAGGGCATTAACGGCCGTTAACAGCACCTTGTCCACCCGCAGCCCATCCATATCCACCACCTCAAAGCGAAACCCCTGGCAGACAAACGATGCCCCCTCCGTTGGCACCTCCTCCAACGCCGCCATCATCAGCCCACCTACCGTATGATAGTGACCCTTACCCAGCGGCGGCAGTTCCTCCCACCCCACCAATTCCAGCAAATCCACCACCGGCAGCAGCCCATCCAGCAGCCAAGACCCATCCGTCCGCTGCACAATGGGCGGATTCACGGGTCGGTCAATGTCCCCCACAATTGCCTCCAGCAGGTCATTGCTCGTTACCAGCCCTGCCAGCCCTCCATACTCATCAATGACCAGCGCCATATGGGTGTGGCTCGTCTTAAACCGTTCCAGTAAGTCGAGGGCAGGAATGCTTTCCGGCACAAACAGCGGCGGATGTACCAACTGGTAGGGATCAAACGCCTCGTCGCGCAACCAATGTTTTAGCATATCAGCCACATGCACCATACCAATCACGTTATCCAGGTCACTGGCCGCCACCGGGAAGCGGGAAAAACCAGCTTTCATCACCGTTTGGCGCACCTTTTCTGGCTCGTCGCTCTTGTCAAGCCACACAATTTCCCGGCGCGGCGTCATCAGCGAGCCAACCCGCTGGTTGCCCAGGCGGAAAATCCGCCGCACCATTTCTGGCTCTTCCGGTTCAAAAACCCCCACCTCTGCTCCCTGGCTCATCATCATCTCAATTTCCGCCTCTGTGACCGGTGGTTCTGTTGACGGCTGAACGCCCAACAGCCGGGTTATCAAGGCGGTAGACAAGCTAAGTAGCCGGACAAAAGGATAGGCAAGCCGGGAAAGACGGTGCATGGTTGGCGCAACAGCCATGGCGATTCGTTCTGCATTACTCAACGCTAAATTTTTTGGCACCAATTCCCCAATTACCAGCGATAGATAGGTAATCAGCGAAACCGTGATAGCAGCTCCCGCAAGGTCACTATGTTGGGCTGGCAACCCAAGAGCGACCAGTAGGCGTGCCAAATCTTTAGCCATTGTTGCGCCACCAAACACACCTGCCAGTATCCCCACCAGCGTGATCCCGATTTGTACCGTCGAGAGAAAATCATTGGGTGTCTCAGCCAGTGTCAAAGCCTGCTTTGCCCGTTTGTTTCCTTTGTTTACCCGCTGCTGGAGCCACGATTTGCGTGCCGAAAGAATCGCTAACTCAGACATAGCCAGCAGGCCATTGCCGCTGATCAGCAATAGAACGATCAGAATCTCAATGACGATTGAATTGTCCATATTGCTAGATTATATCCCCATTAGGCTCGATTTGCTTTGTCCCCCCCCTCAGGTACCGGTACAATTCCTTACCATGAAAAATATACTTTTATCTCTCCCTGTCGGCGAAAAAGTCGGCATTGCGTTCTCAGGCGGATTAGACACATCCGCCGCCCTGGCCTGGATGCGGCAAAAAGGGGCGATTCCCTACGCCTACACTGCTAACCTCGGCCAGCCTGATGAAGATGAATTTGATGACATTGCCCGCCGCGCCAGAATGTATGGTGCCGAAGAGGCCCGCATTGTGGATTGCCGCGATTTGCTGGTGCATGAAGGGCTGGTTGCCCTGATGTGCGGCGCGTTTCACCAGTCGGTGGCGGGCAAAACCTACTTCAACACCACCCCGCTGGGGCGGGCGGTGACGGGGACGGTGCTGGTGCAGGCGATGAAGCGCGATGGTGTGGACATTTGGGGTGATGGTTCCACTTACAAAGGCAACGACATTGAGCGTTTTTACCGCTATGGGCTGCTGGCAAACAAAAATTTGCGTATTTACAAGCCGTGGCTGGACCAGGTGTTTGTACATGAACTGGGTGGCCGCAAGGAGATGAGCGAATTTTTGATTGAGCATGAATTTGTCTACCGCGCCAGCAAGGAAAAGGCGTACTCTACCGATGCCAACATGCTGGGGGCAACGCATGAGGCCAAGGATCTGGAGTTTTTGGACAGAAGCATGAAGATTGTGGAGCCAATTATGGGAGTAAAATTCTGGGATCCGGCGGTAGAGATTAAGGCTGAGGAGGTGAGCATTACCTTTGAGGAGGGGTTCCCAACCCTGATCAATGGTAAGACGTTTGCCGATTATGTGGCTTTGCTGGATGAGGCGAACAATGTGGGCGGCCGGCACGGGCTGGGGATGTCGGATCAGATTGAAAACCGGATCATCGAGGCCAAGAGCCGGGGGATTTATGAGGCTCCGGGGATGGCGTTGCTTTATATTGCCTATGATCGGCTGATTGCGGGGATTCACAACGAGGATACGATTGACAATTACCGCGTGCTGGGGCGGCGTTTGGGGCGGCTGCTGTATGAAGGTCGCTGGTTCGATTCGCAGGCACTGATGCTGCGCGACAGCTTGCAGACGTGGATTGGCAAGGCGGTGACGGGGACGGTGACGGTGGAGCTGCGGCGCGGGGATGATTATTCGATTTTGAATACCGAAAGCCCGAATTTGACCTATCACCCGGAACGGCTTTCGATGGAGCGGGTGGAGGATGAGGCGTTTAACCCGATTGACCGGATTGGGCAGTTGACGATGCGGAATCTGGATATTGCTGATACGCGCCACAAGCTGGGGATTTATGCCGGGGTGGGTGTGCTGCCCGGTGGAACTAACCTGGGGCAGTTGGCTGCTGGAACCGATGAGGTGGAGGAAGGGTAGTTTTTTAGGGGATAGGCTGGAGTTGCCAGGAGATTGGGGATTGGGGATTGGAGATTGATGAAGGTTGATCATCTCTAATCGCCAATCCCCAATCTCTTTTTTTTGCGTGATGGGGTGGTGTTGCTGTTTCTCCAAATGTGGAACGGCGGGAACTTTTGGCGGGGTTGGGGCGTTATAGATGTGTGGCTGATAATAAAACGGCCGTTTTTACAACAACAAACCAGCTTACCCAAGCTGTTGATTTAGGAGAAACGATGAAACAATTTTACAAAAACCTGTTGTTACTTGTATTGAGTGTCTTTGCCATTGTGCTGGCCGTGGGCTGTGCCCCCTCTGCAACCGGGGGTGATGGAACCGAAATAACCTTGTTTGTGGGGCCTGCGCTGAAAGAATGCGTGGGGGTGGCACCTATGCAGTGTATGCAGGTGAAGCGTTCGGCGGACGCAGGGTGGGAGTTCTTTTATGACCAAATCGAAGGGTTTACCTTTGAACCGGGGTTTGAATATGAGCTGCGGGTGAAGGAGATTGTGGTGGAGAATCCGCCGGCCGATGGGTCTTCATTGCGGTATGAACTGGTGGCGGTGGTGAACAAAACGGCCGTTTCCCAACCAACTGACAACCTGGCCGGAACGCGCTGGGTACTGGAAGGGTATGGCAGCGTGGATTCGATGATGGTTCCCGTGGCCGACGCGACGCTTGAGTTCCATGAAGATGGCACAATGGGGGGGGCGACCGGGTGCAACGGCTTTGGCGGCAGCTATACGCTGCTGCCCGATGGTGGGATTTCGTTGGGGGAAATGGCAGCGACGATGATGGCGTGTGCAGATGATGGGGTGATGGCGCAGGAAACGGCCGTTCTCCAAGCCCTCGCCACCGTTAGCCACTACACCCAAACGGCCGACTCGCTGACACTGGCATATGACGGCGGCACGATGCAGTTTGCCTTGGTGCAACCCGTTGCGCCGCTGCCGTTGGAAGGGACAACTTGGCAACTGACGACGTTTGTCATGGGGGATGTGGCTAGTTCGCTGCTGGGTGAGTCGGTGATAACGGCCGTTTTTGACGGCCAGCAGGTGGCAGGTAGTGCCGGGTGCAACCAATATTTTGGCAGCTACACGCTCGATGGCGACACCATTACCTTTGGTCCGCTGGGCAGCACCAAGATGGCGTGTGACGAGGGGCTGATGCAGCAGGAAAGCGATTTTCTGCTGGCACTTGCCAAGGTCAAAACCGTGTCACTTTCTGGTGAGGGGTTGACGCTAACCCATGCAAATGGCTCGCTGCTTTTTGTGCCGCAGCTGGATCAAACGATGGATGAGGCGCGGGAAGAGGTGGCCTGGGAGGAGGCCCTGGCGGTTCTCAACAGCGGTGAGGTGGAGCAGGCGTTCCAAACTCATGCCCTGGATGTGGCGTTGAAGCTGAAAAACGGCCGTTGGCTCCACACTATTGAGCCAACCAATGGCGCACTTTTTACCGCCATTGATGAATGTGGCGAGCCGTGTGCCGGGGTCATGATCGCAACTGAGTAAGCGAATTAGATTGGGAATTGCTGATTTTGCCCACCGGAGATAGCGGAGTCGGCATCGGGCGCTGCGGGAGCAGGAGTTAGCGGGTAAGAGCTTGCAGGCGCATTATGGGACATAAGAAAGTGAGCTGAAGGTGGGAGGAACGGCTCACCTCTCCGCTTCCGAAACCTCACACCACGGTCATAGAGCATCAGCTCCTCACCGTGGTGTGAGGCATCGGTTCGCCTGCCAGAGGGCTTTACGGCCGCATGATCAAGGGCAGGTAACTCTCATAACTCACAGGCCCATTGCCCGGTTCAACCGTAACCGTCACCGAACCAGCAGCCGTATTGCCTTGGCCATCGCTAACAAAGTAGCTAAAGTTATCCTCACCGACAAAGGTCACGTTTGGCCTATAGGTCACGTTTTGGCCGTTGGTCGTGGCCGTGCCGAATTGCGGCTTGCTAACCGATGTAATGGTCAACGTGTCACCGTCCACATCCCCATCATTCGCCAACACATCAATCGTCACCGATATACCCCGCGTTGTCGTGGCACTGTCGGCTACAATGTCGGGTGCCTGGTTGCCCGGATCGGGTGCGCCTGTGGCAAAAACCGGCCGTTGCAGCGTAAAGGTGCCGACCACCGTCACAGGTTCACGTGTCGCACCCCACAGCGTCTCACGATATTCACCGCTGATCTGGCTGCCATCACTGGCAACAATCGCCCCGGTCAGCCGAAATTGGCGTTGAATTGGCTGGCCGCTGAGGGTGGCCGCTACCTGCTCCGAGACAATTGTGAGATTCGTGCCATCAAAGCTGCCGTTGACATACGGCCCAATTTTGAGCGTGCTGCCGCCATTTGGAATGGTATGCGCCTCAAGGAAGACCAACGTCCTGTCAAGATTGACATAGCCGCTAACGGCATCGTTGGTTTGCGTGAAATTGAGGGCCAGCTCAATGGCACCCAGGTCGGGTAATTCAGGCTCTCCTTCGGCCGGGGGCGGCGGGGCGGCCAGCGTATCGCTGTAGACCCCGGCCACGACAAATTGCAGATCCACCGTGCCTCGGTAGTCGCCCGCCAGCTGCGCCGTGTCGGCTTTCACCGTGACGGAATTGGCTGTTTGTTGTTGGGCAAAAACGGCCGTTGGCTGTGCGATCTCAACCCCATTGAACAAAAGCATCATTGCCAAACCAAGACCAAACAGGAACGCGCCGCTGATTATAATTTTAAGCCATCTCTGTTTCATCATTGCAGCCTCCTAATAATCCACACGAACGCACTGTGACGGCTGCGGCAGACTATTTGATGCCCGCGTGCCATAGGTCGTGCTAATCTTGAGTTCAATGTCACTCAATTTCTGCAAATCCATATCCGGCAAAATGCCGTTGGGGGAACCCGCGCTAACCACAACCTGCCATTCATTAGCTGCTAACGGCCGTCCCAGAAACGCAGGCGTGCTGTAACCCGGCGTTGTGTTGCCATGCTGACCGTTAACATCCCCATTGAACGCACCAGATACCACATCGGTTGGCTGATTGCCGGGGTATTCAAGCCCCAAAAGCACCGCCGGTGGAATCAGCCGATAATCAAACAGGCAGCCCGCATAGGAAGTCAACCCCACCTGCCCACTTTGGCTAACGCGCACCTGGCGGTAGCCAAACTCCCCGTTTTGCTCCGTGAGCAGATTGATCCCGAACCCATTGCTAGTCGGCTTGGGCTGACCAATACCGGCCACCTTGTGGAGCCAATAATAGTCATACCCTTGCTGCACCACCTGACCAATGAGGCCGTTCGTGGCC
>WBZL01001461.1_pt1 | contig 24838 bp, 23 predicted proteins | sample 5204291 | NCBI WGS metagenome assembly WBZL01 (sample SAMN12344345, study PRJNA552823) | activated sludge metagenome | biome: Activated sludge suspended growth; feature: Nitrification reactor; material: Wastewater; isolation source: activated sludge from nitrification reactor of wastewater...
CTCCACGGTGCGGTCGTTGGAGCCGTCGGCCGTGACCAAAATTTGCAGCAGGTCGCGGGGGTAATCGAGCGCGAGGCTGTTTTCCAGCTTTTTGGCGATGACGGCTTCTTCGTTGTAGGCGGAGATGAGCAGGGTGACTTTGGGCAGGGGGGCGGGCGCAAAGCTGGGCTGGGGGCGCAGCCGCGCCAGGGCAGCGATAAGCAGGGGATATCCGGCGTAAGTGTAGGCGATGAGGGCGATAAAGCCCCAAAAGAGTGTTGCAAGCATGGTGGCCTCTTAGGCGGTGGTGGTCAGACGCAGGTTGGTGGCGGTGGTGCTGGCTGGGTCTGAGGTGTGGGTTTGTTGGAAGAGGTGGGCAAGCTGGCGGACGTTGGCCGATAGCTCGAATTGGTCAAGAACAAGCTGGCGACCGGCGGCAGCGAGCGTTTGGGCGTGGTGGGGGTGGTGGTAAACGGCCGTTAATGCCCCAGCCAAAGCGGTGGGGTCGGCCGGCGGCACCAGGTATCCCGTTTCATCCGGCCGCACCAGCTCCGGCACGCCAGAAAGATTGGTGGCAATGACCGGCAAGCCGCAGGCCAACGCTTCCATCAGCGCCACGGGAATACCTTCCATCTTGCCCGCCGGGGTGACAATGCTGGGCTGGACATAGCAGTGAGCCGTGGGCAGCAGAGCCGCTACTTCGTCCTGTGTTTTGGCTCCCAGCAGGAATACCTGTTCTTCCAGGCCAGCATCGCGGATACGGCACTGGAGGTCGGCCATTTCTTCGCCGCCGCCAATGATGCGGCAGCGGAAGGGAATGTTTTGGGCGCGAAGCTGGGCGCACGCTTCAATGAGATATTGATGCCCTTTGTAGGGCTGAAGGCTGCCAATAGCAATAATTTCCAGAGGCTCATCGGCTTGGCGGGGGAGGGCCTGGGTTTGGTAATGGGCGGGGATGATGCCGCAGTGGACGATGTGGGTTTTGGCGCGAACCCAACTGCCGACGAGTTTGGCAATGTGGTTGCGGTTGTATTCGGAGATGGCGGCGATGAAGGCGGCGTCGCGCAGTTTGCTGTCCAGCATGTCGGTGCGGACGAAGATGTCGTGGGCGTGGACGGTGATGCTGTAGCTAATGCCGGTTAGCTGGTGGATGATCCAGGCGACGAGGGCGGGGTGGGTGGCGTAGTGGGCGTGGATGTGGTCAATGCCGTCGCGCTCCATTTGCCGGGCGGCGTAGACGGCTTTGGGCAGCAGGGCGATGGCGCGAATGAGGAAGTTGGGGCTGCCGATGTTTTCCCGCACTACGCGACCCCATAGCCGGAGGTAGCGGAGGGGGGATTGGAGGAGAGAACGGCCGTTTGCCGCCACAACTCCCCACGAAAAAAACGGCAAATACCGTGCCTTTGGTATCCACCGTTCTGCGTCCGCATGGACGATGGCCTGTTTTTGGGCAATCAAGGGGTAAAGCGCAATCTCCCACCCCTGTCGTTCCATTTCACTCATTTCCCGCAAGATAAATGTTTCGGGTAAATGGGGAAACCGCGACATCATGTACGCAATTTTCATCAATGCGCCCCTCTTTGCTTGACGACGTGGAAAAATGTTCGCAGCAAGATTTCAAAATCAAAGGCAAGGCTTTGCCGCCGGACATAGGCAATATCCCAGCGAACCCAATGTTCAAATTCCGTATCGCCCCGGCCGCAAAGCTGCCACAGGCCAGTAATGCCGGGGAGGGTGTCTAGCCGTTCGGTGTGCCACAGTTCATAGGAGGTTAGCCCCCAAGAGGTAGGGCGTGGCCCCACCCAGCTCATGTCGCCTTTGATGATGTTGAGCATCTGCGGCAGTTCATCGAGGCTGGTTTTGCGGAGAAAACGGCCGATGCGGGTAATGCGTGGGTCGTTTAGCCCCAGCTTGAGGGGGCCATCCAGCTCACCCTGGTCGTTCAGGTCGGCCAGCTCTTTTTTCTGGGCTTCAGCATCGGCAACCATGGTGCGGAATTTGTACATGTGGAAGCGACGGCCGTCTTTGCCGGTGCGAAGCTGCCGGAAAATAATAGGCCCAGGTGTGTCTAGCTTGATGGCGATAGCAATGGCGATAAAGATAAGCAGAAAAACAGGTAGGATGAGCAGCGTGATGAGTAAATCAAGCACGCGCTTTAAGAGACGATAGGCTTGCCCGCTGATAAGTTGGCTGCCAGACTCGTATTTGTGCCACCATGCTTTCTCAGAGATAAACGGATCTTCAGCTTTCTCGTCGGCACGCTTTAACTCAACCTCAACCAGACTTGGAGGACGGAATAATTCTTGCATAAATCGTTATGACCCTTGGTGCATTTGGGTGTTTTGTGAGCGATAAACATGCTGAACAGTTTGATAAGTTTCTTGCCCATTACTGGCCTGGTGGTGGCGGATTTTTTCCGTGGCTTGGGTAAGGAGGCCATCGAAGGTGGGCGATTCTTCGGGGAAGGAGGCGTTGCCGCAGTGGAGATTGATTTGTAGCTCCTGGGAAACGGCCGTTTGTATGCGTTTGATAAGCAGTTCTGACTCGTTGGCGTCTACTTCAGGGCAGAGGATGACAAAACGGCCGTTTTTCTCCTCCAGCACCATATCCATCAACCGCAACTGCTGCCGCATTGTTTTCGCCAGTTTGTTCCTGGTATATCGCAATGAGAGTGCTTGCTGAATATCTTGTACCGCCTGGTTAAACGATGTCTTCAGTGACCCGGCTTCCGGTTCAGCGACAATGACGCTCATTGGGCGGTGGTAGTGGCGGCTTCGCATCACCTCTGAATTAATTGCCTCGCGTGCCTCATCAACCAGCTTAATCTCATCCTTGAACAGCAAGCTCTTGACGCCAATCTCTAATTCAGCCGCATTGTTGACCAGCCGATGGGCGTAAAAGAGCAGACTAGTGAGAAAGCTTACTTCGGCTAGCGTGACAGAGGAATAGGCCCCTCCCCATAGTGGGTTTTGGTCAGCAAACAGCTGCAGGAAGGCAATTTTGGTGACAAAGTAAAGTACAAGCCAAAGCGTAATGGGGGCAATGGGGGGAGCTTGCCAAAAGGTTGGTACAAAAATAACGGAAAAGACGGCCAGGATGGTGAAGGTGTAGACAAAGGATTGAATATCCAGGACATTCTGCTGGCCTAACAGATCGATGCGCTCGATGTTGAAAAACAGCGTGAGCGTAAGCAAGAATAGAAATAGATAATAACGGAAACGTCTCACAAACTTATCCCTTTGCCAATACTTCGTTTTGTTAGATGCCCAGAATTAATAATACGTTTCCGCACAAATGGCGGATTCCTCTCGTCTATACTGTTGGTAGTTTACTTCAGGTATCTTACGTTCTATATTAACCAAACTGCGGCTGATTGCAAGAGGTTCATAGAATATCAATATGACTTTTGTACTAAACATTAACCAAACTGGGTGAAATTTGCGGGAAAAAGACGCGCTGTTGCTTGGTATATGCCCCGATTGTACCAGGACTTTGTGCCTATATTGTTGTATAGAAGCTGTGGTGGAAAGCTGCCGTGGGCAGGCTAAACGTGGCGTGGCGTGAGGATAACTGACGGCTTTTTGAGCTGGATCAGTGACAGTCTTGCCTTAAAAACAAGAGCCTTGGTCATCATGGTGGCTGATGGTTTGCCGGAAAAGAGGTTGTTGACTAGCCACTAGCTACGGACTATAGACCTTCAGAGAAAGATTTGGGCTTGGCATGTAGCCGAGGATTCCAAACCTCGTTCTTCAGCCTAAAAGATGATCTGAAGGTCTATATTTGCGGTTCAGCAGTGGATACAAACGGCCGTTATTCCCGCTCCATATTCTTTCTTGGCCGCGTCAAAAAGGTGGGAAGCAAAACGGCCGTTTTTCCTTCCCGCTGTAGCGTTTCCGGCACAAAGCGGCCAAAAATGCCGGCCGCCAAAAAGCCGGTGGACGACATGACGACAGCGGCCACCGGCAGGGCAAACCACCCGGCCACAATCCCCACAAACAGCGGCCCCACCGTCCCTCCCATGTCGCCAATCAGCCGCCAGATTGCCAAAAACTCACTGCGCCCTTCTTTGGGAGCCAAATCTGCGCCAATGGTGAGCATGGTGCCGGAGCTGAGGCCGTTGGCAAGACCGATGAGGGACGCAACGGCCGTTAATGACCAGAATCCCGTCGTCAGCGGAATCAGTGCCACCCCCAGCCCCTGGAAAAAGAAGCTCGGCACCACGGCAAACTTGCGTCCCAGTCGATCCATAATCATCCCCGCCGGGTAGAACATAGACATATCAATGGCCGAACTGATGCTGTCGAGCAGCCCGACGGCAGCCACATCCAGCCCCAGCACCTCGGCGGCGTAGAGCGGGATGATGGCGCGGCGGGTGGCGCGAACCCCTTGCGCCATTAGCTGTCCCAGCCCCGCGCTGGTCAAAATCGCCTTGTGGTCAACCATTGTGCCAAACAATTGCCCCACATAGTCGCTAAATCGTTCGTCACTGGGGCGTTTTTCCGGCGTGTCGGCCGGCACCCATAGCCAGACGGCTAACAAGGCGGCGATACAAACCAGCCCCATCAGGGCAAACGGCATGTGCAAGCCATAGGCAGCGGCCACCAGCCCGCCCACCGTTGGCCCAATAAAAATGCCCGTGCGGTTGATGCCGCCAAACAGTGCCACCGCCCGCCCCCGCGTGCCAACGGAAATGTGGGTGGCGATATAGGCGTGGCGGGCAATGCCGTAAATGGCAATACCAACCCCCGCTATCAGTTGATAGAGCAGAGCGGTGAAGACGGTGTTGGCGGTAAACATGGCGAAGTAGGCAAAAATGGTGGCCACAAGCCCGCCGATCATGCTCCGTTTTTGCCCCACGGCGCGTAAAATCATGCCGCCGGGCAGGGCCGCCAGCAGCATCCCTAACGGCCGTCCGGCCAAAATCAGCCCTACAGCCGCATACGCCGCCCCCAACTCCCGCGCATAGAGCGGCAAGGTGGGGTTGCTAATTCCTTCGACGAATGCGGTTAACAGGGCGGGTAAATAGAGGGGGAGAATGAGGGCGTTGTTGCGTATATCGGCAAGCAGTTTTTTGAGAGGCATGGGCGGGGGTTAGTGAACAGTAATCAGTAAACGGTAATCAGTAAACAGTCTACCGATTACCGATTACCGATTACTGTTTCTTCTGGCGCAGGAACCAACTGTAGAGTTCGGGATCGTCATAAGTGATGGTCCAGGAGTCATGGTTGAGATTGGGGTAGATGGTGAAGCGGATGGGGGCGGTGCCGTGGGCCTGGTGGAGGGTGTCAATGAGAACGGCCGTTTCCGACAGCGGCACAATCTCATCCTGCGCTCCGTGAAACGCCCACACGGGGGTTTCTTTCAACGCCACCACCCGCTGTGGAAAGCCAAAAAACCAGCCGCCCCCGCCGCAAATGGGAGCCACGGCGGCGAACAAATCAGGGTAAGTGGCGGCCAGATTCCAACTGCCATAGCCGCCCATGCTCAACCCGGTGAGGTAGAGGCGGCTGGTGTCTATGGGGTAGGTGGCAACCAGCTCATCCACCAACGCCTTGAGCGCGTCCACCAGCACGGGCCAGGTGGTGAGGGCGGGGCATTGGGGGGAGGCGACGATAAAGGGGAAAGCGGGGTCGCCGTCAATGACTTTTGGCAGGCCGTGAAGGCGAATCAGGTCGAGGTCGTCACCCCGTTCCCCGGCACCGTGGAGAAAGAGGATAAACGGCCGTTTTTCCCCCTCCTCTACCCCTGGCGGCACATGCAGCAGGTAGTTAAGCCGGGTCGTCGTGCTAATTTGGGTCGTGAAAGTTTTTGCTTGTTGGGTCATAAAATCCTTTAAAGAGATTAGAGATTGGAGATTAGAGATTGCGAACCTTCATCAATCTCCAATCTCCAATCCCCAATCTCCGTTTACACGGGCGTAATTTGCCCCAAAATCACCGCTCTCCTCGCGCCCGTTGCGCTGGGCAGGTTGCTGCAACGGCCGTTCCATGTTTCATAGGCCAGCATGGCAAAGGCAATCGCCTCCTTTGCTTCCCCCGGCAAACCCAGGTCGGCAGCGGGAATGATGGCGACGTTGGGCAATGCCTCGGCCAGCCGCCGCATCAGCACCGGGTTCCGCGCCCCGCCGCCGCTGATAACCATCTCATCGGGCGGCAGCGGCAGGAAGTGGCGGTAGGCATTGGCAATGGTGTGGGCGGTGAGGGCGGTGAGGGTAGCCATCAGATCATTATCGCTTATTTGTTTGGCGGCGGCCAACGCCCAAATGTGTTGGGCATAGGCGCGGCTAAACAGTTCGCGGCCGGTGGTTTTGGGGGGATGGCGCTGGTAGTACGGGTTTTGCCGCAGCCACTCAAGCAGGCCGGAATGCACCTGCCCGGCGGCGGCAAGCTGGCCGTCGTGGTCATATTGCCAACGGCCGTTTGTCAGATAAACGGCCGTTTCATTCAGCAGCGCATTGCCCGGCCCCGTGTCAAAGGCAAACGGCTGCAGGTCGGGGCGGCTGTGGGGCGGCAAAAAGGTGACGTTGGCAATGCCGCCAATGTTTTGCGCCGCCCGCACCTTGGTCGGGTGCGCCAGCAGCAGCGCATCCACATACCCCACCAGCGGCGCCCCCTGTCCCCCGGCGGCAATGTCGCGGGGGCGAAAGTTGCTCACCACCGCCACCCCCGTCCGTTCGGCAACCACCGCCGCCTCTCCCAGCTGCAGGGTGGCGGGTATGGTTCCGTCGGGGTCATGCCACACCGTTTGGCCGTGGCTGCCAATCAGCCCCACGTCGGCCAAATCCAGCCCTGCCTCGGCAATGGCCGCCAGCGCAGCCTGGGCAAATTGCTCCCCCAGGGCGACGTTGAGGGTGCAAAGTTTGTCTACGGTGCCGGTTTCGGGGCGCATGGCGCGAAGAACGGCCGTTTGCAATGCCGCCGGGTGTGGCACGCTGGCAAAATGAAGCAGCCGCCAATGCAGTGCCGGAGGGCTTCCTTCAATATCTACAATGGCAACATCTGTCCCGTCCGCCGACGTGCCTGACATAAGACCAACAACAATCATACGTTTCCTTGTATCACGCAAAGGCGCAAAGGCGCAAAGAACGTATCTTCGCGCCTTTGCGTCTTTGCGTGAGATATCCTTAAAGATTGTGGACGATTTTTTGGTGGTAGGCAACCCGAAAGGGGGCGATTCCCCGATCTTCGCGCCCGGCGTAGACTTCGTTGGTGAGGCAAGCGATGACCAGATCGCGGTCGGGGTCCATGAAGAGGGAGGTGCCGGTGAAGCCGGTGTGACCAAATGTGCGGGGGCCAAGCGGGTGGCTGGGGGAAAGGGGATAGGGAGACCAGAGCGCCCAGCCGAGACCGCGCCGGGTGTCGCCGTCCTGGGTCTGGAGAGAAACGGCCGTTTCTGCCAATCCCCTCGGCAAAAAATCCGACCGCCCCTGCACTACATCCAGCCACGCCTGCCCCAGTGCCACCACCCCCACCGCCGTGCCAAACAGTCCCGCATGTCCCGCCACCCCGCCAAGCTGCCACGCATTTTCATCATGCACTTCCCCCTGCATTCGGCGGTTGCGCCAGCGGCAAAATTCGGTGGGGGCGCATCTGCCGGGGTCGGGCGGGTTGAACAATACGCTGTCAATGGCAAGCGGCTGCAAAACCAGGGCGGAAATCGCCTGCGCCAGCGGCTGCTCCGTCAATGCCTCAATTGCCCAGCCGAGCATAATCAGCCCCAAATCGCTGTAGACGACCCGCGTGTTGGGCGGGTAGGAGAAGAAGGTGTGGAGGACAAACGGCCGTATTTCCTCCCTCGCCTGCTGGTAAAGCGGTCGCCACGCTGGCAGGCCGCTGCTGTGGGTCAGCAGTTGGCGAAAGGTTGTGCGGCTGGCATCCACCACGCCCTCGTCGGGGGCGACGGTGACGAAGTGGCCGGGGTTGAGCGGGTCTTCGTAGGGGCGGAACGGCCGTTTTCCTACAAACTCCGGCAGCACCCCGCACACCGGGTCATCCAGCCCCACCTTGCCCGCCGCCACCAGCCGCAAAAAGGCGGTGGTGGTAAACAGCTTGGTCACGGACGCCAAGTCAAACAGCGTATCGAGCGTGGCTGGCTGCTGCCGCGTGTCGGGGTCAACCCAGCCAACGGCTCGCGTGTACACGGTTTGCCCGGCGTGGTTGATGTGCAAAACGGCCGTTGGGAACACCCGCCCTACGGCCTCATTGAGAAAACGGTCTAATGGTTTCATAGGAAGATGGGACGCGGACAAATGTGGACAAACACAGACGAGAATCCGCGTTTGTCCGCGTTTGTCCGCGTCCTATAACTTTTGCGCCGCCGCCACCAGTGCCGCCACGCGCTTGGCGGTTACTTGCCGCCGGGCGTACTCGGATTGGCTGCTGTTGCCCATGGCTACCTGTGGGTTGCGGTACGCCATTTGGCTTTCTACCCAGTCGGTGACGGCCGAGCCAGCGTGGAGGTCGGCGACACCGGTGGCGCCGACAAGCTGGGCGGCGTTGCTGGCGTTGACACCGCCCCCGGCCATGACACGCAAACGGCCGTTTTTCCCCCTCACCACCAGTTCCCGAATCAACGTTGCCCCGGAAACGGCCGTTTGTGCCTGCCCCGATGTTAGCAAAAAATCCACCCCCAATGCTTGCAGGGTGTCAAACGCCGCCAGCGGGTCGCGGCACATATCAAACGCCCGGTGAAATGTTACCTTCATCGGCCGCGCCAGGGCGATGAGCCGCTCTGTTTCCGCCGCGTCAATGTCGCCATTGGGCAGCAGCAGCCCCAGCACCACCCCGGCGGCTCCGGCTGATTTGGCGGCCACAATGTCGTGGCTCATAATGTCGCGCTCGACGGCACTGTAGCAAAAGTCACCGCCGCGTGGCCGGATAATGACGTGGGTGGGGATGGTGAGGGTGTGGGAAACGGCCGTTATCATTCCCAGGCTCGGCGTGGTTCCCCCCTCGGCCAAATTGTCGCACAGTTCCACCCGCGCTGCCCCGCCCGCCGCCGCCGCCACTGCCGAAGCCAGATCCGTCAAGCAAATTTCAATTTGTGTCATCGGTCAAAATTTTTTATAAGCAAACAACAGGCGGCAAGTGGCAAATCGTCTAATCACGACTTGCCACTTGCCACTTGTTACCTGTTACTCTCCCAGCCAGCAAAAACGTTAGGGGCAGCCGTGACAGTTCCCGGCGTTCCAAACGTCGTTGCCACCCTGAACGGCCGTATTTCCCACAAAGTTTGTGTTAATCAAGCTCATCGCCCCTTCATTGTACACGCCACCGCCAAACGCCCCGGCATAGTTGTTGGTAAATGTCGAAGCCTTGATCTTGGCAATGTCGTGGTTATCAATCGCCCCGCCGTTGCCAGCACCGGTGCTGTTGCCATCGAAGGTGCAGTTGGTCACAATAATTTGGCCGCTCAGGTTGCGAATCGCACCGCCCGCGCCGTAGGCCGAATTGTGGCTAAACAAACAGTCGGAAATCCGAATGGTGCCACTGGTGTTGTCAATGCCGGTTCCGGCGGCATAGGAATTGTTGTTGAGGAACTGGTCGTTTTCCGACACCACCACCCCTTGCTCGGCGTTGTTGATGGCGCCAACGGCACCTCGGTTGTTTTGGTAGACGTTGGCACTGCTTCTAACGGTGCCGCCGTTGTTAAAAATCGCCATGCCAATGACGGCGTTCATCCCCGTAAAGTGGCTGTCGCTAATGGTTAGTTGCCCCATGTTGTTAAAGATGCCGCCGCCACGGTAAACGCCCTGATAATGGCTAAACTGGCTTTGTGTCACCGTGACGGTTCCGCTGTTGTTAAAAATAGCGGCACCGTCCGTGGCGTTGTTGTTGAGAAAGTCAACATTGATCGCTTCCACGTTGCCGCCATTGTTGTAGATGCCCCCCCCCTGCTGGGTGGCAATAGGGCCATTGGTGTTGTTGTGCAGGGCCACATGCTGCAGCTTGAGCGTGCCGCCATCGTTGTAAATGCCTGCCCCTGCCGCGCCTGTGCCGTGCTGCAAGGTCACGTTGTTGAATTCGGCATAAACGCCGGGCTGCACCACAACCACCGACCCCAGGAAATAGCCATCAATGATGCTGGCTTCGGGCGCGACGCCGTTGATGATGACGTTGCGATGCAGGGTGATGTTTTCGCTGAAGGTGGCGGCGGCCAGGCTGATTTCGCTGCACTTGGGGTCGTTAACGGCCGTTTGTACCGTCGCATACCCGGCACTTGGCACAGAGCAGTTAGCCGCAAACGTGATCGTTGGTGCCACGCCCCACAGCGCAGCCAGCAGCCCTATCAAGGCTATAAAGAGTTTGGAGGGTGTTTGAAAAAAAGATAAAGACTTCATGGGATTTTCCGTTCCTCTTATATAAATTAGTACTTTGGTAATGGTACTGTGGTACTAAGAATAAAAAGAGAGTGTTAATAAACGGATTACAATCCCACAAAGTTGAGCATGTCGTTTATGTTTCTGCCGGAGCGAAGAAAACGAGGATATTGAGCGTTTCCTCAATGCTGTGGAAATAGTGCGCATCGTGGGCAGCCACAAACACAATGCTGCCAGCCTGCACCGCCTGGTTTTCCCCGGCTACATAAATTTGCCCGCGCCCGCTGACGATGTAGTACACTTCGTCTTCGTTGTGCGGCTGCTGCGGGTCAGTGGCTCCGGCCTCCAGCGTGTAAAGCCCCATGCTCATGGAGGGGACGCGCAAAAATTCCAGATACAGCTTGCCCGAATCGGCTCGCTGTTGAATGAGTTTGTTTGTTGCAAAAGTAATCATGGTTGTTGGGGCATCGGCTCACGTTGAGCCAATGCCGGTTAGTTTAGGGATGCCAACAGGGCGGTGCGGGTGTGGGGGGAGATGCAGGAAACGGCCGTTAAAAAACCCTCCACCTCTTCCACCGCCGCCGCCGCTGCCAACTGCCGCCACTGCCACAGTGCCTCGGCAATCTCTGCCCGCTGCTCCAGCAAATAGTTAAACTGGGCGTCACAGGCAGGGATTGGCGGTGGGTAAAAGGCGATTTCATTGGCAATCCGCTGTTTTTCCACCAGCAGCAGCTCCTCCACCAGTTGCCACATCGTTTTTAGCTTATTTACAGGCATCGCAAAGAATGCAGGGCAAGTTTGTTGGGTGTTTACAAAATAAACAGGTAAAAGAACAACAAGCCTTTCCATGTCATTCCGAGGTCCTCCGAGGAATCTTTCTGCTTCCGTAAGGAGAAAGATTCCTCGCTTCGAAGACTCCGCTCGGAATGACATTTGCCCGATTAATTTGTTAATCCGCCACAAACTTGTCCTGCGTGAATTACCGCCCCATCGCGTGATATTCCGGGTTGGGCAGCATCCCGGTGGCCGAAGCCAGGCGGTTGGTGAAGTTGTACATGGCTGCAATCTCGGCAATGTCAAAAACAGCCTGCTCCGAAAAGCCCAGGCTTTTGAGGTGCTCAATATCGGCCGGGCTGCAATCGCGGGGCGAATTGGTGATTTTAACCGCATAATCCAGCATGGCCGTGGTGCGCTCATCCAGACCAGCCCGCTGATAATCAAAGGTAATGCGGTCGCCCAGCACCGGGTTCTCCAAATGGCGGCGCAGGTCGGCTCCGTGGCTGACCAGACAGTACAAGCAGCCATTTTCCGCCGACACCACCACGCTAATCATCTCCCGCTCCGCCAGCGTTAGCTCCGATTCCCCCTGCGTTAGCTCGCGGAAATGGTTGAACCAGTGGCTAAAGTGGGTGGGGCGAATCATGTAGCCACGAAAGACATTAGGCACAAAGCCCAGATATTCATACGCTTTGGTAAACAGCTTGCGAAAGCTGGGGTCAAGCTGTTCGTCGTTGGGCAGGGTGAACCAGCTAATTGGCTCGTCGGTTTCCATAAAGTTGGTCATACAGCAACTCCTTGACTAGGAAGAGATTGGGAGACTAGGAGACTGAGAGATTAAGAAACTCAATCTCCCAGTCTCTTAATCTCTGGATATCTTTTCCCCAATTATACCGGTTTTGGGCTAGAATGGGGGGATGGATGCAAAGCAGAAACGATTACAGGGATTATTGCGGCAAATGGCGCGGGTGGAGGGTCGGTTGGTGGGGATGCGGCGGCAAAGTGAACGGTTAACGGCCGTTCGTCTCATCCTCTTCTTTCTCGGCGGCGCAGGCAGTGGCGTGGTCTTTCTCACCCTTGGCGCAGCCGTGTGGGCAGCCACCTTCCTCCTCTTTTTTGTCCCCTTTGCTGTGGCCGTAGCCGTCCATCGGCGGCTGGAACACAGCCTGCGGCGGCACGAAACGTGGCTCCAGATCAAGCAGTGGCAGGTGGCGCGAATGCGGCTTGATTGGGCAGCACTGCCGCTGCCCACAGTGGGCGATCCCCCCGCCGACCATCCCTTTGCCCGCGATTTTGACCTGCTGGGGGCGCGTTCGCTGCATCATTTGCTGCAAACGGCCGTTTCCCACGAAGGCAGCCAGCGGTTGGCCGATTGGCTGCTCGAACCCGCGCCAGACCTTGCTACCACGCAGCGGCGGCAAGCCCAGGTGCGCGAGCTACAGGCCAAACCCCTCTTCCGCGACAAGCTCGCCCTCAACGCCCTGCTGCTGGAAGGCAAAAGCAGCGGCTGGGCGGCGCAGCCGCTGCTCGACTGGCTGCAGCAGCCCTCCGTGCCGTCGCACACGCGCCCGCTTTTGCTTTTTCTGGCCGGGCTGGGGCTGCTCAATTTGGGGCTGCTGCTGGGCAATGTGCTGGCCGGCTGGGCGGCGTGGTGGGTGCTTCCTGGTCTGCTCTATGCGGCCATTTTTATGCTGGCCTCCCGCCGTTCGCAGTTGCTGTTTAAGGAGGCATGGTTTGTGGAGACGAGGCTGCGGCAATTAACGGCCGTTTTCCACCTCCTCGAAACCTTTCACCACCCCGGCCCACTGGCTGAGCTGGTTGCCCCTTTTCAGACAAGTGAAAAACGGCCGTCGCAGCTTTTGCGCCGCGTCAGCCGTATTGCCGCTGCTGCCGGTGTCCAAAACAACCCCGTACTGTGGCTGCTGCTCAACTTTTTCACTCCCTGGGATCTCTATTTTGCCTGGCGGCTGGATCAGGCGCGGCAAACGCTGGCCGGGCTGCTGCCCGACTGGCTGGATCGCTGGTATGAGCTGGAAGCACTGGGGTCGCTGGCAAACTTTGGCTATCTCAACCCCGCCACAACCTACCCCACCTTTGGCGGCTGCTTCGCGGCAACGCAGCTTGCCCACCCGCTGCTGCCCGATGCCGGGCGCGTGGGCAACGATTTTCGTGTAGAGAAGGTGGGGCAACTGTTTATTCTCACCGGCTCCAACATGTCGGGCAAAAGCTCGTTTTTGCGCACGCTGGGGGTGAATTTGTGCCTGGCCTATGCTGGTGGGCCGGTGCTGGCTGTTTCTTTCACCACCGCACTTTTTCGGCCGTTTGCCGCCATCCGCGTCACCGATTCGGTGGTAGACGGCTTTTCCTATTTTTATGCTGAGGTGCGGCGGCTGCGGGCGCTGCTGGACGCGCTGCAAACGCCAAATGCGCTGCCGCTTTTCTTTCTCATTGACGAGATTTTTCGCGGTACCAACAACCGCGAACGGCTTATTGGCAGCCGCGCTTACATTCAGGCAATAGCGGGACAAAACGGGGTGGGGCTAATTGCCACCCACGATTTGGAGCTGGTGCAGTTGGCCGACGAAATGCCCGATATTGCCAATTTGCACTTTCGGGATGAGGTGGTGGCAGGACAGATGGTGTTTGACTACACCCTGCGCCCTGGCCCCTCGCCCACCACCAACGCCCTCAAAATTATGCGGCTGGCGGGGCTGCTGCCTGAAGAAAACAGTACTTAAACCAGATTTAGACGGGTTGACACGGATTGTTTTTGCGCTGATCCGTAAAAACTCGCTCTAATCCGCGTCATCCACGGTGCCATTCTGAATTTTCAAACCAGGCGATCCACCAGCCGCTTAACGGCCGTTTCAAACCCCTCATCCGGCAAAAAGTGCAAATGTTGGCGGCGTACAATCGCTGTCCGTGCCGCCATGTACGCCTCCAGCAGCCGTTTCATATGCTGCCGGGTCGGGCGGGGCTGTCCGTAATGGGCTTCCAGCAGAGCCTGGCGAGTTGAGTCTTCCGGCGGCAAATTAAAGAGCAGCGGCGGTAGCGTAAAGTGAAGCATCTCCAAATAGATGGTAAACGGTTTGTTGCTGTCGCCCCGCGCCAGCAGCCGCAGCGTGTCCCAAAACATCACCCAAAAGCGCTCATCCAGTGCCGCTAACTCCTCAGCACTGATGCGCGGCTGGGGGATTGCCAGCATTTGGGAATCGGCCTGAAATTGCTCCACCCAGCCGTTTTTGTCCTTGATAATGCGAATATCGGCATCCCACGGGTTGGGCAGCAGCGATTCCTGGCTTTCGTAGCGGTAATCCACTTTGGCACCGTTGCTGTAGAGGGCGATGTGGAAAAACGGCCGTACATGCACCGCATCAAACGATTTGGCCGGGACATAGGGCAGCACGGATTGGATAAATTCCCGCCGACGCGGCCACGCCAGCTCGCGGCTGGCGTCGCTGTCAAATAGCAGTGCCACGTCCAGGTCAGAATAACCATCGTCGCGCCGCTTGCCAAAGCTGCCGGAGAGAAAGCAGGCGGCAATGGCGGGTTCGCGCATGACGCGCTGCTGAAGGCGGGTAACTACTCGGTCTTGTTCAAACATACAAAGGGGGATTGGGGATTGGGGATTGGAGATTGATGAACCATCACAATCTCCAATCTCCAATCGCCAATAACTTAATCATTAACACGTAGCAGACAGTAAAGTGCCTCGGCTTGGTCGCCAGAGAGGTATGGTTTGCGCACAATGGCGACGGGGGTGATGCGGCCGGCCGTCGTTAGCTGCTCAATTTGCTGTTTGGTGCCGTGAGCCTCATACCAGGCCACGCGGGCACTCAGGCAAACCAGCCCGCCGGGCTTGGTCAGTCGCACCAGTTCATCGAGCAGGGTGGCTGGGACGCGGGGACCAAACACGCCAATGCTGATGACGGCATCATAGCTGTGGGCGGGAAGGGTGAGCGGGTAGAGAAAATCGGCCGTTTCAAGCTGTTGGTAAATCCCCCGTTTGGTGGCTGCGGCCAGCATTTCCTGGGAAAAATCTGCGCCGTGAAGCTGCCGATACCCCAACTTGTGCAGCCAGCGTCCGACGAGGCCGGTGCCGCAGCCGGCATCGAGAATGCGGGCATTGGGATTGGGCAGATGGGTGTGCAGCAGTTCGGCACCCATTTGCGGCCCCAAATAGCCCAGGGCTTCCAGTTCGGCATCGTAGCTGTTGGCCCAGTTGTCGTAGAGGGATTTAACGGCCGTTGGTGCCATCTCCTGCTGTAGCCGTTTTACGTTAGCAAGGGGGTCGTGTGCGCTCATGGCGGAAGTATAGCGCAAAACAAAAAAATTTTCTGGTAGCCTTTGCCCGTTGGCCGCTTTGTGACTATACTCGCCCAAATATGGCACTCGTTTTCCGCCTCTGGCAGCATCAAAAAAAACAAATCTTATGGGTTTTGCTCCTGCTACTGGTGTGGGGCGCGTGGCTGTGGAACCTCAACTTGGGCAGCCTCTCCTTTGACGAATCGGCAACCTATTTTGTCGCCTATCGGCCGTTTGGCGAAATTTTGCGCTATTTGCGCGGCGCGGCGCACGAACACCCGCCCGTCTATTATTTGCTCATTCGCGGCTGGATGGGTTTGGCAGGCACCAGCGAATTTGCCTTGCGCTATTTTTCGCTGCTGGTCGGAATGCTGGTTGTGGCCGTGGGCGGCTGGCTGGGGCGGCTGGTGGGGCAGCGGTATGGGGAAAAGGGGCGGTGGTTGGGGTTAGTAACGGCCGTTTTTCTCGCCACCACCCCCGGCATGGCCTTCTATGCCCGCGATGCCCGCATGTACAGCCTGATAACGCTGTGGGCCATGCTTGCCGCCGGGCTGCTGCTGCGCGACTGGCTGGGGGCTAACCATTGGCCGCGCTGGACGGCCGTTTTTACCCTCGGTCTTATCAACGGTCTGGGGCTTTTCACCCACTACTATTTCCTCTTCTTCCTCATCGTCCAGCCCATCCTGCTGCTTGCCAGCCGCTGCTGGCGCCCTTTTTGGCTGTGGAGCGGCACCCACAGCCTGCCCGCCCTCGTGGGGCTGGCCTGGCTGTGGCTCTCATCCGGGCTGCAAACCATGCTCATTGCCACCTTTCGCGGCGCAACCCTCGGCCAGCCCTCCCTCCGCGAGATGGCGGCCCTGCTGCGAAAGCTGCTTTCCAGCTCCTTTTCTACCCCGCCCACCTACTTTGTTCCCTTCATCCTCCTGCTGCTGGCGGTTGGCATTCTGGTGGCGTGGCGGCGCAACGGGGTCGTGGGGTTATGGCTGCTGCTGCTGCTCATTGTGCCGCTTGTGGCCGCCTTTTTGGTGCCACGCGAACCGCAGCCGCGCTATCTCAACTACCTCCTCCCTTTTATCGCCCTGACGTTGGCGCAATTTACCCAACTGCCGCGCTACCTGCTATCCCGTTGGCGGCGGGTGGGCGGTTTGCTGACGGTGCTGGCGGTGGCGGCGGTGGCGTGGCTGCTGGGGATGGCGGGGTTGCGGCCGGTATTAACGGCCGTTAAATCCCGCTATGGCGACGCCGTGCAGCTTGTGAGCGACCAGCAGCGACCGGGGGATCAGGTGCTGTTTTATGGCCCCTGGCAGGAAATCCCCTTCCATTATTATAACCCCGGCAACATGCCCCCCATCACCCTGCTGCCCCCCTACGCTCCGCCGCTGCTGGACACGGCCACCGCCGAGCCAATTTTGAGCCAACTGCTGCCCCAGGTGCAGCGGCTGTGGGTGCTGCCGACGGCGGTGGACACCATTGACCCCGACCATGTGGGGTGGCGCTGGCTGCGGCAGCACACCCACGCCGTGTGGCAAGAGTCTGATTTTGCCCTCTACCTCCCTCCGCTTCCGGCCGATGCCCCCACGACCGAGATGGGGCTTGTGTTTGGCGACCTAGTGCGGCTGGAGCAGGTAGCAGTGGAGGGCGAGGCAGTGGCGGCTGGGGAAGCGGTGCGGCTAGGGCTGTCGTGGCGCTTTTTGCAGCCGCAATCGCCGCCCATTGCCCTGCAATTGTCGCTGATGCAGGGGGAGCGTCAGCTGTGGCAAACGGCCGATTTTGTGCTGGAAAATGATGGTTCCCAAACGACGTTTTTAGACCGTGAAGGGCTGCTGGTGCCGTCTGGCGCCCCGCCGGGGGAATATTCGCTGCGGCTGCGGCTGGTGGATGAGGCGCAGGGGGTGGTGCTGGCGGTGGATGGGGCAGAAACGGCCGTTTTGCAAACCATCCAGGTCACAGAACCGATCAACCCGCCCGTGTGGACGGCAGCGACCACCGCCCAAACCATGTGCGCCCCCGACCAAACCGCCTGTGTGACGCTGGTTGGGGCTGAACCGGCCGGGGAATTTTTCCAGCCTGGCTACCCCATCCCCTTTTGGCTGCACTGGCAATCGGCTGCGGATCATTTGCCCGCGCTGGAAATGCGCCTGAGCTTGTCGCCGCAGCCGCGCCTGGCCTGGCTGGGCAATACGGCCGAACCGTTTGTGCAAAAAAGTGAGTCGCTGGCTCCGGGTTATGGCAGCCATAGCTGGTCGGCTCATCGGCTGGTGTCGGTGCCGCTGGTGCTGTCTTTACCGGCCGACGCGCCGCCCGGTTTGGCAGAGGCACGGTTGGAGTTGGTGGATGAAAACGGCCGTTTGTGGACAACCCCCGACGGCAACAGCCAAATCTCCCTTTTCCCCGTCACCGTGGAGCCGCGCCCCACGCTCAAGCGGCTCCCGGCCAATATGACCCCGCTTTACGCCGACTTTGGCAGCGAAATCGGGCTGCGTGGCTATCGCGTCACGGGGCGCACCTGCCCCGGCGAGCAGCTGCAAATCAGCTACGCCTGGTATGCCCGCACCCAGCCTACCGCTATTTATGCCGTTTTTAACCATCTGGTGACACCCGCCGAACAAATGGTGGTGCAGGTAGATAGTTGGCCCCAGGGTGGGCAATTGCTCACCAGCCAGTGGCAGCCCGGCGAATACATTGTTGATGATTACACCCTAACCATCCCCGCCGACGCGCCGCCAGAGCCATACACCCTCTACATTGGCTTCTACACCGCCCAGGACGGGGTGCGTCTGCCTGCCACCCTGGAAAATGGCACTCCCTTCCCCACCGACCGCGTACCAATCCCTCTATCCGGCAGTTGCCCATAAAATTTACGAAAGAAGTTCAACTTCTGAGAGAAGTTGAACTTCTGAAACCACAGTTGCCCATAAAATGACAGCTCTCTGTTTTGTAGGGCGGATTGCCAATCCGCTCCTACAGGTTACGAAAGAAGTTCAACTTCTGAGAGAAGTTGAACTTCTGCAACCGAAGAGTTATTTTTGATTGAACCTTTATTTAATTGAAGCAGCCGATGAGGGTGAGGCTGAGGACGGAGACCACGCCAAGGGCGAGGCCGGCCGTTACCTGGGCGGGGGTGTGGCGTTTGAGATAGAGACGCACCCAGCAAACGGAGATGACAAGGGGAAGCACCCACAGGCTGGCCGTCCAGCCAAAAACAAGGCCGACGATGAGCCAGGTTGCCATCGCGCCGGTGGTGTGGATGCTGATGAGCCAGTAGATGTTGATGAGGGCGAGGGCGCTGAGTTCAACGATGTTGAAGATGGTGAGGCATTGGAGCAGGGGGGGGCCGTGGAAAAAGGTGATGAGGAGGTAGGCCAGGAGGGAGCAGAAAACGGCCGTTATATAAGGCCAATGTCGCTCCCCTGTGTTGCTCATATGCAGCTCCTTAATCCGCCCCGTCCGCAGCAGATACAGCACAAAGAGGATGGGGAGCAGCGATATGAGGATGCCGTAGAGTGCCGCCCAGCCAAACCCCGGCCAAAACGGTAGCGACCGCAGCCCCAGCGCCAGCCCCAGCGTGGCAAACATCACCGGCGGGCTAACCACGTTGGAATAGACCCTGGCAAATTTGACCATGCCAGTGCGGTTGGCGGCGTGGAAGTCGAGCGGACGCTTCATGGGGGGGATTGTGGGGAGTGGGGAGTAGGGCGTGGGGTGTAAACTTACTCCCTGCTCCCTACTCCCGACGCTTTATCAGGTGCCTTCTTCCCAGGAGTTCAGATATTTCACCTGGGCATCCGTCAGGGTGTCAATTCTGATACCCATCGAGTGCAGCTTGATGCTGGCGATGGCCTGGTCAATCTCTGCCGGTACGGTGTAGACTTTGTTTTCCAACTGCCCACGATTGTCGGCCAGATATTTGGCGGCCAATGCCTGCCCGGCAAAGCTCATGTCCATCACCGAGGCGGGGTGGCCTTCGGCGGCGGCCAGGTTGATGAGGCGGCCTTCGCCCAGCAAGTTGAGCTTGCGCCCGTCCTTGAGGGTGTATTGTTCTACAAACGGCCGTACACGCTTCGGGTCATCAATCGAAAGCTCGCGCAGGGCTGGTTTGTTGATTTCCACGTCAAAGTGGCCGGAGTTTGCCAGCAGTGCGCCATCTTTCATGACTTCAAAGTGGTGCTTGTCCATGATGTGCATGTCGCCAGTGGCACTGATGAAAATGTCGCCAATGGGAGCCGCTTCGATCATCGGCATCACGCGGAAGCCGTCCATCACCGCTTCCAGAGCCTTGAGCGGGTCTACTTCGGTGACAACCACGTTGCCGCCCAGCCCCCGCGCCCGCATGGCGATGCCCCGGCTGCACCAGCCGTAGCCGCCCACAACGACGACTTTTCCGGCGATGAGGTAGTTGGTGGCGCGGATCACGCCGTCCATGGTGGATTGGCCGGTGCCGTAGCGGTTGTCAAACATATGCTTGGTCAGCGCGTCGTTGACCGCCATCATGGGGAATTCCAGTGCGCCGTCCTTGGCCATGGCCCGCAGCCGCACAATGCCGGTGGTGGTTTCTTCGGTGCCACCGATGACGTTGCTCAATGCGTCGCGCCGGTCTTTGTGGATGGTGCTGGTGACATCGGAGCCATCGTCCATGATGATGTGGGGTTTGTGGTCAATGATGGCGTTGATGTGGTTGAAGTAGGTTTGGTTGTCTTCGCCCTTGATGGCGTAAACGGGGATTTCGTAGTGGGCGACGAGCGAGGCGGCTACGTCGTCCTGGGTGCTGAGTGGGTTGGAGGCGCACAGCACCACGTCTGCCCCACCAGACTGGAGGGCGACCATGAGGTTGGCGGTTTCGGTGGTGACGTGCATACAGCCACCGACGCGCAGCCCGGCAAACGGCCGTTCGTCCTTAAACTGCTGCAACACACCCTTCAAAACCGGCATTTCCTGCGAAGCCCACTCAATACGGTGACGACCGCCGGGGGCAAGGTCTACATTTTTAATATCAAATTCCATCTGTTTTTGATGCTCCTTCGTTTTGGTAAATGGAGATTGGAGATTGGAGATTGGGAAGCACCAGACTGCAATCTCCAATCTCCAATCTCTAATTGACTAATTATGACAGTAAACAATCCAAACGGCCGTTATCGTCAAAATGCTCGCGGTAACGGGCAACAAACGCGGCCGGCGTGAACGAATGATTTTGCGTGCCGAGATTTTCCAGCACATAGGTCGCGGCCAAGGCACCCATCCGGCCGGCGATATCCCAGGGCAGGTCAAGCTGCATCCCACGCATCAGCCCGGCGCGGTACGCATCCCCCGCGCCCGTGGGGTCCACAATGCGGTCGGGGACAACGGCCGGAATCTGGAACACGTCGTCGTTAATAATCAGCGTTGACCCTTCCGCCCCCCGCGTCACCAGCAGCCCACCAACCCGCGCCAGAATGTCCGCCTCGGTCAGCCCCGTTTTTTCGCGGATCACCCCGTACTCATACTCATTGACCGTTAGCAAAAAGCAGCCCTCCAGCCCCTGGCGCAGATCATCGCCCGACAGCCGCGCAATCTGCTGGCTGGGGTCATAGAGGTAGGGGATTTGCAGCCGCTTGCATTCGGCGGCGTAGGCACGCATGGCGTCGGGGTCGTTGGGCGAGACGGTTGCCAGCCCGGTGCCGGGGGCATGGGTGGCAAAGCTCAACTCCTTGGCGTGGGACATGGCCCCAGTGTAAAAGCTGGCGATTTGGTTCAAATTTTCGTCGGTGTTGACAAAAAAGGAGGCGCAATATTCGTCCTCAATTTCCACAATAGCCGACGTGTCTACGCCGTGCTTTTCCAGCCAGTGGCGGTAGTCGGTGAAATCTTGCCCGGCGGTTGCCATAATGGTGGGGCGTGCGCCCAGCAGGGCCAGGGTGTAGGCGATGTTGGGGGCGGTGCCGCCGCGCTGCCGCTTGAGCGAATCCACCAGGAAGCTGACGCTGATGTTGTGCAGTTGGTCGGCAAGCAGCATGTCGGTGAACTTGCCGGGGAAAGACATTAAATAATCGTAAGCGATGGAGCCTGTGATGACAATATTCATATAGACGTGCGAAAGACATACCTGACATTTCCCTGGAGATTAGAGATTGGAGATTAGCGACGAATAATCCCCAATCTCCAATCTCCTTGTACCGAAAGTCAGTTTATGCCCTTATTGAGTATCGTTTGGTAATTTCCTATGAGGTCTGTGAGGTATCATAGCGGGCGTTTGTTTCATTTGGCGTAACAACTTGCCCGTTCTTAACCGTTTTTTTTAGCACGGGCGACAAGCCTAGCCGGTCGCGCAGCATGACGAGCAGGGCGCGGAAGCCGTCGCGGGCGGTGATTTTTTTGCCTTCGGCGTAGGTGCGGGGGCTGTAGTTGATGGGAATTTCGATGATGTTGTGGCCGGAGAGCAAAATTTTGTTGGGTAGCTCAAAATCGAGGTTGAAGTCGGTGGTGGTGAGGTTGAGGGCTTTGACGACATCGCTGCGAACCATTTTGGTGGCGGTGGCGACATCGGTGAGGTGGCCGTGGAAGAGGAGGTTGGTAACGGCCGTTAATACCCGCACCCCCACATACGCATGAGCATACTCATACTTCACCTGCCCCCCCAGCACCCGCGAGCCAAAAATCGCCGGGGCATTTGTTTCCGCCGCCAGTTGGCAAAACTTGCTGTGTTCCGCCGGGTCATATTCCGAATCCGCATCCTGAATAATCATGTAATCGCCCGTCATATTGGCAATCCCCGTGCGGATAGACATCCCCTTGCCCATGTTGCGCTCGTGCAAAATCACCCGGATTTCCGGGTCGGCAATGGTTTGCAGGATTTCGCGGGTGCCATCGGTGGAGCAGTTGTCCACCACCAGGATTTCCCGCGCCCAGCCTGCGCCCAAATCAACCGCCTGGGTTTTGGCAATCACATCGCGGATGGTCGCCCGTTCGTTATAACAGCAAATAATGACAGACAATTTTTTCATAATCTAACAAAGGCAAGTTACAAGTTGCAGGTGGCAAGGCGGTTTGGGGGAACCCCATCCTGGTTTTGGCAGCTTCTCACTTGCAGCAAAAATTAGTTGGGAAGCAAACGTTGGAAAAAAAACAGTTTACAGACGAATGCCACGCTCTTGAAAGAACTTGGCAAACATATCAATGATATAGTTAAGACGCGGAATATCCAAACCAGGATACACCCCAATAAAGAACGCGCCGCGCATAATTTCATCAGCGACGGCCAAATCGCCCACCACTCGCGCCTGGATGTGCTGGTAGCCGGGCTGTTTGGTGATGTTGCCGGCAAAAATGAGCCGCGTTTCGACGTGGTTCATCTCCAGAAAGCGGGTCAGCTCATGGCGCATAAAGGGAGCATCGGGTTTGACGTAGAGCGGGAAGGCGAACCAAGAGGGGTCGGCCTTGGGGTGCCAGGTGGGGAGCATCAGGAACGGCTCGAATTGGTGCAGCCCTTCGTACAGGTAGTGGAAGTTGCGCTTGCGCGTAGCGATGAAGTGGGGCAGCTTGCCAACCTGGGCTACGCCCATTGCTGCCTGCGGGTCGGTGGTTTTGAGGTTGTAGCCGATTTCGGTGTAGTAGTAGCGATGGTCGTAGTAGCCGGGAATGCCGGGGACTTCGCGGTCAAAGCGGCGGTTGCATTTGCCGTTGACGGGGTTGTCATAGCCGCACCAGCAGTCGCGCCCCCAATCGCGCACGGAGCGGGCGATTTTGGCGAGGCGGCGGCTGTTGGTGTAGACCGCGCCCCCTTCGCCGAGGGTGATGTGGTGGGCGGGGTAGAAGCTGAGGGTTGCCATTTGGCCGAAGGTGCCGACCATTTGCCCGTTCCAGGTGGAGCCAAGCGCGTCGCAGGTGTCTTCAATAAGATAGAGGCTGTGTTTTTTGCATATCTCGACGATGCGATCCATGTCGGCGGGGTTGCCGAGGGTGTGGGCAAACATGAGGGCGCGGGTGCGCGGGGAGATGGCGGCTTCGATTTCGTCTACGTTGGGGTTATAGTCGCCGAGGCAGCTATCTACGAAGACGGGGGTGAGCTGGTTTTGGATGATGGGGTTGACGGTGGTGGGAAAGCTGGCGGCGGGGACGATGACTTCATCGCCGGGGAGGAGTGGGTTTTTGAGGCGGCGGGAGCAAAGGGTGGTGACGGCGACGAGGTTGGCGGAGGAGCCGGAGTTGACGGGGATGACTTCGCGCACGCCGAGAAAGCGGCCGAGGGTGTCCTCGAATTGCTGGGTGTAGGGGCCGGCCGTTAGCCAGAAGTCTAGCACGGAGCTGACCATGTTTTGTAGTTCGCGTTCGTCGAAGACGCGGCCGGCGTAGTGGACTCTGGATTGGCCGGGTTCAAACGGCCGTTCCGCATGAACCTTCTGGTAGTATTCAGCAACCTGCGCCAGAATGGACTGGCGCAGCTCTTCCGTTTCACTCATTTGCGTGTGTTCATCCATGCTTGATATGGTCGTTAACAGACGACCGCTACTCAGGGACGATTATAACACACCGCAACCTATAACCAAGAGACGCACAATTTTGCGCTGCTACGTTTTGTCATCGTTTGTCCAACGGAATTTTGCTAATCAAGAATTGTTGTTCTGGTCCACTAAGCAGCAGGTAATAATCCTGTAGCCAATCTCGCCCCAAAACGACAAACGGGAAAGGCACTAGAATCGTTTCAATGATGGTCGGATGCTGCCCTTCTATGGCTAATTGAACTTCATAGGTGGAGACAGGCTCATTTACGCCCCTGGCATCTTCTAGCTGTAGCTGGCTAAATTGATAAAGTCGGAGCCTGGATTTTAGCTGTGCAGGTACGCCAGTGATGTCTGCTGCCGTGTCAATAATGGCTGGTACAGTGGCTCGCGGGCGACTGTTGACAACGCCGGATAACGTTACAGTCAGCACTGGAGCGGGTGGGGTGTAGCTCGTATCGTAAGGTATCACTGGCGTTTTATCCATACCGAAGGAATGCGTACTGTGCGTGGTTCAGTAGGGGAAACCAGGGCGACATAGTAGACAACTGCTCCAAATTTTTCCCGTACCTGGCGTGAAACTTCCAGTTTTTTGTTGCCGTGGGCAACAACCTGCCCTTGATAAATGGCAACATATTGATTGGGATATTGTTGCAACAGAGTTGGTTTCAAAGCGTTAAAAGCGGCAATTTCTTGTTCAAACGCTGTTTCTGCGTCGTCTTTTTCAGCCGAATCAGGGTTAAGGTGGGTTGCTACCCATTCGGTAACAAGCATATCCGGTGTCTTGTGCTGTACCTTGGCCTGCTTACAAACTGCGTCGTAGATTTTTGCTGGTAGCTGAATGATGTTTTGTGTCATTTGTCCTCTATCAGAACCGTGTGTTTATTTTCGTAACTGTATTATAGCAGAGGAAACGGCCGGTTTGCGTGGCCTGTTTTTCGTTCGTACAATTTGCCAACGTTGGCCGGAGAATCGCGTATGAATTGGA
>WBZL01000711.1_pt1 | contig 24812 bp, 16 predicted proteins | sample 5204291 | NCBI WGS metagenome assembly WBZL01 (sample SAMN12344345, study PRJNA552823) | activated sludge metagenome | biome: Activated sludge suspended growth; feature: Nitrification reactor; material: Wastewater; isolation source: activated sludge from nitrification reactor of wastewater...
TACAGCATCATTTACCGGGGGAAAGTTACGCTCTGGAAAAAACTGCGAAAAACCCTGGATGGAGAACCGCTCCGGCAAGCCTTCCAAATGGTAACCGTCTATCTGCTCCAGCCTGTCCAGGGCAAATGCCAACCTGTTGAATTGAGTTCTGCATCCATCGCCAAGGTATTGCCGCAATACAACCAGGCAATCGACCAGTGGCAGCGAAAACACGGCAATAAGCGTTGGACAGAAACGACGATCATAGAACTGTTGCGGGACCTGACCTCGATCTGAGTCAAGCCTGCGTCAGCGCAAAAGATCAGCCCCGGCCTCAAGCGACTGCCGGCGGCAAGCGTACTCAATGACCCAAAAACGATTCAGTACTGTGCGGTATTTATCCTTGTGCATTATCTTTTTGTTCACTTCGCCGGCGTTTGCTCAACTGGGCAAGAACGCTGCGGAAAACGAAATGAATCTCCGGCAATTGATGGAGCTGAACGGATTCAGCCCCGGGGCCAGGGGGTTTGACCATCGGTATCAGGGCGTGAAAGGCACCCCTTTTTTAAAACAGGATTACCTCAAAGGGACTTTGGTGATCAATGAACCCGGGGCAGAACCGATCGATGCGCAGATGAATCTCGACCTCTCTCAGCATAAAATAGAATTGCTGCTGCCCAACGGCTTGTCCGGCAACCTCGCTGCCTCCAGGGTATCCAGCATTCAACTTTTCGATCAGGCTGATACTCTGCATTTTATCTCCTTGCCCGCCGGAACAGTGAACGAACCCGGCGATGACTACAAACTTTACCAGGTTCTTTTCCGGAGCAGCCGCTATACCTTGCTAAAACGGACGGATGTTTACCTGGAAAAGGCCAATTACCAGGGCGCCTACAGCCCCGACCGGCGATACGACGAATTCAAGCCCCAAACGAAGTACTTTCTCGGCCAACCGGAAGCTTACCAGGTCATCCGGCTCCGCGCCAAAAAGGTGCTATCCGCACTGAAGCGGGAGGATGCCGGGAAAGCTGAGAAATGGCTGAAAGAAAATAGTCAAAGCGTCGAATCAGAAGACGGGTTGATCGCCGTTTTGAGCCACCTGGAATAAAAACCTTTGTCAAATATCCCCGGTATCGCTAGCTTTGTATAAAAATAAACCTTCGCTATGATCAGAGGAATTATCAAAATCGGCCTTCTTTTATTGGTCGGCATCCTGGTTTACAACTATTTCTTCGGCAATACCGAGGAAAAAGCCCAATCCAAGGAGATCTTTCATAAAGTGGGCGAATTGGGCAAAGCCGGTATCGGTATCCTGAAAAGTGAAAAGGACAAGTTCGATAACGGCAAATACGACGATGCACTGGACAAAATCGGCGGTTTGTTCCAATCCATGAAGAAACGCGCTGAAGATATCAAGGACAGCGGGGCCGTCGACAAGCTCATTGAGCTGGAACGTACGCGCAAAAAGCTGGAGGAAAAGGTAAATGATGAAGACTCCATCAACAAAATGACAGATAAAGAAAAAGAGGACCTGAAGAAAGAATGGTCTAAAATGATGGATGAGACGGAGAAACTGATGAAAGAACTGGATGAAAAAAACTGACTGTTAACCCAATTCACTTCTTAAAACCACATATGATGAAGAAGCTTTTTTTACCTGTCATCGTGTTGATCGCCGTATTGGCCATGGCTGTCCCGGCTCAGGCCCAGGTTTACAAATCCGCTATCGGCGCCCGCCTCGGGTACCCGCTTGCCGCATCTTACAAGACTTTTTTCAACGAGTCTTCGGCAGTTGAGGTATATGTCGGATTTCGGAACTGGTCCGGATACGGATGGTTTTCGGTCAGCGGTGCGTACCAGAAGCATGCACCGATCAACGGCGTAGAGGGCCTCCAATGGTATTGGGGATTAGGCGCTTCGGCCTTTTTCTGGAATTTCAAATCAGGGTATTTCACGGAAACCTATTCCAGCACATCCATAGGGTTGCAGGGGTACCTTGGTCTGGATTACAAATTCGCCAACGCACCAGTAAGCATTACGGCCGACTGGATACCCACCTTCTTTGTTAACGGCTACGGGAACGGTTTCGGCGGCGGTTACGGAACGCTGGGCGTTCGATACGTGCTAAACTAAGCGAATCGAATCATAAGAATTTTGCCTTCGCTTGAGCAGCGGCAGTTGGCGGTCATTGAAAAATCCGCCAACTGCCGGCTCAACAAAGCCAGTTACAATCTCGCCACAATCATCCTGTTCAGGAATATTCCTTCCGCTGTTTCCAGCCTGAGTATGTAAGACCCGGATCGCATTCCGGATACATCAACTGAAAAGACGTTCCTGCCTTTGGTCATATCAACCGTCCAAGTGGACAAGACTTTTCCAGAAAGGTCAATCACCTGCAATTTACCGCTTCCGCTCTGCGCAGGCCATTCCCAGGCAATATTAGCCGTCTGTCCGGCCGGGTTGGGCGCAATTTCCAATTCTTCCGCGAAAGGACGGGCCGATTTCAGGTCATTGCTTACCTGCTCAGGCTTGTCCAGCAGCTCGCCGGAAGGACGGGCCTCCAGTTTGAATACGGAAACGTAGTTCTCAGACAGGTCAAAACATTCGGTGGAAAGCGCTACGAACGTCACGTCGTCACCAGGCTGGATGGTCAGGTTGCCGGTATAGGACACGCCCCAGATCCGGCAAATGCCCGGATCGGCGCCTTCAAAATCCATGGAGCTGCCGGTCAGTACTTCCATCACCTTGTTGTCTTCGTCGGTGGCGACAAAAACCGCAGGCGTGGGCGTTGCGCCGGAAGCGACGAAATCAATGACATCCGGCTCACCGTCGCCGACGATAACGGCAACTTCCGTTTCATCGAGGCTGGTCTTAACCGTGTCAATATTGGGTGAGAATTTGATGATCTCGATAAAATTGGAGGATGGATCGTAGCAATTGTCCGAAATCGGATCGGTCAGTACATTGTCGCCGAAGCCGGCTACGAATTCCCCGTTGTAGGAAACGCCGTAGACGCGGTAGATCCCGTCAGCTGCCGGCTCAAAGTCGATAATATTGCCGATAATTTCAGGGATAATGATCTGGTTGGCGGCATTCGTGATCACATAGGTATACTGGTCGTCTTCCACCTGGCTGTCATTGGACAGCACGATCACCTGATCCAGCCCGGAATCCGGGCAGAAGTAGAAGGTTGTTTTACCGCTTTGAGTGCTGAGTGCGCCGCCTTCAACCGGGAATGAGCGCACGACCTCCACCACATTATCCGAAAGATCGTAGCAACTGGTGGCCAGTACGCTGGATTCATCGAGCATCATGCCCGCTTCAACTTCCAGTTCTCCGGTATAGGACAATCCGCGGATCCTGTAGGTACCCGGATCATAAACATTGAAATCGATGATGTCGCTGCCGATAATGTCCAGGATCACGTTGCTGGTGTCCATGACCAGATAAACGTACCCCGATTGGGAGGCGCTGGAGGTTACCATCGGCAATTTCCCATCGGTAGCGCCGATGCAAAGCAACAGGGAGGTATCTCCGTCAACTGTTGTGATGCTGCCGCCTTCCGGGATATCGCGAACAATGGTTATGTAGTTATTGGACAATACATAGCAACCGGTGGACAAGGCCGTCGTGGTGATATTGTCGCCGATCCCCGCCAGGAAGCCGCCGGTATAGGACATCCCCCAAACCCGGAGGCGCTTCAGGCCGGTATTTTCAAAATTCTGCTGGTTGCCGTTGATAAAGCCCAGGATCGTATTGGTTTCGCTGGTGATGACGAATTGGTAATCGGCATCCGTGGCTACGGTTCCGCTGAAGAAGGAGATCAGGTCCTCATTTCCGTCGGGTGCGCAGACGTAGACCACTTCCTTTTCTCCGGTCTGCGTAAAGATGAGGCTTCCGTCTACCCGGATCAGGTTGACCACGAGGTAGTTGTCCGACAGATCCAGGCATTCCGGATTGGCTGCCACGACCTCTTCAACGGGGTCGCCGGGAATGAAGGACAGGGCGCCCGTATAGGCCAGGCCGTATACCCTGTAGCTGCCGCCGATCGCATTGTCAAAGTTGAAACTGTCCTGGAGCAGCGGGCTGATCAGGAAGCCGTTCTCGTCGGTCACCAGATAGGCGTACGGCGAGTTGGAAGCCCCTGTCACCACAAAGTGAACCACATCCGCCAGATGGTCGCCGACACAAAGGGAGAGGGTATCTCCTTCGGGGGAGCTGATCGATCCGCCGTCCGGCGTTACGCGTATCACGGAAATGAAATTATCGGAAAGGTCGAAGCAGTCGTCGCTCAGTGCATCCGTTGAAGCATCCTGGCCGTTGGCGGCCGTTAAATTCCCAGTGTACGCAATACCCCAAACGCGATAAGAGCCGACAGGGATCGATTCAAAATCAAAAGACCCGCCGTCGGCGACGCCGACAACGACATTGGTCTCATCGGTGACCAGGTAGCCGTATGCGCCGGGATAAGTGGTTGCATTCACAAAGGAAATGATGTCTTCCAATCCGTCGCCGGGGCATATGTAAGCGGTTGTCGCTCCATCTTCCAGGGCAACCAGTCCGCCGTCAGGCTGGAGGCGGACTACGGTGATGAAATTGTCGGAAAGGTCGTAACAGTCGTCGCTCAGTGCAATGTCGGCAGCGTTCTGGCCGGCCTGCAAAGTCAGGTTGCCGGTATAAGCGAGGCCCCAGATACGGCTGATCCCCTGCCCCGCATCGTTGAAATCAAAGGAATCGCTGTCCGTTGAGGTGACGATATTGTTCTGCGAATCGGTGATCAGGTAGACATATGCTCCGGGATAAGCGGTCAGGCTGTCAAAAGTGAGGATATCGGGCATATCGTCGCCGGGGCAGGTATAGACGGTTTCCTCACCTGAAGGTATCGATACCGTGCCGCCGTCGGGTTTTTGCCTGACAACGGTAAGGAAGTCGTCCGAAAGGTCGTAGCAGCCGTTGCTCAACACGGCAGTTGTCAGGTTTTGGCCCACCGTACCGAAGAAAACGCCGGTGTAGGCCAGCCCCCATACGCGGCTCACCCCTGTGCCCAGGGCGTCAAAGTCGAACTGGCTTTCGGTTGTCGACGTCAGGATGATATTGTTCTGATCTGTAATGACATACAGGTAAGCGCCGGTTGTAGCGCCGGTATTGGCGAATTCAACCACGTCGGGGGCGCCGTCGCCCGGGCAGGTATACAATACCTTTGCGCCGTCAGCGGCCGACACGGTACCGCCGTCAACAGATTCTTTTGTGACTTCGAGGAAATTGAAAGAAAGCTCGTAGCAACCGTCTGTCAGGGCCGTATCGAAGGCGTTGTCGCCCGGTTCGGCCAGGACGCTGCCGGTATAGGAAAGCCCCCAAACGCGGCATATGCCGGGTTGAGCCAGGTTAAAATCGAGGGAGTTGCCGGTCGGCAGCACCACCAGGATCTCATTTTGCTGATTGGTGATCACGTAACCGTAGCCGGCTGCCGAAGCGGTGGTCTGGTGGGTAAACGCAAGCAGGTCGGGAGCGTTGTCGCCACCGCAAACCAGGGCGCTGCTTCCGCCGCCTTCAAACTGGACGGCGCCGCCGTCAACGAGGGTTCGGATCACGGACAGGACGTTGTCGCTGAAGTCGTAACAATCCGAGCTGGCCGGAAAATCCGTGATATTGCCGCCGACGGTCAGGAGCAGGTCACCCATATAGGACAAACCCCAGATCCGGGATTCACCGTAGGGCAGTGCTGAATCGGCGTCGAGCGGTGATCCGTCGAGTATGGCCAGGATGGTCCCTGCCGGGTCGGTCAGGAAATAAGCAAAACTGACCGGAATCGGGTTGACGGCCGTATAATTGATCATAGTGGATGCGGTGTCGTTGGGACTGTCGCAGACCACTATGGTTTCATCCTGGGTGTTCAGGAACTTCAGCTGCCCGCCATCCGGATACAGCACCTCAACGTTGATGGGGCCCGGGGTGATGCCGAAACAGCCGTCGGAGAGGTCGTCGGTAAAGACATTCAGGCCGGCTGCCGCTGCCAGGTTGCCGAAATAGGCCAGGCCGTAGACCTGGTACTGGCCGATGTCGTAGCCGGTAAAATCGAAGGAGGGGTTGGGTGTAACCGCCAGGATATTGCCGTCAGCATCGGTGATCAGGTAAGCATAATTACCTGTAACGCCGGTAGTCTGGAAGGCAACCGGGCCCGGTGAGGAACTTTCCAGGCAGAGTTTGATGTCATCCCCGCCGTCCGGAGCGAGCGAAATGAGGCCTGCATCCGGCAACACGTTGGTGATCTCGATGTAATTGGCGGAAAGGTGATAGCAGATCGAGCCCAACTGGTCGGTAAAAATATTACCGCCCGGAACGGCGAGGACCTGCCCGAGGAATGAAACGGCATAAACCCGCATCATGCCTTCATTCAATCCGTCGAAGGAGATGGTGTTGTTGAGGCTCACCTTGAGGATATTCCCCTCGGTGTCCGTGACAATGTACACGTGGGGTGTCGGCACGCGCGTGGTGGTGAATTTGATGACACCCAAAGTTCCGCCCGCCTCACAATTGAGGGTGGTGTTGCCGTTGGCGACACTAATGACGGATTCGATACACAAGGTGGACGGTTGTGCGGTTAACCACAAGGATGATGTGCTGCAACAAATAAGCAAAAGGGCACGTAAAAACCTGGATTTCATAGAGAAATGGGACTTTTATGAAAAAAACTCCCCTAGCTTTAGGGTGTGTGCTAAAGGACTGTTTAAAAATAACTTCTGTAAGCTCTTGAGTAGGTTTGGAAACCGGACGTCGGGTAGAAGAAAAGTGGCCGGTCTCTTCCGGATTTCATACCACAAATATAGGGATTTCGCCCCAAACCGCCAACGGCATATACGATCCGGTTTCAAAATGACTCCGAAAGGTACAGGTCTCAAGGTTTTCGGTAAATTTGTTTCTGTGCGGTGTATAGATAGCCGCTGCTAAGTTATCGCTTTTTTCTTATAGAAAATTATTTAATATAAATTTTTTTAAAAATTTGACGGAATCCTCTTAAATTGGCACCTGATATTAGGTTTGAACTACCCACCTTTTCCAAATACCTGGTTAAATCGCACCAATTCCCCTTCTGTTGGAGCCGGTTAAATACGTATTGGTAATTTTTGATTTACTTGTTGTTACTAGCCAGATTGATGAAAAAAGTACCATGGATATTCCTTTTTCCGTTGGTGTTTTATTCCGGTATCGGATTTCGTTCCATCGGTGAATTGCCGCGCGCTGCACTGCCCCCTGAGGGTATTCATACAGAAGGAGGATTCGCTCCTGATCAACTTGTCCGGGATATCTTTGCCAAAGGGGCCTGCGACAATATCTACAACGTCAAAGCCCTGGGCCCTTCGGATGGGTTGGGATTCTTTGAAAACGGCGAAAGCTCGATCGGAATCAACAGCGGGATCATCCTGGCCACCGGTCCGATCAGTCATGCCCACCCGCCGAATAACGCCGACGATAAAAGCGGCAACTTCAACGCCTCCGGGGAAGATCCCGATCTGAAGCTGCTGGCCACCGGCCCGGTGCACGACGCCGTCGGCATCGAGTTTGATTTTGTGCCGCTGGATTCCTTTGTGACCTTCCGCTATGTTTTTGCCTCTGAGGAATATTGCGAGTTTGCTGGCAGCCAGTACAACGACGTGTTCGGCTTTTTCATCAGCGGGCCCGGCATCAACGGCACGTTCTCCAACAAGGGAGAAAACGTGGCTTTGATCCCCGGCACTTCTTCTTTTGTGGCGATCAACTCAGTCAACCATTATGTGAATTCAAGTTACTACGTCCGGAACGAACGAAAAAAGGACCGCGACAAGTGCGGGTTACCGGCCCTGGACGTGTCCTACCACGATAAGATCCAATACGACGGGTTCACCAAGATCTTTACCGCCTTGTTGAAACTGGCCCCATGCCAGACCTATCATCTCCGGATGGTGGTGGGCGATGTAGGGGATGCGGATTACGATTCGGCCGTTTTTCTGGAGGCTGAAAGTTTCAATATCGGGGATGTGGTCAGCCTGAACCCGGGCCCATCCAGCACGGAAGGTTGCAATGACGGCTTTTTCACGTTCAACAGGTCTTCAACTTCTCCTTTGGACCTTCCGGTTACGGTGGCCTACAAGATCGGTTCTTCCAGCACGGCAACGGCCGGTCTGGATTTTGCACCGCTGTCGGGCAAGATCACCATTCCACCTGGCCAGCCGTCGGTCAAGTTGCCGGTACATGCCTACAATGACGGTTTAACTGAGGGAGATGAATCACTTGTCTTACAATTAGATATACCTTGTTCCTGTTATCGGGATTCTGCCGTATTGATCTTAAAGGATCCTGAATTATTGACGGTAGAGCTTCCCTCGGGGTGGGCCTGTCCGGGCCAGCAGGCAACCTTATCGCCAGTTGTAACGGGCGGTGTTCCGCCGTATCATTATGTCTGGTCGACCGGAGCGACAGGGGCTTCCGTTTCCGTTCCGGCCGATCCTTCCATCCAATACGGCCTGACGGTGACGGATGCATGCGATCAATCCGCACAGGCCGCCACGACGGTCAGCAATGCACAGCCGCCGCGCGCCGTCCTCAGCGGTGAATCGGCCATATGCCCGGGCGATACAGCCTACCTGCGGGTAGATCTCGCGGGCAGCCCGCCCTGGCAACTCGAATTTGCCGTAGATGGTCAATACAGCGGTTCCAGCCCGATGTTGACCGCCTCTCCATACTTGCTGCCTGCCGTTTCCGAAGGGGTGTACAGCCTCCTGACCGTTTCCGATGCCGCCTGTCAGGGAACCGTTTCCGGCACTGCCCGGGTAACGGTGCTCGGTCCGAGGCTGGAGGGGGTTATCCAACCGGTTTCCTGCTACGGCATGGCGGACGGCGCCATTCAGGCGACCCTGTTACAAGGCAATCCGCCTTTCGAAATCGCCTGGACGCCTGACATCGGCAGCGGCTTGTCTGTTCAAAATCTGGAAGCCGGCCTTTATACGCTTGCAGTCCGGGATGCCGACGGCTGCCGGGTTCAAAAGGAGTTCAGGCTTAAGGATCCGGCCCCCATCCAGGGTATCGGCGTGGATTGTGCCGCGCTGGAAACCGGCGGTGATTTCCTGGTGATGCCGAAGGGGGGGGCCCCACCCTACCAGTTTGCCGTGTCTCCTGACGGCCCCTGGCACGGGGCTGAGATCTTAGCTCAATTCGAGCCGGGTGAAAATTACCCGTTGCATATCCGGGACCAACAGGGCTGCCTGCTTATACAGGATTTTCTGATGCCGGTCCGTTATGAGCGCATGGTCGATGTTCCGGTCAAGCTGAGCCTGCGGTACGGAGAGACCCTCCAAATGCCGGCCCACCTGAATATCCCGGAAACGCTGATCTCAACGGTGGAATGGAGCCCTGCCGACGGTCTGAGCTGTACGGATTGCATTGCTCCGGTCATTGCGGCGCCTTTCGCAAACGCCTATACCTTGCGCATCGGCAATCAGTTCGGTTGTTCGGAAACCTGGACCATCCGGATCGACCAAAGCGGCGAGCTGCCCATTTTTGTACCCAATGCCTTTTCGCCCAACGGCGACCAGTACAATGATTTTCTGCGGATCTACCCGATCCCGGGTCTGGTGCGCAGCATCCGGACCTATCAGGTTTACGACCGTTGGGGCGGCCTGTTGTATTCCGCCAAGGACCTTGACCCCTACAGCGAATACAGCGGGTGGGACGGTTATGTCAACCGGCGCCCGGCGGATGCCGGCGTGTATACCTTCTGGATGGAATTGGAGCTGAGTGACGGGAAGCGGGAGATCCTCAAAGGGTCGGTGGTGCTGATGCGGTGATGATGGGAGCCCGCCTTCGCTCCTTGCTGCGCTCGGAGCTTCGGCGGGCAGAGGCGGAGAGGGAGGGATTCGAACCCCCGGTGCCCGTGAGGGCACACCTGATTTCGAGTCAGGCCCGTTCGACCACTCCGGCACCTCTCCGGGTAAAAGAATTGATAACGGTGGAGTAATCGGACCGCAAAGATAATCCTTTTTTGAATTGGGGAAAACAAGTTGACAGAAAGTTTAGCAGCGGAGAAGCTGCGGATGGCAAATACCCTCTTTCCAAACAACAAGCACCTCCGGACAAAAGCCCGGAGGTGCTCGAAGTTATGCAGTCATCAACGGCGGCAAAACTGCCTGGCCCGTCGGGAGAATTACTCCACCACGATCTTTTGGGTAACCACTTCGTTGCCTGTGTTCAGGCGGACAAAATAGAAGCCGGCAGCCAGGTTGGACACGTCCATTGAAAATTGCTGGCGCCCGGTGGTCACATCCCGGATCTGGTTATTCAGGACCTTACCGTCGATCCCCAGCAGGGAAACCTCGAGTCTGCCGCTGCGCTTAGCGTTGAGATCAACATAGATCCTGTCGTTGGCCGGATTCGGGAAGATATTGATCAACGCGCCCAGGTTTTCCAGTTCGCTGACCGCATTGACGGCTCCGGGTTCCACGACCGTACCGGCTTCGGCCGGTTTGCCGCAGGCCATATACCCTCCGTCGGCACTGACGCAGGCTTCGGTTTCGTAGTTCACCAGATCCAGCACGGCAACGTCGTCAACATACCACCCTTCACCGGTTTCAATGGTATTGGTCGGCTCCGCATCCGAGCCAAACCGGAAACGGATATAAATGTCCTGACCTTTGAATGCTTCCAGATCAATGTAAGAATCAATGTACTGGGTGCTGTTGCCCCAGAAGGCATGGGCATTCGGGATGGCGAATGCGGTATAATTGATTTTCCCGCGGTAATCATGACGAATGAACCGATTGTCCAGGGTTTGCCATTGGGTACCGTCGGTAGAGATCTCGACGATGCCGCCGTCAAACACAGGTTCGGTATTGTACCGGTGCCAGAACCGGAGGACCGGTTTGTCGCCGCTTACCGTAATCGGGTTAAAGTACAGCAAAGTCTGGTCGTTCTCTCTTTCGGAATCATCAACAAACCAGCAAAAATCACCGCTTTTCGGCGACTGGTCGGTATACTGGAAGGCGTCTTCCGGGTGGGCCTGGTCGCCTTCAAGGGTTTCAGCGATCCAGTCCAGCGAAAAGTTTTCAAAATCATCTGCAAAAATGGCCTGAGAATGCAGCCCCGGGTCCGTATCCACTTTGTAGGAGAGGATCAGGAACTGGCCGGGCAGCAATTCACCGATTTCCCAGGTGATGGCGCCTGCGTCGGTGGTGAACGGGAACACGTTGGATGCCGACCCTGCCACATAAGCCGCGCCGGCGGGGAATTCGTCGGTCACTACAACATTTTGCAGATCTTCATCCGTATGGTTGGTCACCATCAGGGTGTACGTCAACTGGTCGCCCGCTTCGATATTGGCCTTATTGACCTCCTTGGTGATCTTGAGTTCCTTGATGCATTCCGGCATGGAATCAAAGGCCTGTTTGTTATCCTCACTGCTTGTGGAGGATCCCTGGTCGGCGCTCCAGCCCATGCCTCTTCTGGCAAATACATCCCAGATCAGGCATTCATGTACGCCGTCGTAATTCTGGTAATCGGCGGCAATAATGGCGTTGCGGCCATCCAGCAGCCCCGGGAGGCAGGGCTGGAGTTTCATGCCGTCCATGACCAACTGGATGGCCATGTTGTTGCCGCCGGTGCCATTGATGAAGTCTTCATCAAAACCGTAGACTTCCACCATTTTCCAATATAGGTCCCATAGAACGGTGGTCCACACTTCGCCCAGTGTGTGAATTTCCTGTCCGATGATATCGTCATAGGTTTTGGTATTCACGGACATATCGGTAGAATACGGCAACGTCCGGAAACCGCTGCCCAGTCCGGCACGCCAGACAAAGCTGCCTACTCCGCGGGCCATTTCGCCGGTCTGGCCGGCTTTTGCGGTGGTCACGAGCCCGAAGAAATCGCTCCATCCTTCGCCCATTTGTTCCTCATTCTGAAGACAACCGGCCTGGGCAGGTCCTCCTGTGAGGCGATTCGAGATACCATGTCCGTATTCGTGGTTAACGATCACGGCTTCGAGGTCGCCGTCCATGTATTGCGGACCTGTTGCGTTTTCCCGTTGCAGTTTGATGCGCACATTGGTGCCGTTGGCCAGCAGGTTACGGATCTGGATACAATCCGAACGCTTCATCATCACTGTCGGGATGGTCACATCCGGGAGGCCGCCGATCGCAGCCATATTGATCGTGGTTTCTTCAAAATTGCAGATAATGAGCGCAATTGCGCCTGCATTCTGCGCCTTCAGGGCTTTTTCGTGGAAGTAGCAGGTACCGCGATCCACCAGGGCCACATTGCCGGCCACTTCGGCGGCATTTACGATATTCTGGCATCCCAGAGCGCTCTGGCTGCTTGCGTCATAGGCTGCGACCACGTTGCCTTCAACCGCCGTTTCGCCGATGGCGGGCCCGAATTCGGCGGTGCCTACTTCCCGGTTGCCGGCTACGCCGACCGGTTCCGTAACGGAGAACAATTGCCCGGCAGCGCGATCCCACAGGTACATTTGCATTCTTCCCCTGGAGCCGTCGGGGGGTGTAGAAAAATTGGCATTGTTGATATGGTCGGCATCCAGCAGGTTTCCGCCGTCCTGGGCTTGCGCCATTACGTAGTCGTTGGCCGATCCGCCGTTGCTGTAATTATTTTGCTGAAAATTGCCCGCCTGTTCGTCAAAACCGTACCGGTAGGTAAAATCGTGCATCATATTGGTCAGATAGAAAAGCTGAACGGTAGCTGCACGCCGGAAGCTGTCCGGTTCTTTGCTCAGGTCCAACGGAAAATCAAACAACAGGGAATTGCCGCCGTTGGGTTCATCGCCGCTGGATTGGTTGGTGTCGTCGGCGTCAATGTAGGCATGTGCATTGTTCCCCCGGGTAATGGTATATTCCGCTCCCGGTACGCCGTCGGTATCGTGCCAGCCGTAGGGAGAAGCTGCCGGATCCTGGGGTTCAACCACCAATTGGCGGTCGCCGTCCAGGGGGCTTTCAAAGGGCAGCGGGTATACGTTATAGGTCGCTCCGGAAGGAGGAGCCGGCGGCAGCGGAGGGGTCGGCATTTCCTTTTCTTCCGTCACACAGGAAGCATCATGCTGATGGCCGGTTCCCGCCGGAAAGCTGCAATGCAGGGTGCGGTTGTGGCGTTCCAGCATTTTCCCATCCAGCGCATCGATCCCGAGTATCCAGTAATCGGGAGAGCCGGCCTCGAATATGCCGACCACCCAGGCGAGGTTGACAGCGCCTGTTTTATAGTCGGGCAGGTACTGCAGGTCCACCTGGATGTTTTCCCGGGCGATATTGCCTGGGGTAAACTCATAGGAATACAGGTCCTTGCGGTTCACCTGCCGCAACGGCGCATCGATGATCAGCCCCAGATAGGCGGCAGCCCGGTCGATGGCCTCTGCGGGCGTCAATCCTGCTTCGGTGGCGTTTACGGCCTCTCCCAGGCCCGAAATAAACCTGTTGGTGGCATAAAAGACCTTGCCGTTTTTGATGTGTGCGCCGAAAACGGCATTCTGAACCGCAATGCCCCGATATTTCTGGTTGAAATAAACGTGGTAGGTTTCATTGTTTTTGGAAAAATAGTTGTCGCTCACATCCATGCCAGCGATGTCCGACGGTTGGAGCCCGTATTTGTCCAGGTTGTGCTGCACGTATTCCTGTGCGATCTTGGAGGCTTCCTGGCTGCGTTCCTGTCCGAAGAGGACGGCATTCAAACCCAGGAGAAGCATAAACACGAAAATTCCAGGTGTAAATCTCATCATATTTGATCCAATTTATCAATTTTGTTGATTCAGGACGAAGCCTGGCATTAAATATATTCAATTGAAAAACAGTTGACCGGGGAAAGCATTCCAGGTTTTAACGGCGGGCAAAATTAACTAATATGTCAGGTAGTTTTTCGCAAGAATCCCGTTAATAATCATGTGCAGCCGACATTTGATAAAATTCCGGCCGTTCACAACCATTCCGCATCGTATTCGGTCTTTATAAATAGCTCCGTTCGCGCCACTATCCTTTGATAACCTGAATAACCTGACGAAGATGAACCGCATTCTGCTTGTCGAAGATAATGACACCCTGGGATATGTCCTGAGGGAATACCTGGAAATGAAAGGTTTTGAGGTCAATCTGGCCCGGAACGGAAAGGAAGGGCTGCATCTGTTTAAAAAACAGGCTTACGACCTTTCCATACTGGACATCATGATGCCTGAAATGGACGGCCTGACGCTGGCCAGGGAAATCCGGTTGCTCGACCGCGGCGCCGCTTTCATATTCCTGACCGCCAAGGCATTGAAGGTAGACAAGCTCAAGGGGTTTAACCTCGGCGCCGACGATTACATCATCAAACCGGTGGATGAGGAGGAATTGGTTGCCAGGATTAAAGCCATATTGCGCCGTACCCGCACTAAAAATCCCGAAGATGAAAAACTTCTTTTTACCATCGGGAAATACACTTTTGACCCCGCCAATCAAAAATTGTTCCTGAACGGCAGCGAGCAGATCCTGACCGAACGGGAGGCCCAACTGCTTCGTTTGTTGTGCGAGAACAAAGGGAAGTTGTTGTCCCGGCGGCAGGTCCTGAACTCCCTGTGGTCGGGCAATGACTATTTCAACCGGCGAAGCATGGATGTCTTCATTTCCAGGTTGCGAAAGTACCTGTCGGACGATCCGGACATTGAGATTGCGAATGTGTACGGGAGCGGGTTTATTCTGACGGATAATGGGGAGGGGGAAGAGGGGTGAGAGGGTGAGAGGGGTGAGAGGGGTGAGAGGGTGAGAGGGGTGAGAGGGTGAGAGGGAAAGGCGATGTATTGGCGCCTTCCCTATTGTTTAACGCGTGCGAGATTGTTCAAAACAGTGTTTTCACGCAAAGACGCAAAGATCTGATTTTTAGCAAGCTGCGCATGCTAAAAATCCGGTTGACACAAAATTCTGAACGGTCCCACGGGTGCAGCGTTGTGATTATTTATTTCAGTTCTTCCAGTTTATCGAGCAATTCCCTGGATTCGGCATATCGCCATTCGTCTTCCTTGATTTTGAGGAGGGCATCGCGGGCTGCCTGGAGGTTACCGGTTTTGAGGTAAGCCAGGCTGATGAACCAGGCGGATTCCTCAGCAAATTTATTGTCGTTGGCCGGCGCCGTTTCAAGGGTTTTCTGAAAAAGCGGAATGCTGTTGGTCGCCTGGTCGTTATTGAGGTAGGCCAGGGCCAGGAAAAACTCGTCGCTGATGTCGCCGGGGGTACGGTTGATCAGTTCCAGCCGGAGGTCGATAGCTGTTTTATAATCTCCTTTATTGAAAGCTTCCTGAGCGCGTGAGCGGAGTTCATCCCGGGCTGCGTCGCCCCCTCTTACGGTCGGATCCGTCAGGTGGTCCTTTTCCAGGTAAATACTTGCCAATTCCCGGGCGGAACGGGGTTCGGGCCGCAGCAAATCAGGGAGGAACAAGGTGATCAGCAGGATGCTCGCGGCGATGGAAACCAGGCCCCAGAGCAATCTGCCCTTAAGCGGAAAATCGCCGCCGGCGCCGGGTTTGCGGACCAGGTCATGTTCCTGGGCCAATTGGCCGGCCCATTTGTTTTTCAGGTCGTTGTCTAGTTTGAGGTTTACCATTTTACCGGTGAAGCGTTCCAGCTCTTCGTCTGACATTGAACCTTCCCGATATTTTTGAATGTCTTTCATATGTTCCGGTTTAAGATTGTTGGGTGAAACTATCCCTGAGTTTTTCCACGCAACGTTGTTTTTGTTTGCGAATCGCAGCGGGGTCTTTCTCCTGCGCTTCGGCTATTTCCGCCAGGGTTTTCTTATCGTAATAAAAGGCTTTCAGCAAGCCTCTGCATTTGTCGCAGAGGAGGTTCCAGGCTTTATCCAAAACAGCCAGCATTTCCGGGTCCACGTCTTCCGGCGGATCAGCCAGGTCCAGATCGGAAAGTTCGGTTGTCAGGTTTTCCTTTTTGATCCATTTGAAGTAGTACTGACCCGCCATTCGGGTAAAGAGAAACCGAAGGTTACCGTACTGGATCTTCCCGTCGCGGATGCGGTGATGGAATTCCAGCAGGGTATGCATGGACGCATCGTAGGCATCTTCATGGGAAGCTTTATACTGCCGCTTCAGGTAACTCATGCAGCTTTCAAAATGTTGGAGGAAGATCTGCTCAAACAAGCCGTCATCTCCCCCCCGGAGACTGTCGGCCAGGTCAGAGAAAGCGTCTTCGGTCAGTCCAAAGTTTTTATCCATTGCGGCTTTCAATTTGATCAGCTCTTCGTCGGCTATGCGCTGTACAGCGGACCAAATTACGACTTCTTCCGAACATGGAGACCGGGCTGAACGAGACTCAAGCGTTTCCTTTATTTTTTTCCACAGGAGGCGGGCCGTCCGAACCGGCTGACCTTTTTCACGGATAAGCCAGTCCATTAATCTGCGTTCGACTTCCTGCTCAAAGTGCCCGTTTAGCAAATAGTTGCTTTGAATAGACGGTTGGTATGAATAAGCCATAGTGTGTGTTTACCTGATAGTGAACGCTTGCACTTCCATTCTTTACTATAATCCCGGACAAGGGATGGCGTGACATTAAAAATTTAACTTTTTTGAAATAATTAGGCCCTGAGTTGTCACATATAATGCCAATCCTCCTTTTACTGCAAAGCCCCTGGCTCCAATCGCCGATGTTATTCCAGATAAACCCGGCTGGAAACCCACTGTTTTCATAACCGGTTATTTATCAAAAGATAACGCATTTAGTTGTTTATTCTGGTCTCCGGCACATCAGTGTGTCGGGGGCTTTTTTCACCAATTTTGAAATTGAAAAAAAAATTTGATCTGTACCTGTCACACACACCTCAACAGGCCCTTATACCCCCGGCAGTGCGCACCGCCATACCAGGAGCAAGCCGAAAATCCTGAAAAGAGTAGGCATAATTCTTCAAACTGTTTTCTAACCATGAAAAGATTCTTTCTCCCTCTTCTGAGTTTATGCTTAATGGCAGTTACCGGTCTGAACGGCCAGGTTACCATACTTTCCCAGGGATTTGAGGTTTCCTGCGCCAATGCATCGAATGCCTTTTATACCGGATGCGTACCGGGTTGGATCAGCACCAACGGTACGCCGGATATTAAAAGCGATTATTCCGGGGTCACCCCGTTTGAAGGTCAGAAATACGCACATATGTATGTACATGAGCGCTGGGATTGCTCACCGACCGATCGCGGCGAGGGCATTGCATTAAACCAGAATTTTGTGGCAGGCACCACTTACTACCTCTCCTTTGCCCTGCGAAGCTATCCGGGTTCAACCAAAACCGTAAAATGGGTGTTGACAGGCGGCCGGGCCAATAACACAGGGGATTCAAACTCCTGCAGCGCCGGAGAGGTCACGCCGGCCATTATGGAAACCGACGAGGTCGTTTGGCAAGCGTCCAATTACCAGTCTTCCAGTTGGCAAACCTTCAATATCAGCTTCACGCCTACGACCAATCACACCCAACTTTGGTTCCGCGCTTCCAATTATACGCCCTCGCCGTTGAATGACGATATCCTCACCCATCTCTTTCTCGACGGGGTAGGTCTGCAATACGATCCGAACGATTGCATGGCGGATTTTGAGATATTACCTGGCGACAACTGCACTTATTACCTGTTCAACACAAGTACGCCCAGTTCGGCTGATTGCCCGAGCGATTGCCAAAGCCCGATCCCGGTCACCAAATGGTCTGTAACGGACCTTCAGGATCCCTATGCCCGGGTAGTCTCCGGCAATTCATACAATATGGTTTTTACGCCTTCCTGCAACGGTTATTATATGGTTTGTCTGACCATTGAAGATTGTACAGGCTGCGTGCACACGACCTGCAAATACCTCTATGTCAACTGCACCATGTGCACCTGCCAGCCGGGACCGGACCCCTGTGTGGGCGCCAATGATCCCAATTCGTTTGACAGCCAATCAAAAAACCTGACCGGGGTTGAAGAATTCAGCATTTATCCCAATCCGGCCACCACGAAGGTTGAAATCGAGACCAAATACCAGCGCGTGTCAGAAAAACCGCTGGCGATTGAAGTGTTCGACATGTATGGCAAAGTGGTTCGTACGGACAAGATCGACCGCGACGAGATCAGGAAAACCCTGAATATCAACGACCTCCCCGCCGGCGTCTACATGATCCGGATTTCGGAGGATGGGGTCATGCTGCATACCGAAAAACTGCTCATCGGCAAATAGCCTGTTCGATTTATCATTGAGCCGTCCCGGGGTTCTGCTTCCGGCATCCCGGGATGGTCCAAATTTTTAAAAAACATTAAAACCTGTCCTTTTATGAAAACCGTCAATAGATTGTTATTCTGGTTATCCGTCCCATTGAGTGCCTGGTTGATCACGGGCTGTCAGGGCGAGCCGCCGGGTAATCCTGAGCATTGCTACTTTTTCATCGGTACGGAAATCACCTCGAATTATTGCGAACCCACGGGTGAACTGGGTTTTAATCTGGTTTTCCGGGATGAAAACGACGAGTATACCTATTACAACGATCTGGTGCTCACCACCGGTTCGGGGTATTTCATCTCACTGCCTTCAGGTCACGATTACAGCGCATACCTGCTGAGCAACGGCTACCAGAACAATTGCTCCAGCATGGATTTCATCGCGCACATCGTCAACCTGGACAAAATGGATACCTGCCTGAGCATCAAGTGTTTTGTAGAAGAACGGCCGGCCGTATTCTCCCCGGATCATCCGACCTTCAAATTCAGTCTTCCGGATCACTGCGACGGCTGTTTCGATGTCGCAGGGTGCTGCAATCCGGTTACGCAGATCTCCTTGTCGCCGACCCAGGAAAACCCCTGTTTCATGGACCTGGCTTGTACCAAGGTATCCTGCGCCGAAAGCTATACCTGGACCGTAACCTATTACCGAAACGGGTTTGCTTTCCCGGAAACGTTCACCACAACTACCAATCAGGCGCCTGCCAGCGTATATCCGCTCTTCCCCAGCACGAGCTGCTATACGGTGGATGTGAAGGTGGAAGTCAAATGTACCAACAACGTTATCAATGTGTTGACCAAACTGTTTACCGGAGTTTGTTTCCCCAATTGCGCCATCTAACCGGCCATGAGTCAGTGCAGTTCATAATTTTTTTAATATTTTTTCTGAAAAAGTGTCACACTTGCCCTTATTTTCGCTTTTACGCATAAACAATCTCTCTTTTCACTAAAAAATGTGCGTACAATGCGTAAAAGAACAACAACATGCGTATGGATTAGTATGGCTCTTCTCTTATGGGGGATAAATTTATCGGCTCAGAATGACCAGATCCTGATCAAATTCAAATCCGGAGTCGCCAATCAGGATATTCAGAACCTGATGAATGAGATCTCAGCTCAACCGCTTGATCACAGCCCGATTTCAGGCGTTTACAAATGGCAATTGCCGATCCAATACCCGGCTGTAACCTATTACGGCACTTTCAATTCTCCACTGGAAATCCTGGAACTTACGGTCGGCAAGGCCATTGTTCAGGGCGTGGATTTAAATTACCAGGGGGGATCAAATCCGGTCGCTTCGTCGTATTATGGTAATTACTTCAATTTGCCTGATTATAACCCGTTGTATGACTGTTCTGCTTACCCGGGCCATATCCTGGCATCCGGCCTTGGTGACAAACCCGTAAGAATTGCCATTATCGATACCGGCATAGATGACGAAAACATGCAGGATCTCTTCGCTTCCAGGATTTCCTCGTCCTATGATTTTATTCAAAACAAACCCAATAACGTTATCGACGATAACGGGCACGGTACTCAGGTAGCAGGCATTATTGCCGGCATGGCCTATGTTTCGGGTCTGAATAATGTAGACCTGCTCGAACTCAAGGCGCTCGATGCGACCGGATCGGGTGATTTGTACGATATCATAGAGGCTATTGAATATGCCATCGAAAACGGCGCCAACATCATTAACTGCTCTTTCGGCTACTCCCCCATCTATGGGGATATCCATACCAACCTGTTCCATCAGGTCCTGGAAGAAGCATCCAGCCAAGGCATTCTGATCGTCGTGGCCAGCGGGAATAACAACGAAAACCTGGACAGTTTAAAATTCTATCCCGGGTCATTTACGGACATTCCGAACCTCATCAAGGTGGGAGCTTCCAAGTGCGACGGCTCAACGACTTCGTTCGGCAGCTTCGGATACCAAAGTGTCGAATTGGCTGGCCCCGGGGTACATGTCCTTTGCCCATCCATTAACGGGCGGTGGTTGTACAAGGACGGCACGTCGTTTGCCGCACCGATCGTCACCGGAGTTGCTATGCAATTCGCCAGCACCATGTCTTCCTTCAATGCCGGAGCCATTAAAAATGCGCTGATTCAACAAGCGATTCCTTCACCAAGTTTCAGCGGATTGACCCAGTCCGGCGCTGTTGTCAATATCGTGAATCCGAATCTCAACAGCGATTTCAATACGAAAACAGTATTATCCACCGCTATCCAGGATCTGGAAGCGCCACAATTCAGCGTTTTCCCGAATCCTTTTGATGGGGGCTTTACTGCTGAAATTTCCTTTGACCGGCTTGAAGAAGGGACGATAAACCTGGTCTTAAGGGATATTACCAACCGGCCGGTATGGAAAGAAGTTCAGGAATTAGCGGGCGGCAAAGCTGCTTTCAACTTCCAGGACGGCGGCCGGTTACCCGCAGGCTTTTATACCCTCGAATACCATTCCCGCAATCAATCCGGGCGTTCGCAACTGATTAAACAATAGCCGGATTGTCGGCAAATCGAATACATATGATACCCCTCAGGAGTCTGTACCTGTTGATTTTTCTGATATCGATCGGTAAAACCTTCAGCCAGGCTCCTGAGGTCAAGCGCCAGATCACGGCTGCCGACAGTCTTCGGGCCCTTGGCAAGAATACCGAGGCCATTGCCTTATTGCAAAGCTTGCTGGCCGGCGACCTTTCCAGGTACGCCGATACCGATCTCGGGGCGCTCAACCATAAAATAGCCGTATATCAGTATATCAACGGTGACCTCAATGCCGCCCTCCGGTCCGTTACATCAGCCATCGGTTTCAGGCAGAGCAACCAGGGGACAGACCTGGCAAACAGCTACTATCTCAGGTCGGCCATCTACCGGGAATTGCGGAATCTCGGCCCGGCCAGGCAGGACCTGACCGAATCCATCCGGCGGTGGGAGCAGCTGGTCAGCCAGGGGGACGAAAACGCTTCCTCTTTTCTCCAATACGCCTATTTCGAAATCACCAAATTGCTTTTTTTCCAGGGTGACAATTCATTGGCGCTGGTGTATTGGGAAAAACTTTACGACCCGGCATCAGAAGACCGGGAATTTAACGCCCAGCTGCTCAATCTTAAAGGCGCGATCCTGGTCCAGCAGCTTAACTATTATTCCGCCATATCCGTCTTCAGGCAAGCGCTGGCCCTGCGGCAAGGCCTTCCCGCAGGCGATAAATCCCTGCTGGCCGAAGTGTACAATAACCTCTCCTTTACCTATTTGAAGATCAATGACTTTTCGAACGCCCTGAAATACGGTCAACAGGCCTCCTCAGCATTTTTTGAATTGCACCGGCAGACCAAGGCCATGTATTATCTCCAGGAATGGAGCAATATCCAGGCCAGCCTGATAGAGATCCACGGAAAACTGGGCAATGAGCCCCAGGCCAACAAGGCCTTTACCGACGCTTATGAATCGGGGATCCAGGCCTGGGGCACTACCCAACACCCCCGGATCGCACAGATCTATTACTTCAGGGCCAAAAACCGCTTTGCCGGAAAAGATAAAAACGGAGCGCTCAGCGATATCCGGCAGGCCATCAAATGCCTGGATCCTTATGGTGATGAAAATACCGTATTTTCCGTCCGCAACAGTGTCGTATCCGATCCGCTTATGCTGATGGACAACCTCGGGCTGCGGGCTGCCATTCTTTCAGATTCCGGCAATCCAACCGAACGGGATGCGGCGCTCATCGCTTACCAGCAAATCGATTCGGTTGCAACGAATATCATGAATGCCTACCGCAGCGCAGGCTCCAAATACACGATGCTCCAAAAAACCAGGAGTTATTACGAGCAAGCCTGTAAAACCGCCCTTGCCGCGTTCGGATCAACCGCCGATGAACAATGGCTGGAGAAGGCCTATCAATTCGCTTCCAAGAACAAGGCCCTGATCCTGGTACAGGGCATCCACGATGAAAGCGCCAAGCGGTTTGCCGGCGTACCGGAAAAAACCCTGACAGACGAAAGGAAACTCAAAAAGGCCATTTACGACCTGGAAACGCAATTGCAATCCGCAGGCAAACAATCGACAAAGGATTCCCTGTTCCTGCTGAAAAACCAGTATTACAACCTGATTGAAACCCTGGAAACTGACTTCCCCGCCTATTACAACCTGAAATTTGCAGACCTGGCGCCGGTCGACCTCAGCGTAATCCGGTCCGGATTGAAAGACGGAGAACTCCTGCTGGAGTATTTTTTCGGGGAACAGGACGTTTATGTGTTTTCCTTGTCCGGCAATGAAAATATTCGGGTCAATGCCGCTCCTAAGACCAAAGCCCTGATGCAAGCCCTGAAGGTGTACAGGGCCGGCGCTACCTCAACCGCTCCGGAAGACAAGGCGGCCTTCAGGGAGGCTTCTTTCCTGATATATGACCAGCTGATCCGTCCCGCTGTCGAAAACACCTCGGCGGCCTATCAAAAACTGGTGATCATACCGGACGAAGAACTGCTTACCATTACTTTTGATGCCTTGCTGACCGAGCCTGTCGCCGCTGACCAAACCAAAAACCTGCCCTATCTGCTCAAGGATTACAGCATACGGTACGTATACGCCAATCGATTGCTTCCGGCCACAAGCAAACTGAACCGGCAACGGAAGAAAGCGTCCAGGTTATTCGCGGGGTTCGGCCTCGAATACGACGATTTCACCCTGAGCGGGCTCGAAAAAGTACTCGGGTTTCCATTGGACAGCCTTTTCGCCAACCGGTTCGCCGGAAAACTGGAATATTCGGACGACGAAGTCATGGAAGTGGCCGATCTGCTGGGCGGGCAGTCGTGGGTCAACCAGCAGGCGACCCTGCAGAATTTCCTGGCGCAGGCCCCTGAATACCGCATCATCCACCTGGCCATGCACAATGTCATCAATGAGGACAGCCCCCTGAATTCAACCCTGATCTTTTCCAGAACAGCCGATTCAACGGATTTCCTGCTCAGGACGGCCGATCTGTTCTGGTTGCCGCTCAATGCGGATCTCGCCGTGTTGAGCGCGTGCAATACGGGCAAGGACGTTGACGACCGCGGATCGGGCTTCCGGTCCATGGCCGGCGGTTTCCTCTATGCCGGTTGCGAAGGGATCGTTGCCAGCATCTGGAACGCCTCCGACCGCTCGTCCAGGGATATCCTCATCTACTTTTATCAATTCCTGGAGGAAGGGCGGTCCAAGGACGATGCCCTGCGGCTGGCCAAGCTCAAATACCTGGATGAAGCGCCGCCTTCTTTTACCCATCCTTTCTATTGGTCTCATTTTGCGTTCATCGGGAATCCCTCCCCTATCTCGTTCCCGGGTCATTCTACAAAAAAAATGCTATGGATTGCGCTTGTTATCGGCGTGGCGGCCGTCGCCGGTATGGCCCTTTTCAGAAACAGAAGCAAGAAAGCGGCCTGAGTCAACTTCCGGAACCAGCGTCATCTTTTTACCACCTATCCCGTCCGGCTTTCCTCTCGGATTTCATTTACTAAAGAAATGTTAAATCCCTTCCTTTTTGTCACGCAAGGGTATCCTATCGGCTTATACCTATACTGACGCCGGCGATCATTGACCTTAACCATTATTCACTTTCCGGAGTTGAAAGACGCTCCAACTCCATAAAAGCCCAAGATCATGAAAAAACTTTTTCTGTTACCTGCCCTTGTTTTCTGTGCGCTGATGTTTACCCCTGAAACCGGAGATGCCCAGGCTTACCTGCCGACCCGTTTATTCCGGCACGGCCAAGCCGACGCCTGGTTCGGGATCGGGGTTCTGCCGACATACCTGAAAGATCAAACCCGCATGAGCTTCCTCCCGGTCAGCGCCGGCGCGGATTGGATGGCCGGTAATCTTTGGAGTCTGGGTTTCAGCGTCGGGTATTCCAATTACCAGATGAATAAGCCCCCGCTGCCGAATGAAAATGCAAGGCGTTACCGCAACACGTCTATTTTGGGAATGGCCCGGGTGGCCGCCCATTTCACCAAAACGGATAATCTGGATTTTTACGGCGGGTTCCAACTGGGAGCCCAGGCCACGATGATCCATTCCCTGAGCGGTGAATTCGGCGCCTACGAAGACCTGCACGGCATTCGCCCCGGCAAGGTCAGGCTGCAATACGGCGCTTTCCTCGGGTTCAAATTCGCCGTCAGCCACAAAACCTCCATTTTCGGGGAGCTGGGCACCGGCGTTTCCCTTGCCCAGGTCGGTGCGGCCATTCGGATCAGGTAATTCAGTTTTTGTTAATTTCTTCTCGGGATCAATGTAGTCGGATACACCACCAGGCTTTCATTGCCGTCTTTTCCGACCGAAGCCACCCCGAACAGGTAATTGTCGATGATGATGTTTTCCAGCGTCACATCGGTGGTTCCGGCCGGAATGAAGCGCGAATACTGCCATTGGGGCGCCGTGGTATCGCGCCAGTAGACCCTGTATCCGGCGAGGTTGGGATCGTCCTGAGCATCCCACCGCAGGCGGGTGGAAGGCTGGACCGCTCCCCCGATCTGCACATTGGCGGGTTGAGGCGGCGCAGCGGCGATGCCGGCCAGCACGATGGCATTGGCTCCGGTGAGTTTGGCGGCATAATCAAAGTTGACGCCTT
>WBZL01000403.1_pt1 | contig 24810 bp, 26 predicted proteins | sample 5204291 | NCBI WGS metagenome assembly WBZL01 (sample SAMN12344345, study PRJNA552823) | activated sludge metagenome | biome: Activated sludge suspended growth; feature: Nitrification reactor; material: Wastewater; isolation source: activated sludge from nitrification reactor of wastewater...
GAACTCATCCTGACCCTGCTTGCCGCCTACCTGATGGGCTCGGTGTCCTTCGCCATCCTGGTCGCGAGGGCCTACGGCCTGCCCGACCCTCGTAGCCACGGTTCCGGGAATCCCGGCGCCACCAACATGCTGCGCACCGGCAGGAAATCCGCCGCCGCCCTCACCCTGATCGGCGACGCCATCAAGGGCTTTGCGGCGGTGATCCTGGCCCAGTGGGCGACCACCACCTACGGCCTGCCGTTGTACGCGCCCTATCTCGCCGCCCTGGCGGCGTTCCTGGGCCACCTGTTCCCGGTATTCTTCGGCTTCAAGGGCGGCAAGGGCGTGGCCACAGCCCTGGGCGTGCTGTTGGCCCTGGACCTCCGCCTGGGTGGTCTGGCGGTGCTCACCTGGATCGTCGTGTTCGCCATCACCCGCGTCTCTTCCCTGTCCGCCCTGGTGGCGGCTACCCTGGCGCCGGTCTATGGTTACTACTTGCTGGGGCAGGGACCGGAGACGAAACTCCCGGTCGGCATCCTGGCCGTCCTGTCCCTGCTGGTGCTGGCGCGTCATCACAGCAACATCCGCAAGCTATTGTCCGGCGAAGAGAGCGCCTTCAAGAAACGCTGAATGTTCGAAAAAACCATCGACTACGCCCGCGAAAGCCTGATCGCCGCCTCCGAGGCGGCGGTGGACCGGGCCGGCGACCGCCTGGGCCAGGTGGTGGACAACGCCAGCCAGGCCATCGACGAGAAACTGGACAAGATTTCCCAGGAACTCCACAGCCAGCGCAGCATGACCAAGGACGACGTGCGCGATATGGTGGACTACGCCGCCGAGCGCCTGACCGTGGTGCTGGACGAGCGCATCGCCGTCATGCGCCTGGAAATCACCGGGCTGGTGGAGGAAAAGACCGAATACTTCAAGGCCGAAATCGACGCCTTCTTCATCAAGCGTCAACAGGACCTGGCCCGGGAACGGCGCCGGCTGCTGCTCAACATCGTCCTGGCCACCTGCGCCGCCCTGGGCGTGGGGGCCGTCTCCCTGTTCTACAAGGGCATGCGGGAATGGGATCTGCTCACCGTGTTCCGGGTGGTGCTGGCGTCCCTGGCCGGCGGCTATGCCGTCTGGCTGGTGCTTTCCCTGCTGCGGGGATGGCTGCGCATGACCGAGCACAGGAAGGACATGGTGTTCCTGGCGGCCCGCTACTGGGGCTGGCTGCGCCCCGCCAGCATCTTCTCTTCCCTGGTGGTGCTGGCCATCCTGGCCATCCTGTCCCTGGCGCTGATGTTCCCCAACGAGGCGCTGGAGCTCATCGGCCAGCCCATCCTCAAGCCGGCGGGCTGACCCCGGACCGGCCGGGATCGGCCCGCTCAAGTTCAGCCAACTCCCACCTGGGCCGGATACCGAAACGGCCGTCCGCGGCTGGCAGCCCCTGGCCGAGTCGCATGCCACCGGCGAAGGCGATCATGGCGCCATTGTCCGTGCACAGGTCCAGGGGCGGATAGAACACGAGGCAATGCCGTTGTGCCATCTCGACATCGAGGCGGGCGCGCAAGGCCCGGTTGGCGCCGACCCCGCCCGCCACCACCAGCCGCTTCAATCCCGTCTGTTTCAGCGCGGCCAGGCATTTGCCGGCCAGTACATCCACCACGGCGGCCTGGAACCCGGCGGCGATATCGGCCTTGTTCTCAAGTCCTTCCTTCTTCACCAGGGTCAGCACGGCGGTCTTCAGGCCGGAGAAGCTGAATTCCAGATCGCCGGAATTCAACATGGGGCGGGGCAGCTTGAAACGATAGGGATGCCCGCCATCGGCCAGCTTCGACAAGGCCGGTCCGCCGGGATAGCCCAGGCCCAGCAGTTGGGCGGTCTTGTCGAAGGCCTCGCCGGCGGCATCGTCCACGGTTTCGCCCAGCAGTTCATAGCGGCCGACCCCGTCCACCCGCATGAGCTGGGTATGGCCGCCAGACACCAGCAGGGCGATGAAGGGAAATTCCGGACGGGGATCGGCCAGCAGGGGAGAAAGCAGATGGCCCTCCAGGTGATGGATGCCCAGGGCGGGAATGCCCAGGGCCGCCGCCAGGGCGTTGGCGAAACCGGCGCCCACCAGCAGGGCGCCGGCCAGTCCCGGCCCCCGGGTGTAGGCGATGGCGTCCAGGTCGGCCAGGCCCAACCCCGCCTGCTTCAGGACCGCCCGGGTCAGGGGGATCACCCGGCGGATGTGATCCCGGGACGCCAGTTCCGGCACCACCCCGCCGTATTCGGCGTGCATGGCCACCTGGGAATGGACCCCGTGGGCCAGCAGGCCGGCCTCGGTATCGAACACGGCCAGGCCGGTTTCATCGCAGGAGGATTCAACGCCAAGGATTCTCATGGGCTTGCGATGGGCCTGTCCGGGCAGGCTTTCGGATAAAGGATGAATTGTATTGATACGCGGACCGGTCCCGGTATAGAATCCGCCACCTTTTTTCAGTCCCACCCACTTTCACAGGTAGCAGGAACGAGACATGCCCAGCGTTCGAGTCAAGGAAAACGAGCCGTTTGAAGTCGCCATGCGTCGCTTCAAGCGCACCATCGAGAAAACCGGTCTGTTGACCGAACTGCGTGCTCGCGAGTTCTACGAGAAGCCCACCCAGGAACGCAAGCGCAAGCTGGCCGCCGCCGTGAAGCGCCATCACAAGCGCCTGCGCAGCCAGACCCTGCCGCCCAAGATGTACTGATCGGCGCTTTTGCCGGTTATGCCACGGGCCTGTTCGACAGGCCCGTTTGCATTTCAGCCGCTCATTCAGCCTCCCAACCCTTTTCCGGAATAGTCATGACGCTCAAGGAACGCATCACCGAGGACATGAAGGCCGCCATGCGCGCCAGGGACGGCGCCCGCCTGTCCGCCATCCGCCTGCTGCTGGCCGCCATGAAGCAGAAGGAAGTGGACGAGCGCATCGAACTGGACGACGCGGCCGTCACCGCCATCATCGAAAAGCTGCTCAAGCAACGCAAGGATTCCGCCTCCCAGTACGAGGCCGCCAACCGGATCGACCTGGCCGACCAGGAAAAATTCGAGATCGGCGTGCTCATGGCCTACATGCCCCAGCCCTTCTCCGCCGAGGAAGTGGCCGCCCTGGTCAAGCAGGCCGTGGCCGAGACCGGCGCCGCCGGGGCCAAGGACATGGGCAAGGTCATGGCCTGGCTGAAGCCGAAACTGGCCGGCCGGGCCGACATGACCAGCGTCTCGGGCCTGGTCAAGGCCGCGCTCAACTGATCGCGGACTAGAATCCTGGGCATGATCCCCCAGGATTTCATCCAGCAGCTCCTCGACCGTACCGACATCGTCGCGGTCGTCGAACGCTACGTTCCCCTGAAGAAGGCCGGCGCCAACTACCAGTCGCGCTGCCCGTTCCACAGCGAAAAAACCCCCTCCTTTTCGGTCAGCCCCACCAAGCAGTTCTATCACTGCTTCGGCTGCGGCGCCCACGGCACGGCCATCACCTTCCTGATGGAACACGCCGGCTACAGCTTCGTCGAGGCGGTGAAGGAACTGGCCGGCCAGGTGGGACTCCCGATCCCCGACGACGGCGCGCAACGGGCCCCCGAGGAGGAAACCCGGCGCGACAAGCTGTACGAGCGCATGGAAGTGGCCGGACGCCACTACCGCCAGGCCCTGAAAACCGCCGAGCCCGCCATCGCCTACCTGAAAAAACGTGGTGTCACCGGCGAGACCGCCGCCCGCTTTGCCCTGGGCTATGCCGCCGATGACTGGCAACCACTTGCCGCCGCCTTCGCCGACTACCAGGACCCCTTGCTGGTGGAGGCCGGCCTGGTCATCGCCAACGAGGGCAAGCGCTACGACCGTTTCCGCGACCGCGTCATGTTTCCCATCCGCAACGAGCGGGGCCGGATCATCGCCTTCGGCGGTCGGGTCATGGCATCGGGCGAGCCGAAATACCTCAACTCGCCGGAGACCCCCCTGTTCCACAAGGGGCGCGAGCTCTACGGCCTGCACGAGCATCGCCGCGCCATCCAGGGCGAGAACCGGGTGCTGGTGGTGGAGGGTTACATGGACGTGGTGATGCTGGACCAGCAAGGTGTCCAGAACGCCGTCGCCACATTGGGCACCGCCATCACGCCGGACCACGTCACCCGGCTGCTGCGCCTGGCCGACGAGGTGATCTTCGCCTTCGACGGCGACAACGCCGGCCGCAAGGCGGCCTGGCGCGCCCTGGAGAACAGCCTGCCCCAGGCCCGGGACGGCAAGCTGCTCTCCTTCCTGTTCCTGCCCGAAGGGGAGGACCCGGACAGTTTCGTCCAGGCTCAGGGCTCGGAGGCCTTCCGCAAGCTGTGCGATAAAGCCACACCCTTGTCGGACTTCCTGTTCGCGGAACTCTCCTCCCAGACCGACCTGTCCTCCCAGGAAGGCAAGGTGCGCCTGGCCACGCTGGCGAAGCCCTACCTCGCAAAACTGTCCCAGGCGCCCATGCTGGCGGGGGCCCTGCACCAGCGCCTGGGCGCCCTCACCGGACTGGAAGCGCCCCGATCCGCCCGCGACAGCAGGCAGCACACATCGAATTACCCATCGGACAAGCAAGCCAATTTCCAGGCGCGCCGACCTCAGGGAAGAAGCGCGGTCCAGCCCTCGGCCTGGCGCATCGTCCTGCAAGCCGTGCTGCACGACCCCGCCCGGGCGGGCACGCTGCCCGAACTGCCCGAAAGCGCCCAGCCCGAGGCGCAAACCCTGCACGCCCTGGTGAGCCTGGCCCGGGAGCATCCGGAAATGCGGGCGCGGGATATCGTCGAGCATTTTCGCGGTCGCCCCGAACAGGCCGTGCTGGAACCCGCCGCCGCCGAATTGCTGAAACTGGGGGATGACTACGATGTGGAAGCGGATTTCCAGGGCGCACTGGGAGCCCTCCTCGTCCAGGCCGGTCGCGCGGCCGTCAAGACCCTGTCCGACCGCCGCCCCAGCGAACTGACCCCGGAAGAAAAAGCCCGCCTGCTCGCCTCCCTGAAAACCCGGAAACCTAGTTAGGCCGGACCGGTCGAAGCAAGCAGACTTGCGCTTGGGGAAAGTAGGCAAGTTCATGTATAATATTGCGTTTTTCCGCAGTTATCTCACGGGGATATTCCAGTAATGGCGACCAAGACTCCACGGCAGACCGCCCCCGCCGAAAAGGAAGCGATCAAGTCTCCCGGCAGGCCGGCAGGCAAGAAAAAAGACGCGGCCACCAAGGCGGCGCTGCTCGCCCAGGCGGTCAATCAGCAGGACAGCAAGGCCGATGTGGAGGCCCGTCGCACCCGCCTGAAAAACCTGATCATGCTCGGCAAGGAGCGGGGTTACCTGACCTATGCCGAGGTGAACGACCATCTCCCGGACGAGATGCTGGACGCCGAGCAGATCGAAAGCGTCATCAGCATGATCAACGACATGGGCATCCAGGTCTTCGACCAGGCGCCCGCCGCCGAAGAACTGCTCATGTCCGAGACCCCCGCTCCGGTGGCCGACGAGGACGCCGCCGAGGAAGCCGAGGCCGCCCTGTCCAGCGTGGATGCCGAATTCGGCCGCACCACCGACCCGGTGCGCATGTACATGCGCGAAATGGGCACCAAGGACCTGCTCACCCGCGAGGGCGAGATCGAGATCGCCAAGCGCATCGAGGAAGGCCTGAAGCACATGGTGCAGGCCATCTCCGCCTGCCCCCTCACCATCGTCCAGATCCTGGAACTGGTGGACAAGGTCGAGAAGGACGAACTCAAGATCGACGATCTGGTGGACGGCCTCATGGACAGTTCCGGCGAGGACATCGTCGTCGAGACCGCCACCGAGGAAGTGGAAGCCGCCGAGGAGGAGGAAGGTGACGACGAGGCCGCCAGCGCCGCCATCACCGCGGCCAATCTGGCCCAGCTCAGGATCGACGCGCTGGAGCGCTTCGCCGCCATCCGCAAGTGCCATGACAAGATGAAGCCCGCCCTGACGCGGCACGGCTTCGCCAGCAAGCAGTATCAGAAGCTGCTGGACGATGTCTCCGCCATGCTGCTGGGCATCCGCTTCACCGCCCGCCAGGTGGATGCCCTGTGCGAAACCGTGCGCTCCATCGTCGAGGAAGTGCGCAGCCACGAGCGCGCCATCATGGACATGGCCGTGAACAAGTCCGGCATGCCGCGCGCCCATTTCATCAAGACCTTCCCCGGCCTGGAAGGCAACCCGGAATGGCTCGCCCAGGAACTGGCCGCCAAGGCCGCCTATGCCGAGCCGCTGGCGCGCCACCAGTACACCATCATGGAGCGCCAGAGCAAGCTCAAGGCCCTGCAGGAGAAGGCCGGCATCCCGGTGAAGGAGCTCAAGGACATCAACAAGAAGATGTCCACCGGCGAAGCCAAGGCGCGTCGCGCCAAGCGGGAAATGATCGAGGCCAACCTGCGCCTGGTGATCTCCATCGCCAAGAAGTACACCAACCGGGGCCTGCAATTCCTGGACCTGATCCAGGAAGGCAACATCGGCCTGATGAAGGCGGTGGACAAGTTCGAATACCGCCGCGGCTACAAGTTCTCGACCTACGCCACCTGGTGGATCCGCCAGGCCATCACCCGCTCCATCGCCGACCAGGCCCGCACCATCCGCATCCCGGTGCACATGATCGAGACCATCAACAAGATGAACCGGATCAGCCGCCAGATCCTGCAGGAAACCGGCCTGGAGCCCGATCCCGCCACCCTGGCGGAAAAGATGGAAATGCCCGAGGACAAGATCCGCAAGATCATGAAGATCTCCAAGGAGCCCATCTCCATGGAGACTCCCATCGGCGACGACGAGGACTCCCACCTGGGCGACTTCATCGAGGACCAGTCCACCCTGTCCCCGGCCGAATCCGCCCTGTATTCCAGCCTGCAGCTGGTCACCCAGGAGATCCTCGACAGCCTGACGCCGCGCGAGGCCAAGGTGCTGCGCATGCGCTTCGGCATCGAGATGAACACCGACCACACCCTGGAGGAAGTCGGCAAGCAGTTCGACGTCACCCGGGAACGCATCCGCCAGATCGAGGCCAAGGCACTGCGCAAGCTGCGCCACCCGTCCCGTTCCGAGCGGCTGCGCAGCTTCCTGGACTAAGATGCCTTTACCCGGGGAGGCGAGCCCGCCCCGTCGGGCCTGTAGCTCAGCTGGTTAGAGCAGAGGACTCATAATCCTTTGGTCCAGGGTTCAAGTCCCTGCGGGCCCACCAACAACACTCGGAAAGCCATGCCGAAGACGCCGAAACCGCCAGCCACCAACCAGGAACTCTTCCCCGGCGAAGCCGAGCCCAAGGATTTCGAAAGCGCGATCCAGGAACTGGAGAAGCTGGTGGTGGAGATGGAGGAAGGCCGGCTTTCCCTGGAGGACTCCCTGGCCGCCTACAAGCGCGGTGTGTCGCTTTCCGCCTATTGCCAGCGCAGCCTGGATAACGCCGAAACACAGATCAAGGCGCTGGAAAATGGCGTGCTCAAGGACTTCAAGCCTCAGGGACGCAATGGCGATGCCTGATTTCGCCGCCTGGTCCCGCGCCATCCAGGCGCGCATGGAAACCGCCCTGGATCGGGTATTGCCCGCGGAATCCCTGGCTCCCGCCCGACTCCACGCCGCCATGCGCTATGTGGTCCTGGGGGGTGGCAAGCGGGTGCGGCCCATGCTGGCCTTCGCCGCCGGCGAGGCGGTGGGCGCCGACCCCGAATTGGTCGAACGGGCCGCCTGCGCGGTGGAACTGATCCACGTTTACTCCCTGACCCACGACGACCTGCCCTGCATGGACGACGACGACCTGCGCCGGGGCAAGCCCACCTGCCACGTCCAGTTCGACGAGGCCACCGCCCTGCTGGTGGGCGATGCCCTGCAAAGCCTGGCCTTCGAGGCTCTCGCGACCCCGCGGGCCGGCCTGGATGGGGCGGTACAGGTGGAGATGCTGGGCCTGCTGGCCCGGGCCTCCGGTTCGCGGGGCATGGCCGGCGGCCAGGCGGTGGATCTCTACAGCACCGGCAAGAGCCTGGACCTGGCCGAACTGGAATTCATGCACATCCACAAGACCGGCGCCCTGATCCAGGCCGCCGTGCTGCTGGGCGGCCTTTCGCTCGGCGGCCTGAGCGCGACGGCACGCTCAGGCCTGGAGCATTACGCCCGCTGTATCGGCCTGGCCTTCCAGGTCATGGACGACGTGCTGGACGCGGAAACCGATAGCGCCACCCTGGGCAAGACCGCCGGCAAGGATGCCGCCCAGGGCAAGGCCACCTACCTCACCCTGATGTCGGCCGGGGAGGCCCGCGATTACGCGGCGGACCTGATCGCCGACGCCGAACGGGCCATTTCCTCCTTCGGCCCGGCGAGCCGCCGCCTGGCCGAAATCGCCCGCTTCATACTCGAGCGCCGGTACTGACAAGAAATCCCGCCATGAGCCTTCTGGAAACCGTCAACACCCCCGCCGACCTCAAGTCCCTCGCCCGGGCCGACCTGAAAACCCTGGCCGAGGAACTGCGCGCCTTCATCATCGACAGTGTCTCCCGCACCGGTGGCCATCTGGCTTCCAATCTGGGCGTGGTGGAGCTCACCGTGGCCCTGCACCACGTGTTCGACACGCCGGAGGACCGCATCGTCTGGGACGTGGGCCATCAGACCTACGTGCACAAGGTACTCACCGGCCGGCGCGAGCGCATGCCCGGCCTGCGACAGACCGACGGCCTGTCGGGCTTTCCCAAGCGCGAGGAAAGCCCCTACGACGCCTTTGTCGCCGGCCATTCCAGCACTTCCATCTCCGCCGCCCTGGGCATGGCCGTCGCCGCCAAGCTCAAGGGCGAGGAGCGCCGCGTGGTCGCCGTGATCGGCGATGGCGCGATGACCGCCGGCATGGCCTTCGAGGCCCTCAACAACGCTGGCGCCATGGACGCCAACCTGCTGGTGATCCTCAACGACAACGACATGTCCATCAGCGCCAACGTGGGGGCCCTGAACGCCTATCTCACCCGGCTGATGTCCGGCCGCCTGTACAACAACCTGCGCAGCACCGGCGAGCGCCTGCTTTCCACCCTGCCGCCCATCCACCAACTGGCCCGGCGCGCCGAGGAACATCTCAAGGGCATGGTCACCCCCAGCACCCTGTTCGAGGAATTCGGGTTCAACTACCTGGGCCCCATCGACGGCCACGACCTGGACACCCTCATCCCCACCCTGGCCAACATCCGTCAGCTCCGGGGGCCCCAGTTCCTGCACGTCATCACCCAGAAGGGCCGGGGCTACAACCCCGCCGAGGCCAATCCCTGCCTGTATCACGGCGTCGGCAAGTTCAAGATCGAGGTGGGCGTGGAAGCCAAGGCGGGCAACAAGCCCACCTATACCGAGGTGTTCGGCCAGTGGCTGTCCGACATGGCGGCGGCCGACGACCGGCTGGTGGGCGTCACCCCGGCCATGTGCGAGGGTTCGGGCCTGAACGATTTCGCCAGGCGCTTCCCCGAGCGCTACTTCGACGTGGGCATCGCCGAGCAGCACGCCCTCACCTTCGCCGCCGGCCTGGCCTGCGAAGGCCGCAAACCCGTGGTGGCCATCTATTCCACCTTCCTGCAACGGGCCTATGACCAGCTGATCCACGACATCGCCCTGCAGGATCTGCCGGTCATGCTGGCCATCGACCGGGCCGGCCTGGTGGGCGCCGACGGCCCCACCCACGCCGGCGCCTTCGACCTCTCGTTCCTGCGCTGCATTCCCAACATGCTGATCGCCGCGCCTTCCGACGAGGACGAGTGCCGCAAGATGCTCACCACCGCCTTCCGCCATGACGGGCCCAGCGCCGTGCGCTACCCGCGCGGCACGGGACCTGGCGCGATCATCGACACGGGCCTGGAAACTCTCGCCGTCGGCAAGGGCGTGATCCGCCGCGATGGCCGGAGCACCGCCATTCTGGCGTTCGGCAGCATGGTGACGCCGGCCCTGATCGCGGCTGAACAACTGGACGCCACGGTGGCCGACATGCGCTTCGTCAAGCCCCTGGACCTGGATCTCGTCCGCCAGCTTGCCGAGACCCACGATCGACTGGTCACGGTGGAGGAAAACGTGGTCATGGGCGGCGCCGGCGCCGCCGTGGCCGAAGCCCTGGCCGGCATGGGGCTGAACAAGGCCATCCTGCATCTGGGCCTGCCCGACCGTTTCGTGGAACATGGGGATCCCGGGGTATTGCTGCGGCGTTGCGGTCTCGACGCCGCCGGCATCGAATCCGCGATCGGCGAATTTGCCCGGCATCCCCCCCGACAGGAATAAGGCAAGCCTCTTACCCGATCTATTTACTCAAGTATTACGGCGGTTTATACTTTGTCTAACGCCATTTAGGAATTCGCCATGAGCACCTGCGAAGCGGTCTGCGACACCGCCAACCCCTGCCCCGCCCAACCCATCGCGGACGTCCAGAACTATCCGGACTCCCGCCAGATCGCCATCGACAAGGTGGGTATCAGGGCCATCCGCCACCCCATCAAGGTGATGGACAAGAACAGCGGCGTGCAGCACACCATCGCCACCTTCGGCATGTACGTCTACCTGCCCCACCACTTCAAGGGGACCCACATGTCCCGCTTCATCGAGATCCTCAACGGCAACGAGCGGGAGTTCTCGGTGGAATCCTTCGAGCACGTGCTGCGCCTGATGGTGAAGAAGCTGGAAGCCGAGTCCGGCCACATCGAGATGAACTTCCCCTACTTCGTCAACAAGAAGGCGCCGGTGTCCGGGGTGGAAAGCCTGATGGACTACGACGTCACCTTCATCGGCGAAATCAAGGACGGCCAGTACCTGCAAACCATGAAGGTGCTGGTGCCCTGTACCAGCCTGTGCCCCTGCTCCAAGAAGATTTCCGAGTATGGCGCCCATAACCAGCGCTCCCACGTCACCATTACCGTGCGCACCAACGCCTTCGTCTGGATCGAGGACATCATCAGGATCGCCGAGGAGAACGCCTCCAGCCAGCTCTACGGCCTGCTCAAGCGCCCCGACGAGAAATACGTCACCGAAAAGGCCTACGAGAACCCCAAGTTCGTGGAAGACCTGGTGCGGGACGTGGCCGCGGCGCTGAACCGGGATGAACGCATCGATGCCTACGTCGTGGAAGCCGAGAACTTCGAAAGCATCCACAACCACAGCGCCTATGCGCTGATCGAGAGCGACAAGACTTCGCGGGCCTGAACACCGACCCGAAAGCACGCCTTCTCCGGGGTCGCATCCCCGCCGCGCGGGGCCCCTGCTCCGCCTTCCCCAGCCGGATTCCGGCTCGATCAACAAACCACTCGGTCCATGCGCGGATCGGTATTTGGGTGATATCGCGGGCATAATCCCGCGCAACACCACCCCTTTCTCACGCGCGCACCGTGAAACCCATCGCTATCTTCCGTCACGCTCCCGCCGAGGGCCCGGGTCATTTTTCCGATTTCATCGAAGGCGGGAACCTGCCCTGGCGGCTGATCGCCATCGACGCCGGCGATCCGGTCCCGGCCTCGCCGGAAGCCTTTTCCGGACTGGTTTTCATGGGCGGGCCCATGAGCGTGAATGACCATCTGCCCTGGATCCCTCCCGTGCTCGAATTGATCCGGCAAGCGGTGGCGGCGGACATTCCGGTTCTCGGGCACTGCCTGGGTGGCCAGTTGATCGCCAAGGCCCTGGGTGGAGAAGTCGGCCCCAACCCGATCAAGGAGATCGGCTGGGGCGAGGTCGCGGTGGTGGACAGTCCCCAGGCACGCCACTGGTTCGGCGACATCGGCACCTTCCAGGCATTCCACTGGCATGGCGAGACCTTTTCCATCCCCCCCGGCGCCACGCGCATCCTCGGCAACGCCCACTGCGCCAACCAGGCTTACGCCCTGGGCAAACACCTGGGCATGCAATGCCATGTGGAAATGACGGCGGCCATGATCCGGGAATGGTGCGTGGCGGGCGCCGGAGAAATCGCCGCCGCCGGCGGCCCGGCCGTGCAAACCCCCGAACAGATCCTGGCGCTCGGCCAGGCCCATCTGCCCGCCCTGCGACGTTGCGCCGAGCGCCTCTATGGCCGGTGGCTGGAAGGCCTGCATCGGTGAACGACTCCGTTATCACCCTGCCGCACCTGCGCACCCTGATCGGGCTGCGGGTGCGTTATCGGGGCGAGATCTGCGTGGTGGTGGAAATCCTGGAATCCCCGCCCGCCCTGGTCCTGGAACTCCTCGCGCCGGCGACGCTCATGGCCGACCAGCACGGGCATCCCTGGGAGTACGGCGTGGAAAATCGCGTGATCCGGATACTCAGCGATGATCGGACGGGATTGAACGATGATCTGCTGGAACTGGACATCCTCGATTGACGCCAGGCCGGTTGGCAAGCAGCATGCTTGCCAATCCATGGGCCAGGAGACCCGCGATGCCGGCAGATCCTCCGAACACGGGCTTGCGTGACCTTGATCACCTCCATTTTCCACCCCGCGCCTACTCCCGCGCCCATGTCTGACCTCCCGGCCTCACGCTCCCGGCCAATGGATCTCGTGTGAGAACCCCCTCCGCCCTGGTGCCGGTCGTCGCCGGTTTCGGCGTCATCCTCCTGTTGCTGCTGGCGGTCACGGCCATTGGCGTCACCCATATCCGCCATCTCAGCAACCAGCTCACCGCCATCGTTTCCGAGCGCAACCAGAAAGCCGAATTCGCCGCCACCATGCATGCGCTGCACCAGGCGCGCTACCAATCCCTCACCCTGGCATCCAGCCTCGACGACCCCTTCCTGCGGGATGAGGAAATGATGCGCTTCGCGAGCATGGCGGGGACCTTCATCCAGGTGCGCGATCGCTTCCTCGACCTGCCCCTGGATGCCGACGAGCTCGAGCTGTGGCACGAGATCCGCGGCGAGCTGCTCCGGGTGGAGGAACACGCCGGCCAGATATTCGATCTGCTGGGTCGTGACGCCGTCGACGCGGCGCGAGGCAAGATTCGCCACGAACTGCTTCCTCGCCAGAAACGCATGATGCAGGGGTGGAGCAGGTTGCTGGACATGCAGCGCGAAAAGAACCAGGCCGCCCAGCGGGATGCGCTGGCGGCGCGCGATCGCGCCCAGACCCTGGCCATGGCCCTGTCCGCCGCCGCCATGCTGGTCGGCGTCGGCATCGCGGTGTTCGTGGTGCGCCTCAGCCGGCGACTGGAAAAGGATCTGTTCGAGGAGAAGGAGCGCGCCCAGGTGACGCTCCAGGCCATCGCCGATGGCGTGGTCCGGTTCGACAAGGGGCTGGACACCGGCTACCTGAATCCGGCGGCGGAGCAACTGCTGGGATTGAGCGCGCGGGAAGCCATGGGCAGGCCCCTGGGCGACGTCCTGCGCCTGTTCGACCGCCAGACCCGGGGAGATCTCACCGCCGCCCTCACCGGGGATATCCGCAAAGGCGCGCCGCTCAATCTGCCCGGCAACGCCAGCCTATTGTCCGCCCAGGGCATGGAATTCGAGGTGGAGGGCCGCTGTTCGCCCATCCATGACCAGGAGGGGCGCATCACCGGGGGCGTGCTGGTGATCCGCGACGTGACCGAAGAGCGGGAACTGAATCGCAAGCTGAGCTGGCAGGCGGACCACGACAGCCTCACCGGCCTGCACAACCGCCGCGCCTTCGAGGAACGGGTCGCCCGCGCCCTGGGCGGCAAGCGCGCCGGGGATATGCCCATGTCCCTGCTGTTCATCGACCTGGATTACTTCAAGCAGGTCAACGACAGCGCCGGGCATGCCGCCGGCGACGAACTGTTGCGGCAATTGGCGGGACTGATGCTGTCCCGCATCCGCGACAGCGACCTCCTGGCCCGCCTGGGTGGCGACGAATTCGGCGTCATGCTCACGGCGTGCCCCCATGGCGTGGCGGAAAGGATCGCGCTGGCGATCCGGGACGGCATCGCCAACTGGCATTTCACCTGGGAGGACTGTGGCCACCGGGTGGGGGCGAGCATCGGCGTGGTCCATGTCCCGCCCACCTGGGCCAGCCTGGACGAATGCCTGGCGGCGGCGGATGCCGCGTGCTACAAGGCCAAGCAGAATGGCCGCAACACTATCGTGATCCATCAGGACCGCGCCGGAGACTGAGCATGGAGAGAATCACCGAACGTCTCAACACCCTGCTGGGCGGCCTGGACATGGCCGGTTCCTGGCTCGCGCCCCTGGCCCTGAGACTGCTGCTGGCCAAGGAATTCTGGGATGCCGGGGTGGGTAAATTTCATGGACAAAACTGGTTCGGCGACATCCAGGACCGGTTTCCCTTTCCGTTCAACCTGCTGCCCCCGGACCTGAGCTGGCAGATCGCCACCTGGTTCGAACTGATCGGCCCCATCGCCCTGGTCCTGGGCCTGGGCACGCGCTTCTTCTCGGTCTCCCTGTCCATCCTCACCCTGGTGGCCATCGCCGCCGTGCACGCCGGCCACGGCTATACCATCGCCGAGGGTGGCTGGAAGCTGCCCCTGATCTATCTGGTGATGTTCCTGCCCCTCATCCTGTCCGGCCCGGGCAAGCTCAGCCTGGACCACTGGTTGCGCGGCCACTATCTGAAGGCGGAACGGCGTCTGTGGTCATGAGGGTTCTGAGCGGCGATATCGGCGGCACCCATAGCCGCCTGGCCATCGCCCGGGTCGAAGGCCAGCGCGTCGAACTGGAACGGGTCGGCCGTTATCGCAATGCGGAACATCCCGGCCTGGAAGCCATCCTGGCGGCATTTCTGGACGGGGAAGACCGTTGCGACGCCTGCCGCCTGGCCGTCGCCGGTCCCACGGACGGGCGACGGGTCAGCTTCACCAACCTGGACTGGACGGTGGACGCCGAGGCCCTGGCGACCCGCTTCCGTTTTCCCTCGGCGCTGCTGATCAACGATTTCTCCGCCGTGGGCTGGGGCCTGGACAGCCTGACGCCGGACCTGCTCGCGCCGCTCCAGAAAGGCGAGGCATACCCCGGGTCGCCCCGGGTCGCCCTGGGCGCCGGCACCGGGCTGGGTGTCAGCCTGTGCGTCCGGCACGGCGACCATTACCGACCGCTGGCCACGGAGGGCGGACACATCGGCTTCGCCCCCGTCAGCGCGGAACAGGATCGCCTGCTGGTGTTCCTGCGCGCCCGCCATGGCCGCGCCTCGGTGGAACGCATCCTGTCCGGACCGGGCCTGGTGGATCTCTATCGTTTCCGCCTGGCGGAGGCGGGCCTAGCCGACAGCCCTCTGCTGGCCGCCGCCCATCCGGCCGAGGCCATCAGCCAGGCCGGCCTGGCCGGCGCGGATGCCGCCGCCACGGCTTGCCTGCATCTGTTCGCGGCGATCTACGGCCAGACGGCGGGCGATCTGGCCCTGGCGGCGCGCGCGGCGGGCGGCATCTTCCTGGCGGGGGGCATCACGCCCAAGCTGCTGCCCCTGCTCGCAAGCGGCCTCTTCCTGGAAGGGTTCCGCGCCAAGGGCCGCTTCACCGACTGGATGCATACCGTGCCGGTACACGTCATCCTGGATCCGGACATCGGCCTCAAGGGCGCCGCCCTCGCCGGCCTGGACGCCGCTCAATCCCGCGACGGCTCCCGATAGATCGCCAGCCCTGCGATGCGCCGTTCGATTTCCGCCTCCATGCGCTGGTAGGCCGGCTGGCCGACCCCGCCGAAACGGCGCTGGAATTCGGCCTGGGCCATGAATTCCGGCAAGTCGCCGATGGCGGGAAAGAACCGGTCGGATTTGCCTATCCCGGCCAGGCGCGACTGGAGAGCCCCGGCCCAGGCCGGCGAGCGGGTGCACGCCTCGCCGAAGCGCGAACCGGCCCGATCCGCCGCCAGGTCGGTGAAGGAAAAGCCGCTGCCGCCCTGGGCATCCTTGAGTTCCTTGTACAAACCCGCCAGGTCGGAAAGGCCTTCGCCGCCGGTGGCGGCGAGCCAGGCGGAAAGGGCGAAGTGCTGGGCCAGATCCCCCCGGCCGCCAAGCCGCACCCCGGAGGTCCTGATCACCGGCGCGCCACCCCCCTCGCCCGGCAGGCGCCCGCCCATGACGGCTTCCGCCAGGGCCGCCAGGGCCGCCCGGTTTTCCGCCACCGGATCCCCGGCGCGCGAGCGGTCCTTCGCCAGGGCGAAGGCCTCGCCCACGAGGACGGCGAACTCCCGTCCTGCCACGGCATTCAGTCTTGCCCGGTAAGCCTCGCGCGCCGCGCCGTCCGCCCAGCCCCCGGCTTTCCCCGCCAGAACTCGCGCCATGGCGGCCTTGCGCCAGGTGAATCCGAGCACCAGGGTCTGCCCTGACAGGCGGGCGGAGCCCAGCAACTCCCGGGCGGCGGCCAGTTCCGCGGAGAACGGCGATCGTCCGAGCACCCAGGCCAGGACGTCGTCCGCCAGGAAATCCGGCAGGCTCAGGCGGCCGATGCGCAAGCCGGCGGGCGCCAGCAAGGCGCCGGCGGGCACCAGGTCCAGGCGCAGGTTGAGCCAGCGGCCCAAGGCGGCCAGCGGCAAGCTGGCTTCCATGCGCAAGCGGCCAGAGCCGATGCGCGCGCTGGCGCTGCCCCGGGCCAGACGGGCGGCGAGCGCGTTCACCCCGCGATCCAGGTCGGCCTCCGCGAGCGCGACCTGCCGGGCCTCGCCTTCCCGCAGGCGATGCAGCCCCAGGGCATCGACGAGGGCCTTGCCCCGGTCCAGGTCGGCCATGCCGAGCCGGACGGGTCGTTTCAGGGCGGGTCCGGGGTCGGTCGCCAGGTAAAACAGCGCCGCCAGGGCCAGGCACAGGCCCAGCAGCCAGCGCATCAGTCCTCGCTCCTGTAATCCCGGAATTTCTCCAGCACCTCGGCCATTTCCGCGTCGCTCAGCAGCACCGGTTCGCCCGCCTGGAGACAGCACAGGTATTGGCCGCACAGGGCCTCCACCTCCACGGCCAGGGCCAGGGCGCCGGCCAGGTCGCGCCCCCAGGCCACCAGGCCGTGATTGGCCATCAGGCAGGCGCGGCGATCCCGCAACGCTTCCAGGATCGCGTCCGACAGGGCCTGGGTGCCGAAGGTGGCGTAGCGGGCGCAGCGGATGTCGACGCCGCCGGCCATGGCCACCATGTAGTGGAAGGCGGGAATGTCCCGGCGCAGGCAGGCCAGGGCCACGGCGAAAGGGGAATGGGCGTGGACGATGGCGCCGGCCTCGGGAAAGGCGGCGTAGATGTCCCGGTGGAAGCGCCATTCGCTGGAGGGCTTCAGGCCTTCCGGCGCCCGGCCTTCCATGTCCACCGGCGCCATGTCGACGGCGGCCAGTTCCGTCATGTCCCGTCCGGAGGGCGTGATCAGGAAGCCTTCGAGTGAGCGGGCGCTCACATTGCCGGAGGTGCCCCGGTTCAGGCCCAGGCTCACGCTACGCCGGGCGCATTCCGCGACAAGGGCGGGGAGTTCGGAGGGATTCGGCATCGCGTTCATGTTCGCTCCGGGAAAAGTTCGGCCAGGGCGGCCCGGTCGGCGGCGCACACGCCCCGCTCGGTGATCAGGCCGCTTACCAGGCGGGCCGGGGTGACGTCGAAAGCGGGATTGGCGCAGGCGCTGCCTTGCGGAACGAGGCGAACGCTCACCAGACTGCCATCCTCGGCCAGGCCCTGAATGCGGGCCACCTCGCCGGCATCGCGCTCCTCGATGGGAATGTCGCGCCCCTCGGCCAGGCGGAAATCGATGCTGGGGCCGGGCGCCGCCACGTAGAACGGCACGCCGCAGTCGTTGGCGGCCAGGGCCTTGAGATAGGTGCCGATCTTGTTGGCCACGTCGCCGTTGGCCGCCACCCGGTCGGTGCCGACGATGCACAGGTCCACCCGGCCGTGCTGCATCAGGTGGCCGCCGGCGTTGTCGGCGATGACGGTGTGGGGAATGCCGGCCTGGGCCAGCTCCCAGGCGGTCAGGCTGGCGCCCTGGTTGCGCGGCCGGGTCTCGTCCACCCAGACATGGACCGGCACGCCGGCCTCATGGGCGGCGAAGACGGGTGCCAGGGCGGTGCCCCAGTCCACGGTGGCGAGCCAGCCGGCGTTACAGTGGGTAAGGATGTTCACCGGCCGGCTCCGCGCTGCCTTTTTCCAGGCGGCCCGGATCAGATCCAGGCCATGGCGGCCGATGGCCCGGTTCTGTTCGACGTCTTCCTCGCACAGGGTTGCGGCCTCCGCCCAGGCTGCGGGTGAGCGCTCGCTCACGGGCAGGGGCAACAGGCGCCAGAGCATGCGTTCCACGCCCCAGCCCAGGTTGACGGCCGTGGGGCGGGTGGCGACAAGCCCCTCGCCCGCCTGCGCCATCCCCGCGTCCGAGGCGTCCCGGTCCGCCGCCAGGGCCATGCCGTAAGCCGCCGTGGCGCCGATCAGGGGCGCGCCGCGCACGCGCATGACGGCGATGGCTTCCATCGCGTCCTCCGGCGTGGCGAGCCGGCGCAGGATGAAGGCGTGGGGCAGGCGGGTCTGATCGATGATCTCGACCCAGGTTTTGCCACCTTCGACGACAGGCCGGATGGTGCGGGTGGGTGTGCCTTGAACGAGCATGGGATGGGGTTCCTGATCACTTGGATTCGGCCGGATTATCGGGCTTGCAATACAATCCGGCCATGCTCGCCCCATCACTGTTCACCCCCCCGCTCGCCGCCCTGAATGCCCTCCTGGCCACCCAGCCCTCGGCCAGGACGCGCCTGGCCGGCCACGCCGGCAAGGTGATCCGCCTGGCCTTGCCCGGCGCGGATCTGGATCTGGCCCTGGCGGAAGGCGGCGTCTTTACCGTGCCGGCGGGCGTGGACGCGGTGACGGAATATGACCACGAAACCCTGCCCGAACCCAACCTGATCCTCACGCCGGACCCCGCCGCCCTGCCCCTCTGGCTGGCCAGGGGCGAGATGAAGGACCTGTTCCGGATCCGGGGCGACGGCCTGCTGGCCGCCGACCTGTCCGGCGCCCTGGTGGATTTCGACTGGGTGCTGGCCCTGCGCCCCTGGCTCGGTGACATCGCCGCCAGCCGGGTAGACCGCTTCCTGCATGCCCTGGGCCCCTGGCGCGAGAAGGCCATGGAATCCGCCGGCCGCAACCTGGCGGAATATGCCGTGCAAGAGCAGGCCATGCTGGCCGATCCCCATGCCGTGCAAGGCTTCATCGCCGAGGTGGATGCCCTGCGGGAAGCCGCGGACCGACTCGAAGCCCGCCTGAGACTTCTCGAAGCCAAGCGCCAAGCCTGATGTACCTCCTCCGCCTCCTGCGCATCTGCCTCACCGCCGCCCGCTTCGGCCTGGACGAGTTCTTCCTTGGCCACGAGCGGGTCAGGCTGGTGCGCGTCACGGTGCGCGCCCTGTTCTTCTGGCGCGACCTGTCCCGGCCCCGGGGCGAGCGCCTGCGCCTGGCCCTGGAATCCCTGGGGCCCATCTTCGTCAAGTTCGGCCAGATGCTGTCCACCCGGCGCGACATGATCCCGCCGGACATCGCCGACGAACTGACCAAGCTCCAGGACCGGGTCCCCCCCATCCCCGGCGACCAGGCCCTGGCGGTGATCAAGCAGGCCTATGGGCGGGACGCGGCGGAGGTGTTCGCCGAGTTCGACAACACGCCGGTGGCCTCCGCCTCGGTGGCCCAGGTGCACAAGGCCCGCCTGACCAGCGGCGAGGCCGTGGCGGTGAAGGTGCTGCGCCCCGGCATCCAGACCGTCATCGGCCACGATGTCCAGCTGCTGCATGCCCTGGCCGGCCTCATCGAGCGCCTGTGGTGGGACGGCAAGCGCCTCAAGCCCCGGGAGGTGGTGGCGGAATTCGCCAAGCACCTGGACGATGAACTGGATCTGGTGCGGGAAGCCGCCAACTGTTCGCAACTCCGCCGCAACTTCGCCGATTCGACCTTGCTGGCGGTGCCGGAGGTGTTCTGGGACTACTGCACCCCGGAAGTCATGGTGATGACCTGGATGGACGGCCGTCCCATTTCCCAGCTGGAGGATTTGCGCCTGGCCGGGGTGGACGTTCCGCGCCTGGCCCGGGCCGGGGTGGAGATCTTCTTCACCCAGGTCTTCCGGGACGGCTTCTTCCACGCCGACATGCACCCGGGCAACGTGCTGGTCACCGACCAGGGCCAGTACATCGCCCTGGACTTCGGCATCATGGGCACCCTCAACGAGGGCGACAAGAACTACCTGGCCCGCAATTTCCTGGCCTTCTTCCAGCGCGACTACAAGCAGGTGGCCCAGGCCCACCTGGACGCGGGCTGGGTGCCGCCGGAAACCCGGGCCGACGAATTCGAGGCCGCCATCCGCGCCGTGTGCGAACCGGTGTTCGACCGGCCCCTGAAGGAAATCGCCTTCGGCAAGGTGCTGTTGCGCCTGTTCCAGACCTCCCGCCGCTTCGGCATGGAAATCCAGCCCCAGCTCGTCATGCTGCAGAAGACCCTGCTCAACATCGAGGGCCTGGGCCGGCAACTGGACCCGGAACTGGACCTCTGGTCCACCGCCAAGCCCTTCCTGGAGCGCTGGATGAGCGAGCAGCTCGGCTGGCGCGGCTGGTTGCGCACCTTCAAGGCGGAAACGCCCTACTGGGGCACCCTGCTGCCCCAGTTGCCGCGCCTGGCCCACCAGGCCCTGCGCGCCGACCGGCTGGAGAAACTGGAAGCCAGCCTGGCCGTCATGCTGGCCCAGCAGCAGGGCCGCAACCGCTGGCTGGGCGTCATCGCCGCGCTGCTGGCGGCGCTGGTGGTCGCGGGCCTGATCGGCCGCTGATCGGCCTTTCCCCGGCGGCCACCGCCCCCGGCTCCGGCCCATGACCGTGGACGCGGCGTTACCCCCTCGGGTCCGGCACGAACGGCCCCGGGAAGGGCCGGGGTTCCGGCCGGAACGGGCGCGGCGCCGGGATCACGCCTCGGGCCGCCAGGTTGTCGCGGCTGTCGTAGCGCAGGCTGACCACCTCGGCCGGCGCGCCACCCGCCCGCTCGAACCCGGTATGGCGGGTGGGCGCGTACTCCCGCTCGCCGTGGCCGGTACCCAGGCGTTCCGATTCGCGCGTGGCCTTGGCGGCGGGCGCGGCGGCCAGGCCGGCCGCATCGGCCGCCTCGGCGGAACGGGCCTCGTTGCCGGCGGAAGGCGCCGACTGGCTCAGGTAGGGCGCCGCCGGCTGCGGCCGCGCCTTCTCCCGGAACACCGCCGCGCCGATCACCCCCACGTTGTCCGGCCGGTCGGTGCGGGCGGCGTAGGAATCCGGCAGGGCGGTGAAATAGAACTGGGCGATCTCCTTCAGGCTCTTGCGCCAGCCGGCGATCTCGGCCCGCTCCCAGGGCTCCAGCACATAGCCGGACTGGTCGGGCGCCGCGGTCTCGCCGCTCACCGCGTTCACCCCGTCCACCGACAGCACCACCAGCACCCGCTGGCCGGTGCGATTCACAAGCCGCACCGCATAGCGCTCGCCGGGGTCGCCCGCTACCCAGTCCCGGCCCCGGTGGCGGTAGGCCTCCAGCGTCTGACCGGTGGCCCGGTCGACAATCTCCAGATCCAGCAGGCGGCCGGCCTGGACGGGCAGGCTGGCGGCGAGGAGGGCGAGGGCAAGCAATCGTTTCAGCATGATGAACTCCTTGATGTTGGGGGAAGGACATCCGCGTAAACGACGACACAGAGGGAATGGGGTTATCGTTTTTCTGGAAAGCGCTGGCATGCACAATCTGGACGGCATGTCCCTCCCACCCCAACCCGCCAACCTTGGGTGTGCCGCTCACCGGCCGCGCGAAGCGATGCTTCGTGAAACCCCGCCCAAGCTCCCGCAAGCGGGAAGGGGGAAGGCTCCTTCCCCGCAAGCGGGGGAGGGAGGGAGGGAGGGGGAGGAACCTGGTTTCCCTCGCGCAAGGCTGGGCAAACCCATGTCAAGTCATTCCGTGCTATTGTTTTCTTACCAAGTAAGAAAAGGACACCCCCATGCAAACTGTTACCGTCTCGGACAAAGGTCAGGTCGTCATTCCCATTGAAATCCGCCGCCGGCTGGGGATCACCCCCGGCTGCCAGCTGGATTTCAGCCTGGAAGGCCAGGTCATCCGCGCCGAAATCAAGCGGCAAGTCGCTCCCACCAAGATCGAGGATGGCTTCGGCATGTTGGTCTGCAAGCGGCCCGGGGAAAGGCGGCTGGCCGATTTCGATGTCGCCGCCGCCATGCGGGAGAGCGACGATGATCGCCCTTGACACCAACATCCTGGCCCGGTTCTACGTGGACGACCCGGCCGATCCGGAAGCCTCCCGGCAACGCCCCATCGCTCGCCGCATCGTGGCCGAATCTCCCCGGCTGTTCGTACCCCTGACTGTCATGCTGGAACTGGAATGGGTACTGCGGGCCTTCTATGGCTTCGCCGCCGAGGACTTCGTCCGGGTGGTCAAGCATCTGCTCGGCCTACCCAACGTCAGCGTCGAGGAATGGCCCCGTGTCGCCGACGCCCTGGCTTGGCACGCCGATGGCCTGGATTTTGCCGATGCACTGCACCTGCTGGCCAGCAGCCATTGCGAGACGTTTCTGAGCTTTGATGACCGGCGTTTTGCCCGACGCGCCAAGAGGCTGGGCGTGACGCCCATGGTGGTCGTACCGCCTGTATAGAACCCGGCCGCCACCCTCAGCGCATGGCCCGCAAATCGTCCGGCAATGCGTAGTCCGGATACCGCCCGCGCAATTCCTCCAGCGCTTTCCAGGCCTCCTCGCCCCGTCCCTCGCGCACCAGTTGACGGATTTTCTCGGCCCATTGCTCCGGGCTCTCGGCTGCCGGGCTGGCGGCCTTGAACTTGCTCAAGCCCTGGCTGAAGGCAGGCGCGCCTTCCCGGGCCGGTGTGGCCGCGGGAGCGGCGCGCTCCAGCCGATCGGCCTGCCGGGAAGCGGAGTTGGCGGTTACGGGTGCCGGCAAGGCGGGGCGGGCCGCTTCGAGTTGCGGCGCCGAGGCCGCCGGGGCCGGGAAGGGACGGGGTTCGGCGGCGTCCCGGGGTGGGGCCGGGGCCTCCAGACTGGCGGCCGGCGCCGGGGTGGGGGTGGACGCGGAACGGGCTTCCACGGGCTGGCCGATCCCACGCGCCGCCCTGGGCAGGCTGGCGACATCGGTCGCCTTGGCGGCGGGCGCGGCTTCCCCGGCAAGGTCGGCCGGGGTGCCTGGTGACACCACGGGTGCCGATTCCCTCGGTAGCGCCGGCCGGGGAGCCTCGCCCAGGGCCTCGGGCGCTTCCCGCTGGATCTGAAAAAGCAGGGTGATGCCCAGCACCAGCACGGCGGTGGTGGACAGGGGCAGGGCCCAGGCCAACCAGGCTGGGCGCCGGCGGGACGGGGGCGCCACGGCCCGGCGGGCGGCGGCCAGGATGGGGACGTCCAGGGCCGACGGCGGCTCGGGCTGGGGGGCCGCCCGATAGGCCTCGCCGATCCGGCGATCGCCTGGTTCCATGTCCTCGTTCCTATGGTCCCGCATGCCGTTCACCTCCATGCCCCGAGTCGCCGGCGCAGCCGGTCCAGGGCGTAGCGCAGGCGGCTCTTGGCGGTCTCCCGCCCCACCCCGGTGGCCTGGGCGATTTCCTCCAGGGTCATGTCCGTCTCCTCCGCCAGCAGGAAGGCTTCCCGCTGGGGCGCCGGCAACTCGGCCAGGGCGTCGAGTATGCGCCGGGCGGCCTCCCGTCGCTCCAGCAGGGCCGGGGGGGAATCCGCCTCCGGCGCCGGCATTCGTTCGGCGGGATCGTCTTCCGGGTCGTCGTACAGGTCGACGATGGCCCGGCCCCGGGCGCGGTAATGATCCATCAGGCGGTTGTGGGCGATGCGGAACAGCCAGGTGGAAAACCTGGCCGTGACCTCGTAGCCCGCCCGGGCGCCCACCACCCTCAACCACACGTCCTGGAACAGCTCGTCCGCCCGATCCGCCGCCTGGTGGGCCAGGTAGCGGTACAGGCGTCCGCGCCAGCGGCCGTAGAGCGCCTCGAAAGCCGCCGCGTCGCCGTCGCGGTAGGCCAGCATGAGGGCCTCGTCGGTACGGGGGTCGTCCATGGGTATACGAATAAACGCGGGGCGCGGGCTAACGGGGTTGGCGGATTCTAGCCGTTCGCGTCGGCGTCTTTGACCTATGCTCGCTCCCGGGGTCTCGCCCTGTCGTCCGGCATGGCGCGGTATGGCGCGATATGGCGTTATCCGCGTTGTTGGCCATACTGGAATCAGGCATCCGCATCGACCCGCGTGGATGGCAGGGAGACCATGGCGCTTCTCGAGATCATCGGCATCACCCGCCGCTTCGGCGACTTCGAGGCGGTGAAGAACGTCAGCTTCGCGGTGGAGAGCGGCGAGTTCTTCACCCTGCTGGGGCCGTCGGGTTGCGGCAAGACCACCATTCTGCGCATGGTCGCCGGCTTCGATCTCCCGGATGGGGGGCGGATCCTGCTGGATGGACGGGACCTGGCCGCCACGCCGGCGGAAAAGCGGCCCATCCATACCGTGTTCCAGAGTTACGCCCTGTTTCCCCATCTCACCGTGGGCCAGAACGTGGCCTTTCCCCTGCGCATGGCGAAGGTGGCGGAAGCGGAACTGAAGCGCCGAGTGGGCGAAACCCTGGAGCAGGTGCATCTGGCCGAGCTGGCCGAGCACTATCCCCACGAGATTTCCGGCGGCCAGAAACAGCGGGTTGCCCTGGCCCGGGGGCTGGTCAACAAACCGCGCCTGCTGCTGCTGGACGAGCCCCTGGGCGCCCTGGACCTGAAACTGCGCGAGGAGATGCAGCTGGAACTGATCAAGTTGCAGCGGGAGGTGGGCGTCACCTTCATGTTCGTCACCCATGCCCAGCCCGAGGCCCTGGCCCTGTCCCACCGCATCGCGGTCATGAACCAGGGGCGCATCGAGCAACTGGACGTGCCTTCGAAGATCTACGGCTTCCCGACCAACCGCTTCGT
>WBZL01001462.1_pt1 | contig 24807 bp, 16 predicted proteins | sample 5204291 | NCBI WGS metagenome assembly WBZL01 (sample SAMN12344345, study PRJNA552823) | activated sludge metagenome | biome: Activated sludge suspended growth; feature: Nitrification reactor; material: Wastewater; isolation source: activated sludge from nitrification reactor of wastewater...
GCGACCTGAACAAGGATGGCGACCCCATGCCCGACCCGTTTGACACCTTCCCGCAGGATGATGGCGAATGGTTTGACAGCGACGGGGACGGCCAGGGGGACAACAGCGACAGCGATGCCGACAACGACGGCGTAAACAACGGCAGCGACAACTGTCCGACGGTTGCCAACAGCAACCAGGCTGATTTTGACCACGACGACATGGGCAACGCTTGTGATGTGGATGATGACAACGACGGCGCTGCCGATACCGAGGACGCATTCCCACTGGACTCGTCCCGCTGGTCTGATATGGACAGTGACGGCGTGGCCGACGGGGGCAGCAGCGGGACGGAGGACAACTGCCCGTTTGTGCCAAACCCGGATCAGGCGGACAGCAACAACAATGGGGTGGGGGATGCGTGTGAGGCGGCGACGGCGGTCAACGAGCCGCCGGTTTTGGCGGCGATTGGGGAACAAACGGCCGTTGAGCAAACCCTTTTCACCCTTGATGCCCAGGCCAGCGACCCGGACGCGGGCGACACGTTGACCTTTTCGCTGCAAAACCAGCCGACGGGGGCGACGATGAGCAATAACGGCCGTTTTTCCTGGACACCCAGCGAAAGCCAGGGGCCAGGCAGCTACCAGTTCACCTTCCGCGTGTGCGACAATGGTTCCCCGGTGCTGTGCAATAGCGAACTAGTGACGTTTACAGTAGAAGAGGTTAATCAGCCTCCGCAGGCGATGGGGCAGCAGGTGGAAACGGCCGTTGACACCCCCCTCGACATCACCCTCAGCGGCAGCGACACCGACCTGCCCGCCAACACCCTCACCTTTGCCATTGTCACCCCGCCCACCCTCGGCAGCCTCAGCGGCACCCCGCCCGACGTGCGCTACACCCCCAACGCAGGCGTAACCGGCAGCGACAGCTTCACCTTTGTCGTCAACGATGGTGCCGACAACTCGGCAGAAGCGACGGTAGAGATCACCATCACAACTGAAACGACCAACGGATTATGTCAGGGTCACGTGCCAACCATCATTGGCACCGAGGGGGCGGACCGCATTAGAGGCACCAAGGGGGATGATGTCATCCTGGCTTTGGGTGGCGATGACGTGGTTTATGGCAGCGATGGCAACGACATTATCTGCGGTGGCGATGGCAACGACAAGCTCTATGGCGACAAAGGTGATGACATGCTAGTGGGCGGGGCTGGCAACGACAGGCTCGATGGCAAGGACGGCAATGATACCCTTTGGGGCGAAGCAGATAATGACACGCTATTTGGTGGCAAGGGCAATGATTTGCTGGATGGCGGTAGCGGTGATGACACCCTTGCTGGCGGAAACGACCATGACGTGCTGATAGCCTCCGATGGGAACGATAAGGTGAAAGGGGACAGTGGCAATGATACACTTTCTGGCGGGGCCGGTGATGACACGCTGGATGGAGGATCGGGCAATGATTCGCTGGATGGTGGCAGTGGCAATAATATCCTGAAAGGTGGGAACGGTGATGATGTGTTGACCGCCTATGAAGGGAACGACACACTGTATGGCAACAACGGCAAGGATACGCTCAACGGTGGCAGCGGCGATGATCTGCTCAAGGGAGGCAATGACAACGATTTGCTCATTGGCGGTTTAGGGGCCGATTTGCTTTATGGTGAGAGTGGATTTGACACCATCTACGCCGGAGAGGCTGCAAGCTGCGGTGGCGATGGGTTTGTGGATTTGGTGGATGGTGGCAACGGTCAGGATATAGGCATTGGGGTGTTGGCCGATCCCGACACCTTGATTAAACTTGAGCAGACTGATTGTTGATGCGATAGACATTCAGAAAAAGATTTGGACTTCACTTGTAGCCGAGGATTCTAGCGGATTAACAAATTAATCGGGCAAATGTCATTCTGAGTGAATTCTTCGAAGCGAGGAATCTTTCCCTTTCAAGAAGCGAAAGATTCCTCGGAGGACCTCGGAATGACATGAAAAGGTCTGCTGTTTTCTACCCGCTTATTTTGTAAACGCCCAACAATCCTCGGCTACTGCCTGCATATCTGACAATAAAAACACGAACAGAGAAGTGAACCATGGAAAAACCAACTGCCTATCTTCCGATAGATCGCCGTTTGGCGTTGGCTGAGGGGCGGGAATTGCCCGAATGGGCGGATGGCACGGTGCTGGTGGCCGACATTTCCGGCTTTACGCCGCTGACCGAGATGTTGGCACAGACGTTGGGGGACAAACGCGGGGCGGAGGCGTTGACCGATTATTTGAATGAGGTTTATGACGGGCTGATTGCCGAGCTGTATGGCTGGGGGGGAGTGGTGCTTGGGTTTAGCGGCGATGCCATTACCTGCTGGTTTGCTGGGGATGATGGGCTGCGGGCGGCAGCGGCGGCGTTGGCAATGCAAGGGGTGATGGGGCGGTTTGCCAACGTTGGCGAAGGGGTGGAACTGGCGATGAAGGCGGCACTGGTGCGGGGGCCGGTGCGGCGGTTTGTGGTGGGGGACGCAAGCTATTTGCTGCTGGATGTGATGGCGGGGCGGACGCTGGATCTGTTGTCGCAGGTGGAGCATATGGCGGTGAAGGGGGAGGTGGTGGTGGGGGAAAAAACGGCCGTTTCTCTCTCCCCCCATCTAACCATCAGCCAGTGGCGCGTTGACGAAGAATCGGGTGAGCGGGTGGCTGTTGTCACCGGGCTTGTCACCACGCCGCCGCTCTCGCCGTGGCCGACCGAAAAGGCATTGACAGAGGAACAGGTGCGTCCGTGGATATTAACGGCCGTTTACCCCCTGCTGCAAATGGGGCAAGGGGTGTTTTTGGCCGAACTGCGGCAAACGGCCGCTTTGTTCTTGCGTTTCGGCGGCATTGATTACGACCACGACGAAGCCGCGCCGCAAAAACTCGACAGCTTTATACGCCAGGTGGAAAAAATTTTGCAGCAGTATGGGGGCAGCCTGTTGCAGCTAACGCTAGGAGACAAGGGGAGCTATTTGTACGCCTCCTTTGGGGCGCCCATTGCCCACGAAGACGACGTGGCGCGGGCGGCTCTGGCGGCGTTGGCGTTGCAGACGTTGCCGCAAAAGCTGCCCTTTTTGCCACCGCTGCAAATTGGCCTGACGTATGGGCGTTCGCGGGTGGGGGCGTATGGCAGCCGCCAGCGGCGCACCTATGGGGTGCTGGGCGATGGGGTAAATTTGGCGGCGCGGCTGATGCAGGCGGCGCAGCCGGGGCAAATTTTAGCCAGTGAGGTGGCGTATGGGCAGGCAACGGCCGCTTTTGTGTGGGAGCAACTGCCTGCGATTCGGGTGAAGGGCAAGCGGGATTTGATTGCCGTGTACCAGTTGCTGCGGCAGCGGCAGCGGCAGGTGGGGCAAACGCTGGAGGCGCGGTTTACCCAGCCAATGGTGGGGCGGTCGCTGCTTTTAACGACGCTGCTGGGTAAGCTACGCGAGGTGGGGCGGGGGCAGTTGGTGCGGCTGGTGGGGGCGGCCGGGATGGGCAAGAGCCATGTGGCGGCGTATTTGCTGGGGCAGGCGCGGGTGATGGGGCTGGAGGTGGCGGTGGGGGTGTGCCAGAGTATGCAGCAAACGGCCGTTTATGCCCCCTGGCGGCAAATTTTTTACACCCTGTTTGGGCTGCAAGATGGCTCCGAGGCTGAACTGACGGCGACCGTGACGGCTTTTGTGACGAAGGCGCATCCCGAATGGTTGCTGCGCCTGCCGCTGCTGGGGGATTTGCTGGGGCTGCCACTGCCGGACAACCCCACGACGGCGGCGATGGATAGCCAGATGCGGCAGCAGTCGCTGTTTTCGCTGGTGGTGGAGATGGTGCAGGCGTGGGCGGAAAAACGGCCGTTGTTGCTGCTCATAGACAATGCCCACTGGCTGGATGAAGCTTCCCAGGCGTTGACCCAAACCGTTGCCCAACAAGCTGTGCGTACCTCGGCCACCATGCTCATGCTGGTGCAGCGGCCGCCCCAGCCGGGGGAATCGCTGCTGCTGCCAGAGATAGACAAGGAGCCAGCCTATGCCGCCATTGTCATGGAGCCTATGGCCGCGTGGGAAGTGGAAATGCTGGCCCAGCAAACCGTCGGCGGGCGGCTGTCGCCTCTGCTGGTGGCGGTGATCAACCATGTGGCGCGTGGCAACCCGTTTTTCACCATCGAACTGCTGAACGCCATGCGTAGCGAAGGGCAAATTGTGCCGCACGAAGGCATTTGGGAAACGGCCGATTCGCTGCTGGCGTTGCTGCGCCGGGCTGATTTTGTGGTGCTGCGTAATGGGCAATGGCAGCTAAAGGAAAACAGCACCCTGGGCAGCGTGCAGCTTGGTATCCCGGATTCCGTTCAGGGGTTGGTGCTGGCGCGGCTGGATCGGCTGTCGGAGGCGCACAAGGCGACCCTGAAAGTGGGGAGCGTGATTGGGCAGACGATTGGGCTGCTGCTGCTGGCGCGGGCGCACCCGGAGCAAAAGGGGGTGGAGGCGGTGGTGCAGGAGGCGGTGGATTTAGCCAAGGAGGAGATTTTGCAGGCCGATAGTGCAACCATCTACACCTTTTTGCACCATATGACGCAGGAGGTGGTGTATGACACGCTGCTGTTTCAGCAGCGGCAGCAGTTGCACCGGGCGGTGGCGGAAGCGTTGGTGGCTGGTGGGGTGGAGCTGGGGATGTATGGGGTGGCGCAGGTGGCGTACCATGCGTTTGCGGGGGAGGTGTGGCCGCTGGCGTTTCGCTATAATTTGCTGGCGGGGGAGCAGGCGAAGCAGCTTCATGCGACGCAGCAGGCGATTGATTTTTTGCAGAAGGCGTGGCACAGTGGGCGGCAGATGGGGGAGGAAGAAACGGCCGTTTTGCGTAAGGAGCTTCATTTGGCGTTGGGGGAAATGTACATTATCACCGGGCAATACGATGCCGCCAACGAGCAGCTTGTCATGGCTTTGGAGCTGGCGCAGCAGCAGCAGGATCGGGCGGTTGAGGGGCAATGCTGCCGCTGGTTTGGCCGCTTGTATGAGCAAAAGGGGGAGTATGGCGAAGCGTTGAGCTGGCTGGGGCGGGGGCTGGCCGTGCTGCAGGGGGTGGCGGCGGCGGAGGAAGCGGAGCTATGCCTGCTGTCGGGGCTGATTCATGTGCGGCGCGGCGAATTTGACCAGGCCGTGGCGTTATGTGACCGCAGTTTGCAGGTGGCTGAGGCGGTGGATGATGTGGCGGTGCGGGCGCGAACGTATAATTTGCTGGGCATTGTGGCGGCGCGAAGCCGTAGCGGTGATGCGCTGGGTCGTTTTCAGCAGTCGCTGGCGGCGTATGAGCAGCTTGGCAATGTGCATGGGCAGGCAACCTCGCATAATTTGCTGGGCAACGGCTATTTTGCTCGTGGGGAGCTGCCGCTGGCGGATCGCCATTATCGGCAGTCGCTGGATTTGTTTGTGCAGATGGGCCATGTCTACAGCCAGGTGCTGGTGAACAACAATTTGGGGGGGATTGCGCTGAAGCAGGGGCGGTGGGAGGCGGCGTTGGGGTATTATCAGCGGGCGGTGCGGCAGATGGAGCAGATTCAGGGGTCGCTGTGGGTGCTGGGGGCGCTGCATTTGAACCGGGGGCATGTGTTGATTCGGCAGGGGGCGTTGGCCGAGGCGGAGGTGGCGCTGGTGGCGGCGCAAGGGTGTTTTGAGCAGGTGCAGATACAGGATTTTTTGCCGGAGCTGTATCGGCTGTTTGCGGAGCTGTATAGGTGGCGTGGGGGGTGGGAAACGGCCGTTTCCTATGGCAACCGTTCCTTGCAGTTGGCGCGTGAGCTGGAGATGCCGGGCGAAGAAGGCCACACCCTGCGGATTATGGGTGATATTGCTCTGGGGCAGCAGCAGGAAGAAGCGGCACATGAGCATTTTGTGCAGAGCCAGAAGCTGTTGACGGCGGCCAACGATGGGTATGAGCTGGCAAAAACCCAGCTGGCGTTGGCGCGTTTGTATGTGCGGCAACAGCAGGGGGAGGCTGCCCGCCGTTTGCTGCTGGCGGCTGAAGCGGTATTTGCCCGGCAGGAAGCGACTTTTGATTGGCAGCAGGTGCGGCAATTGTTGGTTGAATTGGACAATTAGATATATATTTTTGCGGGGTGGCTACGATGTATGATGGATCAACCGGATTATGAAGGGGCGGTGGCTTATGCCTTGTCAAGATTGAAGAACGAGTTGTCGCCTGACTTAACGTATCACAATTTGTGGCATACTCAGGATGATGTGATGGTAACGGCCGTTCGTCTGGCGCATCTGCTGGCACTTGGCGAGGAAGAGGTGGGGCTGCTGCGGGTGGCGGCGGCGTTTCATGATTTGGGGTTTGTGGAGGATGTGGCGAATCATGAACTGGTGGGGGCGCGGATTGTGGCGCAGCTTTTGCCGGAATTTGCTTTTTCCTCGCGCCAGATCGAGATTATCATGGGGCTGATTCTGGCGACGCGGATGCCGCAGTCTCCCCGTTCGCTGCTGGAGGAGATTTTGGCTGACTCAGATCTGGATCTGCTGGGGCGGCCTGATTTTATGGCCCGCAATGCGTGTTTGCGGCAGGAGTGGGCCAATGAGGGGCGGGTGGTGACGATGCGGGAGTGGTATGAGGGGCAATTGTCGTTTATGCGCGGGCATGACTATTTTACGGCCGTTGCCCAACGGTTACGCAATGAGACCAAGCAGCGCAATATTGTTTTGTTAGAGGAGAAATTGCGGTCGTTGGGGTAAGGACGTTTTTGCAGGAGGTAAGAGGATGGCGGAGGCGAGTTGGGTTGGTGCGACGATGGCGAAGGTGGCTGATGAGTTGAAGCCGCAGAGGCTGGTGCCAAATGTGGTGGTGGGTGGGGTGGTTGGGCTGCTGGAGCTGGTGTTTGCGGTGGCTTTGTCGGCACTGGTGTTTTCGGGTGATCTGTCGGTCTTTGCGGCACAGGGGTTGGGGTTGGCGTTGCTGGGAACGGCCGTTTCCTGTCTTGTTGCCGCCCTTTTCAGCAGCTTGCCCGGCATCCTTAGCCTCAACCAGGATATTCCGGCCGCCATTATGGCCGTGATTGCGGCCGCCGTTGCCACCTCATTATCACCCCAGCTACAGGGCATCTCCTTGCTCATAACCATCATGGCTGTGATAGCCTTGTCCACCATCACCACCGGCGTTGTCTTCTTTCTCATCGGCCATTTTTCGCTCGGTAATTTGGTTCGTTTTTTGCCATACCCCGTTTTGGGTGGCTTTTTGGCGGGAACAGGCTGGTTATTAGCCACAGGAGCCGTGGGGCTAATGACCGATTTGCCCCTCACGAGTTGGCAGGAGGTGGCCGCCCTGGGGCAGCCAGACACGTTGCTCCGTTGGTTGCCAGGCGTGCTTTTTGCGGTTGTCCTGATCTTTAACGTCAATCGGTTCAGTCATTTCCTGGTGCTGCCGGGGACAGTTGTCGCCGAGATAGCCCTGTTTTACGTGGTAGCATGGTTAGGGGGGGTAACGTTGGCAGATTTGCAGAACGATGGTTGGCTTCTGGGGCCGTTTTCTGATGCGAATTTATGGCCGCCATTCCTCTGGGTGCATCTGTCGCAGGTGTCGTGGTCGGCCATCATTGGTCAGTTGCCCAATTTGCTGTTGCTGGTTGTGCTGAGTACAGTGGCTCTGCTGTTGAATGTGAGTGGTGTGGAAGCCGCTACCCATGTAGATATGGATTTGAACCGGGAGATGAAAGCGGCCGGCATAGGTAATCTGGGTTCTGGTTTTTTTGGCGGGCTGGTTGGATACCCGGCGGTGAGTTTATCCGTTTTAAGTGTGAAGATGGGAGGAACCCGTTTAGCGGGGGTTTTGGTATCGAGCCTCTGTCTGTTGGCACTGGTGGCAGGGGCGGGAACCTTGTCGCTGTTCCCCAAGGCGGTAGCTGGTGGCCTTTTGTTCTTTCTTGGCCTGGATTTCCTGAAAGAGTGGGTCTATGATGCGTGGAGCCGTTTGCCACGAATAGAATATGGCATTGTCATCTTTATTTTGCTGACCATAGCGGCCGTTGGCTTTTTGCCCGGCGTCGCCATTGGCGTGGTGGCGGCCATTGTGATGTTTGTGGTGGCCTATAGCCGCACCGAGGTGGTGCGCCATGAGCTGACGGGGCAGCAAATGGTGAGCCGGGTGACACGCAGCCATGTGGAGCGGCAGCATTTGCGCGAACATGGAGGCCAGTTGTACATTTTGCGGCTACAGGGGTTCGTCTTTTTTGGCACAGCAGAGAAGTTGTTGAATCAGGTGCGGGAGCGGCTACAGCAGAAGCAGGTACAGTATGTGGTGTTGGACATGAAGCGGGTGACGGGGCTGGATTCAACGGGGATGCGGAGCCTGGGGCGGCTGCGGCAGGTGGCTGCGGCTCATGGGGCGCAGGTGCTGATTACCCACGCTCCGCCAACGGTTCAGGTGCAGTTGAATCGTGGGGGGTTGGCGGCTGATGGGGTTGTGCAATATTTTCAGGATCTGGATTCGGGGTTGGAGTGGTGCGAGAATCATTTGCTGGCGCAGGTGCAGGTGCAGGCGGCCCCGAAGTTGCTGGAGCAGCTACAGGTGATGTTGCCGAATGAGACGCGATTGGCCGAGCTTTTGCCTTATTTGGAGCGGCGAGTGGTGGCGGCAGGAACGTATTTGATGCGGCAGGGGGATGCGCCGAATGATTTATATTTTGTGGAGTCGGGGCAGGTGAGAGCGCAGCTGGAGCAGCCGGGTATGTTGCCGGTGCGCCTGGAGACGATGGGGGCGGGGCGTGTGGTGGGGGAGATTGGGTATTATTTAGGGCAGGCGCGGACGGCTTCGGTGGTGGCGGAGACGGATTGTGTGGTTTATCGGTTGGGTGTGGATAAATTGCAGATGATGGAGGTGGCGGCGGCGGAGGTGGCTTCGGTGCTGCACCGGCTGATTATTCGCTTTTTGTCGGAGCGGGTGACGCATTTGGTAACGGCCGTTCAAGCTCTGGAGCGATGATTCATTGGAGATTGGAGATTGGGTCTTTTGGATTTCGCGGGGTTTTTGGCGTATTGCGTATTACGTATTGCGTATTCAAACCATTTTACGCAATACGCAATACGCAATAAATTGGCAACCCCCTGAATTCCTAAAGAACCTGGAGATTTTAAATCTCCAATCTCCAATCTCCAAACAGGTTACGGTTGAATTTGCAGCACCTGGCCCTGATGATCCAGCACATAGAGTTCCCCGGCTGCATCTTCGCCAAAGCTGGAGATGAGCAGGCCGCTGCTGCCCAGAACAAGCTGGGTGGTAAATGTTCCGTCGCCGGTTGGTACCATTGCCCAAATGTTGCCGCTGCAATAGTCGCCCACGAAGTAGTTGCCCCAAAGCGGGGGGAACTGCTGCCCGCGATAGACATAGCCGCCGGTGATGGAGCAGCCGCCTTCGCTGTGGCTGTATTCAAAGATGGGCTGCTCAAGGCCGGCCGCATCGCAACTGCCGCTAAAGCAGTGTGACCCTTCAAACAGGTTCCAGCCAAAGTTGAGGCCGCCGGGACGGCCGGCCGCCACAAAATCCACCTCTTCCCACGTATCTTGCCCCACATCCGCCAAATACAGGTCGCCGGTGAGCCGGTCGAAGCTGAACCGCCACGGGTTTCGCAGTCCGTAGGCCCAAATTTCGTTGCGGTTGTCGCTGTTAACAAATGGGTTGTCGGCGGGAATGGCGTAGCTGTCGCTTTGGTCAACGTCAATTCGCAGCAGAGCACCCATGAGGGTGGTGTTGTTTTGGCCGTTGCCTAATGGGTCATTGGCGGCACCGCCGTCGCCCATGCCGATGTAGAGGTAGCCGTCGGGGCCGAACTGGATTTGGCCGCCGTTGTGGTTGCCAAAGGGTTGGGGCAGGGTGAGCAAAATTTGTTCGCTGGCGGGGTCGGCGGCATTGGGGTCGCTGCTGACCTGGAAGCGGGAGATGGTGGTGTCGCCGTTGTTATCGGTGTAGTTGAGGAAAAAACGGCCGTTTTCCCCATATCCCGGATGAAACGCCACGCTCAGTAGCCCCTGCTCACTCGCGTCCGACCCGACCCGATTCTGAATATCCAAAAATGGCTGCAACAACAACTCGCCATCGTTGATGATGCGAATCACGCCGTGTTGCTCTACGACAAAAAGGCGACTGTCAGAGGCGTGGGTGAGGTAGACGGGTTTGAACAGGCCGCTGGCAATGGGGGCAAGCTGGATGGTGCTGGCGAGTGTAGGGAAGGGTGTGGAGGTGGGAGATGGTTCGGCAGTGACAGTGGCTGTTGGTTCTGCTGGTTGGGTGGCGGCGGGAACGGCCGTTGGCGTGGGCGGAGCGTCGGGTTCAGTGGCGGCAGCAGAAACGGCCGTTGGCTCAGGCAACACCTCTACAATCGCCGTGGCTGTTGGCACAGCCGGTTGCACAATCGGCGGCGTCACCGTAACACCATCCTCGCGCAGTTGGCACGCGGTAAGCAAAATTAACAATAGCAAAAAGGTAAACGTCTTCATGCCAGAATTGATAGCGGCGATTGGGTAAAAATGCCACCCGCAAATGCCAGAAGTTAGCTTTTTCTTATGAAACCGGGACAATATTTTGTAGTCGAGGCTTCCTGTTTGGCTCGAACTGATACGCGAGGAGGAAAACAGAATGAATACAACGAATGGGAACACCTTCCATTGGTCAGAGGACGTTCACTGTTTGCTGCAACAGCACCAGATCACAATCGTTTCCTTTGTCCCTGACGGCGGGCTAAAGCAGCTTATTGAGCGGTGCCAGCAAGACCCTGCCATCCGCACCGTGACGCTGACCACTGAAGAGGAGGGGGTTGCGCTGGCGGCAGGGGCGTTTTTGGGCGGACAGCGGGCAGCAGTGCTGATGCAGTCGAGCGGGGTGGGCAACTGCATCAACATGTTATCGCTGCCGCGTGTTGCCAACATGCCGCTGTTGATGCTTATTACCATGCGCGGCGAATGGGGGGAGTTTAATCCGTGGCAGGTGCCGATGGGGCAGGCGACGGCGACGGTTTTGGAGGCGAGCGGGGTGGTGGTGTTTCGGGTACAAACGGCCGTTGATCTCATCCCCACCCTGACTGGCGCACTCGGTTTAGCCTTCCAAAGCTACTGCCGCGTCGCCGTGTTGCTGTCGCAGCAATTCCTGGGAGCCAAACAGTTTACTGGTGTTAACTAGCCCACGATGAAGGAAAATAGGACGCTGATTCACCTGATTGAACTGATCAGGAAAATCTGCGTCCTGTTTTCAGAACAGGGATTTTATGAGCGAAAAACTGAACCGGCGTGAGGTGGTGGCTGCGCTGCTGCAAGAACGTGGCGAGCTGCTGGTGGTGGCGGGGCTGGGCGCACCCGCTTATGATGTGGCCGCTTGTGGCGACTCTCCCCGCGATTTTCCGCTGTGGGGGGCGATGGGCGGCGCGGCGATGATTGGGCTGGGGTTGGCGCTGGCACAGCCACAGCAGCGGGTGCTGGTGCTAACAGGGGACGGGGAAATGTTGATGGGGTTGGGCAGCCTGGCAACGATTGGGACACAGCAGCCGCCCAATTTGCGGGTTGTGGTGCTGGACAACGAGCGGTATGGCGAGACGGGGCAGCAGGTGACGCATACGGGGATGGGGGTGGATTTAACGGCCGTTGCCCAAGCCTGCGGCATCACCCACGCCACCACCATTCACCACGCCGCCGACCTTCCCCCCCTGCGCCACGCCATCCACACCCTGCCCGACACCCTTTTTGCCGTTGTCAAAATTGACCCCGCCACCGCGCCAAAAGTGCTGCCCCCCCGTGACGGCTCGTTTTTAACCCATCGTTTCCGGGCGGTGTTGCTGGGGGATCGATAATCAGTAATCGGTAATCGGTAATCAGTGACCAGAATACTGATTACCGATTACTGGTTACTGATTACTTTTCCTTCAGCCGTTCTCCATACTGCTGTTTGTAGTAGGCATCGAAGTCACGGTTGCGGACTTTGCGCCACCACCATTCGTTGTCGCGGTACCAAACGGCCGTTTTTGCCACCGCTTCGGCCGGCGTGTGGCGCGGCTGCCACCCCAACGCCCGAATTTTGCCAATATTCAGACTATACCGACGGTCATGCCCCGGCCGGTCAGCCACGTGGCGAATCAGCTCCCGCGACTTGCCCAGCGTGTTCAGCAGCACCTCCACCATCGTCAAATTTTCCATCTCCACCCCCGTGCCAATGTTGTAAATTTCACCAAGCGTCCCCTTGTGCAGCACCAAATCAATGGCCTCGCAATGGTCTACCACATATTGGTATTCCCGCATCTGGCGGCCATCACCATAAACCGGCAGCGGCTTGCCGTCAATGGCGTTGGTGGCAAATAGCGGCACCACCTTTTCCGGGTATTGAAACGGCCCAATATTGTTCGATCCCCGCGTAATCGTCACCGGGAGCCCATAGGTAATGTGGTACGCATTCACCATCAAGTCAGCACTGGCCTTACTGGCGGCATAAGGGCTGCGCGGCTCAACTTTGTCTCCCTCCACGCTCGACTGTCCTTCAGGTACGTGGCCATACACCTCATCGGTTGACACCTGGTGATGGCGTTCTAATCCCAATTTCCGCGCCGCTTCCAGCAGCACATAGGTGCCATAAACGCTGGTCTGGATAAACGCATCGGGGTTCATAATTGAGCGATCCACGTGGGTTTCGGCGGCAAAATTGACGATGGTGTCAATATTGTATTTCTTAATCGTTTCCTCAACCGTCAACCCGTCGCAAATGTCCCCCTTCACAAACCGAAAGCGCGGCTCATCAGACACTTCCAGCAAGTTGTCGAGGTTGCCGGCATAAGTTAGCTTGTCATAGACCACGATGTTGTAATCGGGGTATTTATCGAGCATGTAGAGTACGAAGTTGGAGCCGATAAAACCGGCTCCACCAGTCACCATGATGTTTTTCATAAAGCCATTTTCGCCGTCGGGCGAACTCCTCATCGCTATTTTTGCTGGCATTTTAACGCAGCCCGCCCGTTCGGTAAAATCGGGAAACGGCCGTTTTCCCCACGCCTCCACCACGCAACCCAAAAATTCCCACCCCCGAAAACTTGACAGTCTACCTCCCTTTGGATAAAATCCCACAGGTATTTGATTAACAAGCTTGATTAACAAAATGAATCCCATGCCTTTGCCGGGATAGCTCAGTTGGTAGAGCACTGCACTGAAAATGCAGGTGTCCCCAGTTCGAGTCTGGGTCCTGGCACCTGTCAAACTTAACGTTACTGGCAGTTATTATGCGGGCATAGTTCAGTGGTAGAACGTCTCCTTGCCAAGGAGAAGGCCACGAGTTCGAATCTCGTTGCCCGCTCTCAAAAAATGGGGCAGATGTTGCGACAATATGTCAAGCGTCTGCCCCAATTTTTATGGCGACGTGGCCGAGTGGTTAGGCAGAGGTCTGCAAAACCTTCTACACCGGTTCGAACCCGGTCGTCGCCTTTGAATTATTCTGAGGAGCCCCTGCTTTGGCAGGGGTTTTTTGTTCTAAGGAGATCCCATCCATGCCATTTTCCCAATTTCCCACATCGGTTGAACAAATTGTGCCAACAAGTTGGGAAACCTTCCAGCCCTATTTTACCGAGTTACAACAACGAGACTTAGCCCCTGCCACGATCCGCTCCTGGTTGGCCGATTGGTCACGCCTACAGGCTTTGTTTGAAGAAGCTGGTTCATGGATTTATATCCACAAATCCCAAGACACAGCCAACAAAGAAAAAGAGCAGGCATTTCTGGATTTCATTAACAACGTAATCCCAGCTGCCAAAGTCGCCGAGCAAAAGCTGAAGGAGCGCTTTTTAAGCTTGGATGCGGCGGCTTATGGTTTGGAGGATCTGGGCAAAATTTGGCGTGATTTAGCGAATGATGCGGCTTTGTTTCGGGAAGAAAATGTGCCGCTGCTGACCAAAATTGCCGCGCTGGAGAATGAATATGACAAGGTGACGGGAGGAATGTCGGCTGACTGGGATGGGGAAGCAAAGAATTTGAATCAGTTGGGGGCTTTGTTGCGTGAAAAAGACCGGGCAGTGCGGGAGCGGGCGTGGCTGGCGATGCGGGATTTGTGGCTGGGGTCGCGTTCTCGCCTGGATGAGATTTATGCCGGGTTGCTGAAATTGCGGCATCAGGTGGCCTTAAACGCGGGTTTGCCTAATTATCGAGCTTATGCGTTCCAGCAATACCGCCGCTACGACTACACGCCGGAAGATTGCCTGGCGTTTCATGAGGCGATTGCAGCGGTGGTGGTGCCGGCCGCCCAGCGAATTTATGAGAAGAAGCGGACGCGGCTGGGGGTGGAGACATTGCGTCCGTGGGACACGCAGGTGGATACCAGTTCTGCCCCGCCGCTGCGCCCTTATCAGGGGCAGGATGCACTGGTGCAGGGGAGTCTGGATATTTTCCACCGGGTTGACCAGGAACTGGCGCGGCAGTTTGCAACGATGGCGGAAGAGGAACTGCTGGATTTGGAGACGCGGGCAGGGAAGGCGTTGGGAGGGTATTGTTCTACGTTGGCGTTTCGTAAACGGCCGTTTATTTTCATGAACGGCGTGGGGCAGCACGACGACGTACAAACCATGCTCCACGAAGCCGGCCACGCCTTCCACGTCTTTGAAACGGCCGACCTGCCCCTCATTTGGCAAGCCGAACCGCCGATGGAGTTTTGCGAAGTGGCCTCGATGAGCATGGAGCTGCTGGCTGCCCCTTACCTGACGAAAGAGCAGGGTGGATTTTACACGGCCGAAGAGGCGGCGCGGGCGCGGATTGAGCATCTGGAGGGCCTCATCACCTTTTGGCCCTATATGGCCGTGGTAGATGCGTTTCAACACTGGGTCTACACTAACCCTGAAGCGGCGTTGGACGCTGCCAACTGTGATGCGGCGTGGGATTCCCTGTGGCAGCGGTTTATGCCGGGAGTAGATTGGGCTGGTTATGAGGCGATGCGCGAGACGGGGTGGCACCGCAAGCTCCATATTTTTGGCGTACCGTTTTATTATGTCGAGTACGGTATTGCCCAGGTGGGGGCGGTGCAGGTGTGGCGCAACAGCTTGAAGGATCAGGCAACGGCCGTTAAAAAGTACCGCCACGCCCTTTCCCTGGGCAGCACGGTGCCGCTGCCGGAGCTGTTTGCCGCCGCCGGGGCCGAGTTTCGTTTTGACGAACCCATGCTGCGCGAATTGGTGGAACTGGTTGAGGGGACGATTGCGCGGTTGGAGGGAGAAACGGCCGTTTAGCACCTCCGCAACACGTTTGGCAGAAGCACACAGAATGGGTTAAACTGTTATCCATGATGTGGGAACCCGACGACCGAGACGAAAACGAGCTACAGCCAAGTTACGCCATGCGCGAATATTTGGCTGAGATTTATCGGCTACAGGAAGATTCCCCTTCAGTCAGTACCACGGCCCTGGCAGAACGGCTCAATGTTTCCGCCCCCGCCATTCCCCGCATGTTGCGCCGCTTGCAAAGTGCTGGCTACGTTGAGCGCGTCCCCTATTATGGCTCACAACTGACCGAGCTTGGGCGGCAAGAAGCCCTGCGTGAAATTCGCCGCCATCGCATTCTGGAAGTGTTTTTGGTCAAACTAATGGGGTTTACTTGGGATGAAGCCCACGAGCATTCTGAGGTCATGGGGCGCGGTCTTAACGAAGCCATCTCTGAGCGGATGGCGCAGATGACCAACCACCCCACCCGCTGCCCGCACGGGGAGCCAATTCCTGACGTTAACGGGGTGCTGCCCGAAATCAACGATATTTGCATTATGAACCTGGGCGTGGGGCAAAAAGGGGTGGTGAGCCGCGTGCGTACCCATGAGCCGGAAAAGCTGCAATATTTTGCCAAGCTGGGGTTGGTGCCGGGTGCAGACTTTGAAATTGTGGGGCGCGCCCCGTTCAACGGCCCCATGCGGCTGCGCGTGGGGCGGGATGATAATGTGGTGCTGGGTGTCGAGCTAACAAAATCCCTCTGGGTGAGCCGTGCTGAAGAATAGAGACCAAATTTATAGAGCTTCTGCTACTATTTTCTATAGTAACTGTTCAGGTCTGTCGTCAATGAACCGGTTTTAGGTCAAAAATATGTCATTTCGACGAGTCTTCGAGGAGAAATCCCGCTTACCTTGCCAATGGGAATGGGATTTCTCGGAGGACCTCGAAATGACACCTGAACAGTTACTTTCTATTTTTGAAGTGGAAAAATTAGGTATGGGTCATTCATGCCAGCACGCACTGAAAGAATCTATCTTTTTCCGTCTGATATTAATCAGCCAGCGCGGGTGGTACAATTTCCCGTCTGGTGGGATGGCCGTGAATTGTTCAACCAGTTTGCAACCCCATCTATGTGGATTATGCTTTTCTGCTGACGATGGGGGAGGCTTTGGTGTGGGATAGAGCCTGCCGCGAGAGGTTTTCTGGCGATGTTTACGGCCAGAGGCGGAACTTTGAGCCAGAGATGCAGGAACTTGAGGCAGCCTTAAAAGAGACTAGGTGGGTGATTGTGGAATCTGCTGAGTGGGAGTCCGGGCTGGATTAGAGGGGGAGGGAGTTTGTGGGGAAAACGGCCGTTTTCCCACCCTAAAATGCCCCCTTCCACGCTCAATGATGATGTGCTACCTCACTCAGGTTCAAGTAACGTCCCGTAAGTGATTGTTCGGCACCAAGCAAAGCCGCCGGTGTCCCCTCAAAAATTATCTGCCCCCCCTTGCTTCCCCCTTCTGGTCCCATATCAATGATCCAATCCGCGTTGCGAATCACATCCAGGTTGTGCTCAATCACAATGACCGTGTTGCCCGCATCCACCAGCCGATTCATAATTGCCAGCAGGAGGCTAATATCCGACATATGCAGGCCAGTCGTCGGCTCATCCATAACATAGACGCTCCCCTTTTTGTGCAGCTCACTCGCCAACTTGATACGCTGGCACTCCCCGCCAGACAGCGTGCCAAGTGGTTGCCCCAATGTTAAATAGCCAATGCCCACATCAACCATCGCTTGCAGCTTATGCGTCACTTTGTCAATGTCAAAAAACTGTAACGCTTCCGCAATCGTCATTGCCAATACATCAGTAATGGATTTGCCGTTGAGTTTGTAGCCCAATACCTCGTCTTTAAAGCGTCTGCCCTCACAAATTTCACACGTTGTTTTGACCGAATCCAGAAAGCCCAAATCGAACTCAATGGCCCCCGCTCCATTGCAATTTTCGCAGGCTCCGTCGGAATTGAAGCTAAAGAGTGAGGCACTGACATTATTGTCTTTGGCAAAGGCTTTGCGGATATCGTCTAACACCCCTGTGTAGGTAGCGGGGTTGGAGCGGCTATTGGCACTAACGGCCGTTTGATCAATCACAATCGCATCAGGGTGTTGGCGCACAAACGCCTGATTGATCAGCGAACTCTTGCCACTTCCTGCCACACCCGTCACCACCGTCAACACCCCCACCGGAATATCAACACTCACATTTTGTAAATTATTAATCCTGGCACGCTTAATCGGCAGTTGCCCCTTTGCCCACCGAAAAGCCGCTTTAATCGGTAACGCTTGCGTCAAATATCGCCCTGTTATGGTGTCAGACTCCAGCAACCCCTTATAACTCCCTTCATAAACAACCTCACCACCCGCCGAACCAGCCCGAGGCCCCACGTCCACAACATGGTCAGCCGCCCGAATAACATCAGGGTCATGCTCCACCACCATCACCGTATTGCCCTTATCCCGCAGCTTCTGCAACAACTCATTCATACGGTGAATATCACGCGGATGGAGGCCAATGCTTGGCTCATCAAAAATATACATGCAGTCCACCAAACTACTGCTCAACTGCTTTACAATCTTGATCCGCTGTGATTCACCCCCTGATAACGTATCGGTTGGGCGCTCAAGGGTGAGGTATTCCAACCCAATATCAACCAAATGCTGTAGCCGGTCTGTCAAGGTGGCAATCATCGGTGCATTCACAGAACTGTGAATAGTTTGGACAACTTCAAGCAATGTTGTAATTTCCATTGAAGACAGGTCGGCAATGTTGTAACCATCAATCCGGCAGTTGAGTGCTGCCTGACTCAGCCTTGCCCCTTTGCACAAGCGGCAAGGCCCTTCTGTAAGGTAAGGGGCAACTTTTTTCTGCGTCCGCTCGCCGTAAGTGGACAAATCTTTCAGAATATATTTGCGCGAGAATTTATCAACAATGCCTTCAACGGTGATATTAATGGTGTTGCCCCCAAAATCCGTTTTCACCTTAAAGGGGGAGCCATACAGTAACCTTTCCATCTCCTCAGCAGAATAATCATCCAGCTTTTTGTCAAAGTCAAACACACCAGATTGTAAAAGCAGGTTCCAATCCCATTTACCAACCTCATAATCGGGATATTGTAGCGCCCCCTCATTGAGCGAGAGAGAGGTGTCCAAAAACATATCCAAATCAACACCTAGTTTGCGCCCCAAACCATTACATTCGGGACACATACCCTGCGGGTCGTTGAATGAGAAAGCATTGGCATACCCAACGTGGGGTTGGCCGACTCGTGAAAAAAGCAACCGCAAAACAGGCGCAATATCAGTAACCGTTCCCACCGTTGAATGGGAACCGCCCCCAAGTCGTTTCTGATCTACGACCACCGGCATACTTAAATTGGCAATCGAATCTGCTTCGGGAGACGTAAAGCGCGGCAAAAAATTGCGGACAAACATACTAAAGTTTTCATTGAGTAAGCGTTGGCCTTCGGTGGCAATGGTATCGAAGACAATAGAAGATTTCCCTGAACCGGATACACCCGTAAAAATGGTGATTTTGCGTTTGGGAATACGCAACGAAACATTTTTGAGGTTGTTTACACGCGCACCTTGAATTTCAATATATTCTTGAGCCACAATTTCTCCTTACTACGTTTTAAATAAACAGGTTTACCAACACAAACAGGAGAACAAATGTACTATCTTTGTGCAAGTGCGTCAAGAAAGGTGTAGCTCCAACCAGCAATTTCCACTTTGAAGAACCAGGGCTGATAACCATGCTCTGCGTGGGTGCCTTTTTCACTCGCTCTGCGGGTTTCTTATCCTTTTGTGGCACCAAAGAACCCCACAGAGCGGGTCAAAGCGCATGACCACAGGGACCGTGGTGACGAGTTGGCGCCTTTGTGGACTCTAAACTGAAGCCGACGAGCGTTATTTGAAAGGCATTGGTTTTAGGGAAAGAGCCGCCGCGTTTTGACCTCGGCTACCGCGTCATCACGATAGCGATAGAGCATCGCTGGCCGACCTTCCGCGCTTTGCCGCCGTTCCCCTGTTTCCTGCAAAATATCGGCTGATAAAATTTTGCGCCGGAAGTTGCGCTTGTCCAGATCTTCACCCAGAATAATTTCATACGCCTTTTGCAGGTCGGACAGGGTGAATACGTTGGGGAGGAGCTGGAAGCCAACGGCCGTATATTCCAGCTTGTAGCGTAGCCGTGTAAACGCATACTCAACAATTTCCGCATGATCAAACGCCAGCGGCGGCAGGTCGTAGACCGAATGCCACGCCGTTTCGGTGGCTTCTTCGCCGGGGTGGTGGCTGATGCTGTCCTGCGGCACCAAGGCAAAATAGGCGACGGTGATGACCCGCGTGCGCGGGTCGCGGTGGGGTGCGCCAAAGGTGTAGAGCTGCTCCATATAGACATCGGCCACGCCCGTTTCTTCGCGTAGCTTGCGGGCGGCGGCTTCTTCCAGTGATTCATCGAGGTGAATAAAGCCACCGGGAATAGCCCACATCCCGGCATAAGGCAGGTTTTTACGCTTTACTAGCAGCACTTTCAGGTCGTCGTCGCTGAGGGAGAAGATGATGACATCTACGGTGACAGATGGCCGTTCAAATTGGGCGGCGTCATAATTTTGGGGCAAATTGGCGTTCACTGGTGTCTCCGTCGAAGTGGTAAATAAAAAGTCCCAGGCTGGCAGCGTGGGACTTTCCGATTGTTTTGAGCCAAAAAAGATGGTTAGGGTGTCGGAGGATCAATGGGAACCGATGGGGGATCAACCTCATTGGCTCGCGGCGCGGCGTCAAAGCCAATGGCTTCGGGGACGGTCACACGCCCTTGATCTACAAGCTGCGGCAGGGAGACACTGTTGGTGACAAAGACGTTGGTGTCGCCAGGTGAGCGTAAGGCCAAATCCACGCGCACGCCGCGCTCAAGGGCCCATTTGATTGCCAGTGCTTCCTGGGCAGTCATGCTGAGAATAACCAAATCGGGGTTGTCTTCGCTGCGCTGTGGCACCGGATCAGGGGTGGGTTGGGCGATGGCTTGACCGAGGGCATCGGTTTGGGGGGCGGCGGCGGGTAACGGCCGTTTATTATTCCACGTTCCCACCCACAGCACCTGCGCTTGCTGCACCGTTAGCTGCGTCACCTGGCGCGGAATTTGGATGGGTAGCACAGGGGCAATCTCACCTACAATCCCCAATTCATCCACAAACTCCAGCCGCCCTTCGGTAGCGGCCGGCAGCAAAAACGGCAGACCCGTTGAAAGTGCCGTTTCATCAATGCGCTGCGTTTGGTTGGGCAGCTCCGTTTGGAATTCTTCATCAAGCTGCACCAAATCCAGCGTCATCAGCACATCTACCAAATCGCCGGGGCGCATGGCAAAAGCCGCGCCAGAGTAGCGGTTGATAGGCATGGCGACCGCTACCCGACCCTGGTCAACATACAGAGCCAAATCAGAGCCAAGCGAGGGCAGGTCAGTGGGATTGAGTGCCAACATGGGGCGCAAAATCTCTTGACCTCGCCTTACGGCGACTTTCACAATTTCTCCCACCAGTTCTTCGGGGGCTTCCACTTCATAGCCGCCCTGAAAAGCGATGTTGCTGTCAGGCCGCTGCTCAACCGCCAGCAAATCGAGGGTGAGGGTGGTGCCAATGGGTAAATCCGTTTTGGCAACAACTACATTTTTGTATTGGATGGCGGGCGTTGCCGTGGCAATTGGCTCGCTTATCCCTTCCTCTGCTGTCTTGGTAGGCTCGGCGGTTGCAACCTGGCTCCCTGGGCGCAGCACGGAGAGGACGCTGGTGTTGCGGTTGTTGGCAATGATCAGCAGCGCGGCAAATGTGCCGACGATTAGCACCAAAATTAATAAAATAAAGGTTCTAGGACGCATAATGAATCCTCAAAAAGGCGTTAGCCCCCTTCAGGGCCACTTTCGCCTTGGGGCGCAGCCGGTGTGGGCGTGATGATTTGAATGGAGCTGCCGGTACCGCTGGCGGTGTAGTTGAAGTTTGCCGGAATATCAATACCAAAACGATTCAGAATAAAGGGCAAATCAACGTTTTCAACGCTATAGAGCTGCCCGTCGTTGATGCCGCGCAGGGCAAAGTCAATGTTGGCGTTGGCTTCTACGGCGTATTTAAGCAGCAGTTGTTCTTGCGGGGCCATTGCCACCAGCAGCACGTCGGGGAATGGGGTGGGGGTGACGGTGGGCTGGTCGGGGGCGGGGGTGGGGGTGGCGTCGCCTTCGGTTTCGACAGGAACGGCCGTTGGCGTGGCGGCTTGTACGGGCGGGGGCGGCACATAGGCACCTACCTGGATGACGCGGGCGTTTTGCAGGATGATGGAAACGGGTAACGGCCGTTTCCCTTCTGTAGGCGCAATCAACGTCCGTTCGTTAGTCGGCAACGTTTCCACCCGGCCAAACGGGTCAACCACAAAGGCACTAACCGCTCCCTCTTCATTCCGCAGATAAAACGTGGCGCTGTTGTCCAGCAGCGTCTGGAACTCCTCATCAATTTCCAGCAGCACAAACGAAAGCATGATGTCTACATAATCGCCCGGTGCCAACCCATAGGCCACGCTGGAGAGGCGATCCATTGGCACCGCTTGCGCCACAAACCCGGCGGGAATGATGGAGGAAGGCCCAAATTCATTGTTGCTTGCCAGCGTTGGATCCCCCACAAACATATCACGGGTCAGGGTTTGCCCCTGGAAAATATCGGTACGAGCATATAGCCCAACGACATCCTCAATCTTGGTGACGACATTGCTTTGCACGTCGCTGGCCTTGCGGAGATCGGTTCGCAGTTCGGCTTCCGTCATTTGCCACCCACGCGGCACGGTCTGGAAGGAGACAACGACCTCGACCAGCTCGTCGGGTTGATTGGAAAGTTGGTTGAGGAGACCTTGTGGCTCTTCCAGGAGCGGGGTTTCTGTTGAATCAAGCGTTGTTTCAGTCGTGGTAGGGGTTTGATTAGTACGGTCTTGACTGTTTATAAAAAGTACGCTTATGATGATAAGTAGCAGGATGCCGAAAATAAAGAAAAGAATTGCAATTGTACGGCGGCCCATGTGTTCCTACCTTTAAAAGTGTAATAATATGTAAACTTTATGACGGCGCATATGTTAACATATGTAAAGTTGATCCGCAAATCAGGCGGTTGGGCGAAGGCATAGGGAGATTAGGGAAACGGCCGTTCTGCATCCGTCAACAAATGCCACCATGCCTGCCACGGACGGGCATCCAAAGCCGGGTCAGGTGTGGCAGGGGGTGGGGGTGGCGGTTCCGGCGTGGCTTCGATCAACAGAGGCACAATATGTTTTTCCCCTGGCTGAACCTGACCTCCCTCGTCGCGGGCATAGGCCGCAACGTAATCATCGCTGGAAACATAGTCAAGCGTGGCTATTAGCTCCACCTGACGGGTCATTTCGACGTCAATTTCGCCCTGAAGTGCTTCTTCGCCAACCCCAATAAGCTGCCCAGCCTGTTCGCGTTGGTTGAGGTCGAGGGCGATGAACAGGGCGGCTAGTAATATTAACAGCACAATGATTTGGGGGAGGGTCAATAACGGCCGTTGGCGAATACGCTGGCGAAATCTCTCTGAACTCATATGACGCTTATCTTAACCATGATTAGCTTGCTACGCAATAGGCTAAATTGTCGTTGTAATATTTGTCGTAAGCTTGGCTCGCTAGTTTTGAGACAAATAAGCAAACTGTGGTTTCAATTATCAACTGTAGTTTCCTCACATTGCCGCCAGGCCACAAGCAAAAGACCGTTTTTGGCAAACTATCTGGCAAGTAACAGATGGTTTCTTTAAGGAGTGGTGTAAATTCCATGAAGCCTTGTATTTTAATTGTAGATGATGAAGCAGACACACGGAAACTCTTTCGGTTTACGCTTGAATACGGAGGGTTTGCGGTGCGTGAAGCAGTGGATGGTGAGGATGCCCTTACCAAGATTGATGCGGCACGACCCGATGTGGTGCTGCTGGATGTGATGATGCCTCGCCTGGATGGGTATGAGGTGTGCAAGCGGCTGCGCCGTCGCCCGGAAATGGCAGACCTGCCCATTATTATGGTTAGTGCCAAGACGCAGGCCGAAGCAGTTGAAGCCGGGTTGGCGATGGGAGCAACGGCGTATCTGACCAAGCCAGTGGGGTTGGACACGCTGATTGGCTGTGTGCGTGACAGTTTGCTGAGCCAGGTGGCTGTGTCATAACCACCAATTGCCCTGTTAAAAAGAGAGAGATGCCGCCGGAAATGAGCGTTTCCGGCGGCATTTTTTGTTATGCAGAAATTTCACTCTAAATTTTCCTGGTTCATTGCTCCCCGTCATTATAATGCCCAGCAGACCTTGTTAAGGAACGAGGATTAAATAAGTTACGCAAGAAGTTCAACTTCTTCTGAGAAGTTGAACTTCTAAATGGGCGAATTATTTGATTTCCATTCCTAAGGAAATATCACGTCTGTCTATAAAGATAACACCATGATGAAGAAAAATTTAATGCTGAGTAGTTTTATGTTGGCGTTGGCTTGCTTTGCCGTGGCCTGGAAGGTGCGGGGATTGGAAACACAGTCGGCCGTGCCGCCGGTGATTGTGGGCGAAGATGGTGTCACGGCAGCACCAGTGCGGCAGGGTGGGGTGGGTCGCACAATTTACTTGCCGCTGATTCGGCAGGCGGAGCGTGTGGAGACGATGGACATTTTGCCGTTTTTTTTGAGCAACGGCCGTTTATATGAAGTTCAGCACAGCGGCGGCTCCCAGGCACGTCATCAAACCCAGGGCGACGCCAACCACTTCTACCACACCAAAGGCAACGAGTGGAGCGCCGAATGGGAAGAATTGTGGGCCGACGACGACTATATCATGCGCGGCACCGACACTAGCCCCGGCAGCGGTCAATATTACACCCTCTTTGACACCCCCGGCACCACTGGCTCCAAATGGGCACCCCGTCACTGGTTTGTTGGTGGCGTGTACGAGCGTGATCCACTGGTTATTTTCTATAACAAATCGAACTGCGGGCTGGTTTTTAGCGGCACGCACCGCACCTGGCTCAAATTTGTGGCCTACCACGAAAGCTACACCTTCCAGAGCGGCATCACCCTGCCCGATGTCATTGAACTGGCCTGGCTGTTGGCACCCGATGCCGCCCCCACGGAACTGTATTTTTATGCCAAGGGATATGGGCTGGTGGGTTGGGGCAGCAACGACCGGGGCTTTAGCTATGTAAGCTGGATTCATGAGCCAGGGCAGCGGCCGGACAACACGCGGGAAACAATTTCTTGCCTTAACAACCAGCCGTGGCGCACTTGGGATGAAACAAATATCAGTTTTGACCCACTGCCGCTGGAGTATGGGCTGCGGGTGAAATAAATGGTAGAGGCGCAAAATTTTGCGCCTCTACCATGATTATTTTGTGTGAATGGGAGGGGGTTGGTATACTTTAACGGCCGTTCTAGGCAGCAAAACCGCAAACACAGGAAGAAGTATGCTCGCCAAAGTCCTCAGTTGTGCCATTGTCGGCCTCGAAGCCGACACCGTTGAAGTCGAAGTAGATGTCATTCGCGGCTATCCCCAATTTGCCATCGTCGGCCTGCCCG
>WBZL01000871.1_pt2 | contig 24786 bp, 24 predicted proteins | sample 5204291 | NCBI WGS metagenome assembly WBZL01 (sample SAMN12344345, study PRJNA552823) | activated sludge metagenome | biome: Activated sludge suspended growth; feature: Nitrification reactor; material: Wastewater; isolation source: activated sludge from nitrification reactor of wastewater...
CAAAGCCGATCAGGGCCAAGATCACGCCCAGGTAGATGTCCGCGCGCGGGCCGTGGAAGCCGCCCTCGCGCCGCAGGCCCCGGAAGGCCCGTTGCAGGCTGGCCGCCAGCATCAGGAGATAGGCCGCGAGCGCCGGCAGGCCCCGCTCGGCGGCCAGCTGCAGGAAGCTGTTGTGCAGGTGCGGCACCGTGAAGCGCGGTGCCGTGGCGTGGCGGTAGAGCGGGTAGCGGTCCTTGACCAGGTCGGGACCGATGCCGAAGAGCGGCCGCTCCATGACCATCATCAGGCCCGCCCGGGCCATGCACAGGCGGTCGTAGTTCGACTCGTCCGAGACGTCGACGATCGAGCTCGCGCGGTGGAGCACCGGCACCGGCGCCACCAGCACGAAGATGAGGGCGGTGAGCGGCAGCAGCAGCAGCCCACGCGGCGCCCGCACCACCACCAGCGTCCCCACGGCCACGGCGAGCGCCACCCAGGCGCCCCGGGTGAGGCTGCCGAAGAGCGCCACGTTGAGGACCACCAAGCCCAGCCAGACGAGGGGCCGCTTCCAGCCGCCAGGCTGGGCCAGCCGCGCGAGCAACAGCAGGCTCGCCAGCAGCAGCACGCCCGAGAAGGTCATGTAGTGGGAGAGCGGCCCGCGGATGCGACGGTCGAGGTCACCGTAGCCCCAGAGGAACTGGGCGAGACCGGTCACGGCGACCAGCACGGACATCAGGATGAGCCCGTCGACGAGGCGGCGGGCGTCCTTCTCGAAGCGCACCACCAGCAGGCCGAGCCCAAGGGTGGCGAGCGAGAAGATCTCCGACAAGGCACGGGCGCTCGTCGCCGGCTCATAGGAGGCGAGGATGGCCGCCAGCAGGCAGACGATGTAGGCCGCCGTCGCCAACCACAGGCGATGGGCGCTCGGTGGGCCCCAGCGGCTGCGCCGCAACCACCAGGGCAGGGTGAGCAGGCAAGCGCCGAGGAGGATGTTTGAGAGCGCCAGGCTGGCGATCAGCAGCAGGTGCAGGCCGTAGAGCACATAGGCCAGCCGCTCGCTGCCGCGAGCCTGGTCCCCGCCGGTGGCAACGGCCGATCGCAGAGCCGACAAGAGTGGACCTGGGGAAAGCTAGCTGCTCAGGGCGGAGGCTGGCAGCGCCTCGTCCTCCAGCATGATCGGGATGTCGGAGACGATCGGGTAGACCAGCTGCGACTCGTGGCAGAGCAGCCCCTGCTCGACCACCGGTTCCTCGTCGCGGAAATGCTCGCGGTATTTCTCCACCAGGCTGCGGCGCAGCTCGGTGGGTAGCTCCACCAGCTCGAGCGCCCCGTGGCTCTTGGGGCAGATCAGGATTTCCAGCAGCTCGGGATCGACCGCCATCGTGCCTCCTCCGGCGGGGAGGTTAGCACGCCAGCCGTGCCCTGGACGCTCGCTTTCAGGGCCGGCCCGGAACCGTGAAGGTGAGGACCAGAGACTCCTGACCGGGGTTCTCCCTGCTCAGCCGGGCGTTCGACAGGTGTTGCAGGGAGAGGCCCACGCGCCAGATGGAGCCAACGGGAACGCTGAGCTCCAAGGCGCTGCGGAACTCCAGGCCGAGGCCGAGCGTCCGGCCGTGCCCGCGCTGGTAATAGGCCGCCGCCAGGCTGGGCGCCAGCCGCCAGCCGTGTGCCAGCCGGACCTCGTGGCGCAGCCCGGCGTAGAGCCAGGACCCGCCGTCGCCGTGGTAGGAGAGGCCGGCGATCGGGTGGAGACGCCATCGCCAGGGCAGCAGGGGGATCTTGCGCCGCATCGAGATCAACTCGACCCCCACCTGGCCGCGGCTCGGATGGTCGACCCCCAGGTCGAAGACCCCGGCGCTCAGCTGGACCCGCAGCGGTGCCTCGGGAACGGCCCGTGCCGGGCCTGCGGTGAGGAAGCCGGTCGCCAGCACGCCGGCGAGGGCAAGCTGCCGCCACGGCCGTCTCAAGGCGTGCCGTCCCCCGCACGTTCGAGGTCCGCCGGCGCTGGCGTCGCCTCGTCACCCCAGACGGCGAGCCAGCGGCCGCGAAACGGCATCGCGAAGAGCGGCGTGCCGAGCTCGCTCGGCGGCGAGCCCTGGTAGTCGCCGATCAGCCGGCCTGCCGGGTTGGCCTGCAGCCAGGCCGCGGCGGCGTCCTTGTCCAGCACTGCGATCGGCCGCTCCAGCCGGCCGGCGAAGTGGAACTGGCCATGGTAGGCGCCACGGTGAGCCAGGGGCCACCCCTGCCGCTCGCAGGCGGCAAGGTAGAGCGCCATGGGGCGGACCTCGTAGCCCGAGGCCGCCGCCGCGACGCCGAGATGGATGGCAAGGAAGGTGGCGAGCGAGAGGCCCGCCAGGGCACGCAGCGGCGCAACCTCACCGCGGCGAAAGAACGGCACGAGCCCCAGAGCGACGAGCAGGAGGCCGATCCCCGGCCCGACGTCCCGCGCCCAGACGGGAAGCTTGCCCAACCGCGCCGCCAGCGGCACCAGGGCCAGCAGGGCGCCGAGGCCGGCCACCAGCCCGAACGGCAGCCGCAGGCTCGACCAGGGGACGCGCGGAGCCACGCCCGCTGCCGCCAGCGCCAAGAGCAGGGCCGCCGCCGGCAGCAGGCCGATCAGGTAGTGCGGCTGCTTGGAGCTGATCAAGCAGAGGAGGAGAAAGGCCGGCGCCAGCCAGGCGAGCAGAAAACGGACGGGGCGGTCAGCAAGCCGCAGCCGCAGCAGCGGCCGCCACAGCGCCGGCCAGGCGGACCACGGCAGCAACGCCGCCGGCAGCACCGGCAGATACCACCACCAGGGAGCCGGGTGGGCGCTCGCCTGCACCAGCCGGTCCGTCGTCTGGCGCAGGAAGATCGCCGCCGCGTAGTCCGGTCCGCCGGCCTGCGCTGCCGGCAGCGCCCAGGCGAGGGCGATGGCGACACCGCCGGCAAAGGCGGCGCTCACCCCGAGGTACCAGCGTCCCCAGCCCTCGGCCGGCTTCGCCGCGGCCCACCACGGCGCGAGCAGCGCCGGCGGCAGCACGAAGACGAGCAGCACCGGCCCCTTGGCGAGGATGCCGAGGCCGATCCCCAGGGCGGCGAGCCCCCAGGCCCTGAGGCCACCGCCCTGCGCCGCCTGCAGCCAACCGAGGAGGGTGAGCAGGCAGAACGACCCGATCAGCATGTCGAAGGTGAGGAGGGTGCCGACGAAGCTCCACAGCAAGGTCGTCAGGAGCAGAAGCGGGGCCGTTCTCTCCAAGGAGCTGCCGGGGCCCCACAGCCGGCGGGCCAGCCGTTCGACCAGCGCCAGGCTCGCCAAGCTGGCGAGGGCAGGCACCAGGCGCGGCCACCACTCGTTGACGCCAAAGGCGGCCCAACCGAGATGGATCAGCCAGAAGAGGATCGGTGGCTTGTGACTGTACGGCAGACCGTTGAGATGAGGGACCAGGAAGTCCCCCCGCTGCCACATCTCCCAGGCGACCGAAATGTAGCGCGTCTCATCGATCGGCAGCAGCGGCCGTAGGGCAAGCGAGCCGGCGAGCAAGGCGAGCCAGACCACCAGCCGTGACGGCGGCGCGGCGACCTCCGAGGCCACGGAGGCCTTGCGGGAGGGCGCGAAGGATGCGGAGCGCGTGGGAGCAGAAGCCAAACGAAACCTGCGCGGTTCTGAAGTTGATGATCGAAGCGCACTGAGAAACAACGCCCGCAGCGTACTCTACCAGCCTGCCTCGGGCTGCGGGTCCGCGCCGAGCAGGGGTGGCGGCGGCCGGCTAGAATACCGCCGGCCCAGCCGCACGGCGCCGGCCTGCCGGCAGCTTCGTCCAGACCAAGCTCTAGACCAAGGAGGCCCTCTGAGCCCCGTCGAGATCTCGATCGTCGTGCCGGTCTTCAACGAGGCCGAGAGCCTGCCCGTGCTCACCGGCGAGATCCACGACGCCCTGGCCCAGGTCGGCAAGCCGTATGAGCTGATCTACGTCGATGACGGCTCGACGGATGAGAGCCCGGCCATCCTCGCCAGCCTGCAGGCGGCCGATCCCCGGATCCGGGTCGTCCGCCTGGCCCGCAACCAGGGCCAGTCGCCGGCCCTCGCCGCCGGCTTCCGGCGGGTGCGTGGCGCGATCGTCGTCACCCTCGACTCCGACCTCCAGAACGACCCGGCCGACATCCCGGCGGTGTTGGCGGCCCTCGCCGACCACGATGCCGTCTCCGGGGTGCGGCGCAAGCGCCAGGACACCTATCTGCGGCGCCTGCAGTCGCGGCTCGCCAACCGCATCCGCGACCGGGTGATCCACGACGGCATCCACGACGTGGGCTGCTCGCTCAAGGCCTACCGTGCCGAGCTGGTCCGCGACCTGCCGATGTACAAGGGCATGCACCGCTTTCTGCCCGCCCTCGTGCAGCTGCGCGGGGCGCGGGTCCGTGAGATCGCGGTCAATCACCGGCCGCGCAAGTACGGCACCGCCAAATACGGCTTCGGCAACCGTGCCTTCCGCGCCCTCGCCGATCTGCTGGCCGTCGCCTGGATGCAGCGGCGGTGGATCGATCCGCGGCTCGAGTCCGAGGTCCAGCCGGGGGTCGCCAGCGAGAGCGAGCGGGAGCCTTGAACACCTCGGCCGCTCCCGCCCGCCCGCCGCGCCGCCACCTCGCCTTCGCCGCCCTGCTCGGGCTGGCGATCTTCCTGCCGGGGATCGGCAATCGTGACCTCTGGAACCCGGACGAGCCGCGCTACGCCGAGGTGGCGCGCGAGATGGTGCTCTCCGGCCAGTACTTCGTTCCCCACCTGAACGGCACGGTCTACACCCAGAAGCCGCCGTTGCAGTTCTGGGCGATGAGCCTGGCCTCGCTGCTGACCGGCGGGGTGAACGAGGCGGCGGCCCGCCTGCCGGCGGTGGTCTCCGCCGCGGCCACCCTCGTCCTCCTCCTGTTGCTCGGCAGCCGCCTGTTCAACCCGCGCACGGGTTGGCTCGCTGCTGCCGTCTTCGCCTCGATGGTCGCCATCCTCTGGCAAGGGCGGATCGGCCAGATCGACATGCAGCTGATCTTCTGGGTCAGCCTCTCGGTGTGGCTGTGGGTGCGCGGTGAGACGGAGGGGCGACCGCTCTTCTACCGCCTCTTCTTCGTGGCCGCGGGCTGCGCCACCCTGGCCAAGGGCCCGGCCGGCTTCTTGCCGCCGCTGCTCGCCATCCTCGCCTTCTATGCCTGGGCTGGCGATCGAGCCGGCTACCGCCGCCTGCGCCCCTGGCTGGGGCTCGGGATCTGGGCCCTGGTGGTGCTCGCCTGGCTGGTGCCGGCCGGCCTGGTCGCCGGCCGCGAGTACCTCGACCAGATCGTCCTCAAACAGAACGTCACCCGCTACGCCGACCCCTGGCACCATCGCCAGCCGTTCTACTACTACCTCACCAACCTGCTGAGCCACGCCTTCCCCTGGACCTTCGTGCTGCCCGCCGTGCTGGTCGTCGGCTGGCGGCGCTTCGTGCGCGATCGGGACGCTCCCGGCCGCCTGGGCTTCCTCTTCGCCGCCTGCTGGGTGGGGGTGACGCTGCTCTTCTTCAGCCTGTCGCCGGCCAAGCGCTCGGTCTACATGCTGACCATGTTCCCCGGCCTAGCGCTGGCCGTCGCGGCGGTGCTCGACCGCCTGGCCGCCGAGTGGCCCCGCGAGCGGCGTTGGCTGAGCCTGCCGCTGGGCCTTCTCACCGGCCTGCTGGGCGGCGCTGCGGTGGCCCTGGTGCCGGCCACCGCCGGCCGGCCGGAGCTCGCCCTGCTGCCAGCAAGCCTGCCAACCACGGCCGCCCTCTGCCTGGGGCTCTGGGCCCTCGGCTGCGGCATCGCTTTCGGCCTGGCCCTGGCTGACCGCCCTATCTCGGCGGTAGTGAGCGTGGCGGCGGGGACGGTGCTGAGCGTGCTCGGGCTGGTGCTGACCATCCTGCCCGCCGTCAACCCTCTCAAGTCCGTGCGCCCGCTCGCCGAGCGCTTCCGCGCTGAGGCGGCCGCCGGCGAGCCCTACGCCGTCTACCCGCGGCTCGACGCCCCCGTGCTCTTCTACACCGGGCGCTTCGCCGTCTGGCCGCAGGACGAGGCGGAGCTCCGCGCCTTCGCCACCGCCCCGGGCAAGCGCTGGCTGTTCATTGAGGTGGACGATCTCGCCAAGCTCGACCCGCCGCTCGCGATGACCGAGGTCGCCCGCGGCCCCGACCCCAAGGACGGCTACGCGTTGCTGGCGAAGGAAGAGTAGGGGGCCCGGCGCTCAGCGATCGGTGCGGGGCCCTGCTGGCGGCGCCGGAGAAAGCTCTTCAGGCGGCGGGTAGCCGCTCCATCACCCGCTCCACCGCCCGGGCCTTGCCGCTGGTCTCGTCGATGTCGAAGAGGGTGCCGGCGAGGCGGACGTCGCCCTTGGCGGTGTCGAAGGGAACGTGCGTCTGCAGCAGGAAGCGCTCGATGACGCGGTCCGGCCGCACGCCGATCACCGACTCGTAGGGGCCGGTCATCCCAGCGTCGGTCTGAAAGGCAGTCCCCTGGGGCAGGATGCGCTCGTCGGCCGTCGGCACGTGGGTGTGGGTGCCGACCAGGGCCGAAACCCGGCCGTCGAGGTAGAAGCCCAGGGCTTGCTTTTCGCTCGTCGCCTCGGCGTGGAAGTCGACGAAGCGCACGCGGACATCGGCCGGCAGCTCGGCGAGCAGGTGGTCCGCCACCGTGAACGGGTCGTGGAGGTTCTTCATGAAGACCCGCCCCTCGAGGTTCAGGGTGGCGACACGGATGCCGGCCGCCGTCTCGCCGACGTGCACTCCCACCCCGGGGTTGCCGTCCGGGTAGTTGGCCGGCCGCAGCAGGCGCGGCTCGCGGGCGAGGAGAGCGAGGGTCTCTTTCTTGTCCCAGATGTGGTTCCCGGAGGTGAAGCAGTCGATCGGCAGGCGCGTCAGCTCCTGGAAGACCTCGATCGTCGGGCCACCTCCGCCGGCGCTGTTCTCGACGTTGACGATCGTGTAGTCCACCCGGTGGTGGTCGACGAGGCGCGGCAGGAACTCGGCGAGCGCCCGCCGGCCGGGCTTGCCGACCACGTCGCCCACGAAGAGCAGCTTCATCGCGCGTACTCGATCGAGCGCGTCTCGCGGATCACCGTCACCTTGATCTGGCCGGGGTAGGTGAGCTCGCCCTCGATCCGCTTGGCGATGTCCTTCGACAGCCAGATGGCGTTCTCGTCGGTGATCTTGCCGCTGTCGACGATGATCCGCACCTCGCGGCCGGCCTGGATCGCGAAGCTCTTCTGCACGCCCTTGAAGCTGTTGGCGATCTCTTCGAGCTTCTCGAGCCGTTTGACGTAGGTCTCGAGCACCTCGCGGCGAGCCCCCGGCCGCGCCGCCGAAAGGGCGTCCGCCGCCGTCACCAGCACCGCCTCGACCGTCTCGGGGTCGTAGTCGCCGTGGTGGCAAGCCATGGCGTGGATCACTTCCTCGGTCTCGCCGTACTTGCGCAGCAGGTCGATGCCGATCTCGAGGTGGGTGCCGTCCATCTCGCGGTCGACGGCCTTGCCGATGTCGTGGAAGAGGCCGCCGCGGCGGGCGATGTGCACCTTGGCCTTGAGCTCGGCCGCCATGGTGCCGGCGAGAAAGGCGACTTCCTTGGAGTGGTAGAGGGCGTTCTGGCCGTAGGAGGTGCGGAAGCGCAGGCGGCCCAGCAGGCGCACCAGCTCGGGATGGACGCCACCGATGTTGAGCTCGAGGAGGGCCGACTCGCCCTCGGTGCGGATGCGGTCGTCGAACTCCGCCTTGACCTTCTCCACCACTTCCTCGATGCGCGCCGGGTGGATGCGGCCGTCCTGGATCAGCCGTTCGAGGGCGACACGGGCGATCTCGCGGCGGAACGGGTCGAAGCCCGAGAGGATCACCGCCTCGGGGGTGTCGTCGACGATCAGGTCGACGCCGGTCGCCATCTCGAGGGCGCGGATGTTGCGCCCCTCGCGGCCGATGATCCGGCCCTTCATCTCGTCGTTGGGCAGCATCACCACCGACACCGTGACCTCGGAGACGTAGTCCGAGGCGGCGCGCTGGATGGCCATGCCGATGATCCGCTGGGCCTGCTTGGCGGCTTGCTCGCGGGCCTCGTCTTCCAGCCGCTTGACGAGGTGGGCGGCCTCCATGCGGGCCTCACCCTCCATCAGCCGCACCAGCTCCTCGCGGGCCTGCTGCGCGGTCAGCCCGGCGATCTGCTCGACGCGGGTGCGCTCCTGCTCGACCAGGCGGGTGAGCTCGGCGTCCTTGGCGGCGAGGCTGCGGTCCCGCTCACTGAGCTGCTTTTCTTGCTGGTTCAGCTCGCCTTCGCGGCGCTCGACCTGCTCGGAGCGTTTGTCCAGCCCGTCTTCCTTCTTGGCCAGCCGGCGCTCCATCTCTTCGAGCTCCGAGCGCCTGGCCCGCGACACCTTCTCGAACTCGGTGCGGGCCTGGAGGAGCTTCTCTTTGGCCGCCAGCTCCGCTTCGCGGACCTTGCCTTCGCCCTGACGCTCGGCCTCGGCGACGATCCTGGCCGCTTCGCGCTGCGCCTCGGAGAGCACGGCTTGCGACCGCCGATGGCCCAGCCACCAGGCGATGGGCAGAACGACGGCGACCAGCAACACCGCCGCAACGAGCACTAGGTTTGGGCTCACGCGTTACCCCCAAAGCCAGGCGGGAGAGAGTGGGGGGTAGGGCAGGGTCCGCCGCAACTCGGAGATAAAGCGCATCCCCCGCACAGCCGTGTGGGCTGCCGCGCTTAGAACCTGAAACGCGCCAGGTGGGTGTCCGCGCCACGAGCCATTAGCGTCCCCGTCGATGCGGGGCTGGCACAGGCCACGCGGGTAGAAGACTCCCAAAACGTAAATGTTGGTTCTACAATGGGTAAACCCATCACCAACCGCGCAGGGGATGCAACGACCCTAGCCATCTATGTGAGAGTGGGCAGCGACTTCAGCCCGCCAGCACGCCATCGAGCTCGGCGGTCATCCGCGCCACCCTATCCCTGAGTTGAACCCGTTCCCCCTCCAGGCCTCTCCGGCACTGGAAAAGTTCTTCCGACACGTTGAGCGCCGCCAGGATCGCGATCCGCGCCGTGTCTACCGTCGTCACCTGACGGGCGACTTCACGCATCTTGCGGTCGACGTTGGCCGCAAGGCCCTGGAGGTACTCGCTGTCCTCACTGCCGCGAACCGGATAGACCGCGCCAAAGATCTCGACCTCGGTCGTTCCCGGGCTCTTCTTGCTCATCCTCGCGGCACCCTTCCTGGCTCGCCCTCACTTCCCGGCCGGTTCTCCTGATGTCGCGGAACCCTTGCCGTGACAAGACTTTGAGCCGCCGCGACTATAGCACACAGAGGTTCCGCAAGATCCGCCGGGGTGGGCTCGCTCACGCCAACAGGTCTTCGAGGGTGGCCGCGAGCTCCTCGACGCGCCGGCGGATCTCCTCGCGCTCCTCACGCCAGTCTGCGGCGCCCTCCGCCTCGTTGCTCGCGAGAAGCTCCTCGAGCTCGGCGAGCTTGCCGCGCAACTCCGCGTTCTCCGCCTTGAGCGTGCGGATCTTCTCGACCGCCTGCTGCACCCGGTCTTCGAGCGCAGCCAACATGTCCTCTGCCATCTCTCCCCCTTCCGAAGCTCAGCCGGCGGCGCTCAAAGCGAAGCGCCGCGCGAGCTCTGCGGTGAGCCCCCGCTGTCGCTCGTTGACCTCTTCCTGGGTGAGCGAGCGTTCCGCCGAGCCATATGAGAATGCGATCGTGGTGTTGACCGCCCCGGCCGGCACGCCCTGGCCCTGGTAGCGGTCCTTGTGAACGAAGCTCAGGAGGTCCGCCGGCCGCAGCTCCTCGATCGCCGCCGCGATCTCCGCCCAGCTCACCGTCAGGGCATGAGTGAGGGTGAGGTCGGCCGAGACGCCCGGAAAGCGCGACGGCAAGCTCACGTCGTAGAAGCCGCGGCCGGCGCCGAGGGCCCGAAGATCGAGCTCGAGCCCGTAGAGCGGGTAGGGATCGTCGCCCGCCAGGCGGCCGATCAGGCCCACCCGCTCGGAGCCCCGCCAGAGCTCGGCGCTGATCCCCGCGACCATCCCCGCCACCGTCGCGGGTCGCGCCTCGAGGCTCACGCCGAAAGCCGTCGCCAAGGCCTCGAGCCCGCCCTTGAGGTCGAAGAAGTCGAGCTCCTCGGCGCGCTCCCAGGGCGTCCCCACCTGGCCGCCGCAGACGACTGCCAGCACCTCGACCTCCTCGGGGAAGGCCTCGCTCTGGCGGCCGAAAAACACCCGCCCCAGCTCGTAGAGGCGGACGGCGGCCGCGCCACGGCGGACGTTGAAGCGCGCGCTCTCGAGCAGACCTGGCAGCAGCGCGCGCCGCATCACCGCGTAGCGCTCCGAGAGCGGGTTGGCGAGGGCGAGCTCGGGGGCCTCGGGCCGCAGGCCCGGCAGCCGGGCGATCTGCGCGGGGTCGCCGAACGCGAAGTTGATCGCCTCGGCGTAGCCGCAGGCGGCCCAGTGGTCTGCCACCCGGCGGCGGCGCAGCCGCTCGACGCTCGGCCGCGCGTCGGCCCCCGAGATCGCCGGCAGCGTCGCCGGGATCGCCTCCAGGCCCAGCAGCCGGGCCACCTCCTCGAAGAGGTCGGCCTCGTAGCAGGAGCCGTCGGGGCGGAGGGTCTGAAAGTCGTAGAAGCGCCAGGACGGCACCTTCACCTCGTAGGCCCCGTCACCGGCGGCCTTCAGCTCGAAACCCAGGCCGCGAAGCCAGCGCTCGACCGTCTCGGCCGGCACACTGACCCCGACGAAGCGGTCGAGCCGCGCCCGCTCGAGCCGCCCCTGGACGACGAACGCCCCCTCCGGCACCAGACGCTCGTCGATCACCCCCGCGAGCACGGCGCCGCCCGCCAGCTGCTGGATGAGAGTGGCCGCGCGACCAGTGGCGCGGGCGCACATCTCGGGATCGGCCCCCCGCTCGAAGCGATGCCCGGCGTCGGTCTTGAGATCATGCCGGCGCGCGGTGCGCCGCACGGCCCTGGGCTGGAAGTGAGCGCTTTCGAGCAGGACGTCGGTGGTGGTGGCGGTGACTTCGGTGTCGAGGCCACCCATCACTCCACCCAAGGCCACGGCGCGCTCGGCGTCGGCGATCACCACCTGATCGGGATCGAGCGGGCGCTCGACCCCATCGAGAGTGGTGAGCTTCTCCCCCTCGACCCCCGGACGGACCCGCACCGTCGCCCCCGCGATGGTCGCGAGGTCGAAAGCGTGCAGCGGCTGCCCTAGCTCCCAGTTGACGTAGTTGGTGATGTCGACGACGTTGTTGATCGAGCGCACGCCGACGATCGAGAGACGGGCTTTGAGCCACTCCGGGCTGGGGCCGACGCGCACCCCACGGACCACCCGCGCGGTGTAGCGCGGGCAGCGCTCGTCCTCGATCACCACCCGCACCGCCGCGGTGGTCGGCTCGGACCCTTCCGGGGGATCGCAGGTGGGCCAGCGCAGGGGCTCGTCCAGGAGCACGGCGAGCTCCCGCGCCAGCCCGAGGTGGCTCATCGCATCGACGCGGTTGGTGGTGACGTCGATGTCGAGGACGACGTCGCCCGCCTCTTCTTCCACGTGCTCGACGGCGAAACCGGCCGCGGTGAGCCGGGCGGCGATCGCCGCCGTGTTGGCCGGTGTCGGTTCCGGCAGCGCCACATGGTCGCTCAACCAGCTCCACGAGAATCTCATCGTCAGCTCCTCCCGCCTCAGCCGATCTGCCGCAGCAGGCGCTCGTCGTTGTCGAACAGCAGCCGGATGTTGGGGATGCCGTAGCGGATCATCGCCACCCGGTCGAGGCCCATGCCGAAGGCGAAGCCCGAGTAGCGGTCGGGGTCGATGCCGCAGCCGGCGAGCACTCGCGGGTCGACCATGCCGGAGCCCAGGATCTCCATCCAGCCCGTCCCCGAGCAAGTGGCGCAGCCCTTGCCCTTGCAGCTCGTGCAGGTCACGTCGACCTCGGCCGAGGGCTCGGTGAAGGGGAAGAAGCTGGGGCGCATGCGCACCTTGGTCTCCGGCGAGAAGAGGCGGCGGGTGAACGCCTCGAGGGTGCCCTTGAGGTCGCCGATCGAGATCCCCTCGCCCACCGCCAGCCCCTCGACCTGGTGGAACATCGGCGAGTGGCGCAAGTCGTTGTCATGCCGGAAGACCTTGCCCGGGCAGATGATGCGGATCGGCGGCGCCGCCCGCGACAGCATGGTGCGGATCTGCACCGGCGAGGTGTGGGTACGCAGCAGCAGCCCGTTGGTCAGGAAGAAGGTATCCTGCGTGTCCCGCGCCGGGTGGTCGTGGGGGAAGTTCAGGGCCTCGAAGTTGTGGTAGTCGTCCTCGACCTCCGGCCCCTCGGCGACGCTGTAGCCCAGCTCGGCAAAGATCTCCTCGATCTCGCGGGTCACCATGGTGACCGGGTGCAGGCTGCCGAGCCGCGGCCGCCGGCCGGGCAGGGTGACGTCGAGGCGGGCGGCGGCGAACGTAGCCTGCTGCGCCGCCGCCTCGACGGCGACCTCGATCTCGGCCAGCCGGGTTTCGACCTGCTCTTTCAGGGTGTTGACGCGCTGGCCGTAGGCGCGCCGCTGTTCCGGCGCCACCTCCTTCATCCGCTCGAGGAGGCCTTTCAGGATGCCCTGTTTGCGCCCCGTCCAGGCGAGCCGCAAGTCCTCATAGGCCTTGCGGTCGGTGACCGCCGCCGCTTCGGCCGCGAAGCGGGACGTCAGCTGCTCGAGGTCGATCTCTGCCATGGTCACCCTCCAATGCCGGGACCTGCCGCTGACCGGGCGGCGGGGCCGCCGGTCGCTGCGGGAGGATCTCCGAAAACGTTGCTCGCCTGCAAGGGGGAAAGGGGTACACGCCACCCGCGGCGGCAGGCTGTCGCGCCTGGCCGCGAGGGCGAGGCTCCGCCCACCGGCGGGCGGCGAGCGCGGCCTGGGCCGCGCCGCTCACCACCGGGCGCTACGGCAAGGGTACGGGTGCTTGGGGGTCGCTTCAGGTCGCCGCTGCTTCGGCGCCGAGGGCTTGCCTGGCCAACTCGGCCAGGCGACCAAACCCCACGGGGTCGGACACCGCGAGATCGGCCAGCACCTTACGGTCGAGCTCGGAACCGGCCTTCTTGAGGCCGGAGATCAGCCGGCTGTAGGACAGGCCATGCAGATGCGCCGCCGCGTTGATGCGCACGATCCACAGGCTGCGGAACTGGCGCTTCTTCTGCTTGCGGTCGCGGTAGGCGTAGACGCCGGCGCGGTCGACCGCCTGCATGGCGATGCGGTAGGACTTGGACTTCTGGCCATAGAAGCCTTTGGCCAGTTTGAGGACCTTCTTACGCTTTTGGGCTCTCTTGTTGCCCCGCTTGACGCGTGCCATCTCGAACCTCGTTCTCGGCCCCCAAGGGGCTCGTCGTTAGCGGCCCCGGTGGACAGGTTCGTCCCACCGGCAGCCGGAGACCACTCCTCAGCCGAGGAGCATGGCCCGCAGGTTCTTGGCGAACTTGCCGCCAACCTGGGTGGCCTTGCGCAGGTTGCGCTTCCGCTTGGTGGTCTTCTTGGTCAGGATGTGACTGTGCATCGAATGATGCCGGACGACCTTGCCCGAGGCGGTGATCTTCACCCGCTTGGCGGCGCCTCGGTGGCTCTTCATTTTCGGCACGGGACTCTCCCTTATTGAGGCCCTGCAACGGGCCTGAGCTCTTGCCTCGGACCGACAGCCCGGCCCGGTGGGAACCGCGGATTGTAGGGCATGCGAGGCCCGGAGGGCAACCCGCCGACGAGCGGGGTGGGCGGCGCCGGCGCCTCGGCGACCCGCCGCATGGGTTATCCTAGGCCGTCTTCCCTCAACAACCTCGCCCCGAGGGCGAAGGAGGCGCCATGAACTGGACGCGCGTCGCAGGTGCGGGCCTGGCCGCAGGCATCGTCGGCTGGCTCGCCAATTTCGTCATGCACGGTCTGATCCTCGGCAACACCTACAAGAAGTACCCGCAGGTGTTCACGCAGAGCGAAGATCCTTCAGGGGCCGTCTGGTTCCTGCTCATCGCGGTGGTGACCTTCTTCTTTGCCGCCATCCTGTTCGCGAAGACCCGGCAGAACTGGGCGGACGGCTTCAAGGGCGGTGCCACCTATGGCTTCTTCCTCGGCCTCGTCGGCTTCTGGACCAGCTTCTACAGCCCCCTGGTGATCGACGGTTTCCCCTACTACCTGGCCTGGTGCCAGGGCGGTGCGGCTCTCATCACCTGCGTCTTGGGCGGCGCCGTCCTCGGTGCCGTGATCAAGCGCGCCTAGGCCACCCCTCTCAAAGGTCCAACGCGCGGGTCGCTGCCTTGGCCGCGATCCGCGCCGCCACCTCCGCCACCGGTAGCGTTCCCAGGTCCTCGCCGCTGCGTAGCCGCAGGGCCACCCCGCCCTGCTCCTCCTCGCGCCCCCCCACCACCAGCATGTAGGGCACCTTCTGCAGCTGCGCCTCGCGGATCTTGTAGCCCAGCTTCTCGTTGCGCTCGTCGAGCTCGACCCGCGCCCCACCGGCCACCAGCTCGTCGCGCACCCGCGCGCCGTAGGCCATGAAGCGTTCGGAGACCGGCAGCACCACGGCCTGCACCGGCGCCAGCCAGAGCGGGAAGGCGCCCGCCGTGTGCTCGATCAGAATGCCGAGCAGCCGCTCGAGCGAGCCCAGCATGGCGCGGTGGATCATCACCGGCCGCTGCTCACTGCCGTCGGCCGCCACGTAGGTCAGGTCGAAGCGCTCGGGGAGCTGGAAGTCGAGCTGCACGGTGCCGAGCTGCCAGCCGCGGCCGAGAGCGTCCTTGACCCGGAAGTCGATCTTCGGGCCGTAGAAGGCGCCGTCGCCGGCGTTGACATTGAACGTCAGGCCGTGGCGCGACAGGGCCTCGGCGAGGATGCTCTCGGCGCGCTGCCAGACCTCCAGGGCACCGATCGCCTTCTCCGGCCGCGTGCCGAGACCGATCTCGACGTCCGAGAAGCCGAAGGTGCGGTAGATCTCGAAGATCATGTCGACCGCCGAGCGCACCTCGGCCTCGATCTGCTCCTCGGTACAGAAGACGTGGGCGTCGTCCTGCGCGAAGCTGCGCACCCGCGTCAGCCCCGAGGTCACGCCGCTCCTCTCGTAGCGATGCAGCCGCCCGAAGTCGGCATAGCGGATGGGCAGGTCGCGGTAGCTGCGCAGCCGGGTCTTGAAGATCAGGCAGTGGGTCGGGCAGTTCATCGGCTTGACCGCCATCTGCCGCTCGTCCACCTCGGTGAAGAACATGTTCTCGCGGTAGTTGGCGTAGTGGCCCGAGGTGTGCCACAGGTCGACGTCGAGGATCTGCGGCGTCACCACCTCGCCGTAGCCGCGGCGCGTTTGCAGCTCGCGCACGAAGCCCACCAGGGCGTTGTAGACGAAGGTCCCCTTGGGATGGAAGAAGGGCGTCGCCGGTGCCAGCGGGTTGAAGCTAAAGAGGTCGAGCTCGGGGCCGAGGCGGCGGTGGTCGCGCGCCCGCGCCTGCTCGAGGGCCGACTCGTATTCCGCCAGCTCCTTGGCGGTGGCGAAGGCGGTGCCGTAGATCCGCTGCAACTTCTCGTTGGCCTCGTCGCCCTTGAAGTAGACCCCCGAGGCCTCGAGCAGCTTGACGGCGCCGATCTGCGACGCTCGTTGAACGTGCGGGCCCCGGCAGAGGTCGGTGAAGCGACCGTGGCGGTAGAGGGTGATGGTGTCGCCCTGGGGAATGTCCTTGAGGCGCTCGACCTTCAGGTCGTTGTGCCAGCCGGCGAAGATCTCCGCCGCCGCCTCACGGTTCACCTCGACCCGTTCGAAAGGGGCGTCCTCGGCGAGGATCTCGCGCATTTTGGCTTCAATCGCCACGAGGTCCTCGGGGGTGAAGGCGCGGGGGAAGCGGAAGTCGTACTGGTACTTCTCGCTGTGGTCCTTGCGCCCGGCATCGTAGAGAGCTTCCGGCCACAGGCGGGTGACGGCGTCCGCCAGCACGTGCTCGGCCGAGTGGCGCACGAAGATGCCCGCTTCCGGGCTCTTGAGGGTGAAAAGGCGGAAGCTCCCGCCCCGGGTCAGCGGCTGGCGCAGGTCCACCAGCTCGCCGTCGAGCTCGGCACCCACAGCGTCCTTGGCCAGGCGCGGCCCGATCGACTGCGCCACGGCGAGCGGCGTCGTCCCCGCGGCGACCTCGCGCACGGACCCGTCGGGCAGAGTAAGTCTCACTGGCTCCACGGAAGCGGCCATCGAAAGCCCCTTTTTGACTAGGTAGTGAGGGTGGTGGGGGTGGCGCGAAACGTCCGCACGGCGAACGCAGCAGCGCCGGCGCCGCAGCGGCTCGGCGCGGGCTCGCCCTGGTGGCGATCGCTGCGGTACGTGAGGACTTTCATTGCGCTCGACCTTGCGCCGAGAATGTAGCACAGGAGCTCACCCCGAGCGCCGTCGCGCCGAGCCCGGAGGCCCCCACGATGAGCCAGGCAACCACCGCTCCCATCGACCCCGAAACCCGCATCGGCCACGTCCACCTCAAGGTCGCCGAGCTCGAGCGGGCCGTCGCCTTCTATCGCGACGTCCTCGGCTTCGAGCTCACCCAGCGCTACGGCACCGGCGCCGCCTTCCTCGCCGCCGGCGGCTACCACCACCACGTGGGCCTCAACGTCTGGGAGAGCCGCGGCGGCGCCTGGCCCGCTCCCGGCACCACCGGCCTCTACCACTTCGCCATCCTCTACTCCACCCGGGCAGCGCTGGCGCGCGCCCTGCGCCGTGTGCTCGCCGCCGGCGTCGCCCTGGAAGGGGCCGCCGACCACGGCGTCTCCGAGGCCCTCTACCTGCGCGACCCGGACGGCAACGGCGTCGAGCTCTATTGGGATCGCCCCCGCGAGGCGTGGCCCCGCGACGCCGCCGGCAACCTGGCAATGGTGACCGAGCGTCTGGACCTGGAAGACCTGCTGGCGGCGGGCGCCGGGTGAATGGCAGCACCCGCGCTGCCCGGCACGCCCCACCGGCTGCCTGCGGTTCCTGCCGCACGAGCTCCTGGGGCCGGCGCGATCCCGGACGGCGGGCCTCAGCGCCCGCCGAGGGCGCGCTTCAGCCAGCCGCTCTTGACGCCCTTCATCATCTTCCGCATCGTCTTGTACTGCTTGAGCAGCTTGTTGATGTCCTGCACGGTGGTGCCCGAGCCGCGGGCGATGCGCAGCTTGCGGCTGCCGTCGATGAGCAGCGGCAGGCGGCGTTCCTTGGGGGTCATCGAGTTGATGATCGCCTCGATCCGCTTGAGCTCGCGCTCGTCGACGTTGGCGCCATCGAGCCCCTTGAGCGGCCCGACCTTGGGCAGCATCTCCATCACCGAGGCCAGGGGGCCGAGCTTGCGCAGCTGCCGTAGCTGATCGCGCAGGTCTTCGAGGCTGAACTCCTGGCTCACCAGGCGCTTGGCGAGCCGCTCCGTCTCGCCGGCGTCGAGGCCCTCCTGCGCCTTCTCGATCAGCGACAGCACATCGCCCATGCCGAGGATGCGCGAGGCCAGGCGGTCGGGGCGGAAGAGCTCGAGGTCGTCGAGCTTCTCGCCCATGCCGACGAAGCGGATCGGCACCTTGGCGACGGTGCGGATCGACAGCGCCGCGCCACCGCGGCTGTCACCGTCGAGCTTGGTCAAGATGACGCCCGAGAGCGGCAGCGTGGCCGCGAACTGTTCGGCGCTCTTGACGGCGTCCTGGCCGGTCATCGCGTCGGCCACGAAGAGGATCTCGGTCGGCTTCAGCAGCTCGGCGAGGCTCTTCACCTCGCCCATCAGCGCCGCGTCGACGTGCAGGCGGCCGGCGGTGTCGAAGACCACCACGTCGTGGCCGCGATCTCGCGCTTCGCGCAGGGCCCGGGGCGCCAGCTTGAGCACCGTCTCGCCGGCCTCCGGGGCGATCACCGGTACGCCGACGGCGGCCCCCACCTGCTTGAGCTGCTCGACGGCGGCAGCACGCTGGAGGTCCCCGGCCACCAGGATGGGCTGCCGGCCACGGGCCTTGAGGCGCTTGGCGAGCTTGCCGGCCGTGGTGGTCTTGCCGGAGCCCTGGAGGCCGGCGAGCATCACCACCGACGGGCGGCCGTCGAGGCGCAGCTCGCTGCCCTCCTCGCCGAGCAGCTCGACGAGCTCCTCGTGGACGATCTTGATCACCTGCTGGGCACCGTTGAGGCTCGCCAGCACCTCCTGGCCGAGGGCCTTCTCGCGCACCCGCTCGAGGAAGGGCTTGGCGACCCGCACGTGGACGTCCGCCTCGAGCAGCGCCAGGCGCACCTGGCGCAGCGCCGCCGTCAGCACCTCCTCGGTGATCCGCCCCTCGCCCCGCAGACGGCGGAAGACGTCCTGTAGCTTGGTCTGCAACCCGTCGAACATCGAGACTCCTCAGTGAGGTCCTTGGCGACTTTGCCGCGGCCGAGCGCAGCGGGCGGATGGTAGCACCGCGGGCGGTGAGGGGTGGGGCCATCGTGGCTGCGATGCCCGAGCCCAAGTCGATCGAAGGAACGCGGGGCGCCGCAGGCGAGGAACCCCTCCTACGGACAGCCAGTCAGGGCCGAGGTGTCGGTGATCGCCGGAGCGCTCACGCCTTGGGGGTTGTGGTACTCCACCTCGCCGCCGCCGACCAGGTCGCGCACCGTCAGGGTGTACTCGACGTTGGTGGTGCCGGCGGCGAACACCCAGTAGCGCTGGTTGACGGCGCAGCCGTCGAGCACCTTGACCTGCAGCTCCCAGTTCTCCGGCGCGAAGAACCACAGCAAGCCCGAGTCGCGCTCGCGGGCGGCCGCCACCCGTGCCTCACCCTCGCTCCCCTGGCGGCTGCGCCAATGGGCGCTCACCGCGAAGCGCCCACCACGCAGGCAGAGGCGCGCCGGTGCGGGCACGCAGCCCCCGGCCGTCTGGTAGCGCTGGGCGAGGAGGAAGGCGAAGCCATCCCCCAGCGTCGTCTCCGGCCAGTTGCTGTGCCCGAAGCCGGCGGCGATCTGCTCCTCGACCGCCACCCCCAGCCGCTGCCATTGCCCGGCGTAGGCCAGGTAGCTGCCGCCCGTGTAATTGGGGTCCGTGGTGCCGTAGTAGGTGCGCAGAGGTGCCGTGTAGTCCGCATCGGCCACGGCGAGCACCTGGCGGAACGGCGCCGAGAGGAGGAAGACGCCGGCGAAGCGCTCTTCACCGGCGTAGGCCAGCACTGCGGCGTAGGCGCCGCCGGCCGAGTGCCCGGCAAGGCCGATGCGCGCCTCGTCGACGGCGAGCTCGGCCCGCACGCTGGCGAGCGCCGCGGCGATCGTCGCGTCGTCCGCGCCGACACCGAAGCCCAGGTCGTCGATCGATTTGGGGACGATCACCACCGCCGGCCGCAGCTCAGCCTCGGTCTTCAGCAGGTTCTGCCAGGCCTCGGGGCTCGAGCCCGAGCCGTGCAGAAAGACGATCACTGGTGCCGGCTGGCCCTGGTCGAGGGCGTAGGGCACGTAGCGCAGGGCGTAGGTGCCCGTCTCGGCGACGTCGAAGCGCCGCCAGCCAGGGTTGACGGCCTCGGCGGACGCGGCGAGAACGAGGCCGAGCGCGCAGGCGGCGAGGACGGAGCGCATGGACGCATTGTACGCAGCCTGGCTCACAGTGCCGCCGGCCGGCGCGGAAGCGAACGCTATACTCCCCGGCTCATGAAACGCCGCGCCAAGATCATCGCCACCCTCGGGCCGGCGAGCACCGAGCCGGGCATCGTCGCCCGCCTGCTCGCCGCCGGGGTCGACATCGTCCGCCTCAACCTCTCCCACGGCGACCACGCCCAGCACCAACTGCGCATCGAGCGGGTCCGTGCCGCGGCTGCCGAGCGCGGCGTGCACGTGCCGATCCTCCTCGACCTGATGGGACCGCGCTACCGCCTGGGGACGATCGCCGACGGCCCACGCCCGCTCAAGCGGGGAGCGCAGGTGGTGCTGGGCGAGGAGGCGGCAGGGGTCGACGTGCCGCTCGACAACCCGGAGCTCCTCGCCCACTTCCAGACCGGCGAGCGGGTGCTGATCGACAACGGCCTCATCGAGCTCGAGATCACCGGCCGCCGGGGCCGCACGGTCGGCGCCCGGGTGATCACCGGCGGTGCCATCTCGACCCGCAAGGGCATCAACCTGCCGGACACCGAGCTGCCCTTCACCGTCTCGGCGAAAGACGCCGACGACATCGCCTTCGCGGTGGCCGCGGGGGTCGACTATCTGGCGGCGAGCTACGTCGCGGGCGCCGCCGACCTCGAGGGCATCCGCGCCGTCGTCCGCCGCCACGGCGGCGCCATCCCGCTAGTCGCCAAGCTTGAACGCAAGGCTGCGATCCACCATCTCCACGAGATCATCGACGCTGCCGACGCCGTGATGGTGGCGCGCGGTGACCTCGGCGTCGAAGTACCGCTCGACAAGGTGCCGGTGCTGCAGAAGCGCATCGTCGTCGCTGGCCGCGCCACCGCGACGCCGGTGATCGTCGCCACCCAGATGCTCGAATCGATGATGGAGCGACCTCGCCCCACCCGCGCCGAGGCGACCGACATCGCCAACGCCGTGCTCGAAGGGGCCGATGCCGTGATGCTCTCCGGCGAGACGGCCGCCGGCCGCTATCCGGTGGAGGCCGTGCGCACGATGGCGAAGATCATCGAGGAGGCCGAGCGCTACCGCCGCGAGCACCCGGAGGCAGTGCAGGTGCCGAAGCGCTCGCTCGCCAAGGCGAGCCAGGCGAGCCAGCCCGACCTGCGCTACCAGATCGCCGACGTGGTGTGCTCCGGCGCCGCGCGCGCCGCCGACCAGCTGGGAGCGAGCTTCATCGTCGCCTTCAGCCAGGGCGGCTTCACCGCCCGCTCCCTCGCCCGCTACCGACCGGCGGCGCCGATCCGCGTCTTCACCACGACGCCCGAGGTAGCCCGCCGCCTGCAGTTGGTGTGGGGGGTGCGCCCGCTCGTGCTCGACGATCCGCTCTCTTCGCTCGACCAAGTGGTCGAGGTGGTCGAACGCAAGCTGAAGAGCGAGCGCCTCGCCAAGGCCGGCGACACGCTCATTCTCGTGATGGGCGACCCGATCCGCGAGCGGCCCCTGACCAACCTGATGCGGATCCACCGGATCTCGGCATGATCCCGCTGCGCGACCTCAACCCGAGCCGGGGCCGGCCGCTGGTGACGATCGTCCTGATCGCCGTCAACGCCGTGCTCTTCCTCTACGAGCTGACCCTGGGCGATCACCTCCAGGGCTTCCTCGCGCAGTCGGCTTTCGTTCCCGCGCGGCTGTTCAGCGACGCTCCTGGCGGCGGCTGGGGTTACGGCGTGCCCTCGGCGCTTCTCTCGATGTTCCTCCACGGCGGCTGGATGCACTTCCTCGGCAACATGCTCTTCTTGTGGATCTTCGGCGACAACGTCGAGGACCGGCTGGGGCACGCCCGCTTCCTCTTCTTCTACCTGGGCTGCGGCTACGTCGCCACCTTCGCCCACGCGATCGCCGACGCCAACTCGCAGATGCCGGCGATCGGCGCCTCGGGGGCGATCGCCGGCGTGCTCGGGGCCTACGTCTTTCTCTTCCCCAAGGCGCGGGTCGTCACCCTCGTCTTCCTCGGCTTCTTCTACACCACCGCCGAGATCCCCGCCGTCGTCTACCTCGGCATCTGGTTCCTGATGCAGGCGTTCTCGGGGGTCGCCTCGCTCGGCGCCGGCACCGCGGGGCAGGGTGGGGTCGCCTGGTTCGCCCACATCGGCGGCTTCATCGCCGGACCATTGCTGCTCTGGGTGTTTCTCGACAAGAACCGGCGCCTGCCCCCGGCGCCGCCCCGGCTCGAGCCCTGGGCCTAGCGCCGTGCGCTGGCCCGCCCTGGCTCGCTGGCGGCGCCCCCTCGCCCGCACCGCGCGCTGGCTGCTACCGCTCGCAGCCGTCGCCGCCCTCGATGGCTTCTGGGTCGAGCCGCGCCTCCTCCTCTGGCGCGACGAGGCGTTCCTCGCTCTGCCCACCGGCCCCTACCGGATCGTCCACCTCTCCGACCTGCACGTCGCCCGCGAGACGGCGATCGAGCGCCGCCTGCTGCGCCGGGTGGCCACCGAGGCACCGGACCTAATCGTCGTCAGCGGCGACATGGTGGCCGACACTCATGACCTCGACGCCCTCGTCGCCCACACCCGCGCCGCCGCCCAGGTGCTCGGCGAGCTGCGCCGGCTGGCCCCGGTGGTCGCCGTGCAGGGCCACTCCGAGTACTGGGGGCCGGTGGTCGCCGAGCTCGGCAGCTCAGGCCTCGAGTGGCTGTCGAACGAGGGCAAGGTCTTCGGCCGCGACGGCGGCTTCCTGCTGCTCGGCCTCAACCAGCAGGTGGGGACCGACCGGCCCTGGGCGGACCGCGAGCCGCCCTTCGAGACCGTCGAGATCGCCGGCGAGCCCGCCTGGGGCCGCACCCGGCGCGGTGTTTTCAACAGCTACCTCCACTTCGACCCACCTGCCGGTGGGCTCACCGACGCCGGCGGCCCCCTCGCCTGGCGCGACCAGGAGCTGACGGTCGAGATGCGCCTCGGCAGCAACCGCTCGGAAGGCGGCATCGCGGTGCTCTCGCGCTATCCGTTGGGCGAAGACCGGCTGTTCCAGATCGTGCGCCCCGGCCTCGACAGCGACCGCCCCACGCGTTTCACGATCATCCCGCACGGGACCGCCCCCAACGGCCAGGGCGACACCGGCGTCGACCCCGAGCCCGGTCGCTGGTACAGCCTGCGGGTCCGCGCCACGGTAGCGGCCGAGCTCACCCGGCTCGAGCTGCGCGCCTGGCCGAGCGGCACGCCCGAGCCTGCCGCCTGGCAGGCCTGGGCCGAGGACCGCTCCGCTGCCCGCCTGCAGGCAGGGACAGTGGGCCTGTGGGCCCGCGAGGGCACGGTCGCCTTCCGCAACCTGCGGGTGACGGACGGCAGGGGCAAGGTCCTCCTTGACGAGCCGATGGCGGGGCCGGCGAGCCCCGCCTCGCGCGGATTCCGCCAGGGGCCGCGCGCGTCCCGCCTCGAGCTCGCCCTGGCCCGCTCGCCAGCGGTGCCGCCCGGCACGCCGCGGATCGTCGTCTCTCATGTGCCGGACGTCGCCCTCGAAGCCGCCGCCACGGGCATCGACGCCGTCCTCGCCGGCCACACCCACGGCGGCCAGGTGCGCTTGCCGGGGGGCCTCGCGATCCTCACCCGCTCCGAGCTCGGCCCTCACTACGACCGCGGCGTCTTCGATTTCGCCTCCCCCGCCGCCGCCGGTTGGACCCGCCTGGTCGTCAACAGCGGCGTCGGCACCTCCAAGCTCGCCGTGCGCTTCTCCTGCCCACCCAGCTACTTCGTGGTGGAGGTGGGGAGGAGGTAGGAGGCGCAAGGCGGGAATGATGCGTGATGTATCATGCAGCGCATCAATGCTCGTGCGGAGGCTCGCGTGCGCACCACCCTGGCGATCGACGACGACATCCTCGCTGCTGCCAAGCAGCTTGCAGAACAGGATCGCAGCACGCTCGGGGAAGTGATCTCTCGGCTGGCTCGCCGGGGCCTGCAGCGCGATGCCCCCGCGGAGCGCGCCGAGCGCAACGGGATCCCGCTGCTGCCGCGCCGCGCGGGCGCCACAGTGACCCTCCAGCTGGTCAACCAGATCCGCGACGAGCTCCCGTGACCCGCTACCTGCTCGACGTCAACCTCGTCATCGCTCTCGTCGACCCGGCCCATGTCCAGCATGACCTCGCCCACGAGTGGTTCAGCCGGGTCGGGCGGCTCCGTTTCGCCACCTGCCCGATCACCGAGAACGGGCTCCTGCGGATCGTCGGGCACCCCAAGTACCCGGGCACACCCGGCACACCGGGCGCCGTGCTCCATTCCTTGACAGCGCTCAGGGCGATGCCCGGCCATCAGTTCTGGCCCGACGAGATCAGTATCGCGGACCAGGCCCATATCGACCCGGCGCGTCTAGCCAGCCACTCCCAGGTGACCGACAGCTATCTCCTGGCCCTCGCCAGGTCCCGCGGTGGGAGGTTGGCCACCCTCGACCGTCGCCTGGTGGTCAGCGCGGTCGCCGACGGAGCGGCTGCACTCGAGCTGATCTGAGGCGGCGCCGCAAGAGCCTCAACCAACGGGTCACCGAGGTCTTGAGACGGGCGGTAGGCTCCGCCGGCTGGGCTCGACAGAGCTCTACCGCAAGTCCAGAAGCGCCGAGAGCGCCTGCTCCTTCCCCTACGGACACACCCTCCACGTGCCACTCGCGGTGCCGGTGATGGTCGGCAGCGGGTCGTCCCGGAAGCGGCCACCGAGGGTGCCGACGAGGTTGCCGGTGCCCGGGTCGGTGAGGTTGACGGTGAACGGGCCGCTGCCCGGTGGGGTGTCGATCGACCAGCTGCCGGTGGCGTTGTAGAGCACCGTCGTGCCGGTGATGTTCCACACCTGGCCGCCGAGCGTGCCGACACCGGGGCTGGTCTCGACGAGGGTCGCCACCAGGGTCGCCACCCAAGTGCTCGTCGAGTCATAGAGGGCGAGCTTGGTCGAGCCGTTGGTGGCACCCTGCGGCAGGTTCCAACGCCCGGTGTGCTTGCTGAGCGGACAGTAGTCCCACTTCACGACGTTGAAGCCCAGGTTCTCGTCCTGGGGATCGGTGGTGAAGAGGGGGAAGTAGTGGCGGGTGTCGGTCCACGCCACGTAGGCCTTCTGATCGAGCACCGAAAGGCCCAGGTATTCGCCGTATTGGTTGGGGTTGGCGCCGGTGTTGCTCGCCGTGTTGACGTTCGACCACGCGATGGTGCTGTTGTTGAACTCGCTCGTGGGCTGCGAGATGCGGATGTTGGGCTCGACGCTCTGGCCACAGGTGGTCGAGCGGCTGCCCCAGATCTCCACCTGGCGCAGGGCG
>WBZL01001465.1_pt1 | contig 24773 bp, 18 predicted proteins | sample 5204291 | NCBI WGS metagenome assembly WBZL01 (sample SAMN12344345, study PRJNA552823) | activated sludge metagenome | biome: Activated sludge suspended growth; feature: Nitrification reactor; material: Wastewater; isolation source: activated sludge from nitrification reactor of wastewater...
CAATAAACCCGTCACCACCATCCGCCATGACAAATCTCCATCTGCTCACGCAGACCTTCTCGCAGGCCCGTCACGCGTCAGGAATACATCAATTCAATGGGTTGGAGCCGCCGCTTACGCCGGTCCGCCGCGTCGGAGATTTTCGCGACGAGGTCGCGCGGCGGGTCAGGATGACGTGGGCGCGCCTCGGGCGCCCGCGCCGAGGCGGTTTTCGGCGGTGCGGCCGACCTCGCAGATGACGCCGTCGAAGTCGATCAGCGCTTCCTCGATGCGGTTGGAGAGAATCTGGCCGACGTTGCGGATGACGAGGTTCGCTCAGCCGCTGGGGGCTGCGTCGGCCATGGGAGCCTCGGACGGCTGGTCGCGATCCCCGGATTTTCCCCGGAAACCATTGGCAGGCAGGTGTTTTTCGCACCCTTTGCGCTTGCGTCAGGCAAGCGGCATCGCGCGGGCGACCTCGAAGAAGGCGGCGACGAGTTTCGCGGCCCGCCGGTCGCGCAGGCAGACGAGCGCCTCTTCCATCATCAGCGCCGGGGCACCGGCGATCGGGATGGCCACGAGCCGCGCGTCGGCACCGAATTCGGCCTGGGAGACGAAGCCCACGCCGGCGCCCGAGGCGACGATCTCGCGCACCGCCTCGCGGCCCTCGGCGGTGATGGCAGGGCTCAGGGCGATCCCTTCCGCTGCTGCCGCCTCCTCGAGCTTGCGGCGGGTCTTCGAGCCCTCCTCGCGCAGCACGAGGGGCAGGCCGGGAAGGTCGGAAAGGCGGAGCGCGTCCCGCGCGGCGAGCGGATGCGCGCGCGCGACGAAGGCGGTGATCGGCGTGGCGCCGAGCGCTAGCGCCTCGATGTCGCGCGCCTCGGGCAGGTCGCCGAGGACGCCGATGTCGGCTTCGTAGGCGTGGAGCGCGGCGAGCACGGTTTCGGTGTTTCCCGCCGTCACGGTGATGCGCACGCCGGGGTGGCGGTCGCGGAAGCGGGCGAGGATGTGGAGGAGGTGATGCGCGCTGTCGGCGACGATCCGGAGCGTCCCGGAGCGGAGCGCGCGGGACTCCGACAGGAGTTCCAGTGCCTGCGCCTCGCTGTCGAAAAGCCTGAGGGTGATCTCCAGGAGCCGCTCGCCCTGCGGGGTCAGCGTCACGCGCTTCTTCAGGCGGTTGAAGAGGAGGACATCGTATTCCTCTTCGAGCTTGCGCACCTGGTCGGAGATCGCCGGCTGGGTGAGGTGCAGTTCTTCCGCCGCGCGGGAAAAGCCGCCGTGGAGGGCGACGTTGTGAAAGGCGCGAAGCTGGACGTAGCGCATGGGATGCCCCCGCCGATCTGTCACGGCTCTATACGAGAGAAATTTATGGATCAATCTAAAATAACGATTTTACAGATGGTGACGCGCATGAGACAGCGGGCGCGAGGCCGACCGAACCGGAGACCGCCCATGTCCAGCGCCGCCCCCTTTCCCGCCCCGAGGCTCGGTGAGCCCTATCTGCTGACGCCGGGGCCGCTGACCACGGCCTTCGAGGTGAAGGAGGCGATGCTGCGCGACTGGGGGTCGTGGGATGCCGACTTCCGCGCCATGACGAAATCGCTCCGCGACCAGATCGTGGCGCTTGCCGGGGACCGGAAAGGCGACTTCACCTGTGTGCCGATGCAGGGTTCCGGCTCCTTCTGCGTGGAGGCCATGCTGGGAACCTTCGTGCCGAAGGGCGGCAAGGTTCTGGTGCTGGCCAACGGCGCCTACGGGCTCCGCGCGGCCGAGACGATGCGCTATCTTGGCCGCGCGCACACGCTCATCGACAAGGGCGACTACATGCCGCCCCGCGGGGACGAGGTCGCCGCCGCACTCGATGCCGACCCGGCGATCAGCCATGTGATCGCGATCCATTGCGAAACCTCCTCCGGCATACTCAATCCGGTCGCGGAAATCTCCGAGGCCGTCTATTCCCGGGGCCGCAAGCTTCTCATCGATTCCATGTCGGCCTTCGGCGCGCTGCCGCTCGACGTGACCGATATCCGCTACGAGGCGATGGTCTCCTCGGCCAACAAGTGCATCGAGGGGGTGCCGGGCTTCGGCTTCGTCGTCGCGCGCAGGTCCGAACTCGAGGCCTGCAAGGGCAACAGCCACTCGCTCGCGCTCGACCTCCATGCCCAGTGGGCCTACATGGAGAAGACCGGCCAGTGGCGCTACACGCCGCCCACCCATGTCGTCGCCGCCTTCCTTGAGGCGCTGCGCCTGCATGCGGCGGAAGGCGGCGTTGCAGGTCGGGGCGCGCGCTATGCCCGAAACCGCGACGTGATGGTGGCGGGGATGCGCGGTCTCGGCTTCGAGACGCTTTTGAAGGACCGCTGGCTGTCCCCGATCATCGTCACCTTCTTCTGCCCGGCCGATCCGAAATTCGTCTTTGCGGATTTCTACGAAAGGATGAAGGCCAAGGGTTTCATCATCTATCCCGGCAAGCTGACAGTGGTGGACAGTTTCCGCATTGGCTGCATCGGAAGGATGGACGATCATGTGATGCGGAAGGTGGTCGCGGCGGCCGGAGAGGCGCTCGTCGAGATGGGTGTGACCTCCGCCGCTCCTCCCGAGGCGGCGCTGGCCGAACGCGCGAAACTGGCCGCCTGACGCGGCTGCCGAATAGTGACGGAAGGACCCGAGATGAACCTGCAGACCCGCGCCCCCGTGACGGCGAACGGCCGTGCCTATCCCTGGCCGAAGGTGCCCGCCGTGGCGATCTGCCTTGATGGCTGCGAGCCCGCCTATCTCGACGTCGCCATCGCCGAGGGGCTGATGCCGACACTGAAGCGGATGCGCGAGGCGGGGACCGACCGGATCGCGCATTCGGTCATCCCCTCCTTCACCAACCCAAACAACCTCTCCATCGCCACCGGCCGCCCGCCCGCCGTCCACGGCATCTGCGGCAACTACCTTTACGAGCCGGAGACGGGGCAGGAGGTGATGATGAACGACGTGCGTTTCCTGCGCGCGCCGACCGTCTTCGCGAAATTCTACGAGGCCGGCGCGCGGGTCGCGGTGGTCACGGCGAAGGACAAGCTCAGGGCGCTTCTGGGTGCCGGGCTGAGGTTCGACGAAGACCGGGCCATCGCCTTCTCGTCCGAGAAGTCGGGCACCACGACCAAGGCCGAGCATGGGATCGCCAATGCGTCGAGGTGGCTCGGCATGCCGGTGCCCGAGGTCTATTCGGCGGACCTTTCGGAGTTTGTCTTCGCCGCCGGGGTGAAGCTTCTGCGCGAGTGGAAGCCGGACGTGATGTATCTGTCGACGACCGACTACATCCAGCACAAGTATGCGCCCGACCAGCAGGGAGCGAAGGACTTCTACGCGATGTTCGACCGCTATCTGGCCGAACTGGACGAACTGGGCGCCGCCATCGTCGTCACCGCCGACCACGGCATGAAGCCGAAGCATCTGGCCGACGGCAGTCCGGCGGTGATCTATGTGCAGGACCTGCTCGACGACTGGCTCGGCAAGGGCGCTGCGCGGGTGATCCTGCCGATCACCGATCCTTACGTCGTCCACCACGGCGCGCTCGGCTCCTTCGCGACGGCCTATCTTCCGGAGGGGGAGGACCGGGCCGCGATCATGGCGCGGCTCGCCGCGCGGCCGGAAATCATCCTGGTCCTGGACCGGGAGGAGGCGGTGCGGCGGTTCGAGCTTCCGGCCGACCGGATCGGCGACATCGTCATGATCTCGGGCGAGAACATGACCATCGGCACCTCGGCCCACCGCCACGACCTTGCCGCGCTGAAGGAGCCGCTGCGCTCCCACGGCGGGCTGACCGAGCAGGAAGTGCCCTTCATCGTCAACCGGGTGATCGACCTGCCGGGGGCGCCGGTCCTGAGGAACTTCGACGCCTTCCTCTACGCCTGCACGGCGGCGGCGGTCTGAGGGGGTGGCGATGATGACGATCGAGGTCCGTCACGAAGCCATGCGGATCGGCGGAGAAAAGGTCTTCACCGACCGGGTGATCGAGGTCCGCTATCCCTATACGGGCGAACTCGTGGGCACCGTCCCGGCGGGGACCGCCGAGCACGCCCGCCGCGCGTTCGAGATTGCCGCCGGCTACCGGTCCCGGCTGACCCGCTACGAGCGCAGCCAGATCCTGAAGCGGGCGGGCGAACTGATCGGCGCGCGGCGGGACTATCTGGCGAAATGGCTGGTGCTGGAATTGGGCATCTCGTGGCAGCACGCGGTCTACGAGACCAGGCGCGCGCAGGATGTCTATACCTTCGCCGCCGCCCAGGCCTTGCAGGACGACGGGCAGATATTCTCCTGCGACCTCACGCACAACGGCAAGGACCGGAAAATATACACCAAGCGCGAGCCGGTCCGGTCGATCTCGGCGATCACGCCCTTCAACCATCCCCTCAACATGGTCAGCCACAAGGTCGCGCCCTCCATCGCCACGAACAACTGCATGGTGGTGAAGCCGACCGAACTGACGCCGCTCACGGCGCTGACCCTCGCCGATATCCTGTACGAGGCCGGGCTACCCCCTGAAATGTTCCAGGTGGTGACCGGCTGGCCGCAGGATATCGGCGAGGAGATGATTACCAACCCGAATATCGACATCATCACCTTCACCGGGGGCGTGCCGGTCGGCAAGATGATCGCGGCGAAGGCGGTCTACAAGCGGCAGGCGCTGGAACTGGGCGGCAACGATCCCCTGATCGTGCTGAACGATCTCGATGATGTGGACCTCGAGAAGGCGGCGGCGATTGCGGTCGCGGGCGCCACCGGCAATTCCGGCCAGCGCTGCACGGCGATCAAGCGCATCCTCGTGCAGGAAAGCGTGGCGGACCGCTTCGTGCCGATGCTGCTGGCGAAGGCAAAGGCGCTGAGGTTCGGCGACCCGATGGACCCCGCGACCGAGCTTGGCTGCGTCATCAGCGCGAAGGCGGCGGAGCTTTTCGAAAGGCGCGTCTACATGGCGGCGGAGCAGGGGGCGAAGGTGCTCTATGACCCCGGCCGCAAGGGGGCGCTGCTGCCCCCCATCGTCGTCGATCATGTGCCCCATGACAGCGAACTGGTGATGGAGGAAACGTTCGGGCCGATCGTCCCCGTCGTCCGGGTGCCCGACGACGACGCCGAGGTGATGCGGATTTCGAACGGCACGCCCTTCGGCCTGTCCTCGGGCGTCTGCACCAACGACTTCCGCCGGATGCAGGCCTATATCGAGGGGCTCGACGTCGGCACGGTGAACATCTGGGAACAGCCCGGCTACCGGATCGAGACCTCGCCCTTCGGCGGGATCAAGGATTCCGGGAACGGGGTGAAGGAAGGCGTGACGGAGGCGATGAAGTTCTTCACCAACGTGAAGACCTATTCGCTTCCCTGGCCGCGGTGAGCGCGTGGCGGTTTCGGGAGCCTCCGGCGGAGGTATTCGGGGCAAGATGAAGACGCAAGGCGGGATGACCCACACGGAGGGCGAGTCCAACACGTCCGACGCGCGCCGGGCCTGGACGGCGCGGCATCCGGATGCGGCGACGCGCGACCTTCTGGCGCGCGACGCGGAGGCGTTCCTCCACCAGTCGCTGTCCTCGCCCTGTGTCTCGACCATCGCCAGGGCCGAGGGCATCTGGATCGAGGACACAGCGGGGCGCCGCTACATGGATTTCCATGGCAACTCGGTCCATCACCTCGGCTATGGCCATCCCCGGGTGGTGGCGGCGATCAAGGCGCAGCTGGACGACCTGAGCTTCTCTCCCCGGCGCTTCACCAACGAGGTGGCGGTGCGGCTTGCCGAGGCGCTCGGTGCGATTGCGCCCGGCGATCTTTCGAAGGTGCTCTTCACCACCGGGGGCTCGGACGCGAACGAGGTGGCGCTGAGGCTTGCCCGCGCGGCGACGGGGCGGTTCAAGACGCTGAGCTTCTGGGACGCGTTCCATGGCGCGGGGTTCGGCGCTGCCTCGGTCGGCGGCGAGGCGACGTTCCGATCCGGGATCGCCGGGCCGCTCCTGCCCGGGGCGGAGCATGTCGCGCCCTTCAACTGCACCCGCTGCGCCTATGGCCATCCGGGGCCTGCGTCCTGCGGGCTGGCCTGCGCACGGATGGTGGACTACGTGCTCGAACGCGAGGGCGACGTGGCCGCGGTGATCGCGGAGCCGATGCGGGCAGTGCCGGTCGTGCCGCCTCCCGGCTACTGGCGCGCGGTGGCGGAGGCCTGCCGGCGGCACGGGGCGCTGCTGATCTTCGACGAAATCCCGACCGGCCTTGGCAAGACGGGCCGCATGTTCGCCTTCGAGCATGACGGTGTGGTGCCCGACATGGTGACGCTCGGCAAGGCGCTGGGCGGCGGCATCCTGCCCATCGCGGCGGTGGTCGCGCGCCGCGACCTCGACGTGGCCGGCGACTACGCCATCGGGCACTACACGCACGAGAAGAACCCTGTGACGGCGCGGGCGGCGCTGGAAACGCTGGCCGTGATCGCCGAGGAGGGGCTGGCAGACCGGGCGGCCGAACTCGGGCAGCGGGCGCTTGCCCGGTTGGCCGAGGCACTCGACGGCGTCGGGATCGTCGGCGACATCCGGGGGCGGGGCCTCATGTTCGGGGTCGAGATCGTGGCGGACCGGGAAACCCGGGCTCCCGCGAGGGCCGCCGCCGAACGGATCTACTATCGCTGCCTCGACGCCGGCCTCAGCTTCAAGATCAGCGCCGGCGCCGTGCTGACGTTGTCGCCGCCCCTCGTCATCGGGCGCGAGGACCTCGACCGCGCGCTCTCCATCGTCGTGGAAGCGGTCCGCGCCGAGGCCGGCTAGGGCGCGAGCGTGAGCCTCGCGCCGGCTGCCGAAAGGCTCCTGGAGATGGCGGCATCGGGGGGGCGGTCAGTGACGATCTCGCCCACCTCGTCCCAGCCCGCCACCGATATGAGGCCGCGGCGCCCGAACTTCGTGTGATCGGTTACCACGACCCGGCGCTCGCCGCGCGAGAGCACGAGCCGGGCAAACTCCGCCTCTTCCAGCGCGTAGTCCATCACGCCGCCCTCGTCGACCGCCCCGGCCGAGATGATGGCATGGTGGACCGCGAACTGCGCGATGAAGTCGAGCGCCGACTTTCCAAAGGCCGCGCCCGAGTCGGACCTGAGCTCGCCCCCGGCCATGTAGACGCGGTTGCCGTTCACCGTGGCCAGCGTGCGGGCGATGTCGGAGGAATTGGTGACGACCGTCAGGCGCCGGTGGTTCATCAGTTCGCGGGCGACGAAGCTCGTCGTCGTGCCGGTGTCGAGCATCACCGATTCCCCGTCCCGGATCGTCGCCGCGACCGCGCGGGCGATGGTGCGCTTGGGCCCGGCATTCTCGCGCATCCGCTTTTCGAACGGCGCCTCGCCAATGCGGCCCGCCAGTCCCACGGCGCCGTGGATGCGCAGGACCCGGCCCGCTTCGGTAAGCGGCTTCACGTCACGCCGCACGGTTTCGAGCGAGACCCCGAGCCGGCCCGCGAGCGCGGAGATCGTCGCCGAACCTTCGGCTTCAAGGATGTCGAGGATGTCGGCGTGACGTTTGGACAGCATCCGGCGCTCCGCAGGCTGCGGCAATCTTAGGCGGGAACGCTCCGGGCCGCAATAATCGGGCACGATACGGGCAAAATAATCACAAAAGGCCACATGACCCGGTTGACGGAATCGGGCTCCTCGGCTCAGGCTGTGGAAAGGAACGGGACCGGGCGCGGCGCACGCGGACGGATCGGCGTTCGACAGACCGGCCCGGCCGGCATGAACAGGGGGTTCACCATGTCAAAAACGACCGGAATTCTGATCCGAGGGCTCACAATGTCGGCACTCGCGCTGGCGGCGGCCGGCAGTGCGGGAGCGCAGGATTCGGCCGACCCGATCAAGCTGACGCTGCACGACTGGACCGGCCAGCTCATCACCACGCAGCTGATGGGCAAGATCCTGCAGAAGGCGGGCAACAACGTCGAATATGTGCAGGCCGACTACCTCGCGCAGTTCGCGGGCCTCGAGACCGGCGATCTCGATGTGGCGATGGAGATGTGGGAGACGACGGGGCGCGAGGCGATGGATGCCGCGACCGCGACCGGCAAGGTCGAGAATTTCGGCCCCACAGGCATGAAGGCCAAGGAAGAGTGGTGGTATCCCGAATACATGAAGGAGAAATGCCCCGGCCTGCCGAACTGGGAGGCCTTGAAGGACCCGGCCTGCGCCGAGGCGTTCTCGACCGCCGAGACGGCGCCGAAGGGGCGCTACCTGGGCGGGCCGGTGACCTGGGGCGGGTTCGATGATGAACGGGTCGAGGCGCTCGACCTGCCCTTCGAGGTAATCCACGCCGGCACCGATGCCGCGCTTTTCGCGGAGCTGGAAAGCGCCTATCAGCGCCAGGCGCCGATCATGCTCTGGATCTATGCGCCGCACTGGGCACCGGCGAAGTACAAGGGCGAATGGGTGGAATTCCCGGAATACACGCCCGAATGCTACAATGACCCCGCCTGGGGCTCGAACCCCGACATGGCCTATGACTGCGGCAAGCCTTTCGGCGAGATCTGGAAGGTCGGCTGGGCGGGGGTGAAGGACAAGTGGCCGGGGGCTTACGAGGCGATCAAGGCCTTCACCATCGACAATGACGAGATGGGCCAGATGATCACCGAGGTCGATCTGAACGGCAAGACGGTGGAGGAGGTCACCGATGCCTGGATCGCCGCCAACGAGGGCCGCTGGAAGCCCTGGATCGGCCAGTGACGGACCGGCCGGATCGCGTGTTTGCGGTCCGGCCCCAACTTTCCGGAAGCCACGATGACTGAAAGTCCTGCTGCCGTTCGTGGTGCCGTCGGCGCTTCTGCGGACAAGATCACGCTGGAATGCCGCGGTGTCTGGAAGCTGTTCGGGGCGCGCGCCGGGGAGGTCCTGCGAAGCCTCGGGTCCGGGGCGACGGTGGAAGCGATCGCGGCGGCGGGACTGGTGCCGGCGGTGCGCGATGTCAGCCTGTCGGTTCGGCAGGGCGAGATCTTCGTCATCATGGGCCTGTCGGGGTCGGGGAAATCGACGCTCGTCCGCCTGATGTCGCGGCTGATCGAGCCGACGGCGGGGGAGATCCTGTTCAACGGACAGAATCTGCTGGCGGCCTCGGACCGCGAGATGGTGGAGATAAGGCGCCACAGGATGGGCATGGTCTTCCAGCATTTCGCGCTCCTGCCGCATCTGACGGTTCTGGGCAACGTCGCCTTCCCGCTGGAGGTGCAGGGCGTCGCGCGGGCGGCGCGGGAGGAGCGGGCGCGCCAGATGATCGCGCTCGTCGGCCTTGGCGGGCGCGAGGACGCCTATCCGCGCCAGCTCTCGGGCGGCCAGCAGCAGCGGGTCGGCATCGCGCGCTCGCTCGCGGTGGAGCCGGAACTGTGGTTCCTCGACGAACCCTTCTCGGCCCTCGATCCCCTGATCCGGCGCGAGATGCAGGACGAATTCATCCGCCTGCAATCGGTGCTGCGCAAGACCATCGTCTTCATCACCCACGATTTCGACGAGGCGATAAGGCTCGCCGACCGCATCGCCATCATGAAGGACGGCGCCATCGTGCAGCAGGGCACGCCGGAGGAGCTGGTGATGAACCCGGCCACCGATTACGTCCGCGAATTCACCCAGGCGGTGCCGAAGGCGAAGGTGGTGCGCGCGGACAGCGTGATGGTCGCGGCAGAGGGCGAGGCGGCGGGCACCGTCGCGGCGCGGACGGTGATCGCGGATGCGGCGCGCCTGTTTCTGGGCGGCGCGGCCGTGGTCGCGGTGACGGACGCGGCGGGCCGCGTGATCGGCCATCTGCGGCGCGACGATGTCACCCGGCTTCTCATGGGGGGCTGAGACTTGGCCGATGCCACCGCCATTCCCGGACCGCGCGGACTGCCCCGTTGGGCGGGCTGGGGCCTCGTCCTGCTGCCCTGCGCGGCGCTCTGGCTGTGGGGGGCGCCGGCCGCGCCCTGGGCCTTCGACTGGCCGAAGGGCTGGACGATCCCGGCGGCGCGGTGGATCACCGCCTTCACCAGATGGCTCCTGAACGACGCGACCTTCGGGCTGTTCACCTTCCAGGAACTCACCCGCTTCGTCGCGGGCGTGATCGACGCGCCCTACCGGATCGTACTGTCGCTTCTCTCCACCGGCTTCCTGCGGGGCGAGGGGAGCACGGCGGTCGAGATCACCCCGCCGCTGTCATGGGTCGCGGTGATCGTGTCCTTCGCGCTTCTCGGCCTCTGGGCCGGGGGGCGCGGGCTTGCCCTGCTGGTCGCCGCCTGCTTCCTCTTCATCGCCGTCTTCGGCCAGTGGCAAAGCGCGATGGTGACGCTCGCCTCGATCCTCGTCGCGGTGCCTTTGGGCGTGGCCGGCGGGATGGCGCTCGGAGTCCTTGCCTGGCGGCATCTCTGGTTTTCCCGCGCGATCCGGCCGGTGCTCGACCTGATGCAGACGATCCCGGTCTTCGCCTATCTGGTGCCGATCCTCTTTCTCTTCGGCTTCGGCCCGACGGCGGCGGTGGTGGCGACCCTGATCTACGCCATGCCGCCGATGACGCGGGTCACCGAACTGGCGCTGCATCGCGTGCCGCCGGAGCTGAGCGATCTTGGCCGCATGGTCGGCTGCACACGGCGCCAGATGCTCTGGCGGGTGATGGTTCCTTCCGCGCGCGAGGCGCTGATGGTGGGCGTCAACCAGGTCATCATGCTGTCGCTGAACATGGTCATCATCGCCTCGATGATCGGCGCGGGCGGGCTTGGCTTCGATGTGCTCGCGGCCCTCAGGCGTCTCGACTTCGGCGCGGGGCTCGAGGCGGGCTTTGCCATCGTGGCGCTCGCCGTCGCGCTCGACCGGCTGAGCCAGGCGGTCGCCGTGCGCGGGCGCGGCGCGCCATTGCGGGGCGGGCCGCTGGCGCGGCATCCCTATCTGGTCGCGTCGCTGGTGACGATCGCGGCGGCCGCGGCGATCGGGTTCGTCATCCCGTGGGTGCAGAGCTATCCGCAGGCGTGGCAGCTTTCGACCGGTACGTTCTGGAGCCGTGTGGTTGAATGGATCAACGTCAACTTCTTCGACACGCTCGAGGCGGTGAAGAACTTCTTTCTCCTTAACCTGCTGGTGCCGTTCAAGCGCTTCCTCGCCGGCCTGCCGTGGCTGGGCGTCGCAGCCCTCCTTGCCTTCGCCGGCTGGCGCTCGGGGGGCTGGCGGCTTGGCCTTCTGATCGCGGCGCTCGTCACGCTGATCGCGGCGACCGGGCAGTGGGAGAAGGCGATGATCACCGTCTATCTCTGCGGCATCTCGGTCGCCATCGCCATGCTGATCGGGCTGCCCATCGGCGTGCTTGCGGCGAACAGCGACCGGCTCTGGTCCTGGGTGCGGGTCATCATCGACACGTTGCAGACGCTGCCCTCCTTCGTCTACCTGATGCCCGCGGTGATGCTCTTCCGCGTCGGCGACTTCACCGCGATGATCGCCATCGTCGCCTTCGCGGTTGCGCCCGCGATCCGCTACACCGTCCTCGGCCTGAAGGGCGTCGATCCGCGCCTGATCGAGGCCGGGCGCGCGATGGGCTGTTCGGAAGCGCAGATCCTCACCCGCATCCGGCTGAAACTGGCACTGCCGGAGATCCTGCTCGGCCTCAACCAGACGATCATGTTCGCGCTGTCGATGCTGGTCATCACGGCACTCGTCGGCACCCGCGATCTGGGGCAGGAGGTCTATATCGCGCTGACCAAGGCCGATCCGGGGCGCGGGCTGGTGGCGGGCCTCGCCGTCGCCTTCATCGCCATCGTCGCCGACCGGCTGATCCATGCCGGCGCGCAGGCGGCGCGGGGGCGGCTCGGGCTTGGGGGGAGCAGCACATGAGTGTCGCGCCAGGGCAGAGTGCGGGAGCCTCCGGCGGGAGTATTTGCCGCCACAATGAAAAGGCAGGGCCATGACGATCGATCGTCTTCGCGCGCTGCCGTGCTGGCGCGGCGCGGTTTCGGCAGAGCCGCTGACCGGGGGGCTGTCGAACGAAAGCTGGAAGGTGACGGACGCCGCGGGCGCGCATGTGGTGCGCTTCGGCGCGGATTTTCCGTGTCACCATGTCAGCCGCGCGAGCGAGGTGATGGCGGCGCGGGCCGCGCATGCCTGCGGCTTCGCGCCCGAGGTGGAGTATGCCGCGCCGGGGGTGATGGTCTCGGCCTTCCTGGCGGCGCGGACCTGGGGCGAGGCGGACGTGCGCGCCGATCCGGGCCGCGTCGGGCGCTATCTGCGGGAGTTTCACGCGAAGATGCCGCGCGAGGTGTCCGGGCCGGGGGGGATATTCTGGGTCTTCCACGTGATCCGTGACTATGCGCGGACCCTGAAGGCCGGGGGCAGCCGTTTCGCGGGCGATCTGCCGCGTCTCGTCGCCGTCGCCGAGGCGATGGAGGCGGCGCAGGTGTCGCTGCCCATCGTCTACGGCCATCACGACCTTCTGCCGGCGAATTTCCTTGAAGATGCGGATGGGCGGCTCTGGCTCATCGACTACGAATATGCGGGCTTCGGGACGGCGATGTTCGATCTCGCCGGGGCGGCCTCGAATGCGGGGATGGACGCAGACGAGGCCGGGGCGCTGCTTTCCGCCTATTTCGGGCAGGCGCCCGACGCCGCCACGGCCCGCGCCTTCGACGCGATGCAGTGCGCGAGCCTCGCGCGCGAGGCGATGTGGGCGATGGTGTCGGAGATCTTCCTTGCCGCGCCGGGAGCCGATTACGACGCCCATGCGCGCGACTATCTCGGCCGGCTCGATCTCGCGCTCGGCCGCTACCAGTCCCTTCACGGAAAGATCGCGACATGACCCTGCCTGCCCACGCCCGCATCGTCGTCATCGGCGGCGGCATCATCGGCTGTTCCACGGCCTATCACCTTGCCCGCGACCACAAGGCCGAGGTGGTGCTCTTGGAGCAGGGGCGGCTCACCTCCGGCTCGACCTGGCACGCGGCCGGGCTGGTGGGGCAACTCAGAAGTTCCGCCTCGATCACCCGGGTGCTGAAATACTCGGTCGAGCTTTACAAGGGGCTGGCGGCGGAGACGGGCCTTGAGACCGGCTGGAAGATGACCGGCTGCCTGCGGCTGGCCACGAACGCGGACCGCTGGACCGAATACCGGCGGCTCGCCACGACGGCGCGGTCCTTCGGGATGGAGATGCACCTCATTTCGCCGGATGAGGTCAAGCGCATGTGGCCGCTGATGGAGGTCGGCGACCTTGTCGGCGCAAGCTGGCTGCCGACCGACGGGCAGGCATCGCCCTCGGACATCACGCAGAGCCTCGCCAAGGGCGCGCGGATGCATGGCGCGCGGATAGTCGAGGGCGTGCGGGTGACGGGCTTCGGCATGGCGGGCAACCGGATCGTGAGCGTGAAGACCACGCAAGGCGAGATCGCCTGCGAAAAGGTCGTCAACTGTGCCGGGCAGTGGGCGCGGCAGGTCGGCGCGATGGCGGGTATCAACGTGGCCCTGCAACCGGTCAGGCACCAGTATATCGTCACCGAGCAGATCGCGGGGCTCGCCGCCGATGCGCCGACGATCCGCGACCCCGACCGTCGCACCTACTTCAAGGAGGAAGTGGGCGGCCTCGTCATGGGCGGCTATGAGCCCGACCCGCAGCCCTGGACCACCGGCGATGTGCCCGACGACTGGGAGTTCCGGCTTTTCGACGACGATTTCGATCATTTCGAGCAGCACATGGATCAGGCGATCGCCCGCATCCCGGCGCTCGCCGAGGCGGGCGTCAAGCAGATGATCAATGGGCCGGAAAGCTTCACCCCGGACGGGAACTTCATCCTCGGTTCCGCCCCGGAATGCGCCAACATGTATGTCGGCGCCGGCTTCAACGCCTTTGGCATCGCATCCGGGGGCGGCGCGGGCTGGGTGCTGGCCGACTGGGTGATGACGGGCGAGGCGCCGCTCGACCTCTGGACCGTGGACATCCGCCGCTTCTCCGGCATGCACCGCGACCGCGACTGGGTCCGCGACCGCACCTGCGAGGCATACGGCAAGCATTACACCATCGGGTTTCCGCATGAGGAATACGAAAGCGGCCGGCCGCGCATCGTCTCGCCGCTCTATGACCGGCTGAAGGCGCATCGCGCCGTCTTCGGATCGAAGCTCGGCTGGGAACGGCCGAACTGGTTCGCGCCGGAGGGGAGGGAGGCGAAGGACGTCAATTCGATGGGGCGGCAGAACTGGTTTGATGCCGTGGGAGAAGAGCACAGGCATGTGCGCGAGGCCGTGGGCATCTTCGACCAGTCCTCCTTCGCCAAGTACGAGGTGAGCGGGGCGGATGCGGCGCGCGCCCTCGATTTCGTCTTTGCCGCAGACGTGACGAAGGCGCCGGGGCGGCTGACCTATACCCAGGCGCTCAACTCGCGCGGCGGGATCGAATGCGACCTGACGGTGGCGCGGCTGGCGGAGGATCGCTTCTACCTCGTCACGGGGACGGGGTTCCGTACCCATGACCTCGCCTGGATCGCCGAGCATCTGCCCGCGGGGGACGTGGCGATCCGCGACATCACCGAGGATTGGGGGGTGCTGTCGCTGATGGGACCCCTGGCGCGCGGTGTGCTGGCACGGGTGACGGAGGCGGATCTGTCGAACGCGGCCTTCCCGTTCGGCCACGTGCGGGAAATCGGGATCGCGGGGGCCACGGTGCGGGCGCTGCGCGTGACCTATGTGGGCGAGCTCGGCTGGGAACTGCATGTGCCGCTGGCCGCCACGGGCCGGGTCTTCGACGCACTGATGGCGGCGGGCGCGGGCGCGGGCATCCGGCCGGTGGGCTACCGGGCGCTGGAATCCTTGCGGCTGGAGAAGGGCTATCGGGCCTGGTCCTCGGACATCACGCCGAACGACACGCCTTTCGAGGCGGGGCTCGGCTGGGCGGTGAAGATGCGCCGGAACGCCGATTTCATCGGCCGCGGGGCGTTGGAAGCCGTCGCAGGCCAGCCGCTGAAGAAGCGGCTCGCGGGCTTCACGCTGGAGGATCCGGCCGCCGTGCTGGTCGGGCGCGAGACGATCCTCAGGAACGGCGAGACCGTGGGTTACCTGACCTCGGGCGGCTACGGCTACACGGTCGGGAAGTCCATCGGTTTCGGCTATGTGCGCAACGCGGATGGAGTGAGCGACGACTACCTGACCTCGGGCAGCTACGAACTGGTCGTCGCCAACGAGCGCTTTGCGGCGCGGCTCGCGCTCGCGCCGCTCTACGACCCTGAAAACCTCAAGGTGAAGGCATGAAGTCCGACCGTCACGCGAGAATCGTCATCATCGGCGCCGGCGCGATCGGCACGGCCATCGCCTATCACCTCGCGCGTCAGGGCGAGCGCGACGTGCTGGTCCTGGAAAAGGCGCAGGTGACGCACGGCTCCACCTGGCACGCGGCAGGGCTTGTCGGCCAACTGCGCGGCAAGCGGGCGCTCACGCGGCTGATGCAGAACTCCGTCGCGGTGTTCGACCGGCTCGGGGCCGAATCCGGCATGGCGACCGACTGGAAGAAGGTGGGTTCGCTGCGCCTTGCCGCGTCCGAGGCGCGATGGAGCGAGATCCGCCGCTCGGTCCAGCTTGCGAAGAGCTTCGGCTTCGAGGCGCATCTCGTCTCGCCCGACGAGGCGAAGCGGATGTTCCCCCATATCGAGAAGACGGGCGTCGTCGGGGCCGCCTGGATCCCGACCGACGGATATATCGACCCCTATGCGGTCACGATGGCCTTCGCGGCAAGCGCGCGCAGGGCTGGTGTCCGGATCGAGGAGGGCGTGACAGTTTCCGGCATTCCCGTGAAGGGCCGCCGGGCGCTGGGCGTCGTCACCGACCACGGCACGGTTTCGGCCGACATCGTCGTGAACGCCGCGGGCTACTGGGCGCGGCGCGTCGGCGCGATGGCGGGGGTGGCGGTGGCCGCGGGTGTCGTCGAGCACCAGTACTTCGTCACCGAAAAGGGACTCGACATAGCGGACGATCTGACGACCCTGCGCGACCCCGACCACAACTTCTATCTGAAGCCGGACGTGGGTGGCTCCTTTGCCATCGGCGGGTGGGAGGAGGGGACTCGCACACTCTGGAACCAGTGGCCGCCCTTCGACTTCGCCCGAGAGCTTTTTCCCGCGAACATGGAGCGGCTGGAGCTTTTCGCCCTGCCCGCCGCCGAACGGCTGCCGATCCTGAACGAGATCGGCATCAGGACCGTGATCAATGGCCCGATTCCGGTTTCGGCGGACGGCGAGCCGATCATGGGTCTCGCGCCGGAACTCGACAACTTCTACCTCGCCTGCGGCTTCACCGCGGGCATCGCGGCCTCCGGCGGTGCGGGCGAGGCGATGGCGAACTGGATCGTGAACGGCGATCCCGGCCTCGACCTCTGGCCCTTCGACGCCCGCCGGTTCGGTGCCCCCCATGCCCGCGCCTCCTGGCTCTCCGCCCGGGCGCAGGAGGCCTATGCCGCCTATTACAAGGTCCACTGGCCAGGCGAGGAACACCATGCCGGCCGCGGCCTGCGCCGCTCCTCTCTCTACGAGCCCTTGAAGAGCGCGGGTGCCGTGTTCGGCGCGCGCTTCGGCTGGGAGCGGGCGAACTGGTTCACGACCTCGGACCCAGCCGCGACCGACACCCCGAGTTTCGAGGGCACGCCCGGCTGGCATGACGCTGTCGCCGCCGAGGTGCGGGCGATCCGTACTGGCGTCGCGCTGATCGACCAGACCTCGTTCGCGAAGTTCGAGCTTTCGGGGCCGGGTGCGCAGGCAGCGCTGAACCGGATCGCGGCGGCAGACATATCTGGGACGCCGGGCCGGGCGATCTACACCCAGCTTCTGAACGACAAGGGCGGGATCGAGGCCGACCTCACCATCCTGCACCGGGGCGCGGAGGATTTCCTGATCGTCACCGGATCGGGCTTCGGCGTGCGCGACGCCAACTGGATCAGCCGGCACCTGCCCGAGGGGCTCGCGCTTCGCGACGTGACGAATGCCCACGCGGTTCTCAATCTCTGCGGGCCGAAGGCGCGTGACGTGCTGGCATCCGTCACCGATGCGGACGTCACGAACGCGGCCTTCCCGTTTCTCGCGGCGCGCGAAATCGTGATCGGCCAGGCGCCCGCGCTTGCCGTGCGCGTGGGCTATGTGGGCGAGCTTGGCTGGGAGCTTTACGTCCCGACCGACTATGCCGGCCACGTCTACGAGACGCTGAAGGCGGCCGGCGCGGCGCATGGCATCCAAGATGCCGGCTACCGCGCCATCGAAAGCTGCCGGCTGGAGAAGGGTTATCTCTACTGGTCGGCGGACATCACGCCGGAGACGACGCCGCTGGACGCGGGCCTCGGCTTCGCGGTGGCGATGGGCAAGGGTGAGTTCACCGGCCGCGCCGCACTTGCGGCCCTCGGCGCTCCGAAGCGACGGCTGGTGACACTCTCGGTCGAGGGCTTCGCCCCGTTCCTTTCGGGTGAAACGGTCCTGCACGAGGGCCGCCCCGTCGCGTCGCTGACCTCCGCCGGATACGGCCATCACCTCGGCCGGACCATCGGCTTCGCCTATCTGCCGGTCGAACTGGCTGGGGCGGAGGGTTTCACCATCGAGGCTTTCGGCAAGCCCTACGCCGCGACACGCGGCCCGCGCTGCCTCTACGACGCGAAGATGGAAAGGCTGAAGGCATGAGCGACATCGACCGTGCCCGCGCGGCGATCGCCAGAATCCCGGCGCTGAAGGACAGGGTCGAGCCGGAGCGGCTCGGCGGGCTCACCAACCTCGTCTACCGGGTGGGCGATCTCTGCCTGCGCATCCCCGGAGCCGGTACCGAGGAATACATCGACCGCGCGAACGAGGCGGTCGCGGCACGGGAGGCGGCGCGGGCGGGGGTGAGCCCCGAAGTGATCCATGCCGACCCCGGGACCGGCGTCATGGTGACCCGTTTCATCGAAGGCGCCGTGACGATGGACCCGGCGGCATTCCGCACCCGAACGGGCGCGCCGGCGCGCGCCGCCGAGGCATTCCGCCGGCTGCACCGCTCGGGCGCCGTCTTCCCGTTCCGCTTCGAGCTCTTCGCCATGATCGACGAGTACCTGCGCATCCTCGCCACGAAGGACGTGGCCCTGCCGGAAGGCTACCACGGCGTCGTGGCCGAGGCCGGCGCGGTGCGTGCGGCGCTGGCCGCGCAGCCCCTGCCGCTCGCGCCCTGCCATTGCGATCCCCTGTGCGAGAACTTCCTCGACACCGGCCTGCGCATGTGGATCGTGGACTGGGAATACTCCGGCATGAACGACCCGATGTGGGATCTGGGCGACCTGTCGGTCGAGGCGCAGTTCGACGAAGGTCAGGAGGAAGAGATGCTGCGGGCCTATTTCGGCGGGGCGCCCTCGGCCCGCGACCGTGGCAGGGTGGTCCTCTACAAGGCGATGTGCGATCTGCTCTGGACGCTCTGGGGCCTGATCCAGCTTGCGAACGGCAATCCGGCCGACGATTTCCGCGCCTATGCCGAGACGCGCTTCGCGCGCTGCAAGGCGTTGATGGCCGAGCCGGCCTTCGCGCGGCACCTCGCCGCCGTCGCCGGCTGATCTCAGGTCCGCGCCCGGTTGAGGCGGCTGGACAGGAGATCGCCGGTCTCCTCGAGGATCGGGTAGGCGATCATGGTGATCGCGGAGTTCACCTGTTTCAGCGCCCGCAGCGTTTCCTGGTGGACGTTCGAGGTTTCGATGCTCTCGCTCAGCCCCATCTTCAGCCGGTCGAGATGCGACCGCTGCAGCGCCTGTTCGAGGTCGCGCACCCGGTCCTTCTCCTCGACGAGGGCGCGGGCTGCGTCGGGGTTCAGCGTCATCAGCACGTTGAGCCCGGCCTGGACGTTCGCGAGCACGCGGTCATGGAAATCGCGGATTTCGCGCCAGCCGGTATCAGAGAACACGGTGCCGTTCCGGTCCAGCCGCTGGGCGAGTCCCAGCATCGTGTCGGCGATGGCGTTGCCCGCGGTCTCAAGGTTCACCGCCATGTCCGCCAGCTCCAGCGCCCGGTCCGACACGTCCTCGTCCTTCAGGTTGCGCTGGAGCTTTGCAAGGTAAAGCTTTATGGAGATGTGCATATTGTCGATCTCCGTTTCCTTTGCGCGGATCGCGTCGGCAACGCCGTCGCTCCAGGTCGCATAGAGCCCGATGACCGAGCGCAGCATTGCCTCCACCGCCTCGCCCATCTGAAGAAGCTCCCGCGCGGCGCAGGCGAGCGCGCGGTTCGGATCGGCGAGCGCTGCGGAGTCAAGGGCACTCGTCCGGGCAAGGCCCGGCGTTTCGGCGGGTTCGCGGACCCAGCGCGAGGCGAGCGCAAGCATCGGCCCGACGAGCGGCAGGGCGAGGATCACGACGGCGAAGTTGAAGACGAGATGGAGGTTGATCACCTGTTGCGCAGGCCCGCTTCCGAGCCGGTCGAGCGACGGGGCGAAGGCAGAGAAGGCAAGGAGCGTTGCCACCGCGCCGCCCCCGCGCAGGACAAGGTTGGAAACGACGGCGCGCCGCGCCCCGGTGGAGGTTCGCGGCGTCAGCATGAAGGCGGTGACGCTGCCGCCGAGATTCGCGCCGAGCACCAGCGCGGCGGCGGCGGACACCGGCAGGATGCCCTGTGCCGCGAGCGTCACGAAGAAGAGCACCGCCGCGACCGAGGAGAGGACGCCCCAGGCAAAGAGCGCGCCGATGACGAAGGCCGTCACGGGGTCGCGGCCGAGGTAGGACATGGCCGCGGCCACGGCGCGGCTGTCCGACAGGGGCTCGGTGGCCGTTCGGATCATCGTCAGCGAGACGAAGATCAGGGCGAGCCCGATCAGTACCCGCCCCGCCATGCGCCATTCGCGGCTCTGGGACTTCAGGAACAGCGCGACCCCGGCGAGCAGGATCACCGGCACCAGCCAGTCGGCGCGCGTTAGAAGGATGCGTACCACGATGGCCGAGCCGAGGTCAGCGCCGAGGAGGATGGCGAGACCCGACGCGGTGGCCAGCGTCCCGGCCGCCACGAAGTTCGCCGTCAGGACTGCGACGGCGGTGGAACTTTGCAGCCCGACGGCAGCGGCCGTCCCGGCCAGCGCCGCGGCGAAGCGGTTGTTGCCGCTCTGGCGCAGAAGCCGCCGGAGCGGCACGGCCCAGCCGCGCTCGACTCCTGTCCTGACGAGGCGAACCGCCCAGATGAGGAGTGCCGCGGCCCCCGCGACATGGAGGACAAAGAGGAGAGGGGAGGTTTCGGGCACGTCGTCGGTCCGCCATGAGTCGTTGCGTCATCAAACTGTCACAAAACATTTACAATCCGCCAGCCCATCCCTTGCGGCAGGACGAGGGCACCAATTGACCCATGGGCGCGGGCACGCACAAATAGCACAAAGAGGGGACCATGGCCTTCACATTGCGCCAGCTTCAGTTCTTCGTCGCCGCTGCCGAGGCGGGAAGCGTGTCGGGCGCGGCGCGGGCGCTGTCGATCTCGCAGTCGTCGGTGACGGAGGCGATCCAGTCGCTGGAGGCCGATCTCGGCGTGACGCTGTTCGATCGGCGCGCGCGCGGGCTCGACCTCACGCACAAGGGCTCGCTCTTCCTGCGCCATGCGACGCAGATCCTCGGCGATGTCTCCAACGCACGGATGGCGTTTCAGGAGGACGCAGGCCAAATGGCGGGCCGGCTGTCGCTCGGTGTGACCTCGCTGGTGGCGGGCTACGTGCTGTCGGACATCCTCTCGCGGTTCCGCCGCGCCTGGCCGCAGGTGGAGCTTTCGGCGATCGAGGACAATGGCGACTACCTGCAACACCTTCTGATCGGCGGAGAACTCGACGTGGCGGTGATGCTGACCTCCTCGATCCGCGACCGGGCGGCGATGCATGTTGAATCGCTCCTCGTTTCGCCCTACCGGCTCTGGCTGCCGCTCGGCCATCCCCTGACGGATGCCGAGTCGATTTCGCTCGACCAGCTTGCCGGCGAGCCGCTGATCCTGCTCACGGTGGACGAGATCGAGGAAAGCACACGCAGGCTCATGGCCGCGATGTCGGTCAGGCCCGACATCGCCTTCCGCACGCGATCGGTGGAGGCGGTGCGGAGCCTCGTCGCCACCGGTGCGGGCGTGGCGCTCCTGCCGTCGCTGGTTTACCGGCCCTGGTCGCTCGAAGGCGACCGGATCGAGATCCGCGACGTTTCCGGCGACCTTCCCTCGGTGCAGGTCGGGCTCTGCTGGCGCAAGGGCGCGCCGCTCTCGACCGTCGCCCGCGCCTTCATCCGGGCTGCCCAGGGGGCCGTCCCGGAGCGTTGAAGTATCGGATTTTCCGAAGGCATATATCTATCTTTTGATATTGCGATTGATGATCCCCGGTCGCACAGTCGGCGCAGCGCGGGCGCGGGGGGCGCTGCGCTTTCCTTTTGGGAGGATGGCAAGATGAGCATGTCGGTGTCGCGTGCGCTTCGCGGGGTTGCGCTGCCCGTCGCGGTGGTGTGGGGCTTTGCCGCCTCGGCGCAGGATGCGCTTACCGTTGTCGACGGCTACCTGGCGGCATGGAACGCCCATGACAGCGCCGCCGCCGCGGAGTTTTTCGCCGACGGGGTCGTGTACTACGATGCCTCGGTCGGCACCCCGGTCGAGGGGCGCGACGCAGCAAAGACCCAGGTGATCGACGCCTTCCTCAATGCCGCGCCGGATGCCGTCTGGACGCGCGATGGCGAAGCGATCGTCAGCGACGGCGCCGTCGCCTTCGAATGGACGTTCGGCGGCACCAACAGTGGCGACTGGGCCGACGGGACCAAAGCCACCGGCAAGAGCTTCAGCTTCCACGGCATGTCGCTCTTCCGCGTCGAGGAGGGCAAGATCGTCCGCCAGTCCGACTACTACGACGCGCTCGGCTTCTACAAGCAACTGGGCCTGATGTAACCGGCCCGCGACAGGAGAGGTAACACGATGACGAAACGGTTCCTGATGACGACCGCGGCACTGGCGCTGGCGTCGGCCGGCGCGGCCTCGGCGCAGATGACGGCGGTCGGCGACGGCGAAGGGCAGGTCGATATCGTCGCCTGGCCGGGCTACATCGAACGTGGCGAGACCGACAAGGCCTTCGACTGGGTGACCAAGTTCGAGGAGGCGACAGGCTGCAAGGTCAACATCAAGACCGCCAACACCTCCGACGAGATGGTGGCGCTGATGAACGAGGGCGGCTTCGACCTCGTGACCGCCTCCGGCGACGCCTCGCTGAGGCTCGTCGCGGGCAAGCGGGTGCAGGCGATCAACACCGACCTCATCCCCTCCTGGTCGAAGGTCGACGATCGGCTGAAGGACGCGCCCTGGTTCACTGTGGACGGGGTCCACTACGGCGTTCCCTACCAGTGGGGACCGAACGTGCTGATGTACAACACCGAGGTCTTCCCCGAGGCGCCGACTTCCTGGTCGGTCGTCTTCGAGGAGCAGACGCTGCCCGACGGCAAGTCCAACAAGGGCCGCGTGCAGGCCTATGACGGGCCGATCCACGTGGCCGACGCCGCGCAGTACCTGATGAAGCACAAGCCTGAACTCGGCATCACCTCGCCCTACGAGCTCAACGAGGATCAGTACAAGGCCGCGCTCGACCTCCTGCGTCAGCAGCGGGAGCTTGTCAGCCGCTACTGGCACGACGCCTTCATCCAGATGGACGACTTCAAGAACGAGGGCGTGGTCGCTTCCGGGTCCTGGCCCTTCCAGGTGAACCTCCTGAAGTCCGAGGGGCTGCCGATCTCCTCCACGATCCCCGAAGAGGGGGCGACCGGCTGGGCCGACACGACGATGATGCATGCAGAGGCGCCGCACCCGAACTGCGCCTACAAGTGGATGGAGCATACGCTTTCCTCGAACCTGCAATCCGATCTCTCGGTCTGGTTCGGCGCCAACCCGGTCGTGCCGGCCGCCTGCACCGACGGGTCGGGGATGCAGACCGCCGAGGGCTGCACCGCCAACGGCATGGACGACTTCGAGAGAATCCGCTTCTGGACCACGCCCGTCGCCAACTGTTCGCAGGGCGAGGGTGCCTGCGTGCCCTACTACCGCTGGGTTTCCGACTACATCGGCGTGATCGGCGGCCGCTGACCCATACCACAGTCCCGGGACCAACCGGGGCCACCACGTACTCCCCCGGCCCTGCGCCGGGGGACATTTCCCGGATTTTCGCAATGACACCCGCCGTCGAATTCCAGTCCGTGTCGCGCCACTTCGGAGCGGTGAAAGCCGTGGATCGGGTCGATCTGACCATCGCGGAGGGGTCCTTCTTCGCCATGCTCGGTCCGTCCGGTTCCGGCAAGACGACGTGCCTCAGGCTCATCTCGGGCTTCGAGATGCCGACCTCCGGCGCGGTCCGCATCTTCGGCGAGGACATGGGGACGGTGCCGCCCAACCGCCGGCACGTGAACACCGTCTTTCAGGATTACGCGCTCTTTCCGCACATGAGTGTGCGGGAAAACGTCGCCTACGGGCTGATGGTGAAGGGTGTGGACCGACGCAGCCGCGAGGCCCGCGCCGAGGAGATGCTTGCCCTGGTGAAGCTCGACGGCTTCGGCGGGCGCAGGCCCGCGCAGCTTTCTGGCGGGCAGCGGCAGCGTGTGGCGCTCGCCCGCGCGCTCGTCAACGAGCCGCGGGTGCTGCTTCTGGACGAGCCCTTGGGGGCCCTCGACCTCAAGCTCCGCGAGGCGATGCAGGATGAGTTGAAGTCCTTGCAGCAACGCCTTGGAATCACGTTTGTCTTTGTCACTCACGATCAGGGCGAGGCGCTCTCCATGGCGGACCGCGTTGCGGTCTTCAACGAAGGTCGGGTGGCGCAGGTCGGTACGCCCGAAGACATCTACGAGCGCCCTGCGACGCGCTTCGTGGCCGATTTCGTCGGCTCCTCCAACGTGCTCGCCCCTGCGGTGACCGAAGCCTTCGGCGGGCCTCGGGCCTGGGCGAGCCTTCGGCCGGAGGCGATCCGCCTGGCGCCCGGTGGGAGGGTCCGCGGTACCGTCACCGGCGCGCGCTACCTCGGCGCGGGCACCCGGCTCGAGGTGCGGACCGGGGCGCTGCCGAGGACACCGTCGGACCACCACGACGGCGGGATCGCGGTTCTGGTCCCCGCAGGCGCGGCGGTGCCCGGGGTCGGTGCCGAGGTCGCGCTCGACTGGGACGCGGGCGCGCTGCATCTCATGGGCGAAGAGCCATGAGCGGGGCCGCCCACCCCGCGCGGGGGCCGGGCGACCGGCTCACCGGCCTCTTCTGGCGGCGGCCGAAGCTCCTGACGGCGCTCCTCCTCCTGCCGCCGCTTCTCTGGCTCGGGGTCGTCTACATCGGCTCGCTAGTCGCGCTTCTGGTCCAGAGTTTCTATTCGATCGACCAGTTCTCCGGCCTTGTTGTCCCCGACTTCACGCTGAAGACCTATGCCGAGCTTCTGATCCCGTCGAATTTCGACATCATCGTCCGCACCGTGGCGATGGCGGCGGCGGTGACGCTGGCCTCGGTCGTCCTGGCCTTCCCCGTCGCCTATTTCGCGGCGCGCTATGCGAAGGGGCGGTGGAAGGCGGTCTTCTACCTCGGGATCATGCTGCCGCTCTGGTCCAGCTACCTCGTGAAGGTCTATGCCTGGAAGCTGATCCTCGCCAAGGAGGGGATCGTCACCTGGGCGGCCGAGGGGATCGGCGCCGGGAATCTTCTGAACGCGGTGCTGGCGCTGCCGGTGATTGGCGGGAATTCGCTTTCCACGAGCTACATCGGCACCTTCCTCGTCTTTCTCTACGTCTGGCTGCCCTACATGATCCTGCCGATGCAGGCATCGCTCGAACGGGTGCCGACCTCGATGCTCGAAGCCTCTGCCGACC
>WBZL01001466.1_pt1 | contig 24770 bp, 22 predicted proteins | sample 5204291 | NCBI WGS metagenome assembly WBZL01 (sample SAMN12344345, study PRJNA552823) | activated sludge metagenome | biome: Activated sludge suspended growth; feature: Nitrification reactor; material: Wastewater; isolation source: activated sludge from nitrification reactor of wastewater...
TTACGTTAATTTTTATGATTTTGAACGCCGGATCAGGCTGAAAACAGCCACACCCAGACCCATCAGGCCTGCGACCAAACCGGCGATTGCCAACATGTTTGCGGTACGGAGTTGTGCCTGAGTGGCTTCCAGTTCGGCTTGCAGGGCAATGGGATCAGGTTGCTCTTCCGGGAACTGTAACGCGCTGGCGGGCTGGACCTCGTCCAATTCCACCACGGTGTCCACGGGCGTATCGCCAATGGTGCCGGTGAGTTGGATTTCGTAGGTCCCACGCACGGTCGGGAACATATCCATCAGGAAGATGCCCTGTTTTTCCGCAGGGGCGGGGAAGCCCAGAAACGAATGGCCGCCATAAAAGACCGACGCTTCCAGGTCCACTTTCACATCTTCCGAAATGGGAACCTCCCCTTCCAGAATCTCCAACCATACCGCGTTCCGTTCCCCGACGATCACCGGCTCATTTTCCCAGCCGACGACGATGAAATACGGCCCTGCCTCGATCCGGGTATGCGCCTGAGCGGAATACGTCCCCCACAAAGCCAGCCCCAAAGCCAGGGCCAGCGCGCCAAACAAGGCCGATAGATATTTACGAGTACTTGAGCGAACCATGCAAAACTCCATTTGATGAAGAGAAATAACAATTGTATGCGTAAGAATTTGTCATAAAACGCCTGGGGGGTTGACACGCCCTTTCCGGGGGTTCCATCGGAATGACCGGAACCCATCCCGCTTCCGATACCTCATCCCCCCTCAACGCCCACCAAATCAGGCCTGCAAAGGCCAGGGCAATCAACACATGCGCGGGAAGGATCATCAGCGGAAGAATATCGGTGCCGGTCGTTTGCGAAATTTGAAGCAGGTAATCATGCGTATGATGACTTTCCGCATGAGCTTTGGAAACATGCGGATGAACGGATTCCACTTCTGGAATCAGCCAACACGCGCACAATCCCGGCGGCGCCACGGCGGTCAACACGATCAACAAAAAAAAGAAAGCACTCGTGACCCCCATCATCGAAGAAGACGAAATTTTCCGAAACACCCCTTGCCAAGAGCCTGATAGCGAAAAGAACTGAAAATCTGGCATGAATTCAATCGCAAACACTACGGGCAAGTCAGGGTGAGTGTCCGGTGACTGCGCGCCTCGAACACACCTGTTGCTTCAACGCCACACGTCACACGGGTCAGGGCATAATCCCCGCGCGGAATTGTCAACCAACGCGTTTCCCCCGCCGGAATGGAAAAGACAAAATTTCCTGGCCCGGATAACCTCGCGACAGCCCCCTCCGCCGTCTTGTTCGCAAACGAAACTTCTACCAACTTTTCTAATGCACAAGATTTAAACGTCAGGCGCGTCATCTTACTAAAGCTCATCACCCCCTGCGCCCCCAACCCACAAAGCATCATATTAAACGAATACCCCCCTCGCTCAAGCACAAACACGCGGGTTTCGCCACTTCTGACATTAAGAATATACGTCTGGGACCCGATCAGGGTGATCGAAAAAGGCAGTTCACTCCCATTGGAAACCGTCAACCGGATCGGGCCTTGTTGCGACCCCGTATTCCCCGTCGGTGCGGCTGGCGTTTCGCCAGGCCCCGGTGCGGGTGTGGTGGGCAGACAGGGCAACCCCGGCACCTCGGGGACGGCATAGGCGGGCGCAGCCACTACCAGGCACCCCGGATGCCACCAGCTTGTAAACGCCGTCATCATCCCCATCAAAACGACCCCCCAAAAAACCAACAACAGACGAAACAGGACGGATTTACGCATAAAGAAAGAAGGCTCTGTGGTTTAGGATGGAAAAATTCAAGGCCCTATCCAGACGTCTCAAAAGGGACATGAAATCGGCTGATGAATATCGCTCTCCAGAAAACCCCTTTCCAAGCACGTATTGCGGAAGATGAGCATACGCAATACGCAATACGGAATAAATTCACCTGGACAACTAGGGTTAAGAATACGATGTCATAAATGCTGAAAAGACTTAAAATGAGCGGGCTTCATGGTATCGTAAATGCAAATGCCTGTCAACAACGGCACAAACACCCCAGCAATTCTCGATATGGACACGAGCCGACGAACGGCGTTCCTTAAAACGATCTCCCTCAAGTCAAAAGATACCCATTAAGGAACGCCGTTCGTGCAAAACGAGAATTACTGCAAACACCCTCCCCAGGAGAATTTCATGTACAACTCTCGTTTATTCGTCATGCTCGCGCTCGGGCTAAGTTTCATCTTCACAGTCCACGCCCTCCCACCCCCACAACCCCAGGCCCCTGCGCCCGTTATTCCCTGGATCGAAAACGTTGGCCAATTCGACCCCCGCGCCCGTTATTTTGCCCAGGGGGACAACTTCTCCCTTTGGCTGACCGATGACGGACTATGGTTGACGATGCTCGAATCGGATCAGCATCCCGCGCACCTCCCCGTCCCCGACCCAACCGGACAGGGCGTGGATTCCCGCGCGGTATCTGTACCCCCGCGCGGGGTCAGCCTCCATCTCACCTTCCCCAACAGCGCCCCCAGCCTCGAACCCTTTGCCCGTCAAAAAACCGTCACCTCCTACTTCACCCCTGATGGACCGTTTGTAGGCGTCCCTGTTTGGGGTGGCGTCCGGTTCGCGCACCTGTACCCCGGTCTGGACCTGGACATCTCCAGCCAGGGCGGGCACCTCACCCTGACCTTCGTCCACACCACTGAAGGCACCGGCGAGATTCCCCTCCACATCGAAGGCGCGGACGCCCTGCGCCAGGAAAACGGCATCCCGATCCTCGCCACCCCCCTCGGCGACATCCCCCTCCCCTTCCAAAGTGCAACGCCTCTGACACTCCACGCCACTGCCGGAGAACAAACCCTCACCTTCCCCGCTTCATCCCTCACCCCTCCGCCTTCCTCCCCGTCGTGGCTCGCCCCGACGGGCTTGGTGTATAGCACCTACCTCGGCGGCAATGCGGACGACACGCCCAACACCCTCGCCATCAATGCCCTCGGCGAAATCTACGTGGCCGGAGAGACTTATTCCCTAGTCTTTCCCGACGGGCCGGGACTCAATGTTCCCACCCATTTAATCGCCGGGTTTATCACCAAACTGGACAGTAGCGGTACCACCCTGGACTACAACATCAACCTCGTCAGCGCAGGCCTGACGGAAAACACGATCAAAGACATGGTCGTGGATACCGCGGGCAACGCGTATGTGGGCGGGTTCACCGACTCCGCCGATTTTCCCGCGACCCCCGGCGCGTACGATACCGTTCCGCCCGCCGCGACCAACCTCTACAAAGCGTTCGTGATGAAGATCAATCCCGCGGGGGGCATTGATTATGCCACTCTGCTCGGCACGAATACTGAGGATGAACTTGGGAATGGGCTTGCGGTGGATGCAGATGGGAACGCCTACCTCACCGGATACACGCAGTCGGCCACCTTTCCCACCACTCCTGGCGCGTACGACACCACGTTGGGCGGGGAGCGGGACATCTTCGTCACCAAATTCAATGCAACCGGCTCGGCCCTGCTCTACAGCACGTTCATCGGCGGCCCCAGCAAAGATGCCGGGGAACGGATCGTGCTCGATGCCGCAAACAACGCCATCGTCAGCGGAACCAGCGAAGATGGCCCCACCTATCCCCAAACCGTCGCCCCCATCGGCCCGGTCGGCACCTGGGATATTGTTGTCACCAAGCTCAACGCAAACGGAAACGGGCTAAACTACTCCACCTTGATCGGGGGCAGTAGTTTTGACTTTTACGCGCAAGGCCTGGCAGTCGATCCAGCGGGGAATGCCTATGTCAGCGGGGAAACGTATAGTACCGATTTTCCCACCACGCCCGGCGCATACGATGCGACGCTGAACGGGTCGGTGGACCCGGTGCTTTTCAAACTCAATCCGACAGGGACGGCGTTGGGGTTTTCGACGTATGTGGGCGGCAGTAGCGCAGGGGTTTTGGAATTTAGTCTCGACCTTGCCCTCGACAGCAACTTGCACCCCTACCTCGTTGGGTACACGGACTCGGCAGATTTCCCGACCACGCCCGGCGGGTTCCGACACACCCTCTCCGGCCCGACGGATATCTTTGTGGTCAAGATGAATGCCCTGGGAACGGCGCTGGATTTTGCGACGTATTTGGGGGGAACGCTTGAAGATTACGGCACCGCGATCGCGATCCAGACCCCGACCGAGTTTATGATCGCTGGCTCCAGTTATTCTACCGATTACCCCACCACCCTGGACGCCTACGCCCTCACCTCAAAGGGCGGGGCAGACGGCGTGCTCAGCGCGTTTGGGCCGTTGCCATACAGTGTCTTTATGCCAGTGGTAAAGCGGTAACCCATCTTAACTTATGTACAACAAAGTCATCGTGATCGAAGTTTCCACAATCTGCAACCTGTCTTGCCCTTTTTGCGCGCACGATAATCGCCTCCGCATCCCCCGGCAGACCCTCCCAGCTGAAATTTTAGCGACATTTACCGATGTCGTGGGACAGTATGCGGCGGCGAAAAGCGAATCGGTGCTGATCAGTTGGTTGGGCGGGGAGCCGTTTCTCCACCGGGGGCTTATCCCCCTGACCGAAACGTTACACCAAACCTACCCCTTGCATTTCAGCGCGACGACCAACGGCACCCAACTCGCCAACCCGACCATCAGAGAGCACATCCGGCGATATTACTCCGAGCTGACCATCAGCATAGACGGGTTTTCCTCGTTCCATGACCTGATGCGCGGCAAAACGGGGCTTTTTGAAGAAGTGAAAACCGGAATCCACCGGCTCAAAGATGAGGCCCCCGATCTCAAACTGCGGATCAACACCGTTTTGATGAAAGAGAACTTTGACGCATTTCCAGACTTGTGCGTTGAGTTTGCCGGGTGGGGTGTGCAGGAAATTACCTTCAACCAGTTGGGCGGGCGTGACCGGCCAGAGTTCTACCCCGATCATCGTCTGACGGTCGAACAGGTTCAGCGCCTCCCGGAGATCGCCCACCGGATTCAGGAAACGATCCGGGACACCGGCGCGCACCTCGTCTTTTCCCCCAGCTACTTCAAACGGATTACCGCCTCCGCCCACGGGGAAAAACTCCCGATCCTGGATTGCGCCCCCGGACGTTTTTACCTGTTCGTCAGCGCCCAGGGAAAAATCTCCCCCTGCACCTTCACCCTCGACGAATACGGGAAAGACCTCGCCGCCATCCGCTCCCTCACCGACTTTGAACACCTGCCCGCGACGTTTTACCGCGAGAAAATGAGACAGCAAGCCCCCGCCTGCCACGACTGCCCGAATACGAACGTTCACGGGAAGTTTTCGTAACCTACGGCCCCCCCAATTCATTCGCCGTCCGATCCAACTCTTCCAACACCACGGGAATCTGATCCGCCGTAAACCCAAACGCAAACAACTGCGCCGCGGCATCACTCACCACCCACCGCACCGTGCCCCACGAGGGCAGGGTGGGTTCGTTTTTTCCACCGGGCACCCAATCATACGCCTTTGTCCATTGGGGCAACCCCGCCACATAAGCATTCAAACCCTCAATCGTCGAAGCCCGCGTCGGATAACTCCCGCTAATCTCCGTCCATCGCGCCTGGTTGGCTGGGGAACTGGCCCATTGAATGAACAACCACGCCGCCAACTGTCCTTCCGGCGTCGTTTTGAACACATTGTACGCAGGGCCAAAAATATGCGTCACCAGTTGGCCGTTCGGCGCGGGAAACGGAATCATCGTCCATTCATCGTCCCGCCCGGCCTCTTCAAACGCCTGCTGTTGAAAAAACAACCCACTCAGGCTCGACGAATAAAACAACGCCTGCCGCTCCGCGAACTCTGCATTGGGGAACGTCGCCTCCGGTCGCCAGGCGCACCCACTCGCCCCCAGGTCTTGGATAAACCCAAACGCCGCCGCCGTTTCTGGCGTATTGAACAAATATGCGCCTTCGGGCGTGAGAACATTCCCGCCAAAGGCAAACACCCACCCCAGCGTGGTCGCAGTATCCGTCTGGATGAACCACCCGCCCGTGCCATCCCCCTGCGCCCGGCTCGCGGCACACGCCTGGGCTTTGAACTCGTCTGGCGTCGTCGGGGGCGCTTGAAAACCCAACTCCTGCGCCCACGTCACGTTGTAAAACATCACCTGCGCCGAGCGATACGTGGGAAGTCCGAGCAATTTACCATTCACCGTTTCCTGTGCGAGAAAGGCGGGATAAAAATCCGCCAGTTCATCGGGTGCGTACCCGTACACCGGATCGGTCAGGTAGGAGGTCAGGTCCACCACGCCCTCTCCGGGCGGGGCACTCGCCTGATCCCACGCGGCGGCCTGATGGGTGAACGCAATCGTCGCGTGCGGCGGCGTCCCCGCGCGGATTCCATCTTGAATTGCCTTGAACAAATTCTCCTGGTTGACCATTTCGATGGTGATCCCGAACGCGTTACTGGCATTGAACGTCTCCGCCCACTCGATCAACAACCGCTCCCGCGCACCGGAAAACCCATGCCAGAATTGCACAGGGACGCCGTTAAGCTGATCGGGTTCCACCCCCAACAGGGTGACGGGTTCGGCAGTCGGCGTGGGAGGCTCTGGCGTGGCGGGCACCGTGGGCGTCTCAGTCGGGAGCGCCGTTTCTCCGGGCGCGGGTGGGGTTCCCGCTGGGGTCTCTTGGGAAACCGCAGTCGGATTCGGAGGCGTACAAGCGCTCAAACTGAGTGCGCTTAAACCGAGCGTGACAAGGAACAGGGTGAACATGAGGAAACGAAAGTGTCGGGGCATGAAATTTTCTTCCAGGTTTAAGAATAGGAATATTCTACCAGCCATTATTTGGACAGCTTACTCAGAATTCTTGATATTAAGGTATTGACAATACTGTTTTACACACAGTATAATGTTCTATATGGTAAACAACAACGAACCTACCGAAACCCTCGATAAGATTTCCCAAGAACTACGACGCGGGGTGCTGATCCTGGCGACGCTCAGCCAACTGCAAGAGGAAAAATACGGGTACGACTTGATCAGTCACCTGGCCGAACAGGGGCTGGACATTGATCAGGGCACGCTGTACCCCCTCTTGCGGCGGTTGGAATCGCAGGGACTGCTCGCCAGCAGTTGGAATGTGGACGGGTCCCGTCCTCGGCGCTATTACAAACTGAATGAGACAGGCCAGCGCATGTTGGCCGATCTCACAAACGAGTGGCGATCGCTGACCGATGTGATGGAAAAGTTGCTTGCCAGTTAAAGAATAATTTGCTAGGGCCTTGTGCCCGTCTACGGGTAGGCCACGGGCTAGTGGTCTGCCAAACGTGAATCGAGGGGTTCGTAGTGACGACTTCAGTCGTTGTGCGCGGTCGAAAGCGGTTGAAACCGCCACTACGAACTAAAAGTTTCATCTACTTGATGATTGAAGGAGAAACCTCATGGAACTTATTGAACGATATTTGCAGGAAATTGGACGGCATTTGCCGCGCCCGCAACGGGCAGACATTCTCTCGGAACTGCGCTCGGCGCTGATGGATACGTTGGATGCGCGGGGTGGCGACACGTCGGAAGCGGCGGTCGTGCAGGTGATCAAAGAGATGGGGCCGCCCCAAAAGGTCGCGGCGTCGTACCACGCAGAAGGGCAATACCTGATCGGCCCGGCGCTGTTCCCCACGTTCAAACTGGTATTGGGGATCGTGTTCAGTGCCGTGATCGGGGCGCAGTTGCTGGCGATTGTTATTACGACGGGCTTAGAGAGTGTTTCTTAAGTAAATTTTCGCTATCGTTGGCCGTGCTGAAACCTGCCAAATTGAGAGATTTCGCCCGATTTTTGGGCGCGTTAGTCAAAAAAGTGCCATCGTTTGAGACACAAAAATACTTAAGAAACAGTCTCTTAGGCAGTGAGGCATTTTCGTTTTATGATGAACTTCTGCAAATTGCCGGGAGCCTGCCCAACGCCATCGGGATGGTGGTGATCATCTTTGCGCTCCTCCAATATTGGGAGGTGCGCCCTGAAATGAAAGCTGAACCTTTCGACCCGCGAAAACTCCCCCAACTGGAAGGGGACCAGCCGATCCAACGCGGCGAGCATGTCTTTGGCATCATTATGGAAGTGATCGTTTTGACGTTTTTGACGCAGTTTGCCGCGGGGGGTGGCTTCGCCACTGACGGATTATTCCCAAACCCTGTCATTCATCGCTATTTTGTCTGGATTGTACTTTCGATGGTGGCGGGCATTGTGCTGGACATTTGGTTGCTCTGGAAAGGACGGTGGGAAGCAACTACCAGGTTCGCCAAGATCGGGGTGGGGGTGGTAAGTATGGCGATATTGATTGTGCTCCTTCGGGAGCACAGCGAATTTCTGTCAGAATTTGGCATAAATGGTTTCCTAGATGGCTTAAACCAGTTCTCCGAGATTAATGCATACAGTAATCCATTTATCGGTATGATTGCATTCCGCATAGGACTTACCATTGCCTTTATTATTACTGCCATTGAAACCCTCGTGCAGTTTTATCGGTTGCTCAGAGTCGTATTGAAGGGGAATGAGGTGAAATCGCTCGGCATTGTAGGAACGCGATAATTAGTATTTCCCCCAAAAAAAAAGAGTGTGGTGGGTTGTACAACCCACCGCACTCTTTTTTTCGACATAATTAGAAGCCAAGAAAATCCTGATACGCTTTCCACGCGTGCGGGATGGGGTCTTCGTAATATTCATCCGCCGACACGTCCAGCGAAATCTTGTGGGTGGCGGTTTTGATCACCGGATTCGACGCGGCGAACTGTTTCAGCACTTCCGCGTGGGGCTTGAGACTCCCATCGGGGCGGACGAGGCCGAAAAACCGCTCGTGGATCGATTCCTTGCACGGGGGTTTGTCCCACAACGCTTCCACGTAATCGGCAAAACACCACAACACCGCCCCTTGCGAACCCACTTCGACGAGATTCGGCAAAACCTGGGCGATGTACGCGGCGAAATCTTCTTCCGAAGCCATAAACTGTTTCCGCGGTTCGCCGTACGCCGTCCATTCCCACACTTTCGACGGGTTGCCCGCCCCCTCCGTACACCCGCCGAACTCTTCCGCGAGCGTAGGTTTGCCGGACAGCGCGCTGGTGAGGGCACACAAGCCGGGGACAAAATGCGTATCGAGCGGGCCAGTCGCCCACCCCTCCGCGTACATCGGATACCCGTGCATCACCGCCAAATCCACTTCGTTGAACACCTCGTTGACGTGAAAACCGATTTCCATGACAAGACTGGGGGTGTGCATCCCGCACGTGACGGGGGTGACTTTGTCCAGTTCGCGGATCACGCCCGTCATCCGACGCACCCACGCGGTGCCCGCTTCGGCGGTCGGGGGGTGGGCGACGAGATCGGGTTCGTTCCCCAGATTCCACAGCCCCAACCCGGAGTGCCCCACCAGTCGGGGAACCACCGCCCGCAGGAGAAGTTCTTCCGCGTCCATCACCATCGGGTCGGAGAAGGGGTTGCGGTAGCCGCAATTGACGATTTTTTCGTCGCTGACGACCTGTTTGACGTGCGCGGGCATCGGTTCGTCGGGGAGGAGCATCCAACTGGGAATCCAATTGGGGCCGCTCATGTGCCCGGTGAAGAAGGTGACGTTGAGTTTGAGATCAAGTTCGGCGGCAATGTCGGCGACGGTGACGAGATCATCGAGGGCTTGGGGATTGATCGTGTCCGGGGCGGGTTGGAAATCTTCCCACAGGAGGAAGATGCGTACAATGGTGAGGCCGAGGTCGCGGATGATGGTGAATTCTTCGCGCACTTCGGCGGGGTCGAAGTGTTTCCACCAATACATGGCTTTGCGTCGGGGCCAGTAGTTGACGCCGAGGAGGAAGGGGTCGTTGGGTTGGAACATGGGGAAAGCTCCTTTTTGGGAGGATTATACATGGGACGCGGAGAACGCGTGAATTATCTTCCGACAATAAACCTCGCCAACCGAAGCGCGTCCGCCTCCACCGCCCTGCGTACCACTTCCCGCGCGGGTTCCGTTTCCCCTTCCACCATCTGCATCGCATTGTGCCAGACGGTTTCGCGCCAGCGGGCGATCATCTTCGCGGTCATCCACTCATCGAGAGGGCCGAGGAGTTTGTCCACGAGGTCGAGGGAGGGGGTGTAGCGTTCGAGGATGGTATCCTGCACGCGGTCAATCGTTCCGGCGATGACTTCGTTGACGTGGGTGTGATCTTCGTAGCGGATTTGGCGCAACGCGGGAGACAGGGTTGCCCATTCGGGGTGGAGGAGGTCGTAAACGGTGAGGACAAGATCGTAATTAATGTGAGCGTTGACGCCGAGAAAGAGGTTGGCGAGGGTCGCAGTGTCCGCGCGGGCCGCGGCGTCGAAGGCGATTTGCCAGACCGGGACGGCGGGTTGGGCACGGTTGTAGGTATCGAGGGCGACGAAGTAATAATCGGCGAAGCGGTGCAGGAGGCGGTTCACCCAAACCCGGTCGTGGAATTCCCCCGCGTCGAGGGCGAGGAGCATGTTTTGCGTCATTTGGGTATAGCAGTTAAGAAAGATCGCGCGGCGGTCGTTTTGGGTTTCCCAGGCACCGATTTGGATATGCATTTTTTCAAGGATGAGGGGGGAAGTCATTGGGTGATATAAATCGAAGACGTACAGCCGCTTAAAAAGCCTAACGCATCAAATCCCTACCAGGTTACGTCTTGTCCCAAGCCTAGCTTTCGTGCATTTTTGAGGGCCAACTGGGCCGCGAGGGCATCCTGAACGGCCACCCCCACGGATTTGAAAAACGTAATCTGTTCGGGTGACGTGCGCCCCGTTTGGGTGCCGAGGACGATTTCGCCGAGTTCGGCGGCGTTTTGCCAGTCAAATAGCCCCTGTTCGGCGGCGCGGATAATTTCTCCGGCTTCCGCCTGGCTCGCGGCGCGGGAATCCACCACCACGCGGGCACGGGCCACGGTCGCGGGGGGGATTTCGATCATCGCGGGGGTGTACGATCCTACGCCTGTGATGTGGGTCCCCGGACGGAGATCAGCGTCGTCAAAGAGAGGGGTTGTGGTCGTCGTCGCGGCACAGACGATGTCCGCTTCTGCGAGCGCCTGGCGGGGTGTGGCGGCAGGGACAAGCGTGGCGCTGACGCGGGAACGCATCTCTGCGATGAAAGCCTCCACTTGTTCAGGAAACAGGGCATGAATCCAGACCTTTTCGATGTTTCGCACCGCACAAACTGCTTCGAGTTGGGTACGGGCCTGCACGCCTGCCCCAAACAGGGCCACGGTGCGGCTCTCCGCGCGGGCCAGGAGATCGGCGGCGGCCCCACCCCCCGCGCCGGTACGGATCGCGGTCAGCGTCCCCCCTTCGAGCAGGGCTAACGTTTTTCCATTTTGCGCGTCCAGCACCAGCACCGCGGCGTGGATGAACGGTAATCCCGCGGGCACGTTGTGCGGAAACAGGGTCACAATTTTGAGCGTGAGGGCAGACTCTTCCCCGTCCGTTTCCGAGACAAAGGCGGGCATGAAGAGGGCGGTGGCGTTTTGGGCAGGAATGGGGAGACTTGTGCGAAGGGGAATATTGGCCTGTCCGGCAGAGAGGGCGGCATAGGCGCGTTTCATCGCTTCAATGGTTTCCCGCATGGGGAGGGCACGGCGGACGTCAGCGGCGTTGAGGATGAGCATAGAAAAAGGAGATAACTTACAGTTTGATTACGGAGTCCAGAAAACGGTAGGAGGCCAGGTTCCGTCGTTGACTTCAGCTTCGGTGATCTTGAAGATGGCAAGAGCCTCACCGGTGGAACAATCTCCAAATTGGGTACAACTCAGGTTTCCGGTCAGCCCTTTGTAATCGCGGAGGATGGTAAGGTAATCACGCAAGGCCTGACGCGCAATGTGTAATGTGCCATCCGCATCTTGGACGGCAACGCTGGCAATGCCGTCGAGCAGAATGTTGGCGGCGTCGTAGGCGTGGGCGTGAAATCCGCTGGGAGGGGGCGCACCGAACTTGGTTTGCCATTTGGCGAGAAAAGCATCATATTGTTCGCCCGCGATAAATGGGCCGGAGAGATACATGCCAATGGCGCGTTCGCCAGCGTTTTCGGGAAAAGGATCGGAGAGCAGGCCATCGGCGCCCATTAACGTGGTCTCAGCCAATCCCGGAAATTCAGCCGATTGCACGACGATATAGGGACCGGCAGGTTCAAAAATGGGGAAATACAGAATGTCGGGCGAATCGGCGGCGATGGTTTCCAGGAGAAGAGTCATGTCATCATCTTCGGGTTTAACCTGCCCTTGAAAGGTGATGGTGCCCCCCAGTTCCTTGAACGTCTCCGCAAAAACCTGTTGAAGGGCGTCGGCGTACAAACTGCCGTCGTGGATGGTGGCGGCGGTGCGCGCACCAAGTTCCACATAGGCAAACTGGGCGGCGATGCGTCCCTGGATTTTGTCGTTGTGTGCGGTGCGGTAATAACCGGGCAACCACGAGTCATTCGGGTCGGTGAGTCGGGGGGAGGTGCTGGAGGGGGAAACGACCACCCATCCTGCCTCGCTCATCAGGGGAAGCCCCCCCACCACTTCACTGGAACAATTGGGACCGAGAATTCCGACAATCGTTGGATCAGCCACCAGCTTTATCGTCGCGGAGGTACCGCCTTCCTGGCTACATCCCCCATCTTCCCCTGTGAGGGAGATCGTATGCCCCAGCAATTCCCCACCCCTATCCTCGATGGCAATTTCGAATCCACCTTTTGAATCTTCGCCGAGTGAGGCCGTCTCGCCAGAGAGGGAGAGAATATACGCAAGATGGAGGGGGTCATCCGGCGCAATGGTTACGCACCCCAACGGATCGAGACATTCGTAAGGTTTTTGAGGGGTGCAGGCCAGCAGGACACCTGCAAAAAAAAGAAAAAGAGGAATGTGAAAAGTGCGCTGATTGATTGACATAGGACCCTCGGGGTAGAGAGCGCCGTGGGAAAACGCCCTTGCTTTTCTAGACCAAACAAAAAGATGGGTGGGGTTTCCCCGCACCCATCTTTTTGCAAATTCGTTGGGTTGGAAAGTGTGACCCGGCTTTATTCTATCCCTAAATATGCTTTTTGAACGGTCTCATTCTTGCTCAAACTCGCGGCAGAATCAGATAATACAATCTGCCCCGTTTGCAAGACATACCCGCGATTGGCAATCGAGAGGGCCATGAGAGCATTTTGTTCCACCAGCAGAATGGTCGTACCTTCTTTGTTAATGGCTTGAACAGTGTCGAAAATGCTTTCGACGAGGATTGGGGCGAGACCCATCGAGGGTTCGTCCAACAAAAGAAGGCGGGGACGAGCCATCAGGGCGCGCGCCATCGCCAGCATTTGTTGTTCCCCGCCGGAGAGGGTGCCCGCGATCTGGGAGCGGCGTTCGCGCAACCGGGGGAAAATGGTGAACCCGCGTTCGAGATCATTTTTGATCTGGTTATCGTTACGAATATACGCGCCCATATCCAGATTTTCAGCGACAGTGAGTTTGGCGAAAATGCCCCGTCCCTCGGGCACCATCGCAATCCCTTTGTAAACCAGTTCATGCGCTTTGTACGCGCTCAGATCCTCGCCGTTGAACGTGATGTTGCCTTTCCGTGGGCGAAGAATCCCGCTGATGGTACGGAGGGTGGTGGTTTTTCCGGCGCCATTGGCCCCGATCAGGGTCACAATTTCTCCTTCTTCCACCTTAATGGAGATCCCTTTGAGCGCGTGGATATTGCCGTAATAGGTGTGGATGTCGTTAACTTCAAGCATGGCCATAGTGAATTTTCTCCAACCGGAAATATCCGGCGATCAAGCGGCGTGGCCGTTGGCTCCCAGACCGGAGGCGGCGCCCCGGCCCAAGTAAGCTTCGATGACGCGCGGATTGGTTTGGATTTGAGCAGGTGTGCCCTCGGCGATTCTTTCGCCAAAATCCATGACAGTGATATTTTCGCTGATGCCCATGACGACCCGCATGTCATGCTCGATCAGGAGGACCGTAATGCCCAATTCGTCGCGGAGGTTGCGAATGAAATCGGTCATTTCGCCCGTTTCGTTGGGGTTCATGCCCGCGGTAGGTTCATCCAGCAAGAGCAGGCCGGGTTTGTTCGCCAGGGCACGGGCAATTTCCAGGCGGCGTTGCGCCCCGTAAGGGAGGTTGCGCGCAATCTGATCGCCCATCCCCCGTAAACCGACGAAGCGGAGTAAACGCCGGGCTTCTTCAAGGGCTTCTGTTTCTTCTTTGTGAAAGCGCGGGGTGCGGAACAGGGTATCAATGAAATTGGCCTTCAATTTGGGATGTTGACCAACCAGAATGTTATCCAGGGCAGTCATATTGGAGAACAACCGAATGTTTTGATACGTGCGCGAAATGCCCCGGATCGTGACGAGGTCGGTTGACAGCCCCTGAATGGGTTCCCCTTTCAAGAGGATCTGGCCCTCCTCAGGGGTGTAAAAGCCGGTGATGCAGTTGAAGAGCGTGGTTTTTCCAGCCCCGTTAGGGCCGATCACGCTGACAATCGAGTTGGGTTTGACCTCCAGGTTAATGTTGTTAACGGCGATCAACCCACCGAAGCGTTTCGTTAAACCTTTGACGGAAAGAATATTGGTCATAGAAATTTTCCTTACGAGGCCCGATCAGGCTTCAACCGGGGCTTCTTCGCCATGTAATTCACGCTGATTGGTTTCTGCCGGCCACAACCCTTCCGGGCGGTAGAGCATCATCATCACCAACGCCGCTCCGTAAACGAGCAGACGATACTCTGCAAATTCACGCAAGAGTTCCGGAAGTCCGACGAGCACCAGCGAGCCGACGATGACCCCGGGAATACTGCCCATCCCGCCGATGATGATCAGCGCCAGCACGTTGATGGAGATCAGGAGCGCAAAACTGTGGGGGTAGATGGTGCCCAGTTTCGAGGCAAAGATCGCCCCGCTCAACCCGGAAAAGGCGGCGCCAGTGGCAAACGCCATGAGTTTGGTCGAGATCAGATGGATGCCCATCGCCTGGGCGACATCTTCATCTTCCCGCATCGCCATCCACATCCGGCCCATACGAGAGTCCCGCAAGCGGTACGCCACGAATGCGGCGATTAAGCAACAGATCAAAATCAAGTAAAAGAGGTTTTGAGAATTTCCCAGGGCATAGGAGCCGATCATAGGTTTGGCAACCTCAACAATCCCTTGGGACCCACCGATGTAGGGCTTGAGAAAATCAGACAGCGCCAAAATACGAATAATTTCACCGAAACCTAACGTGACGATGGCGAGATAGTCCCCACGGATTTTTAAGACCGGAATACCTAAAACGATCCCGGCAAAAATCGACATAATGACGGCAAACGGCAACGCGGCCCAAAAATTCCAGTGGAATGCGGTCACAAGTTCGCCGCCGGTGGTGGTCAACACCCCGACGATGTACGCCCCAATCGCAAAAAAGGCGACGTACCCCAAATCCAACAGGCCGGCGAACCCGACCACAATGTTTAGCCCCAACCCCATCAGGATAAACAACCCCACCTGATTCGCTACTTCACTCAGATAGGGGCCAACCACTTGTGGCAAGAGCAAAAGCAGGATACCGGCCAGTGCCCAACCGCCCCATCGTGCATTTCGTTGTTGAATCGCGGGGAGCGTTTGAACATACCGTTGAATATTAATATCTCGGCTGTTCCAGAAATAAGAAACCCCAGCCGATAAGGCAAAAACGACGATCACGCCAATGATGGACAATCCGGTTTGGCCTGAGCGGCCCCACATCCAGGTTAACAAGAAACCTATCGAGGTGCTCAAGGTCACCCGCAACAGTTCCTGGAGAACCCCCAAAACCATAACCCAAATCAAGCCGGTGGTGATAGCCCGTTTAATCACGCTCGGAGCATTGTAAAGCGCTCCAGCGGCAAACCCGATCACCGCCCCCAACACGAGCAGGATCACTACCCCGAGCCAGACGTTTGCACTGCCAAACGTCAGAATCTTGATGAGCGTGGGGGAAGCATTGACCAAAATATCGCGCATGTCGATTTCTTGGACCAGGATCGCCAGAATGGCCAGCAAGGCTGTCACGAGAAACCCCGCCAGGGTTCCGTGAAGAATAGCCTGGAAACCTTGCGCGTGCCCTTCGGTTTCGGCCTTTTGCGTAGCACTATACGCCGCCAAAAAAGCCACCAACACCAACAAAAGCTGTCCCATCGAAATCACATTGACAATGATGTCACGATCATTGAATGTTTCAACCATGCCTAATAAAGACACCAGAATTGCAGAAAACCCACCTATCAGGCCAAGACGAAAAGATTGAGCAAATTTGGATTGATTCATATGGTTACTCCCTTTAAGCCTTTGTTTTGGATAGACGTTCGCCCAAAATACCCGTGGGGCGGAAAATCAAGATCAAAACCAGCAAAGTAAAGGCAATCACATCTTTAAGTTGATGAGCGGCGGGAATGCCAATGCCTTCCAAAAATAAAGTGGGACCGACGGATTCAAAAATCCCTAAGAAAATACCGCCAAGCATTGCCCCCGGAATGTTCCCGATCCCACCCAGTACCGCCGCGGTGAAGGCTTTGATCCCAGGGACAAATCCCATAAAAAAGCTCACCTGACGGAACATCAATGCATAAAGCACCCCCGCGGCCCCAGCCAGCGCCGCGCCCAAAGCAAAGGTGCGGACGATAATTCCATCGACATCAATGCCCATCAAAGCGGCGACATCTTTATCTTCGGAGACGGCCCGCATCGCTTTGCCGGTTCGAGTATATTGCACAAACAAATAGAGCCCCATCATCAGAACTGCCGCCGCAACAATCACAAGAACTTGAACCCTTTGAATTTCCAAACCTCCGCCAATGGGCCACGGCTCTCCCAAATCGATTTCTGGATAGGCGCGATTTTGTGAGCCAAACAACCCTCGAAACGTGTATTGGAGAAAGAAAGAAGCACCAATCGCCGTAATCAAGGGCACAAGCCGAGGAGCACGACGCAGGGGCCGGTAGGCGATGCGTTCCAATAAAATCGCAATCAGGGTTGAAACGGACATCCCGACCGCAAAAATAATTAATAACCCCACGACTGGATTTGCATTAAGAAAACCAGATTGGCCCATCGCATGTGCAACAAAGTAGCCGGTAAACGCGCCACTCATATACACTTCACTGTGGGCGAAGTTGATCATCCGCAAAATCCCATAGACCAACGTATAGCCGAGGGCAATCAAAGCGTAGACACTTCCCTGAGCAACACCAAAGATCAAAAAGTCAAACCATTGGCGACTCGTATATTTATTATCAATTAAAGTGGCAATGGAACCTATGATTACAAGGGCAAGAATACTTGCACCAATCAGCCATAAAAAAACATCAGTCCAATCTAGTCTTCCCAGTTTTTCTTTCATTGGTTCTCCTATCAAAAAAAAGTATCTACTCACCAAGAGTAGGAAGTTCCCCAAAAAAAGGATGAGAGATTCATATCCCCCATCCATACTTTTTAAGAGTTACTTCTTGCTGCAAAAATTCGATTACTACCTTAAACCCGCAATAATTAACAGAGTTACAAACAACCGCCATCTCTTTAAGAACAGGATGAGCCAGGCGAAAATACACCTGGCTCATCCTGTTTCTTTTTAATCAGTTTATGCCAGACAACTGGACATATCCAGAATTACGGTTGCCAGAACACGGGAGGAGGCCAAGCGCCACCGACTTCAGCTTCGGAGAGTTTGAAGACGGCCAACGCTTCACCAGTCGCGCAATCGCCATTGGCGTCGCAGGACAGTTTACCGGTCAAACCCGCAAAGTCTGCGAGGGCAGTGAGGGCATCGCGCAGAGCCTGACGTGGGATGTGGAGGGTTCCATCTTCATCCTGAACGGCCACTTTGGCGATGGCATCCAACAGCATGTTGGTGGCATCGTAAGCATGCGCATGGAAACCACTGGGGGGTACGCCACCGAATTTGGCTTCCCATTTATCCAAGAAACCATTGTAGACATCGCCAGCCACAAACGGGCCAGACAAGTACATACCCACTGCGCCGCTTCCGGCGTTTTCGGGGAAGGTATCGGCAAACAAGCCATCCGCGCCCATCAGCAGGGTGCTTTCCAAACCAGCCACTTCTTTGGCCTGGGCGGCGATAAAGCCACCTTCCGGTTCGAAGATCGGGAAGTAGATGATTTCAGGCGCGCCCGCGGCGATGGTGGTCAGCACCGGTTTCATATCGGTATCGCCAACATTCACAGCAGATTGCGAGGTCACTTCACCGCCAAGTTCTTTGAAGACATCGGCGAAAACCTGTTGGAGGGATTCGGCATAGGGGCTACCATCGTGAATGGTGGCGGCTTTGCGCAGACCCAATTCATTGTAGGCAAATTCCGCCGCAATACGACCCTGGAACAGGTCATTGTGGGCGGTGCGGTAGTAACCGGCGTGGTGATCGGGGTGTTCGGGGTTGGTCAGATCGGGGTTGGTGTTCGAGGGGGAGATCATGACCATGCCAGCGGCGGAGATCAAAGGCATCGCCGCACGAGCTTCGCTGGAGCAGTTGGTACCAATGATGCCGACGATGGTGGTGTCCGCGGCCAATTTGGTGCCAGCGGCCTGACCACCTTCTGCATTACAGAGGGTGTCTTCGCCGGTGAGGGAGATGGGGTGGCCGAGCAGTTCGCCACCGCGATCATCCATAGCAATTTCGATCGCGCCTTTGGAGTCTTCGCCCAGGCTGGCGGTTGCACCGGAAACGGTCAAAGCATAGGCGATGTGAACGGGATCACCGGGGGCAACATCGACACAGCCAATAGCATCCGTACATTCGTAGGGGGTGGCCGCAGGTTGACAGGCACCTAAGGCAAAAGCCACCAAAATCAGGACCGATAAAATCGCGAAAATTCGCTTGTTCATATTGTGTTTCTCCTTGTGGAATTTGAATAGGGAACGTTCAAAAAAAACGGGGAACATGAGAAATATTTTGGAGACGCAACCTCCTTTTCTTGAATGGGGTGGATTTATGAAAAATGAGCGCATCTTTAGCTGTTTTGTTTTTTCAAAACCGCCAAATCGTGCGCCATTGGTACTATGCGTTAGATTTTACTGAAATAAGGATGGTTGGTCAAGCAATATGTAATTATGAAAATCCCTTCATAATTTGCAGATGGGGGATTTGCCGTCCCATATCAGCCAGAAAAAAGGGGATGATATGGTAAAATTACTCGGTCAAACGTTCGTATATCAAAACCCATTATTCTAAAAAAAGATGCGAAAGTGAGGGAAATACAGAACCTTTTGCTCAAGAAATTTCTCCTTGGAGGCCAGTCAGTGGTTGCACCAAACACAAGTAGCTATAGCGCACAAGATATTCAAGTACTAGAAGGATTAGAAGCCGTTCGTCGCCGCCCCGGGATGTACGTCGGTGGAACAGATGTAAAAGCCCTTCACCATCTCGTTTACGAAGTGGTGGATAACTCGATTGACGAAGCCCTCGCGGGGGTCTGTAACCGGATCGAAGTGACCATTCACGCCGATAGCAGTGTCACTGTACTCGACAACGGGCGTGGAATCCCGGTCGATATCCACCCCCAGACAGGGAAACCCGCCCTCGAAGTCGTCATGACCATTCTGCACGCGGGCGGCAAGTTCGGCGGGGGCGGGTATAAAGTGTCCGGCGGGTTGCACGGAGTCGGGGTTTCGGCAGTTAACGCGCTGTCCGAATGGCTGGAGACCGAGGTGTATCGCAATGGCAAGATTTACCATCAACGCTATGAACGTGGCTTCCCGGTCAAACCCGTCACCGAAATAGGCAAAGCGCCTAACGGCCAAACCGGGACGCGCCAAACGTTCAAATTTGACCCCGAAATTTTTAAAGAAGCCGGCCTCGACTTTCGGTTTGACACCCTGATCCAACGCTTCCGCGAGATGGCCTTCGTCACCAAAGGGATTACCATTCGCCTCGTGGATGAACGAGCAGATCGTGAAATGACCTTCTACTTTGAAGGCGGCGTCACCTCTTTTGTCCGTTACCTCAACAAAAACCGCAAAGGCCTGCATAAAATCATCTATGCCGAAAAAGAAATCGAGCGCGTCGGCGTGGAAGCCGCCGTTCAATTTACCGATTCCTACGCAGAGTCTCTGTACGCTTTCGCCAACACGATCAACACCATCGATGGCGGCACCCATTTGACGGGGTTACGCACCGCCGTCACCCGGACGATCAACGATTACGCCCGAAAAAGCAAACTTCTTAAAGACAATGACCCCAACTTCACCGGAGATGACACCAAAGAGGGCCTCACCGCCATCGTCAGCGTCAAACTCCCCGAACCTCAGTTTGAAAGCCAGACGAAAGTCAAGCTGATGAACCCCGAAGTGCAAACGCATGTCCAGCAAGCGGTAAGTGAAGCGGTGGGCACATTCCTCGAAGAAAACCCGGCGGCGGCGAAGATCATCATTCAAAAATGCCAAACTTCGGCGCGTGCCCGTGACGCCGCCCGCAAAGCGCGTGACCTCGTCTTCCGCAAATCCGCCCTAGAGAGCATGACCCTCCCCGGTAAACTGGCTGACTGTTCTGAACGTGATCCCCAAAAATGCGAACTCTACATCGTCGAAGGTGACAGCGCAGGCGGCAGTGCCAAACAAGGGCGTGATCGCCACTTCCAGGCCATTCTCCCATTGCGCGGGAAAATTCTCAACACCGAACGTGCCGGGCTGGACAAGATTCTCTCCAACAAAGAAGTTAAAGCCTTAATCTCCGCGCTGGGCACGGGCATTAGCGATGGGTATGATCTAACCGGCTTGCGCTATGGCAAATGTATCATTATGACCGACGCCGATGTAGACGGCAGTCATATTCGTACGCTCCTGCTTACCTTTTTCTTCCGTTATATGCAACCGATGATTGAAGGAGGGCATTTGTTTATCGCTCAACCGCCCCTCTACCGCATCGAGCAGAAGAAAAAAGTCCAATATGCGTACACGGAAGCGCAAAAAGATGAAGCCGTGAAAAATTTAGGCAACAGCGCCACGATTGGCCTACAACGTTACAAAGGGTTGGGTGAAATGAACCCCGATCAGCTTTGGGACACCACGATGGATCCCTCCACGCGGACACTTTTACAGGTCTCCATCGAAGATGCCGCGGAAGCAGATCGCACCTTCGACATGCTGATGGGTTCCGAAGTCGCCCCGCGCCGTCGGTTCATCACCACCCACGCCCACGAAGTGAGAAATCTCGACATCTAAAATGCACACGCTCAACTTGCTTGAACGGCCTGTCCGGGTCAAACCAGACAAAATACATTATCCTGAATCGGATGGGAAACCTATGGGAGAAAGTGATCTGCACCGCGACATTATGGTCGCCGTGATCGAAGCCCTCAAAGACTTTTATCGCGAACAGTCCGACGTATATATATCGGGCAACCTGTTTTTTTACTACGAAAAAGGGAAACCTTCGTCAGTATTTGCGCCAGATGCCTTTGTGGTTTTTGGCGTCCCCAAAAAACAACGCCGTACATACAAACTCTGGTTAGAGAATAACAAGCCCCCTGATATCGTTTTCGAGATTACCTCCAAAAGCACCTGGTTGGAAGATGAAGGCACAAAAATGGCTGTCTGCCGCCATTTGGGCGTGCAGGAATATATTCTCTTTGACCCCTTGAACGAGTACCTTTCCCCACAATTACAAGGCTACCGGCTGGAGGCTGGAGAATACGTGCGGCTTCCGGCCACCTCGGAGGGAGAAATCTATAGCACCGTCATGAATCTTAAACTGCGCCCGGATGGTTTCTATCTTCGTTTGATAGACGGGCGCACGAACGAACCGTTGCTCACGCCTTTCGAGGCCCAGGAAGCACACCGTGCTGAAGTTCGGGCACGCCAAAAAGCTGAGGCAGAAGTTGAACGTCTACGAGCTGAACTCGAAAAACTTCGTAACCCATAATTACGCATAACTACTCAGGCTTAGCGAGGAAAATCCCGAAAAAAAGGGTGAAAGAGGGGTGTACACCCCCCTTTCACCCTTTTTTTCGGGCTAATCTCTACCCTGGCTGAGTTGTTACAAATACGCATCACATTCATTTCTGAAAACGAGGATTCCATGTCCGATATAAAATCAAACATCCGTCGCCCCGTTGCCCCCACCCCGCCCGCGCGGCCCCCACTTCGCCCGGCTCCCTCCGCCCCCCCTGCCCGGATGGGAGCACAGATTCAGAGAGCCGCAAATCCGGCCCTGGTGAATCAGGCCGCCGTTCGGCGGGAGGCCCATCTTCAACAACAGAATAATTTGAATCGGGTACGTCCCGCGGTGCGCCCGGCCACCCCGCCCCGCACGGTGATGCCTGCCCGCCCGGCCCCGGCAAGCGTTCGCCCCGCGGCCCCCCGCCCGATGGTGCCTGCCGCCCGTCCGATTCCGGCGGCACGTCCGGCTCCAGGAGCGCGTCCGGCGGTTCAACCCTCCCGTCTCCCTACGCCCTCGGTCGCCATACAACCCGATAAATCCTTGTCCAAATTGGGGAGCGCGCCCACCTCCGTCACGCGGGCCGCGGCTCGACCTGTGCCCCCCCGTCCGTCAGGCACAGGCATGGCGCGCACCGCCGTCGGTGGCGCAATGGCCGCGGCGGCTATTACCGCCGCGACATTTACGCTCAACACGGCATCCGCCCATCCTCAAATTTCATCCTCTGTCTCGTCCCTTCAAAGCTCGTTGAGCAGTCTCCAAACCCAAAGCTCTTTTGACGATTTGATCGAAGAACTCAATCGACTCGATAAGGACCTGACCCACGCAGTCGATCTGCTTGAAAGTGCGCGTGACAAAGGGTTTGTCTATCAAAAAGAACTCGATGATCTGGCAATGGATTCCCTCGGACAATGGGAACAGATTTATCAACAAGCCCTCACCCAGGCCGATCAACAAGAAGCTACCTTTCAAAGCCGTCTCTCCCCCTTAAATGGACAGGTGAGCCAGCTCAACGCCCGCCTCAGTAACCCCACCGCGGCGGCCCCTCAACTTCGCATCACCGAGTCAAACGTCAACGACTTACTCCGGGATGTTGGGACGCTTCGTTCCAACTTACGGAGTCAGTACAGTGATGTCCAAAGTAAAGTCTCCCAATTAAATGGCCGGTTGACGACCATCCATTGGGCGTTGACCCAACTCGCCGAAGCCCGTTTCCAGACGGCGGCGGGAGAAAACCTCGTCATGGCTGTAAAAGCCCGTTGGGATCAGGTGGGTGATAACGACCCCGAAGGTCTGCTTTACCTGACCTCAAAACGGTTAATTTTTGAACGTAAAGAAAAAGTCGCCACCAAAAAAGTTCTCTTCTTCACCACTGCCTCGGAACTGGTGCATGAAGTGATGATTGACGAACCCGTTGCGGATTTACGAGGGGTCAAAGCAGTCAACAAAGGGCTGTTTGGACACCAGGACTTTCTTGAGGTGCAGTTTCCCAAAGCGGGGGAGGTAGCGTTGCATCTCGATGGGCAGGACTCGAAAGGCTGGGCGGCCCTGATCGAACGGGTTCGCACCGGGCGGATTGAAGACGAACGCTCTTCGGGTTCGGCCCTCTCCTTCCAAGACCTGACGGGGGAATTGTCCCACGCGGACATCGCCGCCGCGCAAAACGAACTCAACGAATTGCAGGACGAACTCATGCTTCAGAACGCCCGCGTGGCGTTGGAAGGTTTGCAAAACGATGTGAGTTCGCTGGAACGCGACCTCGCCGACCTGCGGGCACGGGGTTACGCCATCGAAAGTGATCTCGAAGGGGAAATCGCCGTCCTGGTTTCGCAGTGGGACCGAGTGAAAGGCAACGCCGAAAACACGCTCAATACCCAGGCCGGGTTGTTGTCTTCCGAATCGAAGACCCTTAACGCGACGATGGCGAAACTGGCAGGGATGTCCGGCAATCTGGCCGCGGCGCGCCCGGTCTATTTGCAATTCAAATCCGCCATCGCCTCCGCCGAAGCGACAGCGCTGGCCGCCGAGAACACCGTTCTCACCCAGTTCGACGAGTATTCCGATGAAGTAGAAGGACTGGCCGCCCACTTCGCCTGGGTGGGGTGGATGCTCGACGCCCTTGCGACCGCCTCCTTCCAACTGCTCGCCACCGAAAGTGGCGTTGCGGCCACGGAAGCGCTTTGGACGGGCGGTACTGAACCGGAAAACGGCGTCCTCTTTCTCACCGATCAACGCCTGCTGTGGGAAGATCGCGTCGGAGAATATGAACTCAAAGTCGAAGTCCCCGTGCAAAGCATTACCGGCGTCACCAAAGAAGTGGCCGAAACGGAAGAAGGCGAAGTCATCGAAACTCTCGTCTTCACCTTCGATGGGAACGCCCCCTTCGGCGAAACCCGCTTTGAATTGGCGGCCTCCGTGGGCGATGATTGGGTTAAGATGATCGGGCGCGCCCGGAAGGGTGATTACGCCAGCGACCGCGCCGTGGAAATTGATCCCGCAGAATTGGAGCGGATTCAAAACGCCCCGACCTCTTGCTCCAATTGTGCCGCCTCCTTTACTGCCCCAGTTTTACGCGGCCAGACCGAAATCACCTGCGAATATTGTGGGCAAGTGACACGCATCTAAAAAAACCGGTTCTACCGGGATTAACGAGATGGAAATCCGAATTTTTGAAGGTGAAGGGGATGCACATCCCCTTCACCTTCAAAAATTCGGCACTTTTCCCGTCAAAAACGGGAGAGCCAAAATACTTGTTGCATCCATCGAATTTACCGGTCAGGAAATTTCCTGACCGGTTTTTCTTTTCAATTGCCCCATTTAGGGTTCGCGTGGAGGTTGCCAGATTTTGGGGTCTCGGTGGGCTGTACAGCCCACCGAGGCCC
>WBZL01001468.1_pt1 | contig 24767 bp, 21 predicted proteins | sample 5204291 | NCBI WGS metagenome assembly WBZL01 (sample SAMN12344345, study PRJNA552823) | activated sludge metagenome | biome: Activated sludge suspended growth; feature: Nitrification reactor; material: Wastewater; isolation source: activated sludge from nitrification reactor of wastewater...
AGTACCTAATCGTTTGGTACGGTGATGATAATACCAGTGGGCTAGCCGACCAAGAGTACGAGATATTTGGGAAACGAATCAACGGTACAACAGGGGAATCAATTGGTGGTGATTTCAGGGTCAGCAGTATGGGGCCAGACGGGAATAGCAGTTACGGAGCCTACCATCCCAAAGTAGCCTTTATTCCTGCTGAAAACGAATATTTAGTAGTATGGGCAGGCGATACGAACTTAGGTGGGTTGGCGAATGACGAATATGAAATATTTGGCCAACGCATTGATGGATCTAGTGGCGCTGAAATTGGAGGGGATTTCCGAATTAGTCATATGGGGCCTGATGGAGATGCGAATTATATTGCAGAATTCCCAGCACTTGTATATAACCACATCAACAACGAAGTTCTTGTGGTTTGGCATGGTGACGACAATTCAGGTATGCTGGTAGGGGATGAATTTGAGATTTTTGGTCAACGTTTGGATGGTTCAACCGGAACAGAACTTGGGGGTGAAATTCGAATTAGTGCTATGGGAACTGATGGAAATTCTGACTATGATGCCTTCGTGCCGTCGGTTGTGTACGACGCTATAGAAAGTGAATATATGGTCATTTGGCATGGTGACGATAATTCAGGCGGCTTAATAAACGATGAGGAAGAAATATTTGGCCAACGTCTGGATGCATTGACTGGCGCAGAAATCGGAGTGGATTTCCGAATTAGTGATATGGGACCTGATGGTGACATCTATTTTGATGCAGAAAATGCTTCGATTACCTTTAATGCAAACGCAAACGAATATTTAGTAGTATGGTTTAGTGATGATAATACAGGAGGATTAGCAGAAGGAGAATTAGAGATATTTGGTCAACGAATTAATGCATCAACTGGTGTCGAGCTTGGTATTAATGATTTCCGCATTAGTGATATGGGATCGGATGGAGGCTTAAATTTCGATGCGTATACCCCAAAGGTAACTTATAGCTCATTGTCAAATGAGTATTTAGTGACCTGGCACGGTGATGATAACGCTGAAGGAATCATAGATGAAGAATTTGAAATCTTTGGACAGCGGCTAAGTGGCGACTTAGGAGAAGAAATTGGCGCTAATGATTTTCGAATTAGTTCAATGGGGTTAAGCGGAGATGATAATTATGATGCTTATAACACCGTAGTTGTCTTCAATCAAATCAATGATGAACTGTTAGTTGTATGGCTGGGAGATGACAATACAAATGGGTTAATTGACGAAGAATTCGAAATCTTCGGCCAACGCCTCGACGCCACTGGCGCAGAAGTGGGCGCAAACGACTTCCGTATAAGCGATATGGGGGGGGATGTGACTTTCGCCGCCTGGCATCCCAAAGTGGCTTTCAATTCCACAGACGATCTGTATCTGGTTGTCTGGCATGGGGATGATAATACAGGCGCTGGGGTGGACAATGAGAATGAAATTTTCGGGCAGTTGATTGATGCCAATAGTGGGCAAGAACTGGGCAATGACTTTCGCATCAGCGATATGGGACCAGATGGGAATCTCGAGTACGATGCTTTAGACCCCAGTGTGGCCTATAACTCCAACGCCAACGAATTTCTTGTCATCTGGGAAGGGGACGATGACACGCTCCCCCTCGTTGAAGATGAACTAGAAATCTTTGGGCAACGTCTCAACGCCGCGACAGGCGCGGAAATCGGCACAAACGATTTTCGCATCAGCAATATGGGGCCAGACGGAAATGCACAATACGATGCCTATGGTTGGCCTGCCGTAGTTTATAACCCAACCGAGGAAGAATACTTCGTCGTCTGGTTTGGAGATGTCGGAACGGGAGGCATGGTAGATAACGAACTCGAGGTTTTCGGACAACGTCTGGAAGGAGATAGTGGTGTGGCAATCGGGGATGATTTTCGCATCAGTGATCTAGGGGGAGATGGTGATATTAGCTTTTCCACCGGTTATCCGGTAATAGCCTACAATTCCACCGACAATGAATATTTGGTCGTTTGGCATGGCGACGATAACGTAAACGGATTGGTGGATGAGGAATACGAAATCTTCGGCCAACGGTTGAATGCCGCAACAGGAGCCGAAGTGGGCGAAAACGACTTTCGTATCAGCGACATGGGCGATTCAACCACCGTCTGGGGAGGGTTTTGGCCGGCGGTGACCTACAACCCTACGCAAAATGAATATCTCGTTGTATGGAATGGGGATGACGGCAATGGCCTTGCGGATCAGGAATACGAAATTTACGGACAACGTCTGGATGCCGCCAATGGGACAGAGATCGGAGAAAACGATTTTCGTATTAGCGATATGGGGCCTGATGGAGATACAAATTTTGAAGCCACTACTGTTTCAATCGTTTACAACTCAACAGAACACGAATATCTGGTCGCCTGGCATGGAAACGACAACATCGGTGGCCTGATTGTTAGCGAATCCGAAATCTTTGGGCAACGACTTGATGCGTTGACAGGCGCGGAAATTGGCCCCAATGACTTCAGAATCAGCTTTATGGCTGGAACAGGCGTTGCCAACTACAACGCCTACTACCCCGCCTTAGCCTTCAATGCGCTTAATTTAGAAAATTTGGTGGTTTGGACAGGGGATGATCATGTCAATGGGTTAGTGGATGAAGAACTTGAAATTTTCGGCCAGCGATTGCAATATGTCACCCCTACCCCAACGCCTACGATGACGCCCACCCCTACTATAACACCAACCACTCCGCCCTCGACCCCTACACCCACCTCTGGCCCCATCTACCTCCCCATCGCCATCCGCCCCCTCCCTTGCCTCACAAACTCCGACGAACAAGAACCCAACGGTCCGCCCCAAAGCGAAGCCACCGGCCCGCTCTGTCTTAACCAGAATAATTTTGGTACCCCCGAGGACAACAACTGGGACTACTTCTATTTCATCCTCAACACACCTGGCCAAATCACCATTGACCTCACCGACCACCCATTGGCCAGTGTAAATGGCGCCCAACTACTCCTTTATTATCAAAACATTTCGTCCGGCAACCTGATCGGCGGTCCGGATGTCTTGCCGCCCTATCAACTTAGCTATACCGGCGCAGCAGGCACCTATTACATGGTAATTTACAACGATATAGACAAATGTGGCCCGGTGGATTGTTCACTCGAATACACTTTGCGGGTGTCTTATATATCAGATTAAGAACTGTATCCGGTATCATCTGATAAAAACAACCTCTAACTTGCTCGCAGTTTATAATTCAGGCTTTACCGGGATGAACGGGATGGGAACCCGAAATTTTGAAGGTGTGGGGGATGTACATATTTCACACCTTCAAAATTTCGGCACTTTTCCCGCCAAAGACGGGAGAGCCATAATTCAAAAAAAGGATTTACTCCTCATTTTTTCTTGGTGTGATAATTTGGTATCCAGAGGTATTATCATGAATACACAATCCGATTTAGAGGCCGCAAACTTGCTTTCGGTTCGCTTTGAATTAATTCTCCCTGTAGAAGATTGGTTATCCCTGAATAACCTCGCCGAGCAAACCAAACAAACTACCCTTTCATATATCCTCGACATCGTTAAAAACCATATTAAAAGTAATCAGACACAAATCCGGGATAACCAATAAACGAACCTGTCCTCGCCACTTTCTACATCCGCATAGTTAGCAAGCAAAAAAGCGGCGGCATCAATGAGTAAATCGATCCAGCCGCTTTTTACTTTCGAGCGCTCTTCACACACGAGTGTTTTATCTAAAATAAAAACGATACTCCCGCAAATTTCGTGAGAGGCTCAAGGGGGTGGGGCATCCCTAATACACACCTACGAAGCAAATCAAAGACCGCCCGCCCATACATTTGGCGCTTGATCAGCTTCAACCGGATCACATTTCCTTCGGTTGGCCCATTGCTCTAGGGCAAAGCGCTGTGGCGCGCACGGCCTCAAGATCATTTTTCAGGCCGTTTACAAAACTTTTCAAGGCCCCCACGCGCATGCGCTCGTTTTAACCACGCTGACAAGATCTCAACCGCGATCATGCGTGCTAAAGTGCTGGAACTTGCAGTTGAATGACCCATACGCCTGCAAGTTTCTCTTACCCCGAATGCTTTTTCTGCTTTTGGGACGAGGTCTCTATCTTGTAAGGATTGGTGGATGCCAGATTAAATAAAAAAAGACTCTGTTTTGATAACAGAGTCTTTTCATTTAATCTCTCACCCCCCCACAATCCCAACTGCCCCACCGGAACGGCCTTCCTTGCCCCCGGACGGGCGGCCGGTTTAGGCAACTCCCGCGTCCAGAGTGCGCCCAATCCTTCAAAGGAACTAGCATCTCTCGTTCTGGCGGCACAGGAACTTCTTCAATAACCACTTGTTCAGGCTCCTCACGTCCTCTGCTCCCCTCCTCCGCATAGAGATGTTGCAAATCGTCCAACCTGGACCCCCGCAACACCTCCCGCGCCAATAAACTCACTCAGAAAATTCCCCTCCTCCACCGGCACCAGCGCCCACCAACCTCATCCCCCAATCGGAGTTAGGTCGCGCGTCTCTCACGACCACAACGTTGATAAAAATCAAGAGTTTGTAGTATGATGAGGATGAAGGCCGATATGCAAATTTCATTTTCTCTCCCTGATAACACATTTGTAGCACAACCCATCCATACCGTTGTGCAAAAAATTCGCATGTTCGCCGCACTGGGCATGTACCAGGCTGGAGAACTTTCATTAGGAGCGGCGTGTGAACTGGCTGGTGTGGATCGGTACGCCTTCCTCGATTTTTGCAAGCGCGAAGGCGTGCAGGTGCAAACGCAAACGCCGGATGAATTAGAAGCTGAGTTCAAAAAAGGCTGAACATGCTCGTCGTCGCGGATAGTTCTGATTGTGCTGGCAACCTGTGAAGGGGTGGAGATATTATTACTACTATACGATGATGTAAAAATGCCTCAGGCTGTTTATTTGGATGCCGGATTTAAAAAAAAGACTCTGTTATCAAAACAGAGTCTTTTCATTTAACCTCTGGTCCTTTTACCCCCACAATCCCAACTGCCGCACCGGAATTCCTTTCAGCGTTCCAGGCCTCCCCGCGGGCTTAGGTAAATCCCGTTTCCAAATAGCCCAATCCTTCATCCGTATAATCCTAACCAAAATAAGCAAAGATCCCATTTCAAGGCCGCCAGATCACCATCCCCTGATGATCAAGCGTGACCCAGGCCCGTGAAAAATCGCGCAACCTGAATCTAAATTCGCCTCCTAAAACCGGGTCCATCAAAATCGCTTCCTGTTTGGCAAATCCGGTCAAGACAACCGCATGTAATCCCGAGGTCCCATGCGGTAAATCGGAGGCCAGAAAAAACAGGATAACCGGCCAACCTTGTTCAACCAAAGCGTAGAGGCGGTCAAGGGTCGCGTTTTCAAACCACAAAGCCCGATACCCCAAAATCTCTAACCCGTTAATCGCATCCGAAGGTAAAGTTCCCCATTCAGGGAGACTGCCCCACACCCCAGCTCCGCTTCAGAATGGGTATCCCCCAGGTAATCCAAGACCATCCGAATACAGGCAGGCAAACAGGTATGCGGGTATTCCTGGCGAAAAGGCGTAATTTTCATGGATCACTGTGCAATAGCCGTGCGGCGGATGTCTTCTGGCGCAGTAGATTGTTCCCTAACCAAATCACCCTGCTCGGTATAGATCAATCTCCCGGCGGGCTTTTCCATGCCGATACCATAAACATCCACCTCCCACCCCATCTCTGCGGGCAAGGGGCGCACTTTGACTCTGGCCCCATCCCCCACATTCGCCAACAAATATTTCAACGCGCGCCGTTCGATCAGGGCTTGTTCGGCATGCGCCGGGCGAATCCGAATCCCGTCCGGGCTAAGTTCTAAAACGGCCTTCGACCCATTTTCGAGACCGTACTGCTGAACAAGCACCAGGGGGATTTGAAGCCCTTTATCATTCACAGGTTGGTAAATCGTTTCCATATTCACACACTCCATTCGATTAGGGATATGAATATTTTACCGTTAAACGAAAAAAGCCTCTGGTTTCAACCCAAAGGCTTTTTTCATCACCCTACCTCACCCTTCACCCCCACAACCCCAACTGCCCCACCGGCACGGCCTTCCGCGCCCCAGGCCTCCCTGCGGGTTTCGGCAAATCACGCACCCAGAGCGCCCAATCCTTCAAAGGAACAGGTATCTCTCGATCTGGCGGTGCAGGAGCTGCCTCAATGACCATTTGCTCAGGCTCCTCACTTTCTCCACCCGCTTCCTCCGCAAACAGATGCTGCAAATCGTCCAGCCTCGACCCCCGCAACACCTCCCGCGCGAGTTCGCTCAAGAAATCCCCATCCTCCACCGGCACTAGCGCCCCACCCACTTCATCCCCAAACAGCAACTGGGCGGCGCGCATCTTCCGGCCCATCAACGCCAGGGCTTGCGCTTCGAGCGTGTTCTGATACACCACAAACACCGCTTTGACGGGCTTCGTCTGCCCCAACCGCCACACCCGGCGCAAGGCTTGCCAGAGGGTATACAGGCTATACTCGATCTCAAAAAACACCACGGTCGCAAACTGGACCAAATCCAACCCCGTCTCCACCAACTTCGGGTTGACCAACAACACCTCCGCGTGACTGTGCCGCGCGATCCACGCTTCCCGTTGGTGCGGGTTAACCGACCCATACAACGTCACCGCCCGCAACCCCGCCTGGCGCAAAATCGCTTCCAGCCGCACCTGAATATCCCGCGTGCCCGTCTGCCGGACATACACCAACACCCGCCGCCCGTGCCCCCGCTCGGCCTGGCAGAAGTCCACCAGCCAGCGTTCTTTGGGCAGAAGTGTGTCCCCGGTCACTGCGGGGAGTTCTATCAAAGGCAAGTCCAGCGTCCCTGCTTTGAGCCGGGTGTGGGCGGCAGTTTCGGCAAACTGCGCGGCGGCACGCAGTTTTTCGGCGAGGGCACGCAGGGAGGTGGACGGTTCGTCGGCCTGTTCTAGCAAGTTTTGGGCCAGCGCCAGCAGTTCGTTGGCCCGCGGCGTTTTGAGATGGAGCACGACGGTTTCATCCCGGAACCCGGAGTTGGGCCGGGCCAGCGCCCACTGCAACCAGACCGCCAAAAACCGCGGCTGTTGTTTTGCCAGCGCGCGCAGATCGCTTTCCATCCGGCGATAATCGTCGTCCTGCCCGGCGGCGAGCGGTAGTTCGACCACTTCTTCGGTGTATGGCGGCAGATCCACGCCCAGGTCTTTGAGATTGAGAAAGACGGTATTCGGCAGTAACCGGGCGACGATCGCCGGAGAGACGCCCGGAAGTTCATGCACATCGCCCCGATACCGGCGATGCCCGGTGAACGCTCCATCGTCATCGTCGGTTTGGTCGCCCACTTTGCGTTTGCGCGTACTCTCCAACACGCCATACCGCGCCGCCCAGCGCATCTCGTCATGAAAGGCGAAATCCTGCCGGACGTGCGGATTCAGCCGGTGCAGAAGCCAGAAAAGCGACGTACTCTTGCCGCCAAACAACGTCCCCGTCAGGGTCAGCGTGCGGCGGCAGGCTTCGGCGAGTTGGTGGAATGCCACCCCCCGGTCAGACGCTTTCGCTTTGTATTGATGCGAATCGTCTGCCACGAGAAGATTGAACCGGCCCCGCGCGTGGTGGAGCAGATACTCAGCTATGGACTGGCGGCGGGCGTTGGTACAGACAAACAACGGGGCACGGCAGGAGCGCGTCCCCCACACCGGTTGCCCTTGTTCATCTTTTTCCCGCGCCCCCTGCGCATCCACTTGCCACCCTTTGACCGTCGCCGAGCAAAAACGGCGGTGCTTTTGAAAGAACTCCACCTCCGTCACGGGGTCGCCGCGCTCGTCTACTTGCTCCTGCCCACATTGGGGACACACATACCGGAGTTGGCGCACCTCGTCCACTTTGACCGTTTTCGCTCGCACGACCGGCGTCCACCCCGGCCCCATCTTCGCCGCGGTAGATGCCACCACGGCGAGGGCTTTGTGGCCCAATTTTCCCGCCGCGTAAGCGTCTAAAAACGCCCGCACATCGTTCACTTCCCCCTCTCCGTCTTTGCCGATCCGCCGCAATTCCCGCGCCTGCAAGCCAGGGATGACCTCTTCCGCTTCCCGCATCCACTTGGGGACAAGATGCGGGGGGCACAAGACCAGCGCGGGGTAGGCGTCTAGCAGTTCGGTCACCGCCAGTCCCACCGTCGTTTTGCCCACCCCCATTTCCCCCTGGGCGTTGGCGGCTCCATGTGTGCGAAGTGCGCGGGCGAGCGCGATGGCGGCGTGTTTTTGGACGGGGAGCAAGCCTGGGGCGGCTTGTCCCGGCAAGGGTTTCCGGGTTTTTCCCAGAGGTTCCAAGACCGCCAGTTCCTGCGCTGTGGGCTTTAGCCCATACAACGGCTGGTACGCCTGGAGCGTCTGCGCGGCGAGCGTCTCCCCGTGCGTTTTCATGAACGCGCCCAGACGCTTTTCATCCTGAATGACCTCCACCCCACCCGCCTGCAACGTCGCGAGCGTGGTGACATACCGGTCACGGTAACGGTCCACGACGATTTCCGGGTCGTGCGGGTCGGGTTCGGTCAGCGTTTCGAGGTGTTTGACCACCCGCCCCTTCACCAACATCGGCCCCGTGTCCGTCGCCAGCCGGAGCGTACCCATCATGCCCGACGCCATCAACATCGCCAGGTGCCCTTTTTTGAGCGGCATCGCCGGACGAAACGCCGCTTCCTGCACAGGGGGTTGAAGCAAATCCGCCCAAACACGCCCCGTCCGCACGCCGTGTGTGCGGGAAGCCTCGACCAGGTCTTGGGGGGCGAAATCCAGACGGCGAAAGGTGATCGCCCGTCCCCCGGCACCCCGCGTGGGGGTGGGAAGCACCTCATACGAAGGCACTTTTACCGGGTCAAGCGGGGAAAGCGCGCTCCCCGCCAGGGCACGCACCCGGTCCACCTCCTCCCGCCCCGGCGCGTGATACGTCTGCCTTCGCACCCCAAACAGGGTGATTTGTTTGAACCGCGCATATTCCCCGCCCGGGAAGCGGCGCACGATCAGCCGTTCATAATGCCCGGTCAGGAACTTTGCCACTTCCGGCATTCCCAATAGGCGTTGGGGGACGACAAAAATCAGCACGCCGCCGCGCACCAGTTTGGGCGTGGTCGCTTTCAGAAAGCTGAATTCGAGGCGTTTGTCTTCGCCGTGGCGGTCGTCGTCGTAGGGCGGGTTGAGCCACAACACGGTGACACTTTCGTCGGTCAACGCACACGCCTGCCAGGCCGCGGCGTAGCACTTGTCCAGCCGCGCGGCGGCTTTTTCTGCACGGGCGGAGAACAGTTCTGCCCCCCAGGTTTCGCAGTTGAGCAACGCCCCCATCCGGGTGGCGATTTCGCCTTCGCCCGCACACGGGTCGAGCAACCGGCCGCGTGTGCCTGCGGGAGTCGGGGTCAAGAATGAGGCCGTAGCCTCAGCCAAAGTCAGCGGGTATGGGTAGAACCCGCCTTTTTCAATGCCAGCGAGTCGCATGAGTTTTCTCCTTCCTGGTACACAGACCACACAGAGGGAACAGAAGGACACAGAAAATTCTTCTTTCCGTATCCTTCTGTGGTTTCTGCGCCGTCTGTGGACTACATCAGGTTAAATGAATTTGTTGTTCATCCAGCAGGTTTTGCACGAGGTCCGTCCAGGTCGCTTCGGGCAGGGAGATGGCGTAACCCGCCTGGCAATCCCCGCCAACGGTGAGGGGACGGATGAGATCAGCCCGTTGCCCGGCTTCCCACAGGGCTGGCCCCCACTCCTGTAGGATGGGGAGGCACAATCCTTCGGCCAGCCGCGCGGCGCACTGGGCGGAAAGATTTCCGGGATCGCCGTCGAATTGGAGTAGATACGCGTCCAAATCTTCGGGGAGCCACTTGCCAGGCAGGGCCGCGCGAGCGAGCAGGGCAGCGTGGTGATACCCGAATGCGTCCAACCCCTGCCAGACCTGGACATACTGATCGGGCAACGGAAAGGCGAAGTGGGTGTGGACTTCGAGCAGTTTCTTCCGCCGGGCCTGGACCGTGGCCCGAATGGACTCCAATACCGTCTTGTAGCCCGTCATGCCCAGGTAGACCACGTGTTCCCGGTCGAGGGCGTACCCCGTCAGATACGCCCCGACCTGTTGGTTTCGTACCATTGGCACGTTTCCCGACCAGAGGGTGTGCGCTTCGCCCGTCCACGCCACCCGCCAGGCGACATATGGGTGGGGAGTTCGTGCGAGCAGGGTATTGATTTCGTTGAGGAGGGTGTTTCCATCTTGCGTGGGCGACACATCCACCAGGGTGAGCGTTTCCGCACGGGTGTGCAGGGTCGCCGTGCGGTGGGCGACCTCCACGGTAATGGAAACAGGCTGGAGCGGGACGGGGGGTTCCCAGGCCGGGGGAAGTTGCCCCAGCGTGGGGGTGAACACGAACAGTCGCGTGGCCGGGTCGTACTGAAAGGTCCCCCACGGACACATGTACGCAGACGGCGCACGGGCGGGCGTCAGTTCGGGGACTTCGTGCAAGACGGGCAATGGCAAGCCGCCTTCTTCCGGGGTCCGGCTTTCGGCCAGGATCACCCCCTGGCGTTGCGCGGCGGCGGCGAGCAGGACCCTTTCGCGCAGGGTGGGGTTTTCGTAGGGCGTCATCCCGGCCTCCTTAGCCAAACCCTAACCCGCGCTCTTTCATTGAGACGTAGTGGGAGCCGATCACGAGATGGTCCAACACGTCAATGTCGAGCAGTTTTCCGGCTTGGGCGATGGCGCGGGTGATCGCCAGGTCATCAGGGCTAGGCGTGGGGTCGCCGGAGGGGTGATTGTGGGCCAGGATGATGGCCGGGGCATTGCGCCGGACCGCGGTTTTGAACACTTCGCCCACCCGCACCTGGGCACAGTTGACCGAGCCACGATAGACCGTCTCGATGGCGATCACCCGGTTGCGCGTGTTGAGCAGGAACACGCGGAGTTCTTCTTGTTCGAGCGTCCGCATTTCGTATTGCACGAGGGCGGCGGCATCCGCGGGGCTGTTGATCAACGGGCGTTCGTCGGTCTCGGTCGCCAACTGTTGCCCCAGTTCGAGCGCGGCGACTAGGCGGGTGGCCGTTTGCAAGCCAATGCCGGGGACGAGGCTGGCTAGTTCTTCGGCATGGGCTTGCCGGACCGCGCGCAACGTTCGGTAGTGTTTGAGCAAATTTTCGGCGGTTTCGACCTGGCGCGGCCCGCCGATCAGGGCGGCGAGCAGTTCGATCAGGTTGCAGGCGGTGGGATGTTCGGCCACCCGGCGGAGGGGATGTTCCCGCGCGGGGAGGTAGGTCAACCGCGCGTCGGGGAAGGTGAAAAAGGGGATTTGGTGGTTCATAGGAAACTCCAGGGGAAAAGAAAACCCCCTGGTCAAAAAGGCCAGGGGGTGTAGGATTGGGATTTAGCTTTATCGGAAACGGACGAACACGGACGCGGTTCGTTCTCCATTTATCCACGTTTTTCCGCGTTCATCTGTGGACTATTTCTTCGGCGCGCTCTTCGGGGTCTTCAACAAAGACGGGCAGGGTAATCTGCCCGAACGGGGAAGAGAAGGCGTAGGCTTTGCCGTGACTCCGGCGGATTTTCGGGGGAGATTTTCGGCCTCGGGAGGAGGTTCCGGCACATTCCGGCCCCATGCCGCGGGCGATGCTCACGGGGTCTTTCAGGGGACGGCCACACTGGGTGCATTTCGGGGGTTGCATGATTTTTTCTCCTTATCCGGCGTGCATGGGCATCAGCACACAAAGATACCCGGTCTCGCCGTGCGGACGGACGACGCCGGGAGTGTTGGGGTGATTGGTTTCCAGGACCACTTGTGGGGTGGGGATGACTTCGAGGACATCCCGTAGATAGCGCACGTTGAAGGCGATTTGCAAGGGTTCGCCTGCGACCACGGCTTCGACACAGGTTTCGTGGGAGCCGGTTTCGTCGTCCTGGGCAGAGATTTTGACTTCGCCCGGTTCCCCCGCGCGCCCTGGGATAATGTTCAGCCGGGCGGTGTGGGCGCTTTCGCGGGCGAAGATGGCGGCTTGTTTGCACGCTTTCAGGAATTCGGCGGTGGGCAGGAGGGTGGTGGTGCGCGTCTGGGTGGGGATGACCTGGGCATAATCGGGAAAACGGGCGTCGAGGAGTTGGGTCGCCAGTTCAAACTGCGGGGTACGAAAGAGCACCTGCCCTGGCCCGGAAATCAGCAGTTCGATGGTCTCCGCACTCCCGTTGAGCAGACGCCCCAACTCGTGCAGAGCACGCGCGGGGATGAGAAGAGAAAGTTCCTGGCGCAGAGCGGGACAGGCCAGCTTGCGCTCGGCAAGCCGGTAGCCATCCGCGGCGGCAAAGGTGAGCGTAGACTCCTGACCGTTCACCAGCACCCCGGTCAACGCGGGGCGGGCTTCGTCGGTGGAGGCGGCCAATGTCACCTGGGGGAGGAGCGCTTTCAGTTCGGCGGCGGGAAGTTTTAGGACAGGGGTTGTCCCCTGCGGGAGGGGCGGAAATTCCTGGGCATCCATCCCTTTGAGTTGGGTGTGGGACCCGGCCCCGCGTACAGATAGGATTTGTGTGAGTGGGTTGAGGCTCAAGCGGAGGGTGTCTTTGGGGAGGGCGTTCACCAGTTCGGTGAAGGTCCGGGCGGGAATGGCGAGCGCACCGGGTTGGGTGATGTCAGCATCCAGCCAACCGGTGAGCGAAAGTTCCAAATCGGTCGCGGCGATCTGCACCCGATCTGCATGAGCGACGAGCAAAAAGTGAGACAAGATGGGCAGAACGTTCCGGGTAGAAACGGCCCGCCCGACGAGGGCCAGGAGACGGGCGAGGTCGGGTTGAGAGAGGGTGAGTTCCATGGGGTAATTCCTTATGAAATGGTGGGAGGCTCACGCACAATGAGCCTCCCACCATGCATCTAGTAGTGACGCCTTCAGATCATTTCCAAATTGAGCTGACAATCCGCTTTCGGCCCGCCGGGGGATGAAGTCCCTACGAAACAACGCCGAATAAATCCGGCTTTTTTTTTGCCTGGTGCAGTGGGCTTCGTAGGGCAGTCCTGCGGCTTTACGGACGGGATTGTCGAAATAATTTGTCAAAATGCAACCGTCTTTGCGCGGAGCGGTTGAAACCGCCACTACCCAAGACTAAACTGCCTGCAAAGTGGACAGCCGTTCTTCGAGGCGTTTGCGTCGGAGATGATCGCCGTTGACGTGTTGCAAGGCGAGATGCAGGGTGCCGGGGCGATGTACGGCGGTCAGAGCACGGTAGAACACGCTGTCTTTTTTCTGCACTTGCCCGGTGAGCAATTCCAACTGCCAGGCTTCGAATTCGGCGTGATCTTCGGGCGTGGGAGCGGGGTTCTCTTCGATGGCCGGTGCTTCGTTGGGAAGGCGAGTTTCCGCTGATCCGAGGCTGGGCAAGTTTGAAGGGAGCAATTCTTGGGCAGGGTGGGCGTCAGAGGCAGTCGTTTCGGCTTGAACCTCTTCCGCACTCGCGAGGATCAGGGTGTCGGGTGTGGGGGATTTGGCGACAAGATAGCGGGTGAGCGCTGTGCGGGCGGCGTCCAGGTTGTAAGGGTAGTCGCCCTGGATGTCCAATTGCGTCCAGCCTTTGCCGGAGGGGGTGCGTTGCATGGATTTCCCGCCGTCGAAGTACAAGGTGTAGTCCGCGCCCTGAACCCGGAATAGACCATAGCCCAGGTGATCGGCATTGGGAAAATCGTGGATGGTGGGAAAACCGAGGGCGTCGTCAGCGATCAGGATCGGGCCGAGGTCGAGTTGCGTGAGGAGAAAGGCGAGGTCGTTTTCCGTCCAGCCATCGGGCAGGGTCGCGGCCACGGTGGGGGGAAGTTGGGGCGGAGTGGGAGAGGTGGGAACTGGAGCAGGCGCGGAACCGCCACGATAGGGACCATCATCCCCCCATTTGGCCCGGTATTCGGGCAGTTGCGTGATCGGGGTCGGGCGGAACCAGATATCCCGTTCAGGTTGCACGCCCAACGGCCCCCGTGCCGCGGAAATTTCGCGCAGGGAGAAGTCCCCCAATTCGGTTTCAAACCCGACGACTAACCCAAACGCCAGGTCACGCCCGTCGTATTCGAGCAGGTACCAGGTCCAATTCGAGTCCGGCGTGAAGAGTTTGATGACGGCGAGGGGATCGGGCTGTTTTTCGGTGGCGTAGGGGCCGGGAACTTCCATCCAGGGGGGAATGTATTCGTAGGCACTGCCTTTGCCGGGGAGGAAGCCCGCCGGGCCGGGGGTTTCGCGGAGGGCGATAGGCGTGGGGGATGGTTCGGAAAACGGTTCAACAGAGGGTGTCGAAGGTTCAAACAGCCACGCGAATTCCGTTTGGGGAATGTGTCGCCGGAAATACCAGCCGCCGCGTTGACGACCCCAGCGCCCGCCCATGCCGCGCAGGCGTTCACGCACCGTTTCATCGGGTTTGGTGGGGAAGAAGAGCCAGGTCCAGTCCCGTTCGTATTCGAGTCGGATGTCTTTGGCTGAAGCGGCGAGGGCAGGTGTTTCCGGCTGGGGGCCGGGCACATCCGAGTTGCCGAACCCTTTGTAGGGCAAGTACCGCCCGGAGGTGACGAACCGGATTTCGTACCAGACGTGGGTGATTTGCGAACCAGCGTAAGCTTTGAAGGGCGTGCCCCGGTAGGCAAAGGTTGCGTCAGATTTCAGGTAGCAGTCCGGGCCGTGGCTGTATTTGTCGCTCCCATGCCAGGTCCAGGCGGCGGCTTTCAGGTCGGAATACCGGCCCAGGGTTTGCCGGAGTATCCGTTCCTGACGGCGTTGGGGGCGGAGGCGAGCAAGCAGGAAGCTGTGTTTGACCGCGCGGGGGTGGTAGTAGTCGGTCATGAGGTCGGAGTTGTCGTACACCAGGGCTAGCACGATGCCCATTTCGCCTTTGGCAAGCTGGATTTCTTCGGGTTGGTCGGCATATGCCGCGACGATTTGGGCACGTTCGGCTTGTTGCGCGACCTCGGCGGCGTGCTGGGCGTTTTCTTTGGCTTCGACCTGGGCGGGAGTTTCGGTTTTGTCCACGACCGGGCAGTGACGTTCAAAGAGGGTCTGCACCGTGGCAAGCAGGGCGGCTACGTGTTCGGGCAGGATGGGGCTGGGCAGGGTGTGCCAAAAAGTTTGCAAGTCGTGGAGATACGCGTCCGGGTCGGCGAGGGATGCTTGCGTATCTTTGCCGAACAGGAGGCGAAACGGGCCGTCTTTGCGGAGTTCCTGGCCTTGAATGCCGGTCAGTTCGTAATACCAGCGGCCTTCGGGGAGTTGGACGAGGGCACGCAGTTCGCTGGCAAATTTTTCGGCGGCTTCTCTGGGCAATTGGCATTGGAGGCTCAGGGTTCCCGCGAGGGGCGAGGTGAATTGGAAGGGATAGGGGGACATGGGGTGGCTCCTTAAAAAAGGCCCGCCCCGTTCGGAAACAGGGCGGGCGAGAGAAAAAGGTTGTGGGGGTTAGGGTTTGGGCTGAAAGCCCAGCGCGCGGAGTTCGGCAAGCAGGCCGGTGATCAGCCGGGTGTGCAGGGCGTCGGTTTGCGGAAGGCACGTCTGAAGCCAGTGCATGACACGGGGCACGGGCCAGGTGCGGAATTCCGCTTCGGTGATCGGGTGCGGACATCCGTCGGCAAGCCAACCCTGGGCGGCTTCGCGGAATTCTCCCAGCATTTGGGCGGCGAGGGCTTCCCGTTCGGCGGCAGAGGCGGTGGGCAGATCGGCGAGGTCGCCCACTTCTGCCCAAACTTGCCCATCCGGGCCGAGGAAAAACGGGACGGAGAATTCGCTTTCGTAGGCCGTGCCCTGCCATGCGCCGATTTCGAGAAAACCGCACGAAGGCAGGTGGGGCGGGAGGGGGTCAAATAGGTCTTTGAAGGGACGGGTGTTTTCCAACGGCCAGGGGAGGAGGCTGGTTACATCTGAGTTAGCCCCGTCGGGGAATAGGGTTTCGTCGAAGGGTTTGGGCAGGCGGATGAGCAGGCTCGCGCGAGTGTGATACGCCGTGGTTTCGAGTGCGGTCTGGCTCCAGTGGTGCAAGCCGTTTTGCCAGGCCTGGAAACAGGTCGGGCACAGGTGCAGGTCGCCGCTGGTGGGGGTGGTCAGGTTTTTGCAGGGGGTGTTTGTGCAGTTCATGGTGGGATTCCTTCTTAGTTTTTTGCTTTGACCCGAATGGGCAGGAGGGAAACGCCCGCCTGGGCAAATAGCCAGCGGATTTTCGCTTCCGCCCAGGCCAGGTCTTCGGGCCGGTTGTGACCTGTATACTGGTCGTGTTCGTGGAGGTCGCTCCAGGCGTAGGCGTCGGTGGAGAGAATCAAGTGGGTGATGGTCGGCGTGTTATCCGCTTCGCCTTCCCAGCCCCACCGGACGGAGGCCACGTATTCGCAGGGTTTGGAGAAGGCTCCGGCGGTCATCGGGATGCCTTCCCACCCGGCGGGGTGATCGGCAGGGGTACACCAGATTTGGAACCCCGCGCTCCCGGCATCAAACAAAGCTTCGGGAACAGGATTGGTCGCAATATTGAAATCCTGCGCTTTGGCGAGGACGGGTTTCATTTTTTGATGTTCGGTTTGGTAACTCATGTCAGGCTCCTAAAAAATGCAAACGCCGCCTGTTTCATCGGCCCGGAGGCAAAAACAGGCGGCGTTTGGGTTGGCTTGGTTATATGAAAAGTGTTGGGGGGCGGCTTTTCCAGAGGGGCAAAACCCAGATCACGGAGGCGGTCGGCGAATTCTTGGAAGCGCGCGGCCTGTGCATAGCGTCTTGGGCCTTCGTCCGGGTGAAGGTCGGCAAGGGCGGTCTGGCGTGCCGCTTCTTCTTCCAACCAATAGAGGTGGGCTTCAACCGTGCGCGGAGGGGGAATGTTTTGTGCGCTTAAGCTGATGACAAAGTCGGTAGTTTCGGCTTCCCGGAGAATGTCCCAGGCAAGCTGAAGAGGGGAGATGGACATCGTGGCCTCCTTTTGGGGAAATGAAAACCGCCCGGTCTCAGGGACCGGGCGGTTGGGGAAGGGGTGGGGTGGGGGCGTCGGGTGGGGGTTGGGTGCCCCTGCAAATGGGGCAGAGACGGGGGGCGTTCTTTTGTCGCTTGAGTTGACGTTCGAGGGCACGACCCCCATTCCAGGTGCGGGCGACCTGGAATTCCAGTCCGGCGTCCGTGATGGCTTCGACCAGCCGTGCGCCGCGCCCTTGCCGGTGACGGGTCAGGCGTTCTTCCAGGTTGTTGGTACAGCCCAGGTAATGCCGGGCGTGATGAAAAGGGGCGGAGAAATGGAGGAGATAGACAGGCATCGGAAACTCCTAAAGGCCTGCAGGCCACCAGCCTTGCAGGAGGGCTTCGTCCGGGTCGAGCGTGCCGGGCGTGGCCTGGATGAGGGCGATACCCCCGGCTCCTTGCACGACTCCCTGAAGGGTTTGTGCCCATTGGTGCCCCGCTTCATCGGGGTCGGGGAGCAGGACAAACCCATAGGCGCGGGCGTGAGTGGCAAACCAGGCCAGCATGGCATGAGAGGGGGTTGCGCCGCCGGTGAAGAGGGCGGTGACGTGTGCGTGTTGGCGATCATGTAGGGCTTGAGCCATCATCAGGGCGTCGAACATCCCTTCCGCGACGGCCAAAACTTGCGTGGTCGGGGTGATGCGCCACGCACCGAAGGGGACGGTCAGGCGACCCCAGGTTTGGTATTTCTTTTTGGGTTTTGCCGGGAGGTGGCGCACCTGCACCACGCGCGGTTCGGTCGGCGGATCGGCGTAGACCACGCCCCCGGCCCAAAGCCAGGTGTTGTCTTTGGCGATAAGGCAAGATTGGCGTGCGGCGGTGAATACAGTTTGGGACACAGGCGGGTTTTCGAGGCCGTAGCCCAAGCCATAAAGCAGGGAGGTGTACGGGCGAAGGCCGCGCTGGTAGAGGTAGGGCCAGGCGGGGGAACGCATCAACGCCGCTCGGTTTTCGGCCAGGGCTTCTGTGAGGTAGGCGATTTGCGGACGGGCTTCCCGGCGGGCGGGAAGGGCCGGATGCCTGGGGGGGAGGGCTTTGCCCAGACGTTTGCGTAAGACGGCGAGCGAAGGGCCTTTTGCGCCACAACGCAGGCATTTCCAGTAGCCTTTTTCGGTGTGCAGGCCGAAGTTGGGTTGGCCACCCTGTCCGGCGCGGGCGTGATCGGGGTGAAAAGGGCACCACCAGATGGCCCAATGCCGGTGGGTTTCGTGTTTGAGTGGGGGTCCCAGAAGTTCCTGGGCTTCTTCGAGGAGGGTGGACATACAAAACTCCTTGGAGGGATTGTAGGTAATCCCGCGTGGGGGTGGCTTCAAACCGTCCCGTGCCTCTTGTCAGAAAGGGCAGGAGTGGTAGAATCCAATTTGCGAACTCCAGGGTGCCCCCCTCACCCTGGAGTTCGCATTTAACTGACCGTAGACGCGCAGACACCCCGGACGCATGATCACGCATCCGGGGTGTCCGTTTTTTAGGTTCCCTTCACCCGCTAAAATTCAGAAGTTTGAATTCGAGAGGGGAAGTGCAGGGGAACCGTGTCCTTTTTGTGTCTTCAGGGAAAGGAGAAAGTGGGTTAGGCAGGAACCAAGTTTAGGGTGATAAGCCCGGGGAAAATCGCGCCAAGAAGCGATGACGAATTTCTTGCAAGGGGGTAGGAGTGGTGGTACGATGAATGGACGTCAAGTTTTGCCCACTTTCGGGCAGTTCAAAAGCGGTGGTTGCAGCCACCGCTTTTGCGTTAATAGGGGCCTTTGCGGCCTCCTTTAGGGTGGGGCGTTGGCGAGGTGGGTGAAGGCGGGGGCGCAAACACGAGGTCTGCCGGGTGGGGGGTGGGCAGGGTTGGTAGGGAATCATGGGGCACTCCTTTGGAGAATCGAAAACGGGTCGCGGCGGAGATTCGGTTGAAATCTTGGGGCGACCCGTTTTGAATGGAAGAAACCCAGCTTACGCCGGGCTACTTATGGGGGAAATAGGCTGTCGAAAATAATCTATGGGGATTGTATCGGGGGAGGATGGGGGGAGGGGGAAAAGCGTCGCGTTTTTTGAGAAGGAGGAGACTTTATCTTTTTTCATCATGAAGAATTCCAGAAGCTACACAGGGTTTTGTGCTTCGTTTTCTTGGATGCCTGTGTAACAAATCTGAATTCGGAATTGTCTCGCTTGAGTTATACACCAAAGTGTGCTATTCTATACACATTCCATTTTGGAGGTCGAGACATGCGAACCAATATTGTTCTGGACGAAGAACTTGTCCAACGTGCTCAGAAACTTACCGGGATCAAAACCAAGCGTGAATTGGTGAATGAAGCCCTCAAAGTGTTGATCAATCTGCGACAGCAAGAGCAGATCCGTGTTTTACGCGGGAAGCTAACCTGGGAAGGTAACTTGCACGATCAGCGCACCACGCGCGCAGAGGCCTGACCATGCTGGTGGTGGACAGTACTGTCTGGATCGATTATTTCAATGGGCAAGCCAACCTGCAAACCGATTATCTGGATGCCGTCTTGGGGGTCCAGCCCATCCTCGTCGGTGACATCATTTTAGGAGAGGTGCTACAGGGCTTTCGCAGTGACACCGATTTTGAGCAGGCGCGCCAGGCCTTGAGCCGCTTCCCCCAAACAGCTATGCTCAATCCAGCGCTGGCGCTTCAGAGTGCCCGGAATTATCGGACTTTGCGCAAACGGGGGATTACCATTCGTAAAACGGTGGATTGTTTCATCGCCACTTTTTGTATCGAAAACGTTCACCAGCTACTACACAATGACAGCGATTTTGACCCTTTTGAAAAACATCTGGGGTTGGGGGTACTTCATCCCTGAGACTGTGGAGGTGAATTAACAGGGCCATCGAACTCGGCTCATGTTCCGTTGGATATAGGAATCTCACTCAGTGGTAAGTGGTAAAAGGGGAGGGGTGGTGGGGAAATGGGGGGATTTGGTAAGTTATTTGTTGGGAACACGATTGCGCGACAGATTAGTTGAAGGATGAACACGATTTTGCTACGGGTTTCTTTCATCCGAAAACACTTGCTCTAATTGGACTATAAATTCATCCAAATTTTCAGAGGTTATCTGAACATGGCTACGTGAGGCATTTATCGCGAAGATTGTGTGCAACCTGGCTTGGGGTACATTCATATATCTTTCAATACCCTGAAACCAAACCCACATATCCAGAAATCCATTTTTGGGCCAAATCGTACAGAGCGCAATCGTTTTTCTTGTTTGAGGTCCGAACACCATACATGAAGCGTAAGGCCGTAAGTACAAATTATGTTTTTCGGCAAAGGCAAGGAGGGTTTGATATTCATCTGCCATCCCCCCTTCCTCGGCCAGACGCATGACGCGGTCGGAATAGCTCTCTTGTTCTTCGGGTTCGGAGTAGGTAGGTTCATCTACATGCCAGCGCGTTAAAGCCCAGGCTTTGATTTCATCCCGACGTTGGAGAAGCTCATTTTCTGTCCATTGCGCGTGGGCGGCTAATTGTCGTTCAACGAAGAAGGATGAGCCTGCATAACAGGATTTTTGAGCGGGGTTGCCCTTTTTTTCTTGGAAGGATTTGTTTTGCAGAGAGCTGTTGTCGAAGGTGAGGGTCAAATTGCCGATGTCGTGTGTCCAGCGTTTGCGGCGGGATTCGTCAGGGAAGGATTCAAGCCAGGATTCGGTGGGAGTTTGCGGAAGGATGTGTTCGAGGCTGTCGCGTTTGGTATCCCAGAGATCATCCCATTGCATCCGTACCGGTTCGCGAGCCTGGGCGGCCAGATGGTGTTCGTACTCGTACAGGAAATACTTCAGCCCAGACCAGGGATACCAGGTTTCGGTTTCCCGTTGAAATCGTTCTACAAAACGGGCATTGGAACAGTATTCGAGCGTGGTGCGTGCGATGGAAGCTAGGATCCGTTCGGGGTTGGGGGTGGCATAAAATTGTTTTCCCAAACGGAAAAAGATGGTCTGGGCGGCAGAAGACCGTGCGCGTTGCCACTGATACACGCGGAAATCGAATTTTTCGCAGGCCTCGACCGCTTGCAAATATGTTTTTCCACCATCGGTTGTTTTTAGCCGCACAGCCATCAAGAGTGGGATAAAAGTTACGCGCATGCCCAGGCGTACCAGTTTCTGGCTGGCGGCGATGACCTGTGCGCGCAGAGAAAAATCGACATTGTTGAACGCCTGCGCTCGATGCGGGAAATGAATGTCGCAATAAGCTGTCACGGTGTTTTGCAGGCTCTCCAGGTAATCGATCAAATCCTGGAGGAGTTGGGGGTGGCGATGTTGGTAGGTTTTTAAGTTGAAGCGATCTTTGAGGGTTTGATAGCGTTTCCAATTTTGGGGGAGGGCATCGTAAACCATCAACCAGTGCATGCGCAGGAGTTGACTTTCGTTTTCATCATCCCCCAGTCCGGAGGCCATGAGTTCTTCAAAGATATGATTCCAGGTTTGATTGATCCGTTCGTTTAAGCTGTGGGGGGCTTTCAGATCGAGTTTGGAGGCTAGATAGAGAAAATGATTTTTGATTTTCTCCAAATCAGTAAGAGGTTTGCCCCGGTCATTCATGGTTTCAAAAATGACCCCAGCATCCATTTCGTTATCAACCGGGTAAAGGAGGACGGTTAACCCCTGGGTAGTTTTTTCGTACAATTCGAGAAGCCAATCCTCATAAGTTGCTCCACGTTGATTGGCTTGTTCCACCAGATAGGTTGCAAACCGATGGTGGGCATGGCGCAGATTCTCATGAGAGCGCATGGTTGGGCCATTCACAGTAGGAGTAAATCCCAAGACGTTGTTATAAAAATAATCTTGGCAATCGCGATTAAGGGTGAGTTTGGTGTGTGGCTGGCCGATGCGATCCCGCACGGTCAGGTACATTTTCTTCAGCCCATCGGCCAGCTCGCTTAATCCCAACCGTCGGAGTTCATCTTGAATGGCATCCAGGAGAATGACGATCGTTGTAAGACGTTGTTGCCCGTCAATCACATCAAAGATTTCGTAGGATTGCCCGCTTTCATCGCGAAACCTTTCATCACTGGTTTTACAGACGACCAGCGTTCCTGTATAGTGGGTGCGACCGGCGGGCAACAATTCCAGGTCTTCCAGGAGATCGGTTAAATTGCGGGCCTCCCAGGCATATCCACGTTGGTAATCAGGAATACGAAACATACGCCCAAGGAAGATTTGTTCAAAGGTTAAAGTATTATTCATCGCTATTTTTCCATCAGACCAAAAGTTTCTTGAGCGCCAGCACTTTTTCTTTGAATGCCTGGAGATGTTCAGGGGCAGAAAAAGTGTCTAGAAGCGGAATGTTATAGAAGTATTTTGGGCTATCTCGTATGGCTTCGAGCGGCGGGATCGAGGCCAGGTCATAACGAAAAGTGGCGATTTCAGTTGGGGTAAAGATCTTTTCCATATAGCCAAAATTGATCGACAAAGTTCCGTTTGAAAACACCGAAAAAACCGAGCTTAATTCTCCGTTGCGCTGGTATAAGAAGGTGAAAGACCCATCTGCACTGCCTGTCCCCATGCGAACCATGTCAGCATGTTTTCCTGACCACTCGTAAAGGTTGATGACAAGTTGAAGAGTACGGGTATCCAGGCGGCTTCTTGCATCCTCGAAAAACGCCTCCTTCGTCCAGCGTTTGCGGGCTGATGATGGAGAGGTGGCTATTTGGGGCCGGTTATCCCCTGTAATTCGCGGCACCAGCATTTCCGCATCCCCGCTCTGGAATCTGCGCATTTCGAGGGCGGCAAAGGAAAAGGTGGGGTTCCCACAGGCATTTACGAAGTGGATAATGCGCGCTAAATCATCATTGATCTGATCCACGACAATCATCAGGATAAAACTCCCGGTTTTTAGTGCGTTTTCGATATTGAGCCGAAAGGATTCTTCGTCCCATTCCAGGTCGGTAATTCTTTCACGTACCAAGTCCACGAGATTTTTGCCCGTGCGAACCTGGATTTTCTGATCGAGTTCGGCATATTCCATGTTCCAGATATGCGCCCCATACTCAAAGGCCTGTCCGATAACCTTGCGTTTGATTTCCGAGTTGTCCGCCAGTTTGCATTCCATAATGGCAACATCCCCTTGCGCGCTGAAGGCAACCAAATCGACATACCCAATCGACAAGGGCAATTCTCGGACAGCCGTGATGAGGGTTCCGGCTCCCGGACGGACATCGTCAATCCCGATGAGCGAGGGGGATTCGGCCAGTAGTCTTTGGAGTTCGGCTTCATTTTGATAGGCCGCCGATTCGACCATTTTCCAGTCTTCTTTTTTACCGTGGCGAAGGAGAATTTTCATAGGGGTAGCCTCAGATGTGTTCGTTTTAAAAGTTTTTCGATTTTTATTTTGCCCATTTACTTTATCACCTCCCCTTCCCCCTCAAATGTCTTGAGCAGGGTTTCATCAAATTCATAATACTTGACCTCGCGGGGTTTCACGCCAATCTGGTTTTCGATCAACAAATCCAATAATTTTTCCCCGTCAATCAAGGTGATGGGAGCGGCACCGCGTTCAAAGGCGGCTTCGGTTGTGCCTTTCGAGAAGCCTCCGGTGGTAATGATCGTGCCGCGAACAGCGTTAAATCGATGGAGTGATCCACGTAGTTGATCCAATATTACACGGTTGATATTCCCTTTATGCCTTTTGACTTGCACAACTTCGCGAACTGAGCTGATCCCCAACTGGATATTGGCGACAACATCCACCCCTTTGTCGTTCACCGGCGAGGTCACTTCGACATCGTTATAGCCCATCTCTTCCAGTAACCGTTTGATCAACTCTTCAAATTTGAATGGATTCATGCGAGAGAGATATTCAGCCAGTTGTTGACGGGCTTCTTGCCGGAGGGCCTGCGCCTGCCGTTCCAGGCTGGTGGATTGTTCACGCTTCACACGTCCATGGAGCAATTTTCCAAATGTTTCCAGATAACTTAATCCCTGTTCGGTTACTTCATAGGTTTGTCCACTGCGGGATATAAATTCTCGATCAATTAGGCTGATCAACCGATCATATTGAGCACCTTTGATGACAATCTCACTGCGATAGGATGAATACGTCTGGCAAAACTCGCTAAAAGCGGGCAAAAACACGCTTCGTTTTCCTGGCCCCAATTCTGCGACGAGTTGAAGGACAGTCAGGATCCCTTCAAATTGATCCGTTTCTGCCACGACTGGCCCTTTAGGGGATTCAAGAAAGGCTTTCCCTCGAGGAGTTAAGCGCAAGATTTCTGTTTCTGCGGGGGCCAAGAGTTGGTGATTTTGTGAAAATAGCCAGGGACCACGATAATACCGGGGATTAAATTCGTGTTTGGACCCCTCCCACAATTTGAACGCCAGATCGCGGTTCTCGCCGGAAAGGCGTTGGGAGATCCACTGATCGGGGTCTGTCCATTCTACCTGTTGTTGGGGACTGCCGCGCTGTGCCCAGATTTCATCGAACATACTCCGTACACGGGCAAGAGGGATGTTATCCAATTGACGGATAAAATGGCAGGCTATCCGGTAGGTTGGTAAAGAGGGGGTCAGCGAGCGATATTGATCTTCCATCATCATTTATTTGGTCTCCACATTCTCTTCCAACCCCAACTCCCTCAACGCCACCTTTGTCTCTTCGATCTTCTGTTTGGAGATGCCGGAATCTTGGGACACATCCATTTGAAGGATGATCTTTAGCTTGTGGCCGAGGGCGAATTTGGAGAGGACTTTGGTGTAGAAGTTCATCCATTTTTGTGGCGGAATCTCGCCTGTCCACATCAGTTGAGTGGCTTTGGTGT